>Ga0180437_10005444_pt1 | contig 17438 bp, 11 predicted proteins | sample SS_ome_4_FD_132410 | JGI IMG/M metagenome (GOLD analysis project Ga0180437, IMG submission 132410) | Hypersaline lake sediment archaeal communities from the Salton Sea, California, USA - SS_3_D_1 metaG | ecosystem: Environmental > Aquatic > Non-marine Saline and Alkaline > Hypersaline >... | reverse complement strand
CGTGCTGCAATTCGGACGGCACAACCGTCCCCTGGACTATATGCTGGTGGCCAACATCGTCACCCGCCGCATCCGCCGCAAGTACCAGGAAAAGGTGGAGCGCTACGAGGAGACCAGGGACCCCGCCGACCAGCCCCGACCGTTGATGATCACCATCGAAGAAGCCCACAAGTTTCTGAACCCGACGGTGGCCCGGCAGACCATCTTTGGCCAGATCGCCCGCGAGCTGCGCAAGTATAACGTGACGCTGATGGTCATTGACCAGCGGCCCAGCGGCATTGACGGTGAAGTGATGTCGCAACTGGGCACCCGCGTCTCGGGCAGGCTGACCGAGGAGCGGGACATCGAGGCCGTGCTGACCGGGGTCAGCGGCCGCAGCACCCTGCGCGGGGCCCTGGAGAGCCTGGACACCCGCCAGGAGATCCTGGTCATGGGCCACGCCGTGCCCATGCCCATCCAGGTCCGCACCCGCCAGTACGACGAAATGTTCTACAAGGCAATGGGGGCACGGGGAGGAAAGAAGAGCGCGGCCCAGGATGCCATTGATTTGTTTGGGGAATGATCTGCCCCTCTCTTGAAGAGTAGAATGAGGAGAGCTGTCAACGGATTCCAAGAGCGGATTGAACGGATTGGACGTTCTACCAGGGCGATTTCCGCTCAATCCGTTCCCAAAATCCGTTGACAGCAACCCGCCCTGATCATCCATCCCCCTGCTTGGGGGGGCCAAGGAGTTTTTCTTATTAGTCAGGTTCAAGTCTGATAATCAGGATGATAGCTCACAGAAGGTGCTATGAACACCATTCAAGATCTCGATAAAGGCGCTGTGGCGCGCCGTGCCCGAAGGAAAGCGGCGCTGGACCAGGCCAGAGCAGTGCGGGAGAAGATAGCGGCCAGAGTGGGAGGCATCTTACCCGACTCAGCCGACGAGCTTTGCGAACTGCGGGAGGAGCGCGCAGATGAGATCGCTGGTCTGCGCTGATACCAGCATCCCAATCAGGCTGGTCGTTGAGGGAGAGCAAAGTGACCGCGCGAAGACTCGTAGACTTGAACGGCCCTGATTGGCAATTCGGCTGTGTTCCGCAGAAATCGGTTGATTGTGAAGATGCCAATGACTGCCATCAGGTGGCCGAATGGCTGCCGGCCACAGTGCCGGGCAACGTCCGCACTGACCTCCTGGCCCTGGGCCGCATCAGTGACCCCTTCTATGGCCTGAACAACGAGGACAGCCAGTGGGTGGACGGATGGGATTGGTGGTACAAGAAAGCTCTCTCCCTCCGGTTGGGTGAAGGGGAGCGGGCTTTTCTCGTTTTTGAGGGCATTGACTACATCTCGGCCGTCTACCTCAACGGGGTAGAGCTCGGCCGCCACGAGGGCATGTTCTCCCGGCAGGTCTATGAGATTACCAACCTTAGCAGGTCACAAATTGCTCCCGCTGGATTTGCAATCCAGCAGCCAGGCGGCGGATTACAAATCCGCTGCGAGCAGAAAGATGTTGTAACGGTCCGCATCTGGGGCTCCGCCGCCTTGCCCAGGCCCCAACTGACCGCGTGGCAGACGGCCTGGAGCCATATAGTCAGCATCCTGTTGCCGAAATCCGAGGCTTTCCCCGACCGCATCGGCACCCTCAAATGCCAGATGGGCTTTGGCTGGGATTTCGCCCCGCGCCTGCGCACCATGGGCATCTGGGACGACGTCTACCTCCTCGTGACGCGCGCCGTGTTCATCCGAGATGTCTTTGTCCGAAGTGAGATACGAGGGATAAGGGACGGGGGACAAGGGGCGGAATCGGCCAGGGTGCAATTGCGCCTGGAGCTGGACGTGGACAGGGAGCAGGCAGCCAGGGCTCGGGTCACGGTCAGGGGGAAGAACTTCTCGACCGATGAACTGCACTTCGACTTTGATCTGGCCCTGAGCCAGGGTCCGCAAGTCAAAGAGCTTGAGCTGGTCATTGAAAACCCCCGCCTCTGGCAGCCCTGGGAGCGCGGCTTCCCCCACCTCTACGAGGCAAATTTATCGCTCCTGCCGGACCACAGTCTGGCAGCTTCCAGCGTGGACTGTGGTCCACGCCGAGCAAAAGGAAATTCCTCTTCTCCAGATTCCCTGGCCACCACCTTCGGCCTCCGCACCGTCGAGCTGGCCCCCAACGACGGTGCCCCACCGGACGCTCCCCTCTGGACCTTTGTCGTCAACGGCCAGCCCCTGTTCATCCGCGGGGCCAACTGGGTGCCAGCCGACGCTTTGCCGGGGAGAGTGAGACGGGAGGACTATGCCCAACTCCTCGGTCTGGCTAAAGAGGCGGGCATCAACATGCTGCGCGTATGGGGCGGCGGGCTGCGGGAGAAACGGGCCTTTTACGACCTCTGCGACGAGTTGGGCCTGCTGGTCTGGCAAGAATTCCCCTTCGCCTGCGTCTTTTTCGGGCACTTTCCCCGGCACGAGTCCTTCCTGAGCCTGGCGCGCAGGGAGTGTACGGCCATCGTGCGGCAACTGCGGGACCATCCCTCCCTGGTCCTGTGGTGTGGGGGCAACGAGTACAGCCCCCGGCGCAACCGAAAATTGATTGAGGCCCTGAGGGCGGTGGTGGAGACAAACGATGGAACCAGGCCGTTCAAGGACGTCTCGCCGGGCCGTGGTGACAGCCACAACTGGCGGGTCTGGCACGGCAAGGCCCCTGTACGTCAATACCGCCAGGGCAAGGCCCTTCGGCAGGCTCAGGACGAAGCCCAGTTCGCCAGCGAGTTCGGCCTGAGCGCCGTCCCAGACCTGGCCTCCCTGCAAAAGTTCATCCCCCCTGAGCATCTGTGGCCCCCCGGCCAGTTCTGGCAGTACCATTGCGCCGAGTTGGTCAAGTTGCGCCGCTATGCCGGACCCTGGCTGAAGGGGGAACCCGCATCTCTGGACCAGTTCATCGAGGCCACCCAAAAAGCCCAGGCCTTTGGCTTGCAGGTGGCCATCGAGCACTTGCGCCGCCGCAAATACCGGGCCAGCGGCACCCTCTTCTGGCAGTTCAACGAACCCTGGCCAGCTATTTGCTGGAGCCTGGTGGACTATTGCCGCTGTCCCAAGCTGGCCTACCACAAACTCCAGCAGATCTACAACCCTGTCCTGATCAGCCTGAACTATCCCCTCATTAAATATGCGCCGGGCACGGTGCTGAAAGCCGAGATCTGGGCCATCAACGACCTCATGCGATCTTTTGAGGGCTGCTGGCTGCAAATCCTCCTGGATGGCAAGGAGATCTTTTCCCAGGCGATAGACCTGCCTCCCGACTCTTGCCGCCTCGTTGGCCTCATCGAACACCCTTTGCCCGATGGGGGCCAACACCTCACAGCAGAGTTGTCCTATCAAGACCAGGTCATCGCGGCCAATGGTTACGATTTGCAGTACCACGATCCAACTGAGGCCGGTTTCCTCGACCGCTTCCGTTCTTGGGTGGGGGAGATGGCCGTGCGCTAAAAGATCATTCAATCGTCGCCAGGAACTGCCGTGCCATCGCCCCGACATCGCTGTCGGTACGGATGCCTGTCCAGGGGTCGCCCGGCTGCACCAGGTTGGCGACGACGATGCTGGCCCCGTTAAAGATGGCACTGCGCGCCTCTTTGAGGTCCACACCTCCAGCCGCTGAGATCAGCACGTCGAACTTGCTGCGCAGGCGGGTGACGTGCCGGTACTGGATCATCTTCCCGCGCGTGCTTTCTTCATCCCGACCGAGGTGCAGCACGACCACGTCCGGCGGCTTCTTCAACCGCATCACCACCCGCAAGGGATCGTGGACGCTGAGCATGTCAATCATCGAGGCCATCCCCAGTTCGGCGCAGCGAGCGACAAAGAGGTCGAGTGTCTCAGTGGGCGAGTTGCCGACGACGGTCGCCGCCGTCGCGCCGGCTGCCCGCACCATCTCCACCTCCCCCAGCGCTCCGTCCACCGTCTTCAGGTCAGCCACGACATGGCCGCGCCATAAGCTGCGGATTACCTTGATGCCGGCCATGCCCTCCCGCTTGATGAAGGGCGTCCCGGCCTCGATCAGGATGCGCTCGCTGCCCTGCGGCAGAGCCTGCCCTGAGCCCTGCCCTGAGCGAAGCCTGTCCTGAGCAAAGTCGAAGGGTCGAAGGGTTGTCGAAGGGCCCAGGACGCTGGACACGATGGTCGGCAGGATGCGCTTTACAAGCCCCACGTCATAGTTGAAGGCAATCTGCAAATAGCGTGTTTTCTGATCGAGCATGGCCATAACTCAGTCTGTCTGGCCCTCGGTGAGAGAGCCGAGCACACGTCCCAAATCGGAGGGCACAAAGAGGACGATCTTTTCCGAAGGATCGGCGGCGATGTCGCGGATCGTCTGCAGCGTGCGCAGGTGCAGTGCGCCCTTGCTCTTGGACAGATTCTCTGCTGCCCGCCGCAGGTTCTCCGAAGCGGAGAGCTCGCCCTGCGAAGCGATGATCACCGCCCGGCGCTCGCGCTCCGCCTCCGCTTGCTTGGCCATAGCTCGCTTCATCTCGGCCGGCAGTTCGACCTCCTGGATCTTGATGGACTCGACGTCCACGCCCCAGCCGCTCGTCTCCGAGTCCACGATCTCTTTGATGCTCTCAGCGATTTGCTCCCGCTCGGTGAGGACAAAGTCCATCTCGCTGTTGCCGATCACGTCGCGCAGCGCCGCCTGCGTGTACTGGCGTACCGCAAACACGTAATCCTCGATCTCGATGATCGCGTCCTTGGGATTGACCACCTTGAAATAGACCACCGCGTTGACGAGCATGGGGATGTTGTCCTTGGTCATCACCTCCTGCCGGGGGATTTCGGCCGTCTTGATGCGCATGTCTACCTTGCGCATGGTCTGAAAGATGGGGATGACGATGGTCAGACCGGGCGTGCGCGTGCCGGAGTACTTGCCCAGGGTGAACACCACGCCTCTTTCGTATTGGTACAGCAATTTGATGCCCGACAGCAGCAACCCGACGCCTATAACCAAAACAGCAACGACGATACAACTGCCTCCTGCTAACAACGTGTCCATGACTTGTCTCCTTTCTGAGTTTGAGATAGAACAGGTGTATCCAAATGTTGGGGGAGCGAGCCCTTCGACCTTGCTCAGGACAGGCGCCGATTGAGTAGCGACTTGGGCTGAGTAGCGCAGCGTACCGAAGCCAGCGTATCGAAATCAAGCGAGCGGGGCCATATGCACAACCCACTTGGTCTCGATACGTCGCTTCGCTCCTACTCGACCGGCGCTGGACTCGCCCTCCTTGAACGGTTAAGCGACCAACTCGGGTGTGATCACCCACTTGACGGCCCAGGCAGCGCCCGCACCTTCCAGGCAGACGATGCCGCCCCTGCGAAACCGCACTACCGAGCGGTCCGGATCGCCCGTGACCAGCAGTCCCGCCAGCCGGTCCATGAAAGGCAAATGGCCCACCAGCATCAGCGGGGCTGTTTCTTTTCGCAGGGCCTGGGCGATGGGACGGACGTCATCCATGGGGGCCAGCCCTGAGACGGCCAGCACGCCCTTGGCGGGTGACAGACGTTCAGCCAGAATGGACGCCGTCTCTTCGGCGCGGCGCTTGCCGCTGTGGCGGACCGGGCTGACCTTCAGGCCAGCCCGGGCGGCAAAAGCCGCCACCCGCTGGACCTCCTCTCTCCCCCGTTCGGTGAGCGGTCGCTGCGGATCCTCGGCCTTGCTCTTGGCCTCACCGTGTTGAACCAGGTAGAGTTCCATCAGTTTCCCCTCCATTTCACCGCCAAGACGCGAAGTACGCAAAGATTTTTAAATTCTTTCTTGGCGTACTTGGCGCCCTAGCGGTTACAGATTATTCACCATTCGCTTGATACCTTGCTTCATCAAGGGGACGTTCCAATTCAATAGAAAACCCAAGCGGCAGTCACGGAGTTTGAGATAAGTGAGGAGTTGAGCTTGGTGGATGGGCAACAGCTTTTCGACTGTCTTGTTCTCAATGATGACGCAATCTTCGACCAACATATCAATCCGGTAGCCCGCGTCTATCTTCACATCCTCGTAGATGACGGGCTGCAACACTTCACACTCGACCCGCAGACCACGCTTGCGCAACTCGTACTCCAGACACTTTTGGTACGCCGATTCCAACAGCCCTGGCCCCAGCGCACGGTGTACCTTGATGGCCGCGTCAACAATCTGCCGTGCCACTTCCTCAATGTCCATGGGAGATCTCCTTTACCGCCAAGACGCCAAGGACGCAAAGGTTTTTAAGGTGTACTTTGCGTCCTTCGCGCCTTCGCGGTTCAATCTTTCGATGCTCTCAATTGCTCCTCAATGCGGCGGATTTCAATCTCTTCGGCTTCGATCTGATTGAGCAGGTGCAGCGGCGTCTCACCCGCCGCGTAGATGGCTGCCTGTTCATGCAGTTTGTACAGGTTGCCTTTGCGTTGGGCCAACTCCCGCTCCAGGGCCGCCGGATCGGGTTCACCCGGCCAAGAGGACAGGCATCCCCTCGACCACATAACGCTCCAAGCCGATGGAATGGCCTTGGTACCACAACGCTTGTCAAAGAGCATGGCCACCAGCTTCTCCGGTGACTTTAGGGTCATGAAGTCAATGCCAAACACGCCGCACAGGATGAAGCGGGTGATCTCGCTCTCGGTTACGCAGCTTATGTTGTCCCGTTCCAATCCCCGCGATCCCAGCTTGTAGCGTTCCTCGAACTCATTGTGGAAAGCGATCTCGGATGTGAAATTGAGGATGTCATACTGCCGAAGTCCGCTGATAAGCACATCATCTTGCATCAGGTGGTCGGGATTCACGACGACAACGCCCTGCCTTTGTTGTGGCCTAATTGTTGGAGAATGATATCCTGCCGAACAGGGTTCATATGGAACTTTCCTTCAGCGATTCCAGCTTGAGCATGATGACAAAGCTTCCCCGGCTTTCATATCCCTCTGCCAGGATGCGATAACGAAAAGTCACGGTCGTATCCGGTTGGCCGTATGGCACAAGCATCTTCACCAGCCCCAAGCGCTGGTGGACTTTGCTGTGGCATACAAAGTCAGCGCCGCCCTCAAAATAGCATTGGCCGTACGTATTCGACAGGGTAATCTGCCAACGGCGAGGTGCCTCCTCAATGAGGAAGGGTTCACCCTCATAGTCGTAGGCCAAGAAGAAATCAGTGTCTGAGGTTATAGCCATATCAATTACGACGTAACGGGCCATAGTCTGGCCTTGGTTGTCCAAGTACAAGCGGAACACGATCTCGTAGGCAAGTTTTCGGCTTGGATCACGCGATGGGATAGAGAATTCGAGATGTGAAACCAACTGTTTACCAGAAGGATCGGCTACAAGAAGACGCAAGTCAGACGCCTTGGGCGAGACCGGCTGTAAAGTAGGTGATGGCTGGTCGGATTTTGGTTCGGTGCAGATGGCTGCCACCAACCGCTGCAACTGAAATTTAGCTTCAGCCGCCTGAGCGAAGTCCAGATAGGTCAGCATGGCGATGCGCTTCGGCGGCTCACAGGGCTTGAGCCGGAGCGGAATCATGCGGGCTCTTCGGCCGGCTGGGTCGTCGGTCTGGATGAGCAGGCTCTCGAAGGTCGTCCACTCACTCGCCACCCATTCCGGCGTCAATACGATGAGCGTCTTGTGGCTGCACTCGACGGCGTTTTCCATGTTGACCAGGCTGGGCAGGCCCGGCTCGAAGTCGCGGAAGTCTATGCACACCCGCAAACCAGCCGCTTCCAACCGAGGTAGCAGCCAACTGTGTACCCACTCCTTGTCATGGTGGCTGTAGCTGATGAAAGCATCGTAGTGGTATTTATCAAGCGGTGAATGGGGCTCCGTCGGTTGTGCTGATTCGATTCCCGCCTGCAATGCCCGCTCATAAATGCAATTGCGGATTCGGCAACAGCCGCGCTCATCGGGCTTAATCACGCCAATGACATGTGCCAGCCGGAAATGACGGGGGTTGACGCTGGGTGTGAATTTCACGCGATCGGCTACCGCCTGCCGGATGTAGTTCAACAGCTTGGCATCCTCTTCCATGTCTTCGACGATACGCGGCAGGTGGTTGGTGTCTTCGCAGAAGAAGCGATCCACGGCCACATCCACAGCATCGACGTCACTAATGTCGTCTTGCTCCGCCAGATAGAGGCAGAGCTTCTGCGTCAGGTAGGGCTGACCGCTGGTCCAGTAGTGGATACGTTCGGCGACGGCAGCGGTCTGGTCGGCAGGCAGGCCTAGATACGCCACCAACTGTCCTACCTGCTCGCAGTTAAAGTCCTCCAGGTTGACCCGCTGGGCGACGTTAAACGGCGAGATTTTGCTATCGCTGATTAGGTCACGGGGGTCGAAAGCGCCAGCGAGTACGAAGGTCAGGTACTGGAAGTAGCTCTCCACCTCACGGATAACGTATACTTCACGCAGCACGCGAAAGAAATCCTCGGCCCAACCAAAGGGAATACTTCCTACTTCATCTATTGCAATGATCAACCGAGGCTTGCAGTTAGCAGCGTATGGTTCCGAGCTGACCAAATTTGATAAGAACAGCCGCCACGTCGAGGCGTCAGTTGGAACAGGCAGTTTGTCGCATTTCACAGAACTCTGCAATTGGCCAATGAGACGTACAGCCAGGTCTCGATACCAGCCAGTCTCATTCTTGCTTTTTAGGCTTTCAGCGTCTACATAAGCCAATCTGTAGACACTGTTGCGTAAAGCGCCAAGCAACCGATAGATCAGGCTTGTCTTGCCCTGCTGCCTCGGTTCCGTGAGTTGGATATAGTACATCTGCCGCAGGTGTTGCAGCGCCTCGCGGTCGGCCCTGCGTTCGATATAGACCGGTGAATTGGAGGAGAGAGGCCCACCTGCCTGGAAGGGAGTATCTGTCATTCGACCGACTCCATTAGGTTCTTGAGTACTGGCTCTTGAGCACGATGAGCAGATCTTCGGCTGTTGTGGTGTTGGTCAGCACCAGCGGGAATGCTTCGACGGCGAATTCGTATCCAGCCTGGCTGCGCTTGAGAATCGAGCGCAAGTCAACCAGCCGGTCCAGCGCAGCTTTGACCACCTCTGGCTCTGGATGCAAGCCTTGGGCAGTCAGCAAGTCCAAGACGGCCTGCAGGTGGTAGGGTCTGGCTTCTCGTGCTATTAGTAACGAAATGATCTGCTCCAACGGTGTGGCCCGTTCCCAGTAGGTTTTGAGGAAGTCTTCTTCCTGGAATCTAGGATTGTTGATGACGGCATCCACGTCATATTGCGAGATGCGACGTGTGCTCTGTTCGTTCAACCGTTCGATCAGGCGGCGGCACAGACGCTGAACGACGTTGGGATGGCCCGAGGTGAAATTCCAGATGCGCTGCACTATCGCTGCTTCGTCCACCAGTTCAATCTCCAGTTGCTTCATCGGCCGGGTGACTAGTTCCTCGACAGCACGGTATTCCAGGGGACCAAGAAGCACTTCGTTAACGAAATTGAACAGCGTGCTGGTAGGGTCTTGCAGCGCTTCACGGAGCGTACGCTCACCGCTGAGAATGACCTGGGCACGGCCCCTATTGACCATCGCACGCAAGTCATTAAACAATAACCAGCCAGTGGCATGATCGACGGATATGATGTTGTCGACTTCATCGAGGAGAAGAACCAATCGTTGGTCAGTCGGTAGGGATATCAGCAAGTCTCCGAAAGTGTTCAGGTTGCCACGCGGAGGACTTGGTCGCCAACTGCTAAGTTCGAGATTCCTGAAGGCCTCAATGTCAGGAATGGGGGAACAGTCGACGTACAGAGTATAGAATCCTTTCAGAGCAAGTTCGTAGCGATGTAGACGCCCAAGAATAGAACTTTTGCCAATGCGTCGACCGCCGACTATTGCAAAGGATGTGTTCTCTGCATGCTCTCCGATTTCGCGCAACTCTCTTTCGCGACCAAAGAACATTCCCCACGATATGGGGCCAGTTATGACAAAGGGAGAGATCGAAATGAGATCAACTTGAGAAAGCAGCAAACTGCGTAGCTGACGACTTGGGTCCGAGGACCGGGCTATCGCTATTATATCCTCCCGTGTTAGCATGACGATGTCATAAGCATATGTAGTCTGTATGTCTTTCTTCGCAATCTCAGTGAGCATTCTCCCATGTATCCGTTCAGCGAGGGTCAAGAAGATTGCGACTCGTGCTGGTAGGTTGTTAACTTGCAGCACTTGGTGGAGTTCAAGCATTACACTTTCATCGATAGAGGAGTGTCTCGATACCACCAATGGCACCGTCTCTGGGAGATTCAAGCCCGCCCAGCTTGCTGGAGTTCTTACAGGCACGATGCGAAAGCCTAAACGGTCTGTTAATGGTAGCTCTCTTGATATTTGTAATTCTGTGCGTTTCAGAAACAAGTCAACTAATGATTGGAGCTCATCTTCTTGTAAGTCGACTTCTCGGGACATCATCGATAGCAATTGCTCTAACTCCTCAGTGAGTGATCGGGGTTTGGAGACAAGGGTGTGTCGTGCCGCTTCCATAAAACGATGCCAGGTTCTAGCTAGTACTTGAGCTGGCTTCCTGCCCTCTCGCTCACGTAGGGCTATACTCGCCTCAATGAAAGCTCTTTCTAGTTTACTCAAGCTGTCTGGGTATGTCGCCACCAACTCTCCTGCCTCGGCCAAACGTATGCCGCGGTAGAGGCAGCTTTCGTCTCGCCCGTACCGCTCCCACTCCTGAGCAGCCTCCGTCAACCGGCGATGGGTGCGCAAACCCGCTCTATCTTCGTCTATCCATTCCCGAAGCCGCGGCCAGCCCCGGATCAGGGCCTCATCCGAGACGTCTACCTGCTCCTCACCACTTGCCATATCTCGCGCCGTGGTCACCAGTCGGGCATCGGCCAGGGTCTGGATCACCGCTTCTGTGGCCTCAGCCTGTTCGCCCGTTGGCAAGAGTTCGCTTTTCCGCGCCCGCCGCCGGGTGTCCTCGGTGCCGTCACCCGGCTGGGTCAGCCGCAGCATGATCCGCCGCGTGATGGCCTGCTGTGTAGCATCAAAGCCAGCATAGATGGACTCGGCCCGGTGGGCGATAGCGCCCTGGGTGCCGCCAATCTCGCGGTAGGCGGCAAAAGTCAGGCGGTGTCCCTCACGCCGCTCCCACAGCTCCAATAGGGTGTGCTGAAGCAGCGGCAGCGCCCCCGGTTCGGCCTGCACGTCACGGAGCAGGGCCTCCACCAGGCCGCCCTCGAATTCCAGCCCCACCAACTGCGCCGGTCGCTCGATGGCCTGGCGCAGCTCCTCTTCTACCATCGGGCTGACCAGCATCTGGTGATCGGTGACCCGCGCCGCCAGGTCGGGGTAGACGGTGCATTTGCCGTAAAAGTCGGCGCGCATCGTCAGTACCACCACCGTCCGCCCACCCTCGATGGCCGAAGCGTAGAGCAGGTTGTCAATGAACGGTCCTAACTGATCCTCGTCCCGGCACAGGGTAAAGATCTCCTCGAACTGGTCCACCACCAGAGCGATGGTGTGTTCGGCGGGAGCATCGGTGAGAATTAGACGTGTAGTCAGATGCAACTGGCGCTGGTCGGTTGCCAGGGCGTCCATCAGCCGGTACAGCGCCTTCGGGTCATCGGCTGGACTAACCAGTCGGATCAGGGCCACGGCCAGACTTTCCAGGGGGCGATGGCCGGGCCGGAAGACGCACAGGGGCCACGTTTCGCTGCCGGGCAGGTCGCCGCGCCGCAGGGCCGGCACCAGCCCGGCCCGCACCAGCGACGATTTGCCGCAGCCCGAGGGGCCGACCACAGCCAGGAAGCGGCTACTTCTCAAATCGTTCACCAACCACTCGGTGGCTGCCTCACGCCCGAAGAAAAAGGGGGCGTGCTCCTCCTCAAAGACTTGCAGGCCGCGATAGGGGCAGACACCCTCGTAGACGGCCTCGCCCGGCCCGCGTCCTGGAGGAACCCCTTTGATGCCCGCCACCAGACGGTGAAAGGCGTCGGTGTCGTCGAGGCTCTCCCGGAATTCGACCCAGGTAGTGCGGGTGAGGAAGGCCGGTAGGCGGCCACGCTTCCCCCGTTCGGCGCCTGGCAGGAGCACGGGGATGACGCGGAGGGCGCGGGCGGCGACGCGCTGCTCAATGGCCGCCCGCACTTCCTCGTTCTCCCAGGGGCCGATGCCGCGCGGCCCAATAAAGACGGCGCAGGTGCGCGACTGGTCGAGGGCTTCTTCCAATGCCTCTTGCCAGGGCTCGCCGGGCACGAGATGCCATTTGTCAAGGAAAGGTCGTAGGCCGGCCTCGTCGGTCAACCGGCGGGCCAACTGCTCCACTGCCGGCTTGTCCTGGCTGCTGTGGCTGAGAAAGACGTCGTATCGGATTTCTTCGGTCATACTCAGCCCTCCTTTTTCACCGCTAAGACGTAAAGGGCGCTGCTCATGCAGGTCAGCATGGACTTCCTGCTGGTGGAGTAGCACAACTTGTTCTGCGCAAACCAGGCGCGAAACAAGTCCTGCCCTGAGCGTAGTCGAAGGGTTCGCTACTCCGAAAGAAATTCTTGCCTAATCCACAAAATCAAACCATCGCTCTTCGCTTGGCTTGCTAATTTCCCTCCAGCCCGTAGAGCTACCGGGGTCCTCACGGACTACAACGACACTCCAAAAATGCTTACCATGGGTGCAACCGTAGAGATTGTCGTGCTGTGTATCCCGTGTGCGGTGATGGCAGCAGGCTTCGCCGTCTCCTTCTGGTCGTATTCTGATGGAAAAATACTCATCTTCGTCAAGGGGCCTGATCCATTTCCATATGAATAGCTGCCCTTGTGGCCGCATAAACCTGGCAGCATTGCCTGGTTCGAGCAATGTGGGCGCAGGAAGGGGAGTAGGCGTGGGCGGAATGTCGGTGGCCACAGACACAACACCCACATCAAAATTGACTTGTAGCTGTGAGCCCGCAACCCAGCCTTCCTTCCCATCAGGGCAGATGACCTTCAGCCAATTGCCCTCAGGATTTCTGCTCGTAACTTGCAAGAGATCGCCTTGTTCAAGCCCCCCTACGACGTTGTAGATAGTGCCAGGGCCAGATCGCAGGTTCAGGTTCTCCGCTTTGACCACTGCTGTGGGTATGGGGGTTGGCGTTGCAGTGGGCGTAGGCGATGGTGTGCCGGTGGATGTGGGAGCGGGAGTAAACGTATGGACTGAGGCAACAGTCGCTGCCCTCGTTTGGATGATCGCAGGTGTTGTGCCTGTTGTCTGTCCAGGTTGGCTCTCCCCATTCCTAGTCAATATGGCCCAAGCAACGAAAATGACCACCGCCACCACGCCCACTACTGGGGCCATCAGCCAGGGCTTTTCGCGGAAGGCCAAACGGATAGCAGAAAGTCTTTTGTACAAAAATTGGCACCCGTCAGCCCACAAAGTTAAAAGAACTTGTTGCGGCCTACTTAATGCAGCTTTGACCGCAGCTATTGCTGGCTGTCTAGGCAGTGGAAGCGGTCCTCTCGGCGGCAACTTTTGTATCGTCGCCGCTCCCCAGAAAGCCACCTGCTTGGGCAGGGGGGCTTCCGGTAATTCATCCAGGTTTTTGAATTTCAACGCACCCAGGAGGTAAAGAGTCAAGCCCTGGTAATACTCCGTCCAGTCGTCCTGATTAAAAAGGCATCGGCGGGCCATTTTGCGAATGGCCACCAGCATCCTAAAAGGCTTCTCCAAGCCGACGTGAGGTAGCTTGGGAGAGATAAACTGGTCGGGGTGAAGGGCGGCATAGTGCAATTGCTGGTAGAAGGCGTGGATGGTTTCCGGGGGCAGTTCAGCCCTGGCCAATGCCTCAGGGATAAGCTTGGTCACCACCTCTGTCTCTAACCGCAACAAGTCGTGCAGGACGTGACCCCGGCGGGCGGTGGCAAAATCAATCAGTGTGACATTCTTGTTCTGGTCAACCAGGATATTCTCCAGGTTTAAATCGCGATGGATGGTTGAGATCCGAACTTCTAGAAAGTTGTAGAGCAGGTCTTGATAGGTCTCCAAGGGATTAGGTAGGCTCAAGCCACCAAGTGAGGCCAGCCATTCCATTGAAGAGTCAATGGTCTTCCCTATAGCCTGGCTGGCCTGCTGAGCCAACAAATCGTCACGAGTGGCAGTGACTTTACCATAAACAGAGTCAAGCACGTGGCCCACCTGGTAGCGGCCGATATCTGAGACGTTTTCCAAACGCAGGCGGTAAGAGCCGGAGGGCAGTCCCTCTACCGTAGGGGGCAGATTAATTGTTAATTGTTGCTGCTTTTCGTCCACCTCGGTGATAACAAAACCTTTGATTCGGACGTGATCTCCGGTGGCGATAGGAGGTGGAGGCAGAGAGCCTGGTTCGATAAGACGTGTATCGCCCTCCGGCGAGGCATTGATAGGTTTGATCAGCAAGTTGACCGGCAGCAGAGCGTCGTAGTCGGCCTGCATTTGAAAGACAAGTTCAGCCTGACTATTCAGCCACCAACGCGGGCCCATGATTCGGAACAGGTTTTTTTCCAGCACCCAGAGCAGGTCATCGGTGCTGGCCTTATAATAGTAATCGTGCAGGCTCTGGATTTCAAAGACACCAGCACCGACCAGGGCATAGCGCAGCCCTCCCCACGGGATGCCAGGAAGTGAGATGGGAGCAAATTCGATCCGTGCGATGCCTGGCAGAGTGTTCTCTACCCAGGTTTTATAAGCCTCCCATTCTTGCTGGATTAAACCGATGGGAGCGATCTTGACCACGGCTGGTAGTTGGGCCGGGCGTCCACTCTTAACCGGACTCACTCGGAAAGCGCGGCCACCGCTCAACCCATAGCCAAACTCGGCTTCAACCGCAATAGAGTCAAAGTCGCTGAACATGGCCCGGAGAACCGCTTCCATCTCAGGGTTGAGATGGATGTTCCTAGCTTTTTTAATAACCGGACAGTGGAGGGGTGTACTGGTCGAGAGGGAGGAAGCAGGGAAAGCAGTTGAGGCGCGGGCCTGAGTACCCAGGCAGCGATCCAGATCAGCCAGCAGGGCTTCGCAGTTCGGATAGCGCTGCTCACGGTTCTTGGCCACAGCGCGCTCGACCAGGCGGATCACCTCTGGTGGCGCTTTGCCAACCAATGGCGATGTATCAATCGGCCGGTCAGACATTGTCTCGGTTAGAGTCGAGAGCCGTTTGCCTCTATCCAGGGGATTACGCCCGGCAATGGTTTCAAAGAAAATAATACCCAGGGAAAAAATATCGGTGCGGCCGTCCACTACTTCCCCTCGGACCTGCTCCGGCGACATGTAGGCCGGAGTCCCCATCACGAAACCGGTTTGGGTTATCCGTTGCTCCTCCGGCAAGTCTTGCAAACGGGCCAGGCCGAAATCCACCAACTTCAGAGTGTCGGCCTCATCACCAGCAAACATCACATTGCCTGGTTCCACATCACGGTGAATGACCCCGGCCCGGTGGGCATAAGCCAAGGCCTGGCACAAGGGGTAGAGCAAAGTCAGGGCCTCACGCCAGGGGAGGGACTTTTCCAGCAGCCGCTCCTTCAGCGTGCCACCGGTCAATAGTTCCATTACCATGTAGGGCAGTTTTCGCTCCAGGTCACCACCGTAAACGGTGACGATATGTGGGTGATTGAGTCCGGCTGCAGTCCGCACTCCACGTCGGAAGCGTTGCCGCCACTCGTCGGGCTCGACCTCAATCGGATACTGTGGCGTGATGAGCTTAAGAGCTACCTCACGATCAAAGTCGGGGTCGTAAGCGCGGTAGACTGTGCTCATCGCGCCCCTCCCCAGTAGCTCCAAGATTTCGTAATGGCCTATTTGGTTAGGGATCATATAGCCCTCCGGATTGTACCAAAAGCACCATGTCCGTTACGATTGCCCTCGCGGCGCACCTTCTGGGAAAAAGCGATAGCCAGCTTTGTGCTGGGTGATGAGGTAAGTGGGTCTAGCCGGGTTTGGCTCTATCTGCTTTCTTAGATGGCGAATAGCCTGCTGCACTGCTTGGTTCGTGACCCCGCTGCTGTCATCTTCCGCCCACGCTGTCTCAATCAAGTCATCGAGTGTATGTATGATCCGTGGCTGATCCAAAAAATGGCGTAACAGCCGCCGATCCTTTTCGGACAGGCTGGTTAATTCCATCTCTCCCTGGAAGAAACGGTCTGTTTGCCGGTCATACCGGATTTTGCCAGCGCTGACTCCTTCCATCTTGGCCACGAATTGGGCGAAAAGAGGGCTGAAAAACTGCCAACCAGCGTCGGTCTGTAGGCAGAGTTGCTTGGCCTGCAAACGGTTGAGCGCATCCCCATGTTTCTCTTCTATCTGTCTGAGGCTTTCTTCTCGCTCCTTTTCCGATTCTATGGCCAGGGCCCTTTGCAAGACATAAAGCGCAGCCTCCTCCTCCCCGGTCAATCCCCACCGCAGATCCCCCAGCCGGTTTTGGATGCCCGGCTCTACCAGCAACTGTTCCTCCCAGGCGTCCGTATCAGGCACGGGCAAGACTTTGGCCAGCCACATACTGGCTGCCCGCAGCAGGGAAGGGTAGCCACCGGTCAGCTCAATCAGATATTCGCTATGCTCCTCTGCAAAAGATATACCGGCTCCCTCCTCCACCTGGCTGATGACCCAGCGGGCGTCATCTTTCTCCATCGGCCCCAACCAACACAAGTGAATATCCAGGACCTCATAGAGTTCGTCCAGATCAACGGGATCACGGACATAGGCCAGCTCTTGGCGTAGGCCGACGAGGTAGGAGAGGGTGGTTTTGAAACTGTCCCGCAGGCCGCGCAGGTTGTTCAAAATTTGAGTACTGGCTGTACGGCAAAACTGGTCAAAGGGATCCAGCACCAGTACCAGGCGTGCCCTCTCCTCCCTAACCAAAAGGAGCACCTCTCGCAAGGCGCTCTGTGACAAGAAAGGGTCTGCCTTCTCCTCAACTTTGCGGTAGAGGGTTTCGACGGTGTCGGGCAGCGAATCTTCAATGGCGGCAAGCTGAACACGGGCCTCGTACAGCGAGCGGAGGATGACCCGATAGAAGGTGGTCAGATCGTCGCCAGGCAGATTGTTCAGATCAACCTGGGCCAGGGCCAGCTTGAGGGAGCTATCTCGTAAGTATTGCACCATCACTTCGGGTCGGTGGCTCAAAAAACCGAGCAGGTTCGATTTGCCAGACCCGGCCAACCCTACAATCGAGCCGCTCTCCCCGGCCTGAATCCAACCGGCCAGAATCTTCATCTCCCTGGCACGGTAGGTCGGCTTGTAGGCTTCCCAGAATCGCTTGTAAACCATCATCGCAAGCCTCCCAAGCTTCACTCCCTGCCCTTCTGTCGAGACAGGCGGGCCGACGTCTTACTGCTACTATTATACCATATAAAGTGGATGTTGTATAGAGTGAATTGGGGAGCGTTACGCATTTGGGACAAGCTGCCGGAGGGTTTCAGGTGGCCAGCCCAGCAACTGTGCGCGCAAGATGCGGGCGATGGGCATCTGGCTGATGTCGTAGCCAGCCAGTTCCAGGGGGCACTT
>Ga0180437_10005443_pt1 | contig 17439 bp, 16 predicted proteins | sample SS_ome_4_FD_132410 | JGI IMG/M metagenome (GOLD analysis project Ga0180437, IMG submission 132410) | Hypersaline lake sediment archaeal communities from the Salton Sea, California, USA - SS_3_D_1 metaG | ecosystem: Environmental > Aquatic > Non-marine Saline and Alkaline > Hypersaline >... | reverse complement strand
AGAATAAATCTAAGTGGTACAGGATTTGCAAATCAGGTGGACTCTTATTTCCTAACAAGCCGGAATCCTCATAATAATCAATAAGTTCATTCAAAGGAGTACATCGGATGAAATTCAAATTCTTCTGTATACTCAGTTTAACTTTATTCAATTGTGCCGGAGTTACCAATTATTATAATCGTGAAGGCTGGAGCTATTCTTTCACGGAGTCCCAATTTCAAAATCGCCTGGTTGTAACTGAAAAAGAGGCAGTCGAGGAAAAGGCTGAGCTCACCCTCCCGCAAGGTGCGTCAATTCGTGGTAAAGCTGCCGTAAAAGTTTTGGTCGATCCCGATGGGACATTAGTAGCCGCTATTGTGGATAAAAATATTGATGGCGTGAAAGATTTTGAAAAAAAATTAATTAAAGCTGCTCAAAAAACAAAATTCTTTAAAGTAAAAGATAACCGTGACCGTCCGACATATTATGTAACCATAATTGAATATATTTTCCGCTGATTCAGGCTTTATTCATTAAATAAGGCGCTTTACAACTTTCGTATGACGAAAACCTGACTTCATTTCCCACTGGCGTGTCTTGTAACTTCTACGATAATCCGCATTATAAAGAATTTAAAAAATCCATCAAAAATCATTGAATGATTACAGATAAAATTATTGACAAAATAAAAAAAATTTTGTATTTTCTATGTAACAAAATTGAAGCAGTTTTGCCAGACTTGTAATCGTTTGTTTTACAGTTGATTACAATATTAAACAGTATTTTGCATTTCTTATTATTTAACCATTTCTTTCTGGCGGAAATTTCCTTTCATTTTTAATAGTCAATTTTAATGCCTTCATCGCCCTATTAACAATAAAAATCGTAATTAGATGTTTCAAAAATTACCAGCATCCTTCAAACGAATTTAACAGAATTGTAGTGTTCTTTTTTTATCTTTATAAATAATCCGGTTGATTAATATAGCAAAGAAAGGATGTATTTAATAACCATATATTGAGCGTAATAAAGTTTTGGCAAAGGAGACATCATTGGTGGTTTTGCAACGAGGAGGTGATGCTTTACTAACACTGTATTATTCATCCACAACTCATTCGTCTATTGCTCGGGGATGTTCATCACTAGGTTAAGGGCAACAATGGATCGGTCAAGTATCTAAATTCAGACGGTAAAACAGTCCTTAACTTTCAATTTAACTTTTTCAGCAAGCAACGAAAAGGAGGAAAGTAATATGCGATTAAAATCCACATTTTTAACCCTATTCCTGTTAGCAGGTTTCTGCCTGGTTTTATTGCAGGCAGGCCATGCTGAAGCTCCAAAATTCGCCTTTGAAAATAATGAAAATCCGAATTCTCAAGAAATCACCGGGACGACAGCCCCAACCACGGTATCGGTTTTATGGGATTTATCCCACGGTGTTCATCAAAATTACCGCCCGGATTACGGTGGCGCGTATTGGGATTTCCGAAACCATTTGCGCGACAACGGCTACATTATTGAAACCACCTACGACATACTCCACAAAAATATCCTCAGTTATGATATTCTGGTAATCAATGTGGCTTCTTCCTGGTATAGTGACTATACCTGGAATGAAAAAGAAAAAATCAGAAAATATGTCGAGCACGGTGGAAAGTTATTAATTCTGGGGGGGAATCCCTGGGCACCCAATGCCCATATTCACCATGTTTCCCAGGAATTCGGGATTACATTTGGTGTTTCTGGCGTAAATGGCTATGTTAATAGCTTTGCCAGTCATCAAATATTCAATGGTGTGACAAATATTTATTTCCAGTCTGGTGGTCAAATTAGTATTAACCCACCGGGTCAGCAAGTTGCCTGGAGATCCGGAAAATGCACCGTTGGGGTGGCTTATAAAGGCACCGGTGTTGTTGTCGCAGTGGGTGATTTCTACTTCTGTTCCAACAATTATCTCAACTGGGTTAACAACCGTAAATTTGCCGAGAATCTTTTCTACTGGCTCCACACCGGTGGTGGTGGTGGCGGTACTGTCGATGGTTTGTTCGATTTTAATGATGGCACTTTGCAAGGTTGGACCCTCGTCGGGGCGTATGATGAATGGTTACGCGGGCCGTTTCCCCATAATTTCCGCCTTTTGTGGGATGATCGTACAAATTATCCCAACCGCCCATTTTGGGATCCGTGGGGTGATAAAAAAGGTTCGGCCAGAATGTACACGTCCACAGGACATGGTGTTAATAGTCCCTACTGGCACAATTGGTGGGTTATGCGTTATTTGTCTCCGGATCTCACCGCTTCCACAGTGTGGCAGAGTTCGGCGGGATTTACTGTAGAGCTATGCAATGCCATGTCTGACGCGATTTATGCCAATCTCCTGGTAGTGGTTTATGATCATGATCAACATAAAGAACGAACATTTTATAGCGGTTCCGCCTTGTTAATGCAACATCATACTCATCGTTGGTGGAATCACCTGGAATTTAAATGGGCCGACATTTCTGGCTTTCCCAACAATTATACCGTCAAAAGAGTAATGGTCCAGATCTGGGGTCGAAAAAGTAGCTATTATACAGGGTCGATTTATATTGATAATGTGACACCCCTTGAGTGGACTGGTGAGCCCACCTGGATTCGTGTAACCTACCCCAATGGTGGCGAAGTCTGGTATGTGAATCATGACTATACCATTACCTGGGAAACGGATAAAAAAGTAGGAAAAGTACTGGTTGAAATTTCCACGACGGGTGGTCAAAGCTGGTGGGATGTTACCCAGCAGAAACTCACCCCAAATGATGGCGCCTATACCTATCGTGTGGTGTGGCAAAATGTTTCCGAAAACTGCTACTTCCGCGTGCGTACCCAAAGCCTGCGTGTCTGGGACGTCAGTGATCATCGATTTGCCATTCGCTGGGAAAATGGCGCTTCCGAAGGGGCTTCAGATGTGGCTCACACCGGTCAAATGGCGATTCCAACCGAATTCAAAATGCTGCAGAATTACCCCAATCCTTTTAATCCGGAAACAACAATTGAATATCAATTACCAGAAGCCACGGACGTGGTTCTCAGTATATTTGATCTAAATGGTAAAGAAATCCGGAAGCTGATTAATGAATCCAGATCAGCCGGTTACCACAAGGTCAAATGGGACGGACGTGATGCTGCTGGTTTACCGGTCGCTTCGGGTTTTTACTTCTACCGCATTCAAGCCGGTAATCATACCGAAACCCAGAAGTGTTTATTGCTGAAATAATTGAATATTAAACCACAACCACGACTGAAAAATGGCGAGCAGTTCCCAGAATTGTTCGCCATTTTGTTTGACCGTTGGGCGAAACCTCAAAGACAAATCACCACGCTTGCTATCAGTGACAAAATGGGCAATTCCTGAAATTTCCCCGCTTAAAAAGAAACCACTTTCCCACCATTCGATAAATCATTTCTGCTGGTTAAATTCCCCAATATTCATCAAGGCGATGATATTGCCATCAATTAGATGACGTAAACATTAATTAAGTCAATATTTAAACTTATTTTAACCCTGTGTTAAATCACAATGGGAAGCGAGGAAAATTCGGATCGTTGGACAGGAACCTTTTTATTAAATGCAAGTCTAAGTAGTTTGTGCCGCTAGCAGAATTGTGATGAGAACAGAATTTCGATCCGCTTCTCGGGAAGACAAACAGCTTAATTAACACTATAAAATAAATTTCCGTATGCCAGTGTTCACGAAAATAAACCTTTTTTTTATATTCTTATTTAGCTGGATTTCGATTGGGTATCCGACTCCGAATTCACATTTTGTTACCTTAAGCAATGTTAAATATCGGCCTTTGGCAATGGGGGGCGCTTTTACTGCTATCAGAGATAACCTGGCTGCGATGAATTTTAATCCGGCTACTTTTGACCAATATCAAACAAGTAAAAATTTTCGAATGACGTTCTATCTCAATCCCCTGGCATCCCTCATCAATCTATATGACGCGGGTGCCTTCTCAAAAGACAAAAAAGAATTAGCAAGTTCTGAAGTTTTACGCACGGCGGGATTATTTATTAAAGCCATTACCTTCTCGATTAAGTCTTTTGAATGTGGTTTAAACTTTTGTGAAGAATCACTGGCCAATCAAGCTCTGAACCGACGTGAGAAATTTTTTGCCGCGAATTCGGTCTGGATTGATTATTCACATGCGTTCACGATTCGTTTGAAACTCGCGCCACAGGTCGCTATCGGTTCGACGACGACTTTTTATCGCCTGAAGTCGGATTCTACGCAGAACTGGGAAACCGGAAGCAGTTACGGGGTATTAATGCACCCCGACAAAAAAATTTCGGTGGGAGTCTTTTATATTGCGCTCCCCAAGTCGCTCGAGGACCATCGTCACCAATTAGAGCGATTGACTCATGACACCGTGAATATCGGACTGGCGTACCAGCCGAATCCGTCACTTAAATTTTCGATTGATATTCGAAACATCAATCAAGAAAAAGAAAATGCTTCATGCGAACCTCATTTTGGGGCTGAATATGTATGGGACTCCTGGCTGGCCTTTCGCAGCGGCTATTATCAAGTTAGACCTGCCAGGCAGTGTTATTCAGTCGGGGTGGGACTGCTATCTTCAAATCTTTTCCTTAAATCAGATAATTACCTAAGTGCTGATCCGTTTATATTCAATTATACCCTTGTTTATGAGAAAGAACAGCAGGAGCTGGCCCTGTGGCATTTTTTTGCCTTTGTGCTCCGACTATGAGGAACTTTACAATCTGATTCAAGTTACACTACCATATTTTTTAATTACTTAACAATATGAAAATTAAGCTGATATTTCTTTTTTTAATTTTATTTTTTAACCGGGGCACTGCCCTTAAATCCGAAGACTACCAATCAAACTTCGACTGGCTGCAAACATTAAGTGAACACATTATTAATGATTGTTTCCAGTCCAATTTGCCCGATTCGACTCAAAAAATAGTTTTACAGGCGATTGCTCCCCAGGATTCTCAAAATTGGTTCTTAGAAAATATGCTGGTTCAGAATTTAAGAAAGTATAATATCCCTTTGATCGTCTTGAATGACGAAGCGGTGAAAACTGAAACCACTGGTAATCCCACGGGTCTGTTGCTTAAATATCGAATACTTGATCTGAAAATCCGTTATCGCGCGGCTAAAAAATGGTTTTTCATGCCGACCAAAATAATTGAAAGACAGGCACAGGTGATTATTTTTTTACAGCTCGAAAATCTGATGTCGAAACAGCTCATCTGGAGTGGTATTCTTACCGAAAAGGCTCAACAGGAAATACCTTCCAACCAGATCGATGAGATTGAATTTCCGGCCCTTTCATTTACACGGGCCCCTGTACCCTCAAAAAGTTACTTTCAGCAATTTTTTGAACCGGTAATAACGCTGGGATCGACAGGGTTAATAGTATATTTATTTTATAGTTATCGAAGTCGATAAATATGTGATACAAGAGGAGTGGAACATGCTTAAAAAATTTTTGGCGCTTTTTATCTGGAGTATGGCATTTGTTTCAGCTTGTTATGTCATTCCGTTTGGTTCTGATTTAACACCAACCGAGCATCTCTCGAAAGGATTAGCGCTCTATGATAAAAAGAATTATAAAAAAGCCAAAAAACATCTAGAAAAAGCGGTTGAACATTTGCAGGATTTGGAACTGAAGCCCAAGGCAATTTATTTATATGCAGAAAGTTTATATCATTTAAAGGATTATCCCCAGGCGTCTCAACAATTTAGTCGATTGGCACTCAGTTTTCCGGATGACTCACTGGCTGATGTCGCCCGGAACAAAATCGAATCATGTTATCGGCAACAATTTTATCATGCTTTAAAAAAGTATCATGATGAAGATTACCTGGACGCGCGCAACGAACTAAAAGTCATTATTCTCAGCAGTCGAATGTCTTCTATCATTGATTCGGCCCGTTACTATTACGCTGATTGTTTTTATCATACCAAAGAATACATTTTAGCAATTGGTGAATTTGAGCGATTGATTAAGTTTTATCCACGAAGTCCCCTGGTTGATGATGCTCAATATAAGGTGGCAATGAGTTATTACAAGCTTTCGCCAAAATATTCGCTGGATCAGGAATATACTGAAAAGGCAATTCAGGAATTTCAGCGGTTTTTGGAGGAATATCCGGGGAGTAACCGTCGCCAGGAAGCCGAGAAATATTTTCTTGAATGCCGAACCAAATTATGTCGAAAAGATTATGAGACGGGAAAATTATATCGGAAAATGGGGGAATTCGAAGCGGCGATTATTTCTTATCAAAAGGTTATCGATGAATTTTATGATACAAAGTATGCCCCAATGGCTTTGTATTGGAAGGCCGAATGCCTGCGGAAAATCGGGAAGCTAAATGAGGCCAGAGATGACTTCGATAAATTTCTGAAAAAATATCCCAAACACAATCTTTTTTCAAAAGCCGAATCCGGCTTGAAGAAATTAATATCGGATACTGAGGAAAATTGAATATGCGACCAGCTTCTTCAGGTAAGCTTGCTTCGTGCTTCCGAATTTAAATGCCGGCATTACCTTTCAGTTTCATTTAACAAACCATACCTGTTAATGGTTAAGATTTAACATACAATCAATTTAGATATAAAGTACGTATGATGTTAATTTTTGCCCTCACCCCAACCCTCTCTGTTAGCCAACAGAGAGGGTTGGGGTGAGGGCAAAAATCTTTCGAAATACCAGATTTCAATGTTACAAAATTAACCTTAACAAGTATACCATTTATCGTGGGAGTTAACAGGATTGAAAGTCGGAATTTTTGGGGGTACTTTTGATCCCATTCATTCAGGACATTTAATCATTGCCAATTGGGTACGGGATGAGCTTGGACTGGATAAAATAATTTTTATGCCGGCAGCGATTCCACCGCATAAAAAGCAAATGCCAATTAGTGATCCGGAAGTTCGCTGGGAAATGGTTCGATTAGCGATTGAGGATAATCCTTATTTTGAAGCATCACGGATTGAATTAGATCGGCCCGGCCCTTCTTACACCGTAATGACGATAGAACAATTGAAATCGGCCTGGCATTTATCATTCCATGAAATATTTTTATTAATCGGTGCGGACAGTCTGGTAATGATGCCGCAATGGCGTAATCCAGAGCGAATTTTTGCTCTTTGTCAGGTGGTGGTTTTTCCACGCCCGCAAATAGCGATTAATCAGGCACAATTATCCTTCAGAGAACAGGCAATTTTTGTAAACACACCGCTGATCCAGATTTCGGCGTCTGCCATTAGAGAGCGGGTAAAAAAAGGCGATTCTATTCGATATTTAGTCCCTGATCCGGTTCATGATTTTATTTTTCGGCAGCGACTTTATCAAAAATAATGGATTCAGTTAAAAATAGCAAGTTGCAAATTTAAAGTCAGCATTCCCCAATTATTAAGTCTATGTTTTAATTAAGGCTATTCAGGAATAAAATAAAAGAATTCCCCTGAAAATTTTTATTAAAAAACTCTTGACTTTCTCTCTTTAAAACTGTATTTTCCAAACAAAATTTGGAGCTTATTACATAAAAATAGAGCTTTATTGTCGTTCGATCTCACAGTGTACGCTAACAAATTTCTTGGCTTGTTTGGATGTGAAAGTACAGCTTCGAACAAATTTTCAAGCAACTTTGAAATATTAATGTTATTTGGAAAGGTGATAAATTCGTTTACCTGATTCCGTTCCACCCGAATTTGAAAATCAGGCTATAAAAATGAAACTTAAAATCATGAAAATCTGTACAAGTCGTTCCTGGGGTGGAATGGAACTCAGTATGGTTCAGACCTGTGAAAAATTGCGCCAACGTCAGCACCAAATTTTTCCGGTTTGTTTTGTGAACAGCTCAATTTATCAGCGATTGTTAGACCTGGATTTTCGACCGGTTGTACTCAATTTAAGAGGGTATCTTCATCCTTTTAAAATTTACCAGTTCGCCCAATATATTCACACGCATCAAATCGATCTGATTCATGCAGATTATTCTAAGGATTTATGGACCGTTGTCCCCGCGATGAAATTTTCGAAACGCGTACCGTTGGTACTGATTAAACATGTGGGGACCCGTAAACCTAAAACAGATCCTTTTCACAAGTGGATTTATCGACATGTCGATTATATCATTGCTATATCAAATGTTATTAAAAATAATGTGATTAAAACACATCCAATTAAGCCGGAAAAAGTGGGTGTGATTCATCACGGAATTGATTTCAAACGTTTTAAAAGCAATCAAACTCAGCGAGAAAAAACTCGAACCACATTGGGTGTACAAACGAACGAGTTGCTCATTGGCATCATTGGTCGGTTACAGGCCGCGAAAGGCTATTTTGAGTTTATTGAAATGGCCCGGTCAATTTCTGAAAGATATGATCATACTAAATTTATTATTATTGGCGAACCCAGTCGAGGAGAGGAAGCGGCAGCGAATCAAATACTGACGAAAATCGACCATTTAAATCTGCCGCACCGAATGATCGTAACCGGTTATCGTGAAGATATTCCGGCATTATTAGCCGCAATGGATTTGTTTGTGTTTCCGTCGCACGCCGAAGCTTTTGGATTAGTACTCATCGAGGCGATGGGGATGAAATTACCAGTTGTCTCTTCCAGTAGCGACGGCGTATTGGATATTGTGCTTCCGGGGGAGACCGGATTACTGGTGCCGCCGAAGGATATTCCCCAATTAATCGCAGCCGTAGAATGCTTAATTCAAAACGAAGAACAGAGAAAGGCGATGGGACAGGCTGGTTATTTAAGAGCACGTCAAAAATTTGATGAAGAACACATGCTGGTACAAATCGAACAGTTATATTATAACCTGCTCCAAAAGAGGAATTAAAATTTAGTCAGATTTTAATTCAAATGATTGGGAGTATCTATTCGGCATTGAATTGAGAAAGGAATGCCATTATTCAGATCAAAAAAGGGTTGAGAGCAGGAAAAACTCTCTTGTGGATTAATAAAAACGTAGGAGGGAACGACCCATCTTATTTTACTCAAGGGAGGAATTATGGAACTCTTTTTACTTAAAAAAATCCCAATATTTGCCTCGTTAAATGAAAAACAACTATCTCATATTGCAAGCTATTGTGTTATTAAAAAATATTCTAAAGATCAATTAATCCTGGTCGAGGAAGAAGCGGGAAAAACACTCTTTATTATTTCAAAAGGGCGGGTGAAAGTAACCCGAACCAGCGACGATGGGCGTGAGGTCATATTATCGATTCTGGAAAGTGGGGATTTTTTCGGAGAGATGTCGTTATTAGACGGGAAAACGCGTTCAGCCAGTGTCACCGCCATTGAAGATTCAGAATTGCTGTTACTTCGACGCGGTGACTTTATACAAATTCTGGAGGATTTCCCCAAAATAGCGATTGCATTATTGATTGAATTGGCCAGTAGACTGCGGAAAAGTGACACCCAAATTAAAAGCCTGTCCCTGCAAGATGCGTTGGGCCGAGTTGCCTCCACGTTGATTCTGCTGGCTGAAGAAATTGGGAAGTCCAAACATGGCAGTATGCAAATTCCGAAAATTCCACTGCAACAGGACCTGGCGAACATGGCCGGAACCTCACGTGAAACAATATCGCGCGTTTTTCGCTCACTTGAAAATGACGGTTTGATTCGTCGGCAGGGTCGAAAACTTTATATTCCGGATTATGAAAAATTTAAAATGATTTTTTCTTAACGCTTATTAAATAACTCTATTTTTTTCATTAATGATGGAGGTGATTTTATTTTGGCAGAATTTAAATTAAAAACGATTGACAGCAATCTTGAACTTTTAGAAAATGAGGTTCAATTGGATACATTGATTGCTGATAGGCTGGTGAATAAAGCTACCGGCGCTATTCACGCGATGAATTCAGATGAAGATTGGCAAAATGAAGACTGGGAAGAAGAATCCGTAGATGATGAAGAGTGGGATGAAGAAGATGAAGAATGGGATGATGATCTCGATGATGAAGATGAGGAGGAAGATGAAGATTGGGATGACGTTGAGGAAGATTGGGATGACGAAGACGAAGATGACGATGACGAAGACGAAGAAGATTGGGACGATAATGATTGGGAACTCGATGACGACGATTGGAATTAAGGCAATTCTGGTATGAATCCCCATTATCCACAAGCTCCTGTTGTCGGTGTCGGTGTCATTGTGCAAAAAGACAATTCAGTATTACTTGTTAAACGCGCCTATGAACCTAGAAAAGGCCTCTGGTCAATTCCTGGTGGCAAGGTTAAATTAGGAGAATCAATTAGACAAGCCGCCGTGAGAGAAGTTCAAGAAGAATGTTCAATCACTGTTAATATTAATGATATTATCAGTGTGGTCGATTTAATCGACAGGGATGAACACGGGAAAATTAAGTACCATTTTGTGGTAATTGATTTTCTGGCCCAATACATTGATGGTGAATTGCAGTCTGCTTCAGATGCACTCGAAGCCGCCTGGGTCTCAATTGATAAGCTTGACGAGTATCATATTCCTGAATTAACTCGTAAAGTCATTCAAAAAGCTTTTTAGTCATTTTGCCTGAGATGTAACGCAAGCGTCAATGCTTGCAAGCCTTCAAGTCTGATTTATTCAGAATATTTTTATTTTCGCTTGCCTGTCCGAAGCTTGCGTTACTAAAATTTCCAGGTCTTGTAATTTTAATAGGATAAGCCCTATTCTGCCGTTTAAATACCAGGGCTTATTTTAAAAGTTTGGACAGCGAAATCCTGCTGTCGTGAACATCTAATCGATTCCCTATTTTTCATGATTACTATTTTCACTCCTTATCCCTAAACCCACACCCGGTTATTTCATAATGCATTGAGTCTAAAAATATAAAAGAAAGCACTATTTTTCAGGAGGCATGCTTTGAATAAAGATATTTCTGAAATTGATAACATTTATGAATTAGAATTACATTTGATGACAACGGCGCTCTTTTTTGCCGATTTTTCATCGGTGCATTATTTAAATCAGAAAAATTCCAGACTGGCTCGAAGTATTCAAAATAATGATATCTTGGCGGTTCAGAAATACGCCCGCGATTTGTTGGCTGATCAGGATGAATTTTCGCCAGAAGAACAAAAAAAGTATTCTGATCTTTATCAAAGCATTCACCAAAAATACGGAGCGACCATTAAACAATCCCCAATGCCCTTACCCAATGAATTCATTAGTCAAATCGTGGATGTCGGCATCCAGCAACAAAAATATCTCAGTGTGCACAATGCCCTGAAAGAACTTAAGCAGGTCGAAAAAAAAATTAATGAACTGGTGCACCAGGGTGTTCAAAAATTAAATTCGAAGCAAATTACCTTCGATGAAAAAGTGACTACTGAAGAGGGACAGAATATTATTAAATTGGCCGTTGAAGATTTTTATCATGCTTTGCGGATTAAAAAACCAATGGGATTGTTTTATCAATACAGTGCCGTTGACTGGTTAATGCAACCCAATGAATCACGCCGGAAATACGAACGCTACGTGGAGCAAGGTGAAAGCGTTTTAAAAGAAATCATAAACGGCGCGGTTACTTTTTTAATTGACGACCAGACGATTGCCAATAAAATAATCGACAATTTGCGCACCAATAAAATCAGAAAATATTTTCTAAAGCAATTCAGTATTCAGTTAATCGGTGGCAAGGAGAAGTATGCCCAATTTGTCAATCAATTTTTGGCGACGGTCAATCATTTTAAACAAGCCAAAAATGAAATTGATTTCATAAATACCCAACGAATATTATTAGGCCGCACCACCGGCAGTGATAAGCTGATTCAGCAGGTTAAAGAAATAATCAGGCGTTTCCCCGTTTGCCCGCTTTTTATTAAAATCGAACAATCTCCCACTGGCTCCTCCTATCTCGCCCCCCTGATGTTGAAAGAAATGTCACTATTTGAATTATTAGATTTTGATAAATAGATTTTAATCATCTTCTGACTCGGTCCAAAGCAAAAGTAATGAATAAACCTAAAATTGTTGAAACGAAAAATGTTCTGTTATTTTCACCCGAAAATCCATTCGAATTTGAATGTGGTGTCCGGTTACCGCAAGTAAGAGTAGCTTATGAAACTTACGGTCACCTGAATCAAGCTGGTGATAATGCTATTTTTGTCTGTCATGCCCTCACCGGCAGTGCGCACGCCGCCTTTTATAATACGCCCAATGATAAAATTCCGGGATGGTGGCATGGATTCATCGGTTATGATTGTCCCCTCGACCCAGAAAAATATTTTATTGTGTGTGCCAATCTATTATCGAGCTGTTACGGCACCACCGGTCCCGATTCGACCGATCCCGCCACAGGGAAGCCATTCAAGATGACTTTTCCGCCGACAACCACCCGCGATATGGTTCGTGTGAACAAGGCCTTACTGGATTATTTGGGTGTAAAACGGTTGGCCTGTGTGACGGGCGGTTCACTGGGCGGAATGCAGGTGTGGGAATGGCTGGTCCAATATCCCGAATTTGTTGAAAAAGCCATTCCGATTGCCGGTACTGCCAAAGGTTCTCCCTGGATGATTGCTTTAAACGAAGTGGCGCGGCAGGCAATTTATAATGATCCCAATTGGCAGAATGGCAATTATGAACAAAATCCACCTAACGCCGGCCTCCACTTAGCACGCATGATTGGCATGATCTCCTACCGCAGTCAACAACAGTTTTGGGAACGCTATGCCCGTGACCGCGTCGATAATTCACCGGAAAATTATTTTAACTTTGAGAACTGGTTTCAAATTGAGTCATATTTGCATTACCAGGGAGAAAAGTTAGTCCAGCGATTTGACGCCCGAACACTGGTCTATTTATCGAAAGCAATGGATTTGCACGATATTTCCCGCGGATTTGAATCCTACGAAGCCGCCTTGGCCCGCATTCAAGCCCGCATTTTAATTCTGGGAATCAGTTCAGACGTGCTTTATTTCCCGGACGAATTAAAACGATTAACAGATGATTTAATCAAATCAGGGAAAAACGCCCGCTACGAAGAAATAAATTCAATATTCGGCCACGATGCCTTCTTGATTGAATATGCGAAAATGAATCCCCTGGTAGCCGCATTTCTGGCGGAAAAATAACCTCAATCGAACGGGCAGTGGTATTGATTTTGGTACGGGTACATTGAATCAATGCCCCCAAAAAAAATCACAGTTGTTCTGGGCTTTTTTTGTTTGATCTCAATCTGTAATTTTTAATACCGGCATTAAAAAATGTGTCAGTGCAGAGCCTGTTCTTGCGACGCACTTTAACCCTAAAGTGCATCGCACGTTATTCCTTGCGCTTGGAGTAAACCGATATAACAAATTCACCCATAAACCGTTCACCAAAATAAAAATTCAATTATAAAAAATGAGACCATGGACCGCCGAAAGTATCGCCATAGCCCTCTATCATCATCTATTTAAAACCCGCTGTCTGGTTTATACCCCGAAAAATCCGTCGGAAAGCATGGAGGCCCTCCTGAAGCGCATCCCACCAGAACATCTAAAACGACGCTTAATCCTGCAGATGGTCACTATGATGCGGCTTTACCGCTCGGGATTTGGATATTTTCAGCTTGATCAGGTTGAGCTAATACCCTTACTAGCAAAAATTTTTTTCAAGATGACGGGACTTTATCGAGTTGGGTATAAAAATTTTTATAACTTTCAGTTGATTCATAACACAATGGCCTTTCAAAATCTGCCGATCCGTTTTCATAATTTTAAAATTCTCCATCTGAGCGATTTACATCTGGATCTGGATGCGGGTTTTACCGAGCGGTTGATCAAACAATTGGAAGGACTTCGATTTGATTTGTGTGTGTTAACGGGTGATTATCGCTGGCGGACACTGGGACCGCTGGCAGCAAATGAAATGAACAAATTAAGGCCGTTTCTGGAGTGTCCTTTTGGGGTTTACGCTGTTTTGGGGAATCATGATTTCATTGAAATGGTGCCGTATTTAGAAGCAATTGAAATACTGGTATTATTAAATGAAGCGGTCGTCCTTAAAGTGGGAAATGAAACAATTGGATTGGCCGGCGTGGATGATCCGCACCATTACGGCACCCACAATCTCTCCCGGGCGGTTGAGAATATTAATGATCAAAAATTTAAAATTTTGTTAGCCCATTCACCGGATTTATATCAGCCCGCCGCCCGGCAAGGCTTCGATTTATATCTCACCGGACACACGCACGGGGGCCAAATCTGCCTCCCCGGTGGAGTTGCGCCGCTGTTCAATGCCGGTTGCGAGCGTAACTTCTGTCAGGGTCGTTGGCAATATCAGCAGATGACGGGTTACACATCGAGTGGGGCGGGTGGTTCCGGCATCCCCCTCAGATTTTATTGTCGTCCTGAAATTGTCATTCATCATTTACAGGGTAATGGTTGGAAGTAACCATATTATCGCTTGAAGCGATAATATGGTTTAGTGATATGGTTTTTGGTACCTGTTTATTTATTCCTCTCCTAGTCTACATATAAATTTTCCATGAGTATAAACGCCATCCCGCCATTGAATGTTATTTTTCAATCGCATCAAACTCATCCCCAGATAACGGGGCTTTTGGGCAACGCCTTCGATATATTCGTCAAAGGGGGTGTCTACCACCTTCCCTTCAGCCATGCTTGCGTGTCGAAAATAAATCTGTTCATCCTTTTTGATAATTAAAAGCATGTGGGCCGAAAAAATCCCCTCCCGATTTTGAATCAGAGCCACAATATCACCTGTTTTCAAAAGCGCCTGGTGGGCGGCCAGTTTTTTCAATGGGACATAATCAATCGTAACTTCGCGATCAGGCAGGTAAATCGGTATATCGTGGATTCCCTTTCCCGCAAAAAATGTCTGGTGGCTAATTGTCCGCGTGAGTTGCGCCACATCCGTCCCCCCGATTTGTGCTGAAATATCATCCAGACACCAGGCATTCGCGGGTAGCCAGTCGACCATTGTGTAATGATTCCGCGTGGCCATTCCAATAATTCCGGCGCGATAGCGGATGTGTTGTAATACATTAAAGAATTCTTCGTAATAGTCAGACAAAGCCAGAGCGATGACAATTTCACAATAGGTCATACAATTGACCTGTTTAAGATTCAACAACGGCCATTTTTCATATTTAGCGTGTTCTCCCTCACCCTCACAATTTAATTCATAAGGGGCATTTAAAAATCGTTCTGAATAATAATCCAGCTTTTGTTCCCAACTCCAATCTTTTTTAACCACCGCACGGATATCCCGATCAATTTCATCGATTGCCATTTGATAATAATACTTTTCGTTTGAGCCGGAAACGGCAAGTAATCTCAATACTACCAGAATTGAAACAATTGTCAAGAGCACCGTTATTTTTTTCATATTAATCCCTTTCTGCTGAGTAATTTTCAGAAAGATGAATTTTTCAAGACATCCTGATTCTAAATACTCGTCGCAGAGCGACTGAGCTGCATTCCGCCGGAGATCGGCGGAACGAGAACAACGCGATTAAATTGAAGTAAGCGTTGTTACGATTCACCGGGAAGCGGATTTGATTCAATCCTCCTGGAATTGGTTAAAGACCATTTTCATTTGTACCAATTTCTCCGGCGTTAAATCCTTCATCCTGAAAATAATAATTCCACGTGAGCCGACGGCCGTTAAGCCGGAATGAATGGCTGAGCCAAATTCAACCGGACGAAGGGGAGTCGGTTCGTCGGTGGCTTGAATAATGGGCCAGACTGGTTTTCGTGTGGTGTGCGCCAGCCAGTTGGTGACGTCGGCAATCCATTTCACCTCCCGCTGGCACATTAAATGATAAACCATTGGCGAAAAAACATCCACATATTCAGCCAGTTGCGCGTAATCCTGTCCGATTATCTGCGTAATCGCTCCGTTGAAATCGGTCGGTAGCCAGGGCACTCCAAACAGGCCAATCATCATATTTTCAGAGACCGCTTTAATAACCGCACGGGCTTCCTTTACAAAATCAGTGATTTGTTGACATTTCCACGCCGTCCACGCCTCAAGCTGATTCTCAAGGACCCAGGTAGCTTTTGACTGCGGCGCGCCGAGATTGGCGGGTAAAATAATTCCGCGGGCCTGCTGAAATTTCTCTAGGGTATAATCATCAAACGACGTTTGTTGCAACAGTGGCAAGGGTACTTCCCAATGACACGGCCACCGGATGAAATCCAGCCAGATGCCATCAAGCGGGTACTCACGTGCCAATTGTTCCAGGTAAGCCAAACGATTTTCCCGCACTTCCGTTACCACCGGATTGACACCCGCGTACCACTGCTCTTTTTGAATGGGCTCACCGTTGGCATTCACCGGGCGGGCGAATTGACAATCTTTCCAGAAACGCTCCCCCACAAAAATACCGGCCTCGGCAAAAACTTTAATGTTCGCCTGCTGTAAAGCGGCTACCAGCGCGGTGTCTTGAAAGCCCCCAAAAATGGCATCTATTTGCCAGGACTTTAATGAATCAATAATGTCGTTTACGGTTCTTCCCGTAAAACAACTTAAGCTTTTTGTAAATCCATAAAGTACTTTCATTTTCCGGGTCGATAAAACCTTTCGATTGATTTCAGAGGTTGCGTTTTCATTCATCTGCCGGCTGGTATTTGTCTTTTTTTCACAGCCGACGAATGTGCAGCAAATAAACAGTAAGGGTAACAACTGATAAATTATTCTGATGAAAGATTGGTGAATACGATGTATTAACATAATTCCCCTGATTTCAATTTTTAGAACTCCCTGTGATTGATTACTTCACTTCGCTAACGGATTAAAAAATCTCCCTGTCCGCGTCATCCTCCTCCGGTTCTTCCTCGTCCAGATCATCCAGATCGAAATCATAATCTTCCCGAATCAGCACCAGAATAGCCGCATGAGGTACAATCAAATAATTTTTTTCTTCAAATTTTATTTCAATCGAGGATTTCCTCAAAAAGAGTGCGTAATCCCCTTCCTGCGCTTGCAAGGGCAAAAAACGGGGTTCCGCCTGAGAGCTTTTCCAGGGCTCTGCGTCTAATTCCTGGGGATCAGGCAGGGGAATACCGGGTCCGGTGGCGACAATGGTTCCGCCCTGCACCGTTTCTCGCTCAACCGCCCACTTCGGCAGGTAAAGTCCGACCTCGGTTCGCTCTTCGCCTTCATCCGGACGAATCAGGACTCGATCGCCTACGACAATTAATTGCTTGTTCCGCTTTTTCATATTTTTCCAATAGGCTTTTGGTTTAAAACAATGAGCTGGGTGGCGTTAGCATCGCTTGAATCGACTCCAGAGCACAATGCCTTGGCTGATTTCCATTTTAAGGAGATTTTTTGCTTTCATCAATCTCGTTTTATGTTTAATAATAATAATGTTTTTAAAATAAATATGCAATAAAATTCTTGCATTTTTTCAAAAATTGTATATATTGAGTAACAACGATTTTTTCAAGAAGTTAAAGCTCATTCATCGCTTTT
>Ga0180437_10005442_pt1 | contig 17444 bp, 12 predicted proteins | sample SS_ome_4_FD_132410 | JGI IMG/M metagenome (GOLD analysis project Ga0180437, IMG submission 132410) | Hypersaline lake sediment archaeal communities from the Salton Sea, California, USA - SS_3_D_1 metaG | ecosystem: Environmental > Aquatic > Non-marine Saline and Alkaline > Hypersaline >... | reverse complement strand
GTTGTTCGAGAAAATCTCCAACCGGCGGGTGAAATTGGGATTACCCTGAATCTCACCCCGGCTTACCCCTTTTCTGATTCACCTGAGGATGTTGCCGCCGCTTGCCGTTTTTTTGATCGACACTTTGGCTGGTTCCTGGAACCGCTTTACCGGGGCCGTTACCCACAAGAGTTGCTGGAACGTTATCAATCGCTTAAATTATTACCCCCTTTGAATGAGGACGATTTGAAAATGGTCACCGCGCCAACTGATTTTTTAGGCGTCAATTACTACACCCGCGGCCTGATTCGATATATGCCTGGGAATAATTTGTGGGATTTTGAAGAGATTCGTCCGGCGGATGCGGATCACACCGAAATGGACTGGGAGATTTTTCCAACGGGATTGTATGATTTATTACACTATTTGCATCAGACTTACCAGCCACCAAAAATGTACATTACCGAAAATGGGGCTGCCTTTGGCGATAAAGTCTCCGCCGACGGCAAGGTGCATGATTCCAATCGAATTGATTATTTACGGGCACATTTGACCCAGGCCCACCGGGCAATCAGCGACGGCATCCCGCTCGCCGGTTATTATCTGTGGACATTAATGGATAATTTTGAATGGTCGCACGGCTATTCCAAGCGTTTCGGAATGGTTTACACCCGTTACGAGCAGCAGGAACGGCTTTTTAAAGACAGCGCGTTTTGGTACCGTGAAGTGATTGAACAGAATGGGATCGCCTTGAATCAAAATTCAAATGTGTAAAATATAAGAAATCTTCGGGGCGTTATATTTATCAAGGTTTGTTTTATTGCATTGAAATCAGATATTTCGAAAAATTTTTGCCCTCACCCCAACCCTCTCCCACAGGAAGAGGGCGTCTGGCTCCCTCTCCCTGTGGGAGAGGGTTAGGGTGAGGGCAAAAGTCATTTCAAATCCACACTATCCGTTAATTTTCAGAGCGTTCATTTCAATCAGGATTCATTGTTTAACAATCTCAATCAGGGCGTTAAGAGCGCGTTCATCATCGCTTTGACCCAGCCAAAAAATGGCCTGTTTACGGGTTTTTCGATTGGGATGGGTTTTTGCTACCTTGATTAGACGGGGAACGCCTTCGTCCGACGGCAGTTGTGACAGGGCAAAGACGGCATGTTTTTGAATGTCGGTTGCTTCATCGGAAAAAACCACGTCCTCAAGGGCTTCGCCGGCGCGCTTCTCGGCTTTTTGACTGAGCCAGAAAATAGCTTCACGGCGGACCTGTCGATTTTTCTCGGTCCGCGCCAGATCAATTAAAACATCAAGCGCAGCGTCGATTTCCATAAGTTGAATTCCAAAAACCGCCTTTTTGCAAAGACTGGTGGAAGATTCGGATTTAATAATTTTTTCCAACACGTTCAAAGCGGCTTTATTGTCCCATTGCGCCAGCCAAAAGGTGGCATTTTCTCGAACGTCGTTATCGGCATCGCTAAAAATGACTTTTTTTAGAAAAGTAAACGCGGATTCTGATTCCGTGTGAATGCCCACGGCTGTGGTAATTTCTTCCTTCACCCCTTCCGAAAGGTTTTCCTGAAAAAGCTGTTGCAGTAAATCCACACTTTCGTCCTGTTCTACCTGCCCTAACCAGAGGAGGGGCAGGTTTCCTAAATTAAAATGCAGGGAAATATTGCTCATTTTCAGATCTCTAATTTCAATTTTGCTCCGCTGGCCTAATTGCACTTTAAATAAAATGGCCACTGCTTTCAGTACTTTCTCCTCAGTCGATTGACCCGATTCAGGGTATTTCATGAACGACGGCGACTGGACGGCAGGAGCGGAAGATTGGTTTTCAAGAAGTTGTTGCAACGACGGTCGGTCACGGTCGTCGGATCTAAAGCAACCAATCTGGCTATTCACGCCCATCCAGCGGAGGATGCTGTAGCCAATCCAGAACTGATCGGTAATATTCTGTTTACGCGCGGTTTCATCAGCCCATTCCCATTTTTCCTTCAGGTTAGGGGACGTCCCATCATATTTATAAATGGATTGTTTCGCGAAATTGACACCGGTTAAAGTCAGGCAAATGATGATTATCCCGGTGTTTTTTATTTGGGCAATGAAGTTTTTCATTGATTTACCTCTTTCATTAAAGATTGATTGTATCTTCCGATTTTTTATGGTGGCGTAAAGACCTTCAAGGCTGGTCGGCCCAACTCTACAAGATTGCAGATGCTGCAAGCGTTTGGATCAAAGAAAATTAAGAGATTTACTTCTGATATATAAGCGCCTCCAGGGCTTTTGTCGCCCGCTGATCACGACTTTGTCCTAACCAAAAAATCGCCTTTTTCCGCATTTCCGAATTCGGGTGTTTTTGCGCAATCTTAATTAAAGCGGGAATACCCTGATTTTTGGAAACCTGACTGAGGGCAAAAATAGCTTTTTCCTGGACAGCAGTTACCTTATCTTTAAAAGCAAATTCGATCAGCGCGTCAAGAATTGCCGGGGAGTGGTCTGCCTGTCCCAGCCAAAAAATCGCTTCCTGACGTAATTCAGGATGTTTATGTTGTTTGGCAATCATTAATAAGCGGTCTGAGCCGGCTCCATTGGCAACCTGAGTCAGGGCAAAAATAGCCTTTTTTTGAACCTGTTCATCGGGATCCTTCAAAGCGAATTCAGTGAGTGCGTCCAGAAACTGTTGATCACGGGTATTTTGGGCTACCCAAAAGATGGCTTCCTGGCGCATTTCTGAAGCAGGATGCTTTTTCGCAATTTCAAGCAGTGCCGGTAAACCACGCTCATCCGAAACTTGCGACAGGGAAAAAATCGCCTTCTTTTGCACGTCGGGATTGGCATCTTTGAAGGCAAAATCACGGAGCGCGTCAATGCTTTCCTTCGAATCAGCATTCTGTCCAACCCAGAAAATGGCTTGTTCTCGCATTTCGGAGGCGTGATGTTTCCGGGCAATGTCCATTAAAATCGCCAAGCCGGTGCCTTGATTTAATTGAGATAAGGCAAAAATGGCTTCTTTTTGCAGCTCCGGTTCCGCTGATTTCAGCGCAAAATTCTTCAAGGCCTCCAGAGTTTGTTGGGAAGTTTTTTGTTGACCCAACCAGAACAGTGCTTTCTTTTTAACATTTAATTCGCGGTGGTGCTGTACAACTTTGATGAGATGAGCCGCACTTTTTTCGCTTTCAAGCTGGGACAGTGCGAACAATGCCTGTTTTTGGACTTCGGAGTCAGGGTCCCGGTACACTGCGTCTTCTAAACTATTTAATATTTGAGCGGTGGCCGGCTGTTGACTGAGCCAGAAGATGGCTTCTTTGCGTAGCGCTGGCTCGGGATCTTTTTTCGCAATTTCCATTAATTTTGAAATGGCTTTTATTGACTCAAATTGTGCCAGCACATAAATTGTTTTTTTCTTTAATCGAGAATTTTTCGTGGTTTCATATAAATCGAGAATGCTCTTTAATGCCCGTTCATCGCCGCGGCTTTGCAGGGCATACAAGGCCGCCAGCACAATTTCTTCATCTTCGCCGGCTTGCATTTCTTCGATAAGTGCTCGATATTCCGGTTTCCCGGCCTGATCTAATTGTTGTGCCAGCCGCACCAGATTCGATTTGGCGTCGTTAATCCAGTTACTTTCCGGATATTTTCGAACAAAATTTTTGTAGCAGTCAAATGACGCCTCTAACGATTTCTCTGATTTTTCATAAATATAACACTTCCAGAAGCGGGCATCATCCAGCCACTTGCTGTCGGGATATTTTTCAATAATATCATCCAGAATTTTGCCGGCTGCTTGCCATTTTTTATCAAGAATCAGATTGTAAGCCCGTTGATAATCTTCACCGGCAGGATCAGTCGCCTTCGCCAGTATTAGACAAGTAAATGTTAAAAATAGTATAAAAATAAACAAGAAGCCGTTTATGAAAAGACGTGAATTTCGGTTCATAGCTTTACTCCTACAGTTTAATGGGTTTTTCCCTGGGCTTTTTTACCGCTGCCGGCTCCAGTTGAGTGGCGAGTTTCATCTCCTCGATATTGATTTTTAATAACAGCGCCTGGTTTTCCACGCCGCTACTAATGAGTTCAATCGCGGGTAAGTCGAATTCCTTTTCATAATTTGTGATCTGGAGTAAAATGATTTCCAAATCAGAGATGAGTTCCAGTAACCGTAAATGTTCGGCACCGGTTAATTGTGGTTTTAAAACAGCGGCTTCGCCAATTAATTCACGGGAAATTTTTTGTTGATAGGTTAAATCTAACCGGACATTATTATTCGAAAGGGGTTCATAATTTACGAACCCCAGGAGCAATATTTTTGAACGTTCAATATAATCCAAAGCCTGGCTTTTCAGCGCTGTTTGGTTAAGGGGAACGGTTGAAGCGGCTTTTGACGGGGTGGTCTGGTTGTTGATTAACGTAGATTCCGGTTTAAAATAGAGATAGCCTACCCACACGCCGATTAAAAAAATCGCCACCACACCGACGACGCGGTAACTCCAGGCGGGAATCATGCCCGAAAAATTCCTTTGGTGCCACCAGGATTTTAAATTGTTCAACCAATTGTGGGTTGAAGCTTGTAAGCGGGGGGCCAACCGTTCCCAGAGGTTGTCTATAAATTCAGGATTGGGTTCCGGTCTGGTGCGGTTAGACGCCAGCTTGAGCACCGTTTGCAGGTGATTAAATTCAATTCGGCAGGATTCACATTGCTCAAGATGCCGAATCAACGCTTGTTGTTGACTCGTATTTAATTCATTGTAGAAGGCATCAACAAATTGAGACTGAAATTCAAGACACGACTTCATTCAACACACTCCGTTCCAAATTCGTTTTTATAAAAACTTAAGCTTTTTTGTAATTTTTTTATTGCGCGAAAAATGAGACTTTTCACCGTGCCCTCGGAAAGGGACATGATTTCAACGATTTCTTTGATCGATTGATCATGATAATGCCGTAAAACAAAGGCACTGCGCTCCTTGGGAGAAAGCTGGTTTAATGCCTGATCAAGCTGCTTTTGAATCAGGGTGGCTTCAGCCTGGCTTTCCGGATTGCCCCAGTGGCTGGTATCTACCGGTTCCGGGATGCTTTTTTCTGCGTCTTGATCATCGAGATTAAATTTAAGCAGCCAAAAGCTTTTCTTTCGTTTTTGATCAATAAAAGTGTTTAAGGTAATGCGATAAATCCACGCGAGGAAGTTGGCTTCCATTCGAAATTGATGAATTGAGCGATAAGTTTTAATAAAAACATCCTGGGTCAGGTCTTCGGCATCCTGGGGATTTCCGCAGAGATCATAAGCGAAATAATAGATTCTGGTTTTATATTTTTCTACTAACTCTCGAAATGCAGCTTGATTACCGGTCTGAATTTGTTGAATCAAACTGTGTTCATTGGCGTTGCGCATTAAATTTCTCCCGTTTGTTTATTGAGACGAGGGAATGCCTGCCGAAGTTTACAAGGCGGAAGGAATAATTTTTGTGCGTCTAAGGGAACGTTAATCGGCTTTGACTGTAAAATAACAAATTTACCAAATAGAAATGCTTGAAATCAGCGACTGAACTCTTTCAAAAAATCAAAATTATGGATTGTATCTTACTGGGTACCGGCGGAATGATGCCCATGGCGTTTCGAGGGGTGACTTCACTCGTCGTGCGTCATGCCGGCTGCAATTATCTATTCGATGCTGGTGAAGGCACACAGGTCGCGTTGAAAAAAGCGAAACCAGGTCTGAAGGCTCTCAGACTCATTGCAGTGACGCATTTACACGCCGATCACTGTCTGGGCATTCCGGGTTTATTAATGCTTCGGGCACAAATGGACGCACCAGGACCGTTAACGATTGTTGGTCCGCCGGGGATTGCTAATTTTATTCATGCCGTTCGTCAAACTATTGAGTTTTATATTAATTTTGAGATACAGTTTATTGAATGGGCACCGGGGGCGACCGACCTGGCCTATCAAGATGAGCACATTGATTTATCGTGGGCGCCGTTAGAACATTCGATTGTCTGTCTGGGTTATCGTTTCACCGAACATCAGCGTCCGGGGAAATTTCAGCCGGAAAATGCCCGTGCCTTGAATATTCCGGAAGGGCCGTTGTGGAGCACCTTGCAGCAAAACGCCCCGATTCAACTGGCCGACGGTACTTCCATTACGCCGGAACAGGTCCTGGGGCTACCCCGCCGCGGCCGCATCGTCAGTTTTGTAGTGGATACACGACCAACTGAGACCATTCAAACGCTTTGTGTAAACAGCGATATTGCTTTCATTGAGGGAATGTTCCTGAACAAACTGGCCCCGGAAGCCCGCGAAAAAGGTCACCTGACGGCCAGCGAGGCAGCCCGCCTGACGAAACAGGCCAATGTCCGGCGAACGGTGCTGGTTCATTTCAGCCCACGTTACCGAAATACCGAATTAGAGGCGCTTCTGACCGAAGCCAGGCTGGAGAATGAACAGGTTGAAGTCGGACAGGAGTTAGGAAAGTACGAGGTTCCGTTGCCAGATTAAGCGCGTCAATTCATTTTCTCAATAATCGGTACAATCTCGCGGAGGTGATTCACGATATAATCGGCGCCAGATAACTCGTTGGCGCTTAAAGTCGTGGTAATCGCAATACAGACCATTCCGGCAGTTTTGGCCGCTTGAATTCCCAACGGCGCATTTTCAATGACCACACATTCTTCAGAAGTCACTTGTAATTTATCGCGCGCCAGCAGAAATGGATCCGGATTGGGCTTGCCATTTTTAATTTCATCGCCGGTGACAATATAATTAAAAAGGGGAATATGCTCCGCCGGAATGGCTCTTTGCAGGCTGGCACGCACGCAACTGGTAACAATGGCACAGCATTTTTTCATCTTTTTCAATTCCGTCACCACCTCCAGGGCCTGGGGGTAAAATTCAACCTGTGCGATTTTTTGATAATACGCCCGTTTAATCTTAACAATTTCTTTCACTGTGGAATCATCAATCTGGACCTGAGCGGCGCGGGCAATCTTTCGAGCCATATCTGCGGAGCGAAAACCTTCGTGTAAGGCCAAAGTGTGCAGTGAAACCGGAATTTGATGCTGTTCAAAAGCCCACTGCCAGGCTTCCAGGTGAAAGGGCATACTTTTCACTAATACACCATCCAGATCAAATAAAATCGCTTTTTTCATGTTCAATCCTTCCTGTTACGGGTGCCCGTTATTCCTTCTAGTACTACAACGTTAAGTTGACAATAGAATATAAATTTTCAACGCAGAGGCCCAGAGGACGCAGAGAATCGCAGAGAAAAATTCTTATGCCCAACGAAATGATTTTTGTTAGGGTATAAATTTTCTAGTCTATAGATTTGATATTCTTAAGGAATCTCTCTGCGACCCTTGGTAGCTTCAGCGGCCTCGGCGGCCTCTGCGCCTCTGCGTTTTATGATTTTTTGTCGATTTAACTTAACGTTGTAATACTAGTCAGCCAGATTTTTTATATCAGAGGGGAAAAATATAATAAAAAAAGCCGGCATTTCAAAACGAATTATTCGTTTTCAGGATTGCCCGCCTAAACTCTCGAGGAATCATTTTAAGCGGGTATTTTTATACCGCTAATAAAGTGGTTTTGAGATTCAACCTTGAAGTCCTTTCTTTTTTAAAAGAGGATTTCGGTGAGTTCTAAAATTTAAGAATCTCTAAGCGTAAGGAGGTTGACGTTAAGAGATTCTTCGGCAAAAATCGCCTCAGAATGACATTATAGGGACTTTTCGTTCAGACATTAATTAGCGAAAATAACATAATCCACAAAAAGAATAGAGAGTTCAGAGAGTTTTTCTCTGTGTCCTCTTGGTAAAAAAAAGCAATTATACTATGACCAAAGTGGTTTTGAGATTCAACTTTTAAGTCCTCTCTTTTTAAGAGAGGATTTAGGTGAGTTTTTTAAATTAAAGAATCTCAAAACCACTTTCACCTTAGTATATATCCAAATCGGGGTGCAAGAATTCCAATTTATTTTTGAGGAATCCCTTAGTATATCGTTGTTGCATTCTACCTGTTATGCTAGTTTGCACCCGCTTCTCCTCGACTTGATTTTAGACCACCAAAATCGAACTGACTGCTTTTTAACCACTACTGAATTTAAGACGAAAATGATTTAATCGAATTTTAAACTCTCACCGTTAAGAGAATCAGCGGTTAACCTCAGCGATTCTTTAAATATACTGGCATGTTCTTTGCAAATAGGCGTCCGGTTATTATATTTTCATTAAAAATATAAAAATGAAGCGGAATGAAGGAGAGTAACAGAAACTCATGAATAGCGTGTTTGTTAGAATTGCCGATAAACAATATGGCCCCCTGTCGCGCCCGGAACTTAGAAGTCTGATAACCAAAGGAAAATTCACCTCGTCCGATCTTGTCTGGAATGATGATTCGGAAGAGTGGGGTGAAGCCGGAAAAATCGGGGAACTTAAATCACTTTTTAATACCCCTGCCCCGGCATTAGCTGAAAAGAAAATTTTAGCAGTGGGAGGTGGGAAAGGCGGCGTTGGCAAAACAATCATTACCGCCTCACTTGGCGTGGGGCTGGCGGCGCTGGGCTACGATGTGATCCTGGTTGATGCGGATTTCGGCGGAGCTAATTTGCATACGGCAATGGGGCTGCTTGAACCAGAATATACGTTTTTAGATTACTATACCCTTAATCGAGAGAGTCTGGATGATATTGTGCTCTCGACGCCCATTCAAAATTTAAAAATGATCAGCGGTGCGTGTGGCACTTTAGGCATGGCGAACCCTAAATATTCACAAAAACTGCGTCTGATTAAAGAACTGCGAACCCTTAATGCCGATTTTATAATTCTGGATCTGGGAGCGGGCAGTTCCTTCACGGTAATCGATTTTTTTCTGGCGGTTGATCAGGGAATGCTGGTAATGAGTCCTGAGCCCACTTCTGTGCAGGAAACATTTGATTTTCTTAAAATTTGCCTCATGCGCAAAATTCATCGAACATTTAAGGATGAGCCTGACATTTTATCGATTCTTGAATTGGATAGTCTTGAAAATTTAAATCAGCTTTCACTACCGGTGGAGAATCTGGCCAGCAAATTGAATGATTTCAATAAAGAAGCCGGTTCAATCCTGGAATCGATTCTGGAAGAATTTAAACCGAGTTTGATTTTAAACATGATCATGGAACCTGACGAAATTAAAGAGGGCATGGCTCTGAGAACGGCCGCGGCCGAGTTGCTTTCGATTGATTTAGATTATGCCGGATATGTGGAATATGATGAAAGTATTCGGGATTCGGTGAAGGAACTGCGACCGTTTATTTTATCCGATCCCAAATCAAAAGCTTCTCGAAGTCTGGCAAAGATTATCACTATAAAATTACTTCAAAATCGAGGATTCCAGAGTCTCCGGAAAAAGCTGCAATTACGTCGTGCCATTAAAAATTCTGCTCCGAATTATCCTTCCGCTAAAGACCGTGCCAGTGATATTATTTGTTCAGTCAAGTGTTTTTATTGGGACGACTGCGAATTTCGTGATGGCGGGTACCCCTGTAAAGTCCGTCACTTAGAATCAGTTTTTCACAAGTAGGAGTTGAAAAATTACCTTTCCTGTCACGACGATTCGACTGTTGACGGAAAAGTAATCACCATTGAAATTCGGCCAGGTACTCAATAATATCTGATTAGTACTAGAAAGTGATTTATCCAATTTTGTTTTCAGTTATCCTCCTCACTTTTTAAGCTCTAAGCACCCCTTCACTATTATCCTAAATCATCGACTGAAAATTACCCTTTTTCAATAAGTGTCTTATCCGCATAAGGTCTATTACTAATAAAGTAGTTATGAGATTCAACCCTTAAGTCCTTACTTTTTAAGAGAGGATTTCGGTGATTTTAAAAATCCCAGAATTTCCAAACCATTTTCACCATCGCATAATATTTTCCCGGATCTCAATAAATCTGGTTTACGCTTTATAAATAATTTAAAAAAGTACTTGCATCTCGTGTTTAATTTTTATTTATTTTTCATTTAAGTTTGGGCGTTGATACCTTTTGAGTATGAAAATTAAGTTAATATCAGAAGACCATTTGAAGGCAATATTTTTTTAAAAATATTTTTTTAATTAGCATATTCAGGATGTAAATTTTAATTGTCACAATAATCCGACAGTCGGATTTCAGTAAACAGGAGGATTTATGAAATTAGCTCTGATCATTCTGATTATTCTATTATTCATTTTAATCGGCTCAGGTTTTTATTATTTTTATTTTCAATTAATTCCAATGAAAAATCAGGTTGCTGAATTAACCGCCGAGAATGCTGAGCTGAAACAAAAAATCGAATTTCTCTCCAAAGTAAAACAGGAGAAAGAAAAGCAAATTGAAAGCGTAACCGAGACTTATCGGGAGCTCATTTCCGATATGCAAGCGGAAGTAACGCGCGGTGAAATAAAAATTTCTGAATTGGCTGGCAAACTTAAAGTAAATATTGTAGACAAAATTTTATTTGATTCAGGTGAATCCACCATTAGTCGGAAGGGAAAATTGTTATTGGAACGGGTGGGAAATATTTTAAAACAGGATACGACCAAAATAATCCGGGTAGAAGGGCATACCGACAATGTAAAAATTCATCGAAAGTTGAAGCGAAAATTCTCAACCAATTGGGAATTATCGTCGAGCCGGGCTATTAACGTTGTGCGTTTCCTTCAGGAGCGTTTAAGAATAAAAGGCCATCGATTGGAGGCGGCTGGATATGCGGAATATCAACCGGTCGCTTCAAATAAGACCGCCCAGGGAAGGGCTGAAAATCGGCGAATTGAGATTGTGCTGGTTCCCAAATAATTGGCTAATTGCCAACAGAGGGCCGACGAAATTTCGTTCTACTGATAAAGTATTAACCATTCACTCAATTAAAAGGTAAAGCGAATTATCTAATGAAAGATACAGTATCGAAAATTGTTCAAGATTTATATGTCCGGATAGTTGAATATACCCAATTCAGTCAGATTAGTTATTTAATGATCATTGGCGGTTTTACCGGCATATTAGGCGGTTTTGGCGCCATTGGTGTGATTTATACCATTCGTTTTTTTCAATATCTGGCATTGCAACAACATGAACATGTATTACTGGCCCTGAGCAGCCTGCCCTGGTTCGTGAAAATATTGATTCCGACGATTGGTTTTAGCATCGTTGGCTTTTTGGTTAATAAATGGGCTAAAGAAGCGAAGGGACACGGGGTGCCGGAAGTCATGTCGGCGATTGCACTGAATAATGGTGTTATTCGTCCTATTGTGGTGGTGATTAAGGCGATTGCGTCGGCAATTACGATTGCCACCGGTGGTTCGGTGGGACGTGAAGGACCGATTGTACAGATAGGTTCCGGAATTGGTTCTACCATTGGTCAGCTTTTGCGTTTGTCGCCCGAGCGATTAACGATCCTGGTGGGGTGCGGTGCCGCCGCGGGTATTGCCGCAACTTTTAATGCGCCAATTGCCGGAGCATTTTTTGCGCTGGAGGTGATTATTGGCAATTTTGCTTTACGCGCTTTTAGTCCGATTATTTTGTCTTCGGTGCTGGCAACGGTAGTTTCGCGCTTTTTTTTAGGCGACCATCCCAGTTTTGCCTTAACAAAAATTTATATGCTGGTGAGTGTCTGGGAAATTCCCCTTTACATTATTTTGGGCGTATTAACTGGAGCCGTGTCAATTCTCTTTATTCAGACTTTATTTCAAACCGAAGAATGGTTCGACAATTTGAAGCTTTCGCCTTACCTGAAAGCAACATTCGGTGGTCTATTGGTGGGAATAATTATTATTTTCGTTCCGAATATTTATGGAACCGGTCATGAGACAATTGAATCCATTTTAAATTTGACCATACACGCGGAGAGCGTTCCGAAAATCGCTCAGCTTGGATTTTTGAAATATTTTTACCACGGAGCTCATCTGGGTTATTTGATTGTTGGTTTTATTCTTTTACTGTTTGCAAAATTGTTAGCAACCAATATCACTCTCAGTTCAGGTGGCTCAGGTGGTATTTTTGCGCCGTCGCTGTTTTTAGGAGCAACTTGTGGAGCAATTTATGGAATCATCGTCAACTATCTCTTCCCCACTGTCACGGCTCCGATTGGGGCTTACGCGATTGTGGGAATGGGAGCGGTGGTTGCGGGTACAACTCATGCCCCCATTACAGCCGGCTTGATTCTGTTTGAGTTAACGAACGATTATAAAATTATTCTCCCCATGATGATCACCTGTACTATTAGCACTTTAATGTCGCGAGGGGTGAATGTTGATTCAATTTACACAATCAAATTAACGCGTCGGGGTATTTCACTCAATCAGAGCGATGAAGCCATGATTATGAAGTCTTTCAGAGTCTCTGATGTGATGAAGGGGAATCCTCCGGTTATTCCCGAAACGGCCAGTTTTAATGCTCTCGTCCATACTTTTTTGAATAATCAAAATCCGGAATATTTTATTATCAATGAGCAAAGACAGCTTCTGGGTGTGGTTTCATTGCACCATTTAAAAAGTGTTATGTATGATGAAAATTTAAAAAATTTAGTGCTGGCGAGTGATATAATGGAGGAAACCAATCAGTTAGTTTTCCCGGAAACCTCACTGGCTGAATGTATGACCCAGTTTGCGGTTTCTGAGCAGGAACATCTGCCGGTAATTGATAATAAACAACACCGACAACTGCTAGGATATATTTCTCACGGCGAGTTAATCAATTTATATGATCGAGAAATTTTGAAAAAGAATGTGGCTGAACTGAAATTTGTTCGCGAAGGAGAGGAAAAACGAAGGAAGGAATTGATTAAATTACCAGAAGATTATGATCTTGAATATATTCGCATTTCTGATAAACATGCGGGCAAATCGCTGGCTGAGCTTAATTTAAGAGCCCGTTTCAATATTACCATCCTCACGATTAGTCGGAATGAGGATAATGGCAATTGCCGATTGGAAATTCCCACTGCCGATTCGGTATTAGCAAAGAATGATTTGTTGTTTGTGGTTGGAAAAAGAGAAGATATTTTAAAAGCCTTTCGATGATGAAGTTGCTGATTAAGAAATAACGAATTCGATTTTAAATTGAAAAATAAGCTTCCTGCTGCGTATTAAATAAATGTTAATGTGACGAATTCAGTAAACTTACTATGAATATATAATAAAAATTGATGTAAAAAAAGTCTTGTTTGCATTCATAGACTGATATTTGCTTCACTGGCATATTAATTGCAAAATAGCCATCCAGTCTAACAACTCTCCAACATTCGAAGTAGCTGTTAAATTGCGTGGGTGGAATGCAATAACTTGACCGGGTGCGGTATTTTTATCAAATAAAAATAACGGATTGCCGGACATGTCATGAATCGATAATTATATTCCTCCTTCAAAAAATTTTAAAGCTTGAAGTCCTCGAAACTTCTTTTCTTTGAATTTACGGGAAATTGAATTAAAAAATTCCCACTTTGATTCTCTTAAAGTTAGCAATAAAAAAATTACCCAGGATTAATGTGGCGGTTAACTATTGGTTCACCGTCCTGAAATTATTTAATAAAAAATATAACTCCTGACATCTGGAACTACAATTAGCAGCCGTACGATATGAATGGAAGGAAAAAAACAATCCTCGTTGTCGATGATAACGAGCCTAGCCGATATGCAATTAGTCAGGCCCTGGATAAGAGTGGTTATCAGATCATTAATGCCGGGGATGGCAAAAGCGCGATTGAATTGGTAAAAAGCCGCGAAATTAATGTTGTCGTCACCGATTTCAAATTGCCCTACTTTTCGGGGGAAGAAGTGCTGGTGGCCGCCAAAAAGAAGGACAGTGCCATTATTGTGATTATTATTACCGGTTACGGAACGATTGAATCGGCGGTTGAGGCAATGAAAAAGGGGGCTTATTATTATTTGAGAAAGCCTATCAGCATAAATGAATTAAGAATGCACATCGACCGGGCGCTGGAAAAACAGGAACTCGAATACAAGGTTGAGGACCTATCCCGTAAACTGGATAAGAAATATGGTTTTGGTGGCCTGATTGGCGTTTCAGAAGCGATGAAAAAAGTATTTGAACAAATTCGTCAGGTGGCACCGACCCGAAGCACCGTCCTCATTCAAGGGGAAAGCGGTACCGGAAAAGAACTCATTGCCCGGGCGATTCATCATCACAGCACCCGGAGCGAAAAGCCGTTCCTGGCCATAAATTGTTCGGCCATTTCCAGTAATATTCTGGAAAGTGAGCTGTTTGGGCATGAAAAGGGGGCTTTTACGGGCGCGGCGTCGCTGCATAAGGGTTATTTTGAAGTTGTTGATAAGGGGACCATTTTTTTGGATGAGATTGGTGAGATGTCCCCGGTCACCCAGGCTAAGCTTTTACGAATTCTGGAAGAGCGGGAATTTCTGCGGGTTGGGGGCACCACCCCCATTAAAACTGACATTCGCATTATTGCTGCTACTAATGTCAATTTAGAAAAGGCTATCCAGGAAAAGCGATTTCGAGAGGATTTGTATTACCGTTTAAAGGTATTTACAATCTATGTTCCGCCACTTAAAGCGAGAAAAGATGATCTTCCCTATTTTGTGAATTACTTCTTAAAAAAATTCCGAGAAGAAAACGATCGAACCAATTTGCGGATTTCAAAAGATGCGATGGAGCGTATCGTGGCTTATAATTGGCCGGGTAACGTGCGAGAATTGAAAAATTTTTTAGAACGCGCTTCAATCACCTCCAAAAATGGCACCATTGGCCTGAAAGATTTAACAGCTTCAATACGGGCTTGTCTCCTCAATAACAACAATAATAATCATCCTCCGGAATCGAGGAAAATGATTAAAATTTCGGTCGGGGAATCAATGGAACAAATCGAAAAAAAAGTAATTGAGGAAACCTTGAACTATACCAATGGCAATCGAACCCAGGCTGCCCGAATTTTGAAAATTGGTCTGAGGACATTGCAAAGAAAACTTAAGCAGTACCAGTTTTGTTAGAAATTTAATATCGGGAATATCAATTGATAATCCAATTTGCGTCAAACCTTTTTATCCCCTGACTCCGCCTACCAATAATTCCTACTTGAACATTAAGATAATTAAAATTATGACAACACTGTTAAATTCTTGTGTTAGGATGATACAGTGTTTCAGTCACAGACAGAAATCACAAAAGGTCGATTGTAGGCTAAAATATATTATCTTAACTATTATTGAGTTATAAGTTCGAATTGGGCTAATTAACAATAATATCAATATGGTATAGTATTTGCGAAAATCAGGGAGTCAAATGTACTTAGGCTTTGGTCATTTTACTCTAGGGACCCCATGCATTTAAAGAACTTATCGGCATTGATCAAACGTATCTGTCACGGTACTTTTAGTCATTGTGAGCTATTGGAATTTGTTAACCTCTCACAACGGATTGCACTGAGTTATTTGAAATATCAGGAAGTAACAGGCAAAAATATCAGCCTGGACAAAAGAGGCGCCTATAATGATTTAGAAGATGTTGCAATGGATTGTATCGCCACTCTATTCATGCGTGATTCGAATAACCAATTCACCCAGTTGCGAAAATATTTCGCTGATGTGATGAACAATCCGGTCGAATTAGATAATAGTGAATTGCTTATTAAATTACGGGGTCTGGTTATTAAGAAAACCAAGCAAGAGCTTTCACGAATTTTTCGAGAACGTGATCCCGAAGGCGCTAAAATCCTTCGCAATGTTCGTGTTGCCCTTAAAAGCGCCACGGATCTGGATTCTTTCAAAGAAATGGGTCGGGAATTTATTTATTCCGCAATCCTGGCAACTTCTTCAAAATATGACCCGGATATTATTCTGACCAAAACAAATTTCATCCCTCCAGAAAATTCGAACGCCCAATTAAAAGAGATTATGAATCGAAATCTGCGGCGACACTTACCTGCCATTCCGGAGCGAATTTTAAGGCAACAGTTTCTCATTCATTATTCACCCAAAGATCCGGTTTCGATTCTGATCAGGAAGATGCTCTGGATCGTGGCGAGGCATTCAGAATTCCAGAATTATGTGGCGCTGGATGTGGTTGTCAATATGATTCGCTTGATGAATCAAGAAATGTTTCACGAGCGGATGGTTTCCGATGTTGAGTCAGAATCGCCGTTGGATAATCTCCGGCATAAAGAAATTGATCAGGCGGTGAACGAATCGATCGAATTTATTACTCAAAAAATTAAAAAGCAATACGTCCATAAAAACAAAATTGACCAGAAGAAAGCCCGGATTTATTTAAATACAATTAATGACTTAATTACCGATTTAGCGAGTGGAAAAAACACTGACTCAAATTTTAATTATTTGATCCGCTATCTGCCGGATCTCACTCAACGAAGATATCGCGAGGAGGAACGTTCGATTTTTGAATATCTGGTGAAACTAGCTAAGGGTGCATTAATAAAAAAATTAGAGACGCTGCTTTAATTTTCTGTAAAAATGGAGGTTTGTCGGTATATACAAGAGAAATTAAAAAAATAATTTCCCTTAATTTTTTGGGGATTTTTATGAATTTAATGATCAGTGCTATGAAAAAACGCCCAAAAAAATGTCCGAGCCTCCACGAGATTGAACTTTTTGTTATTCACGATTTGCAGCGACGATCAAATTTTCCATTGGGTAATGCTCATATAAAAAGTTGTGTCAGGTGCAAAATCAAATATCAAAAATTGGCACTATTTTATAAAGAACTCGATCGACAACTGTCTTATCCGGTTTCAAGCCAGGTGATTAATTTTGTTCAACATCTTGAGCAAAATCGAATGTCGTTATTAATCCTTGAACTAAAACCAATTCAGACAAATACGAGTGATTATTCAATTTTTAGAACCAAAATAATAGAGAACGAGTCCCAGCTAAAAGCTTCAACTGGTTCACACAATCAGGTAATTGTAAGAATAATACAGAATGCTAATAGCAAAAGCGGATGTTTTACGGTCATGGCCGAAGACACCCGCTTTTATCACAATGTTGAATTACAATTTTTAAACGCAAGGTTTTCGATCTTTACCAATAACTTCGGATATGGTACAATCGGATTTGTACCCGGTGCAGAGATTAACAATGAAATTATTAAAATAATTCCCCATCATCGGTCCAGTTAGTCCGGCCAATTTATCACGGCACCTGTTTTTAAAAATACTTTAAAAACAGGTCTTGAATATCCCTTTTCATTCCAGCATTTGGATAAATTCACCCCGTTACTATTCTTCATCAAAAAGTAAACTCATTGGATTCCCCTCATAAATACTTTTAATCGCTTCACCAAATAAATGGGAGACACTGAGTTGTTTCAATTTCGGGTGTTCAATTTTTTCAGGATTATAGATTGTGTCGGTGATAACGAGTTCCTTAATAGGGCTCTCGTCTAATTTTTTTATAGCGTCGCCGGTGAGGAGGCCGTGAGTAATACAGGCATAAATATCGCGGGAACCCATTTTTTTCAATCCATC
>Ga0180437_10005440_pt1 | contig 17447 bp, 13 predicted proteins | sample SS_ome_4_FD_132410 | JGI IMG/M metagenome (GOLD analysis project Ga0180437, IMG submission 132410) | Hypersaline lake sediment archaeal communities from the Salton Sea, California, USA - SS_3_D_1 metaG | ecosystem: Environmental > Aquatic > Non-marine Saline and Alkaline > Hypersaline >... | reverse complement strand
GTCCGCGGGCTCATTGATATACTGGGGCTCCTCCCAGGAAAGCAGGACTGCCGGCACGCCTCGTTCGGCAAACGGAGCGTGATCGCTGGGCGTGGCGAGGTGCTCGATGCTCAAGCGTCCTTGTACCTGCGGTGCTGCGTTCTCAAGTGCGCCAAGCAGCGCGGCATCTCGCTCGGCACTGCCCGAGGCAATGGCATAGTAGCCTTTGCCTTGCCCGACCATGTCCAGCTGGATCACGCCCACCGTACTGGACAACGGCTGAACGGGGTGCCTTGCATAGTGCTGCGAACCCAGGCGCCCCACCTCGTTGGCATTCCACACGGCAAAGAGCACTGTGCGGCGTGGCCGGTAGCCTTCCTCATGCCAGATGCGAGCTATCTCCAGCAGGGCGGCAACTCCACTGGCGTCATTGTTGGCTCCCGGGTAGATGGTGCCATCTGGCAGGCTGCCGACATGGTCGAGGTGCGCTCCGATGACGATGACCTCGTCGTCCAGCTCCGGATCGCCGCCGGGCAAGACGCCCAGCACGTTCGGCACCGTCACGCTCGGTGTGATGGCGATCTGTACCGAGATATGGGCCGCTAGGGGCATTGCCAGGGCAGGCGGCGCCTCGTCCAACTCCCAGGGGCGGTATCCGGCGAGATCGAGCAGGGTCTGGCCCGCCTCACTGCTCAACTCGAGCACCGGGATGGATGTTGAGCTGGGCAGCGGCTGGTCATTGCTGCGAGTAGTCATCTCACCAGACCATTTGTCCGTCAAGACCAGCAACGCGCCGGCACCGCGCACGCTGGCCTCGCGAGCTTGCCGCCAGATGTCGTCGCCAGCTTGGACGAGGGCAACGCGGCCGCCCAAGGAGAGCGCGCTATTGGCCAGATCCCTGACGTACAGCAGGGGAGCGTCGACTGTGCCACCTCCCGCCTGTGCTCCGAGCAAGGTACGAAAGTCCAGGCCGTGCGTGAGCGTCTCCTCGTCCCCGCCGTCGGTGCGCAGGCGCAGGACAGGCGGCGCAGTCAGGGTTGACTGTGGGGCTTTAAACCACTGGAAGTAGGAGCCCTCGTCCCCGGCGGGCGAGAGCCCAAGGCGGGCGAATTGCTCTGCTACATACTGTGCGGCGGTCTGGTTGCCTTCGGTCCCCGCTTGGCGGCCCTGCAGGGCAGGATCGGCCAAAACCTTCACGTGGCTCAGTGCTCGCTGCCCATCGGCTTTCAAGGCCACGTCAATGTACCCCGCATCGATGTGGCCGCGCAGTACTGATTCCCTCCACAAAGCGTCGAACTCGTCAAAGGGCATCGAAGCTGCTTGGCGGAAGGCTTGATCAAAGGAGAGATCGCCTCCCAGGAGGTCAAGCCATTCGAGGAACGTGGTCCGGCCGAACTGCTTGCGGAAGAAGGTCACAGTGTCCCAGCCCAACGTGTACATCAAGCCCAAGTCCGCTGGGTCCACTTCGCGCCAATTCTCAAGGTCGCGGAGCGTCAGCGCTCGCTTGCTGCGGACCAGGTCGTACACCTCTCTGCGCCAACTTCGCACATTCTCAGCAAGCCACTGCGGATTGTACACACCCGCTTGGTACTGCGCGGTACCCTCGTGTACGGCACCATGTCGCACGCCCTTGGCAAACAAGGCACTGTGCGTCAGTTCGTGGGCCAGCACCGCCCCCACACCTTCAAGGCTCATCGATTCGGACGCCGGCAGCGCCAGCTTGATCGACTCGCCTGGCTCGGTCCAACCTCGTGCCGGGAACATCGACATGTAGATCGAGTATCGGAACAGGTCAGGCTGGTGGTAGACCTTGATCTCCATCGCCTCAGCAGGGGCAAAGGCCAGATCAGAAGTGACCTGAGTGTAGGCGCGCTCTGCCAGTTCCAGCAGGTGCTGCGCGTGCGAACCATGTTCTGGGTGTTCGAACTTGAGCACAAAGTGTTCGCTGCGCTGCTCCCCAAAATCGACACCGCTGTAGAGCCAACGGCCACCCTGTTGGGTGAAGCGCGCCCGATACCGCAGCAGCGGTGCCGTTGACGGTGTTTCGGCAAGCGCGTAGCGCACGGACAGCTCGGCGACGGCTAGTGTGTCGCTGAGCGAGACGAGGGAACCCTGGCAATCGTAGCTGCTGGCGGGGTGAAGCGCCAGATCCTCGAACCAATGCACTTCCTCACGGTAGAGGACCCGATTCGCCGGATCAACGCTGGCCAGGAAGGCGTCGTGATCACGGTCCAGCACGGCCGCACTGCGCTGTGCCAATGTCTCTTCGATCCCCTGGGCAGCGGCTTGCCAAGGATCGAGAATGTGGGCGCGCCAGCCATCCAGAGCCAGGACCGCCGGCTGACCGATCGCCGCTGGGCCCAGCTCTTGCAGCAGGTAGGTGGTGAGGGCCCAGGCTTGCGCCGACCACAGGGCCATGGACTGATCACCAATCTGATGGCGGTCCGGCAGGTCATTCTGTATCCATAGTTCTTGGTCCAGATCTGCCGCCGCCAGCAGCGGCAGATACTGCTCCTCGAGCTCGGCCAACGAGTCCGTCTGCTGTGCCTGCCAGCTGTCGATCAGGCCCTGGGCAAGCCAGCTGGCGGTGCTGCCAGGCCAACCAGCATGCTGCAGCGCAAGCTCCGCCAGCGTGGTCTCCAAGCGGTCACTATCGCTGAGCACGATGCCATCAAGGGATGCCCATCCCTGAGCCGATTCGTAGCCATGGGGAGGAACTACGAGTGCGTGTAGCAGGGCATCGTTGCCGGCAGAGGGCAGCGAGACGCTGGCGGCGTGCCCAGGCTTGCTGTAGAAGGCAATGGGGACTGTCTCGGGCAGGTCTAGGCCTAGCTCCTCGACCAGGAAAGCGTAGGCATCGTCAGCTCTCTCCACGAGGCTGTGCACCTGGGGCGGCTGCAGGTGTCGCAGCTGAACGTGCTCGCCGTGCTCCGTATCCCAGGCCGGTCCAGAGTAGAACCAGTCGCCATCACGCCTGACCCAATTCACGGGTACAGTGGCAGAGAGCGGTCGGTCGTTCTCCGGCCACTGATAGCGAACGGTCATTGTGGACGTGGCGATCTCGCCGGCGACCAGCGCCGAGCCAAAGGTGGTGGTGAAGTAGGCGGGCTGGCGAGCCACCAGAGCGTTCAGCCAGCTCTCCTGTTCACTCAGGAGCATCTCATCTAGCGGATCGACTGTCTGAAGCAGGGCACTGGCGTCGCGTGTGGCGATGGCTTCCATGCGCTGCGCAGACCGATCCTCCAATGCCTCATGGTCCCAGCTCAGGCTGAGTGTGACCAGGTTGGCCAGGACACCAACCCGGTACAGCTTGTCTGGTTCGATGTTGGTGATGTCGTCCTCGGGCACGTGGTAAACGATGCCCGGAGCGTCTCCGTCCCACCAGATGTAGAGCGTGGCAGGCACCCCCGCGCCTACAAAGGGAGCGTGGTCACTGCGGCCAAGGGATTGCGGCCGTATGGAAAGATCGAGCGAGCCAGCGGATGCCAGTGACTGGTCAGCAACCAGGCCGCCGGCATCGATGGCCAACTGCTCTGTTCCTGCACCGACCATGTCGAGCTGGAGCATGCCCACGGTATCCTCGAGCGGGTAGCGCGGGTGCTCCACATAGTACTGGGAACCGAACAACCCGATCTCTTCGCCGTCCCATGCGGCGAAAAGGACCGTTCTCTTGGGGACGTAACCTTGTTCCTGCCACAAGCGAGCTATCTCGAGCAAGACTGCGACGCCGGAGGCGTTGTCGTTCGCGCCTACCCAGGCAGTGCCGTCGGGATCGGCACCCATGTGGTCATAGTGACCGCCGATGACGAACACCTGCTGCACACCGTCGGGGTCCGAACCGGGCAAGACGCCCAGCACGTTGCGTCCGGTGGCTCCTTGCTCATAGTACAGCGGGACGCGGATGTCTACTTGGGTGGAGAGTGTCTGCGCCGTGTATTGGACTGTGAGGTCGTCAAGGCTGAGGCCGCTGCCGGCCAATAGATCCTCGATAACCTGCTCGGTGACAAGCAGCGTGGGGATGCCCTGCGGAAGCAGAGCGTTCTGTCGCGCCGTGCGCCGCATGCGGAAGTTGGCGTCGCCTTGGGCAGCAAGGATCACGGCCTTGGCGCCGTGCTCCAGCGCCTGCCGCTGGATGTCGTCAAAGGGGTAGCGATACCGGCACAGCACGATGCTGTCGCTGGCATCCAGGTTGTCATAGTCGTCATGTCGGCCGTCGCTCACCCAGATCACGCGTCCCTGGGCGACACCGCCGTCGGCGTAACCACCGAGCCAGATGGTATAGTCCTCTCGGAAAGTGTATACCTTCTCCGTCTGGCCAGCGGCGTCGAACAGCGCAAAGTGTGGCATGTCACTGAGTTCGGCGAATGGGACCGGGAAGCTTTGGAAGAAGGAGCCGTCGTCACCCGCAGGCTGCAGGCCGTACTCGGCAAAGCGCTCAGCGAGCCAGTCCCCTGATAGTTTGCCACCTGGAGAACCAACGGCCCGCCCGGCATACTTGGGGGAGGTGAGCTCTGCGATGTCCGCCATGGCACGGTCAAGGTTGAATGCTTGAGCCAGTGCCAGCCAGTCTTGCTGCTGCACCAGCTTCCCTGGCGCGCGTACGACGGCAGTGGTCGCCGGTGTTCCGGCAGGTGTGGGCACCTGTGTGGGAGCTGGCGTTGGCGTGGCCCAGGCCTGAACGGCAGCCTGCGGCGCTGGTGCACTCGGTGCCGCAGGCTGCGGCTGCTGCAGCCGAGACCACCACGCTGCCAAAGCAATTGCCCACAGCGTGAGCAACGCCGCCGCTATGGCCAGCCAGCTGCGTGGAGGCAGCTTCCGCTGCAGGTTGTCTTCCATCAAAGAAGCAGTCCTTTCACGGTAGGGGCGTCACAAGCCAGGTTGCGAGCCCCTCAAACCCGGGATCCGAAGTCATCTGGCGAGCCTGTGCGTCGCCGCGTTCCAGCACAAAGAGATCACCTTCTTGCTCGCTGGTGAAGCCGGTGAAGGCAACGTATTGCCCGTCGGGCGACGCTGACAGCATTGCCGTATATGCTTGGGCACCAGCCACAGGCCTCCAGCGCTGGTTGCTCGCGCCCGACGCCGAGCGCTCGTAGAGCGGGCCAGCTCCGAGTTCATAGTCGTGGCCGGCCACCGCGAACAAGCGGCCTTGGCCCGCGTCTCCGTCTGCACCAGGAACCCAGATGATCTCCAGTATGTCGCCATACGGGCCGTCAAAGGCGACGATCTCTTCGCCCTGCAGGTCAAGCACATGCACCTGGTGATCTTGTCTGGAATAGACCGCGACCTGGGTGCCATCGGGTGACCAGCAGGCAGCTGCAATCTGTCCAATAGTGGGGTGGGTGATGGTGACGCCAGAGCTGACCTCAAGGGCATACACAAAGGGCACGGGCTGGCCCGCCTCAATCCCCGTGACGAGCAGCACATCGCCGCTGGGTGACCAGGAGAGCTTCCGGCCTCCTGCCACGCCCGAGGCAATGTGCTCTGTCTGGAGGCCGTCGACGTCGCTGACATATATGCCGGACTCGTCCCAGGCGAACTCGCCATCCGCGTTCAGATCCTCCACAGCACCAAAGGCGAGCTGGGTTCCGTCAGGCGACCAACTCGGTGCTACACCCAAGACGCGTTCCACCCCAGTGCTGACTCGGGTCAACTCTTTGCTGCGAGTTCCAAGGATGTAGACGCCGCCTGGCATGCCGAGACCGGCCGCGCCGCTCTCCTGCCCTTGCTCGCCAATTCTGAGGAAGGCAATGCGTGGTTCGTCGCTCGCACCAGAAGGCGGCTCTGCGGCTGGCAAGAGGTCCGTGCTGTCACCGCTGGTGAGCTGTGTGCAGTCCAGTCCGTCAGCACTGCACTGCATGAGGCGCAAGCCGTCCCCTGCGTCAGCGTTGTACACCATACGGTAGCTCAATCGATCGCTAGCCATTCCCTGTTGCGATCTGAAGTAGACGTAAAACGTGGCCAGCGTCAGGATCACGGCGGCGACCGCCAGGAGTAGCCAAGCAGCGCGCTGCTGTTGTTCGCTCATGGTCTGTGCTCTGGCTCGGGTGTAAGGCGTACTAGCTGCGCTGTCGTTACGTCCGTCCGTGCCCTTTCGTCAGTAGGCATATTCGCGTGCCAGTGTGATCAGGGCCAGATTCACCGCCTGGCCGGCGCTGCCAAGCTGTGCCTCACTCAGAGAAGCGGCGATGTCCTGTGTGGGCAGTGTTGGGTCGTCACTCCAGCCCACGGTCACGGTAGGTTCAGAGAAGGCCTGCTGGTAGGGATGGCTGTGTGCCGAGCCCGGCCTGACGGCAACACCGCTGCTTTCGCCAGCGCGCCTCACAAGGCCGGTGAGACCAGCGTCTCCGCTGGCCGTCAGCTCAGGGCCTCCACGCCCTAAACCGTCGAGGTTGATGACGGCAACCACATCCAGCACGGAGTACACAGCCTGATCCCGAAGGTACTCGTGTGCCCCGCTGTGTTGCCATTCGCCGCCCGCCCAGGCCACAAAGTAGACCGTTCGACGTGGCTGAAAGCCGCTAGTGCTCCACAGTCGTATGATCTCAAGCATCACGCCCACCCCTGAGGCACCATCGTTGGCAGCGCTGAAGATGCCGCCGTCGGGTTCGGGCCCAGGGCTGTCGTAGTGGGTGGAGACGATAACCAGCTCCTTGTTGAGCTGCGCATCTGCCCCCTCCCACACGCCCAGTACATTGTCAGCCTTTACTCTGCGCACCGGGGAGAGGTTCACGCGCATCCGTACCTCCTGGGGCAGGTGCTTGACGTCCCAACTTCCCGCGCTGGCATCGGCCTGATCGACCTCTTGTTGTAGGGCGGTGACGCTGAGACCGTACGGGGCAAGCAGAGCGTCTGCCGTTTGTGGGCTGATGCGGAAGACGGGCAGGACCGGCGGCCGCAGATAGTCTAGACCCGGCGGCGCCAGGTTGAGCCTTGGGGCAAAGTCCTCAGATACGCTCAGGATGCCGGTGGCACCGCGTATCTGTGCTTCGACAGCGAATTCAGCCGGCGCGTTCTCTTCCAGGTACAGGACGGCCTGACCGCGCAGGTCGAGGCCCTCGAATTCCTGGGGTTGGTAGCGATTCTGGAAAAAGGTGCATATCGCGAGCGGCGAAGTGGTCTGTCCCGAACCGCCATGCCCTTCGACGCTAACGCCAAAGTCGATGCGGTGCGCGAAGGAGCGCACCGGCCCGCTAGCGCCGTCAAGCAGCACCAGCTCCGGCTGCTGTCGCAGTTCCACCATGTCAGTCTCGAAAGGCAGCCGGAATCCCAGATTGGGGCGCAGGGTCTCGAGGCCATACGCGGCGAGATGCTCGGCAACATAGCCCGCGGCACCTTCCGCACCGGGCGAGCCGATCTGTCGCGTTTCCATGGTGCCTGTCGCCAGCGTCTGAACGTGGGCCATCGCCTGCTGGGGCTGGAAACGCTGTGCCAAGCTGGCATAGGACGGTGCAGGCCCGACATGGGTGACAATGTACGCTGTGGCAATGCTGACGGCGGCGATGACGGCGACCATGCGCTTGCTGAGGATAAACGAAGTGCGCACGCCCCTGCGCTGAACGATGCGCCGCAAGCCTTCGCCCAGCAGGTTAAAGCCCAGCACAGCCAGGAAAAAGGCCAGTGCCGGGTAAAAGACCATCCATGTCTTGCTGCGCGCGAACTGCCGCGCGCCAGCCATCATAGCCCCCCATTCCGGGATGTCGGGAATGTTCGCCACTTCCGTATCGCCGACCTGGACCCAGGTACCGCCACCGATGAACACCCCGATAAAGCCCAGTTCCCCAAGGATCATCAGGACTGCACCCATCTCCAGCACGGCGATGATGACCAGAGATGGCAGCACGTTGGGCAGGATATGTCGCACGGCGATGCCTAGTCCGTTGAGGCCGACCACGCGTGCGCCCTCAATGAACGGCTTGCGGCGTATGACCATGAACTCGCTGCGAATGAACTGAGCAATCTCGGCCCAGCCTACAAAGCACAGGGCGACGATGAAGACGCTGATGCCGCCCTGGATGCCAAGGGCAAAGATCAGAATCATGCCGACCAGCAGGGCGGGGAGCGCAGAGGAGGTTTCGACCAAGCCCATTACCAAGCGATCCAATGGCCCGCCTTCGTTCCAGCCCGCGAGCATACCCAGGGCGGCACCAAGAAGCACGCGGGCCATGGCGATGAACAGGCAGGCGACGAGGGTGTTGCGTGTGCCGTACAGCAACATGCTTAGGATGTCGCGCCCCCACTGGTCGCTCCCTAGCGGTAGTCCCTCCATAGGGGCAAAGGGGGCCGTGGTGTATTCGCCGTCGATCACCATGGAACTGCTCTGCCCGGCAAGATATGGATTGGCAGGGGCCATCAGCGGTCCAAACAGCACTACCACAAAGAGACCGAGAAGGATCAGTGCACCCAGAACCAGCTCCAGGTTCCACTCCAGGTAGAAGCGGCGGCGAATGCGGGCCGGGGATTCGGTTGTGGCAGGCAGCTCAATGGATTCGGAGTCTGCATCAATCCAGCTCAGATCTGGCTCCGAACCGAGCAGGCGTCTCACACGATCAAGCACGATGCTCCCCCGCTAGATGCCATCGCTGGTAGCGTGCCGGGCCATCGCTAGACCCTCAGCCTGGGGTCCACCCAGCGATAGGCCAAATCGAGAAGCAAATTGACGAGCATGAATGTCATGCCCAGGGCAAGGGCCAGCGACACCAGCAGATTCAATTGGCGACCCTGAATGGCTGTCAGCAGCGTGGCCCCCAAACCCGGCCAGCCGAAGAAGTACTCTACCACCGGGAGACTGCCCAGGGAAAAGCGCATGGAAAGGCCAAGGGCGGTGAGAATCGATACCGCAGCGTTGGGCACAACATGGCCTCCCCAGATCTGTTTGGTCGACAGTCCCTTTGCCCAGGCCGTCCTCACAAAGTCCTGATGCGCTGCCTCGCTCATGGCAACAGCGGTCATGCGGGCAATCTGTGCCAGTGGTCGCGCCGCAAGAACCAGTGCGGGCAGCACGATGTGCGCATCCCAGCCAAAGCCGCCGACAGGCACAAGGCGCACCCCGGTGCGTCGATACCACACAATCTCCATGACCTGCAACAACACCGCGGTGAAGAACGAGGGCAGCGATATGCCCAGCAGGGTGGCCGTTAGGACGCTGGTGGAGAGGATGGATCCTTCCCAGACGGCGGCCAACGCACCGGCGACGATGCCTACTGTGGCAGCAATCAGCAACGCGAACAGGATCAGCCCAAGGCTTTTGACGTAAGTGTCCGCGACGACGCTGACAATGGGCACCGCCACGCGGTTACGCCCCGTGCCGCGATAGACTGAACCCAAGGTGCCTCGGAACAGATTGGAGAGGTAGGATCGCGCCTCGCGGAGGGCGCGGGCCAGCGGGCTGAGCGGCTGAACGCGGGGCATGCCGCCAGTGGACTGACGCATCAGCTCAATGCCAAGGGCACAGAAAAAGACGATCGCCAGGCTGATGAGCACGATCGCCACCAGCCGGCGCAGCAGAAAGCGGCCCATCTAGACAACGCTCCTTGTAGGGCAATTCATGAATTGCCCTGCTACGTTAGTACAATACACGCCACATGCGGCAACGGTTCATTTGCCTTCTTGGCTGCTCCGAGGCGCCGAGTGCTCGGCCGAACGACAGGCCCTGGGCCCCCGCCTCCAGGCACAACACTGCGGGGCGTCTTGGCGGTGCGTGGGAAGGGCGATTCATGAACCGCCCTGCTGCCAGGCTTCGCGCTCAAGCACCATGTCGTAGAAGAGCAGCTGCATCTGGCCACGGTGGCGCCGGAAGAACCTGAGCAGCGCGCGGTAGCGCTCCTCATCCAGGAAGCTGAGGTCGTGTTCTGGGGGGATCTTTCGATAGTGCTTGCCACAGTGCTGGAAGCCAAGCTTCTCGTAGACGTGCACCGCTCGAGTGTTTATTGCGGCTACGTCAAGGAGCATGCGATAGAAGCCAAGGGTCTCGAAGTAGTAGGGCAAGAACGCGTTCAAGACCTCGGTTCCGTAGCCAAGATCGACATAATCCGGAACGAGCCGGATGCCCAGCCTGGAGGACACTGGGTGAGAAACCTCGCGCAGACTCAGCGCACCGATTATGCGTCGCTCCTCGCGGTGTTCGATGGTGAACCATATCGTTTCGGGATCAGAGCCATGCAGCAGGAACCAAACATCCTTGCTCAGAGGCTTCCGTCGGGGCAGGTGCCACAGTCGATGGAGTGGATCGCGATAAGGGCGCCACAGCTCCATTCGCTGCGTGTCCCCGCTGTGCATGTCGCGCACGACCAATCGATCCGTCTCCAAGCGCATCTCTGCGCTCTTGGTCTTCAGGGCGTCAGCCATGGCCTACACCGTCGGCACAGACTCTGGTCTGAGAGTCTGAAGGCTTGCCGTTGCTCAGATCCCCGGGCCTGGTATCCCAACGCACGTCGCCGTAGGCATCCTCGGCCCAGCCACGCTGCAGGAAGGCGTGGAAAGGCTCGGCCTCCCTGCCCACCGTCGTTGGCGCCCCATGGCCCGGGAAGAGGCGCGTTTCTGGGGGGAGGACGAAGACACGTTGCCAGAGGGTCTGGATGAGCTGAGCGAACTGGTCTGGCGAGTCTGTGTGGCCGGGTCCGCCGGGGAAGAGAGTGTCGCCCACAAGCCAGAGATCGGGCAAGACCTCGAAAGCAACGCTGCCTGGGCTGTGTCCGGGAAGATGGTGGATGCGCAGGTGGCAGCGGGCGAGACGAAGGTCCTCACCGTCTTCGAACAACCACTGCGGAGCAATGGGGAGCATGTGAGCATCGCGCGGGTGCACGCCGATGGGCGCGCCGGTAGCGCGATGCAGTTCGACCAGTGCGCGGGTATGGTCGCTGTGTCCATGGGTGAGCAGGATCGCCGCAAGCTCGGTCCCCGCCACAGCGCTGAGGAGCGTAGCCGCATCCCCACCGGGGTCGACGGCCAGAGAGCGCGTCTGGCCACAGAGCAGGACATAGCTGTTAGTCTTATACGGCCCGACGCTCAGGCGCAGCATGTCCATTGCTGCTGTCACACCGTCCGGTTCTCGGCGCCGATCATCACATCACCGGCGAAGCGAAGCAGGGAGTGGTGACGCTTGTAATAGGCAATCTGTGCTGCGACGTTGTCATCGCCCGATTGCGCAGCGTAGGCACGGAGTATGGACGCTGCAGCCGCTTCAGGGGATGGCTTGGGGGAACGCTGCCAGGGCATCAGGCACCTGCCTCGGCAGAGCAGGCCAACCACATCAGGCACCGGCCCTTGATCAGGTTGCCAAGTCAGGGCCAATCCAAAGGACCTAACGGGGCCACTCATTCGCTCCCGAGTGACCTGCCAGATCTCCGGGCGTGCGACTGCGGCCAAGATGACCAGTGTGAGCCCCCCCTTGCCTGCTGCTTCCAAGGGTTCAGTAGGCAGCTGCAGGAGTTGGGACAAGGCAATGGTGAGCGGCAAGGCGCTGCTGTCAACCGCCGCGACAGCGCGGAGCGGCCAACGCAAGCCGCCCTGCAGCGCTACCAGCCGGCGGCAAGTGGCAGCGATATCGCCGTAGGTGAAAGTGTGGTTCTCATACACTGGTATGTCAAGACCGTTGTCGTGCCGCGTCCCCAGACAGAGGATGCCCTGCTCAGCGTACAGCATGTCCTTGACGCTGAGATCCGGCTGTGGATCGAATTCGAGATGACGGCGGGCCACCAGCCAGGCCTCGTAGAGATCCTCTCTATCGTCTTCAGGCGGTGCCTCATCAAGGGCTCTGGCGAGAATGGACTCTGCGGCCCCATAGTCTCGCAAAGCCAGGTAGCACTCGGCTATCGCGGTCTGCAACTCCAGGTCAGTGGGGAAATCGGGGGCGAGGGCCTGCAGCTGCTGCAGCGCTTGCGTGAAGTCGCCCCGAGCGTACAGCACAGAAGCCAACTCGTAGCGGGCTGACGGCTCGTCAGGATCGATGGACAGGCATTGCTGGAAGGCCTCCTGAGCATCCTGGTAGCGTTCCAGCTCACTGAGGATGCGGCCCAACTCGAAGTAGCTGGCATAATCGGCGCTCAGCAAGGCAGCGGTATGCAACTCATCGGCGGCTTTGGTGAGCAGCCCCTTGCGCCGGTAGTGCTGACCAAGGGCGACGTGAGCGCTGGGAATGCTCGGGTCAGCCTCGATGGCGTGTTTGAACTCCAACATCGCCTCGTCCAGGCGTCCTTGGCGCTCCAGGTTCTGGCCGCGCTCCATATGACGATAGGCTTGGCCGGTCTTGGGCTCCGCTAGCACGTTGTATCCTCGTGGTGTCCTGCTGTCATGTCGCCGCAATTATAGTGCGAGCGCCGGGCCAGTCAAGTGCCAAAGACTCGTCGGCCGGGTTCAGTAGAAGTACTCAATCGGCCAGCCGTTTCTAGTGGCCAGCAAACGCAGGCGCGGGTCAGGGTTGACCGCAACGGGATAGCCGACTTTGTCTAGCAGGTGGCGATCGGTGTAGCTATCAGAGTAGAAGTAGGCGCTGGCCAGGTCGGTGCCGTGCGCCTGGGCGTGTTGTCGTGCCCAGGCGATCTTGTGCTGCCCGTAGCAGGGCGGCTGGACAATGCGGCCAGTGAACCTGCCCTCGCGGACTTCTAGATGGGTGCAGAGGTACTCGTCGATGCCGAGGTGTCTGGCCACGGGACGAACCACGTAGGGCGTAGAGGCGGAGATGATGGTGAGGAGATGGCCCTTTCTGCGGTGCTCGTCGATTCGATCGACCGCCCCCTGTGCGATGTAGTGCACCGCGAGATCATCAAACCAGCGCTGGCAGAAAGCGCGGCTCTCGGCCTCGCTATCCTCCGAAATGGTCGATGCTAGCTTGGCTGCGACACTCGGGTAGTCAAAGCGTCCCAGCTTGTAGAGGGCAGCGTACCAGTAGGCCCGCAGCACATTCCTGCGGCTGGTGCCACCGCTCTTCCACAGGTAGCGCACGTAGAGCAGACCGGAGCTATCGCTGAGAAGGGTGCGATCCATATCGAAGAAGGCAATAGTATCGCTCACGGGTGCGATTCTACCACACTGCCAGTGAGGGGTGAAAAGCGGTGCTAGGGTGTGCTGGACGCGCCAGCCCCATCGGAGGCGTCTTGACGGCCTGCTGGCCATGTGCTATACTGGGTTATGGAAACAAACAAGACCCTGGGGTGAATGAATGGCGCGACGAGACCGTTCTGATCTTTGCAGTGATCCTTCGACAGAGGCTATGCTGGCCGAGCACGAGCGCGTAGCTGCCCTCTACCTGTACAACTCAGAGATCGGGGAGAAGCGCGTCTCGCTGTACCTCACGCTCATCTCAGCCGGCACAGCGGTGTTCCTTGGCCTTGCACAATTCGGTGTCGACCGTATGCTGGTGCTCTGGTCCGCTGCTGCCTACCTGGCAATGGTTGCACTGGTCGGTACGCTGACCTTCGAGCGCCTGATTGAGCGACGCGTGCGCTCCACGCAGTACCTCCGAGCCATCAACCGGATCCACTGCTACTTTGCCAATCGCGACCCGGAGCTGCTGCGGTACTATGCCTGGCCTGCCAATGACGACGTGCCGTCGTTTGAGGGCCGCACTGGGGTGCTGTCGGGCCTGCGCGATGTAGTGGCCCTCCTAAATGGCGTGGCCACAGGGGCGATGCTCGCCGTGGGTGGCATGGCCCTTGGGGGCTCGCGCTACATCGTGGTTGACATTGCGGTCGCAGTGCTGGCCGCCGTGGCAGTGTGGTTTGTGCAGCAGGAGTATGAGGCGAGGCAGCTTGCGCAGGCCGAACAGGCCTTCCAACGGTTCGTGCGCTTTCCTCGCGAGGGGGAGGCCGTGCGACCGGCTGAGCTGGGTCACGAGGGCTGACACTCCCACGGCGGGCTCGAGGTGGGCCTGGCTCGCTGGGCGTTCATTTCGGTACTGAGGCGTTCTCAGATGCGGCACTTTGTGCGATGAAGAACGCATGGCGCTGCCACGACTGTCGGGATCGCCGCGGCAGGCCCTCAACGCTGCTGAGTCGCTATGCCGGCCAGGCGAGCAAGCGCTCGCCTGAGCCCGAGGTAGGGGATCATGAGGGTCACTGTTAGCAGCGGGAACACTATGGGCGTTTTGCGACCGTAGGAAATCGTAGCCGCCTGCAAGTTGCTCAGAAACTCCGCCGGGCCCGTGAACGCGTCCATCTCGGTGTAGGCACGGCCCACCTCCCAGGCAAAGTGCGCATCGGAGCCGGCCGCGACAGGGAGTCCGTACTGCTGCGCCAGCTCGCGAGCCCGCTGATCGTCTCCAGGCCGGGGCGCACGCGCGTTGAAGCCCTCTAGAAGGTCAATCTGGGAAATGATCTCGTGAAGCTTGTCCTCTTGAATCCTGCCCGGTACGGCACGGGATAGGGGGTGAGGCACAAACACCAGGCCGCCCTGCTCCCGAATGCGCCCGATTGTCTCCTCTGCTGCGAGGTGTGGCGGTATGCGCTGCTCGATGAATAGAGCGCCGATCCCACCGTGCAGTGAGCCAATCTCTTCGCCGACGATCACCTGAAAGGGCGCGTGTTCTCGCAGTCGCAGTGCCCCCTCGACCTCATCGTGGTCGAGCACGGCGATGCCGTCAAGCCCACTGTTGATCACTGCTTGTGCCAGGTGCTCCAACGACAAGCCACAGTCGTACGAGTAGCAGGTATGGATGTGCAGATCAAAGTGCACAGCAGGGCCCAGCCCACGTCTTCGCCTGGTCGATGGAGCTTGGGCAGAAGGTGCCCTTGGGCGCTAGGTTGTGCTTCCTAGGTGGGCTCAGTGGCGTGGTACTCCTCTTCAGTTATGAACTCACCGCCTTCGATTTCGCGACTGAGGACACGTCGTTTGTCGTCAAAGCGCAGTTCGGCACGCATCAGCTGGAAGCACTTGTCGTCCATCATCTCCTTGCGCAGGATGTAGCCACCGTCATCTGCTATGCTGAGGTCGTTGATCGGGTTTATCCGCACGCGCACCTTGGCGCCGCAACGGCTGCACCTCACATAGATCCAGAGCGCGCTAGTGTCCGCCGAGCGGCCCAAGAGTCGGTCAAAGATGCCCATGTCTGCTCCTTCCTCAACATCGTGGGGAGGCACTGCCGGCTTGCGCTGCCCAACACTGCGGCCTGCAACGTAGGGCTGCGTGGCAAAGGGTCACCAAGCCACTCGCGACCTCTCGTCGACAACTTGCTGGTAGAGCGCCACAGTCTGGGCGGTAATGCGCTCCCAGTTGTACTCCTTCTCAACGACATGGAAGGCAGCTTCGGCGCGCTTGGAAGCCCAGTCCGGGCGTGCCAGGGTGTGGTTGATGCCCCACGCCAGTGACTCGGGGTTATCGGGATAGACCGTGATGCCCGTCTCAGCGTGCTTGACCACCTCGCGCAGTCCCCCCACCTCAGAGACCACCACCGGCGCCTTGGCAGCCATGGCTTCGAGTGCGACAATCCCAAAGGGCTCGTACAGGCTGGGAAAAACGGCGCAAGACGACACCCGAAAGAGCCGGTCGCGGTCATCGTCTGGAATAAAGCCTGTGAAGAGCACTCTGTCGGCCACGCCAAGCTCCCAGGCGCGCCCGCGCAGCGTCTCGAGAAGGTAGCCGGTCCCGGCGATGACGAATTTGGCGCGGGGGTTCTCCGCCAGCACCCGGGGCGTCGCTTCGAGCAGCACGTGCAGCCCCTTCTCGTGCACGATGCGACCGACGCAGAAGACAAGCTGTTCCCAGGGCAACGCGTACATGCTGCGGAACGGAGCCAAGTTGGCTCCCTGCCAGCGTCCAAAACGAGCGATGTTGATCCCGTTGGGGATCACGTCGATCTTGTCAGCAGGCATGCCAAAGGATGCGGTGACTTCTTGCGCCATGAAGCGGCTGCAGCAGATCACGCGCCAGGATTCGTAGGTCAGCCGCCATTCTGAACTGTGGATGGCACGCTGCTCAGCGCTGGCCAGATGCCCCCGGCCCCGACCGAGCTCCGTAGCGTGCACCGTGCTGATCAGGGGGAGCTTGAAGGCATGCTTGAGCGCGATACCGCTGAACACGGTAAGCCAGTCGTGGTTGTGCAGGAGCTGGATGTCCTGCTGTTGACATAGCTCGGCAGCTAGCTCCTCGAGTTTGAGGTTGGTCTGCCAGGCTGCGGTGTAAAAGTCCGGCATGGCGACTCTGGGCGGATCGACGCGGTACACGGTCAAGCCGGGGGCGCGCTCGAGCGCATCGCCGCCCGCCCACCGTGGGGTGACTATGGACAGCTCGACCCCCTGCTGCACGAGCGCAGGTGCAAGGTCAGCAACGTGTCGGCCCAGACCCCCGACCACATGCGGGGGATACTCCCAGGCCAGCATCAGGACTCGCATCGGGGCAGCCTCCAAAGGCGCTTGGAAATGGAGCACGGCGGGATTATACTACACGGCGCTTCGGGGCGCAACGGCCGGGGTGCCGAGCCAAGCATACACCGGCGCACATCACTGACGTTGGCCGGTTGGAGTGTTGCCAGCGCGATTCTTGGTGGGAGGTCAGTTGGTGGACGAAATCGAGAGAGCCATACATGAGGTGGCTGTTGGAGGGGAACTGGCGTGTGCCAGCGCCTTTTCCATTGCTGAAGGATTGGGCGTGGATCCCCTGGACGTCGGGCAGTCAGCTGATGCGCTGGAGATACGACTCACGCGGTGCCAACTGGGTCTGTTTGGGTACGGGCCCAAGTCAGAGGATCAGCACCGTCGCGTGACTGCCATGGCGAAAGTGCCTATTAAGCTGGAGACGGCGATTCGCTCGGCCTTGGATCGGGATGGCAAGCTGACTTGCGCAGCAGCTTGGCAGATCGCCGACGATCTCGATCTGCCACGGCAGACGGTGTCCGACGCAGCCGAGGGGCTAAGCATTCGCATAAAGGACTGCCAGCTAGGTGCATTCTAGGGCATGGGTTGACAAGGCTCAGTGTCGCTTGTAGAATCGAGTCCAACATGTCCACGTCGCGGGAGGTAGCTATGGAGATCCGGGAGTTCCAGCCAGATGATTCCGATGCGCTCGTTGAAATCCTCAGGGCCAATCTGCAGTATGCAGATCCCGCGACGGAGGGGCCGGACGCTATGCTGAGGGTGCACAACTGCGTGGCGGCCGTCTTCCTCGTGGCTGAAGAGGACGAGAGGCCCATCGGACTGCTGCGCGGGGTGTATGACGGTTCCAAGGCTCTGATTCACATTGTATCGGTTCACCCGGCGTATCAGGGGCGGGGCGTCGGTACATCGCTGGTACGTGAGGCAGCGCGGCGCTTCAAACAGCGCGGGGCGACCAACCTGGCCGTGACGGTGCCTGGCGACAATCTTGAGTTCTGGAGGAAGCTCTCCTTTCGCCTCACGACGCGGATCATGTTTGCGCATCCCATCGACAGCGTGCTGAAGTGAGGGTCAAGGCGCTGCCGTTGCGGCGTACGCCATGTGCGAACGTCCTCTGGCTGCGCCGGGCCTGACCAGACGGTGGAGAGAAACGAAAGCCCCCGGTCC
>Ga0180437_10005439_pt1 | contig 17447 bp, 16 predicted proteins | sample SS_ome_4_FD_132410 | JGI IMG/M metagenome (GOLD analysis project Ga0180437, IMG submission 132410) | Hypersaline lake sediment archaeal communities from the Salton Sea, California, USA - SS_3_D_1 metaG | ecosystem: Environmental > Aquatic > Non-marine Saline and Alkaline > Hypersaline >... | reverse complement strand
GTAGGCCGTGGTGGAGTCAGCATAGCGGTCGCAGATGACCACCCTGCCGCCTTGCAGCTCCGGTTTTATGACTTCGTTAACCAGCTGTGCCCGGGAGGCGTTGAACAGCATCAGCTCCGCCGTCGGCGATATTCCTATGTCCTTGCCCCACTTCAGCCAGCGCGCGATTTTTCTACCCAGCGATGTTACGCCAGGTTCATGAGTTAAAATTGCCGGGATGGCCAGCCGGGATAGCCTCCGGTACAGCGCCTTTGCCTGCACGCTTTTGCCACTCCCCTCCCCACCTTCAAAAGTGATAAACAGCGCCATAAAACTACTCCAAGCTTATCCCTTATAAATCCTCACCCGCCGGTTCGGGTCTTTGCCCTCGCTGCGCGAGGCCATCTCGTTTCGCTCGGCGATTAAGTGCTGGAGACGGCGGATGTAGGCGCTCTGCGGGCTGAGTTCGACCTCGCCATTCTGGCCATTCTTTATCTTCTCCACCGCCGCTTCCGCCTCGGCCAGCGCCACCTGGAACGAGTCACGTTTGCCCGGGCCGACGGTCGGAGAGATATTCTGCAGCATCTGCCGTATCTGCGGCGGGGTGTTGCTTTTCAGAACGTAAACGGGCAGGTTGGCCGCTTCGGCGTCCCTGACCTTCTGGGGTTTGCGACGGTAGTAGTTCTTGGAGGTGACGAACAGGTTCGCCCCCCTCAGGTTATCAACGATATCCAGACTCAGGTTCATCTCCCTGGCCTGTTGCTCCAGCCGGGCACGGTTGACCCCGAAGAGATAAATACGGTGCTGGTCGCGGCCGGCCGGCTTTTTCTCCCTGTCCTTCTTCATCTCCACCAGCGGCCTCTCCACATTCACCTCACCTCTTTCGTCCAGCCACCTTATCTCGGTCTCCATGCTCTGGCCGCGCAGAGTAGCATCAACCGCCTCGGCAACATCGGGATGGATGGCCACGCGGTCCCGCTCCTGAATTTCCACCACGATGTCGAAGGTGGGAGGTGACATCCGCTCCAGTATCGATTTCTGGGTACCCCTCCGCCGCGCTTCCTCATCCCCCAGCGTCACCGACTGTATGCCGCCGATAAGGTCAGCAAGGGTGGGGTTCAGCATCAGGTTTTCCAGGGTATTGCCGTGGGCGGTACCCACCAGCTGGACGCCACGCTCGGCGATGGTGCGCGCCGCCTGCGCTTCCAGTTCGGTGCCGATTTCATCGATGACGATAACCTCGGGCATGTGGTTCTCCACCGCCTCAATCATCACTGCGTGCTGCATGGCCGGCGTCTTTACCTGCATCCTCCGGGCATGGCCAATCGCCGGGTGAGGGATATCACCGTCGCCGGCAATCTCGTTGGACGTATCGACGATGATGACTCGCTTTTTCATATCGTCGGCCAGCACCCGGGCAACCTCCCGCAACATCGTCGTCTTGCCCACTCCGGGACGGCCCAGCAGCATGACACTCTTGCCCGACTCCACCAGGTCCTCTATCACCTTTATCGTGCCGAAGACGGCGCGTCCCACGCGACAGGTCAGCCCGACGATTCTCCCCTTGCGATTTCTGATGGCGGAGATGCGGTGCAGCGTCCGCTCAATGCCGGCCCGGTTATCATCACCGAAGCTGCCGATGCGCGAGACCACGTAGTCGATATCTGTCTCGTCAACCTCTTTGGTGCTAAGGATTATTTCCCGGCTGGGGAAGCGAGCTTCCGGAGGACGCCCCAGGTCCAGCACCACCTCCAGCAGTTCACTGAGGTCTGGCTGTTCACAGAGCGGCTGTTTTATGTGAGGCGGCAGGATATCGAGCAATGCATCAAGGTCATCCGCAATTACCTTCTGCAACTGCCTCCTCCGCTTTTAATTATCAATTATTCTCGTCCGGACACGATATCCAGGAAATATTGATGGAACCTCAGGTCATCCGTCAGCTCGGGGTGAAAGGCCAGCGCCAGCATTTTGCCGTCGCGCACCGCCACGATGGTGCCGTCCGCCAGCCGCACCAGCACTGCCGCCGTGCCATTAATCCGTTCAATCAGCGGCGCGCGAATGAAAACACCGGGGAACGCCTTACTACCCAGCACCGGCACATCGAGTTCGGTCTCAAAGCTCTCCCGTTGCCGCCCGAAAGCATTGCGCCTTACGGTTATGTTCATCAGCCCCAGCGATTCGAAATACGCGTCGCTACTTTTTCTGGCCAGCAGTATCATGCCGGCGCAGGTGCCGAATACGGGCATACCTTTTTTGACCCTGCCACGTATCGCCTGCGTGAGCCGGTAATCCCGCATCAGCCGCCCGATGGACGTACTCTCACCACCGGGAATGATGAGCCCGTCCAGGCCCTCAAGTTCTTCGGGCAGGCGGACGGGCACAGCTTCAACTCCCAGTTGGCGTAATTTTTCGATGTGTTCGATAAAGGCTCCTTGCGCAGCAAGGACGCCAATCTTCATACTACCAACCTCTCGGTGCCAGCAGCTCCTCAGGCGGGATTTGCTTTATATCCAGACCGGGCATCGCCTCGCCCAGATTCTTGGAGACTTCGGCAATAATCTGCGCGTCCTTGTAATGTGTGGTGGCTTTGACAATCGCCTGGGCACGTACCGAAGGATTTGACGACTTGAAAATGCCGGAGCCAACGAAGACTCCGTCCGCGCCGAGCTGCATCATCAAAGCCGCATCTGCCGGAGTGGCCACCCCGCCAGCAGCAAAGTTGACCACGGGCAGTTTGCCTGTCTTGTGCACTTCACTCACCAGCTCGAACGGCGCTCCCATCTCCTTGGCCTTGGCCATCAGCTCTTCCTGCGGCGTTTGCACCAGCTCGCGGATGCCATCCATCACCGCCCGCATGTGCCTGACCGCCTCCACCACGTTGCCGGTGCCGGCCTCGCCCTTGGTCCGAATCATCGCCGCCCCCTCACCGATGCGGCGCAGGGCTTCCCCCAGATTGCGGCAGCCACAGACAAAAGGTACCTTGAAATCATGTTTCCAGATATGGTGGCTCTCATCGGCCGGGGTGAGCACCTCCGATTCATCGATGTAGTCCACGCCGAGTGCTTCCAGTGCCTGCGCCTCGACGAAATGGCCGATGCGGCACTTGGCCATCACCGGTATGGAAACCGCCTTCATAATGGCTTCGATAACCGTAGGGTCGGCCATTCTGGCCACGCCACCCGCGGCACGAATGTCGGCGGGCACTCTCTCCAGGGCCATAACCGCGCAGGCGCCAGCATCTTCCGCTATTTTGGCATGCTCCGCATTGACCACATCCATGATAACCCCGCCCTTGAGCATCTGCGCCAGCCCTGTTTTAACCTTCCAAGTTCCGGTTTCCATATCCATCACCTCACTTTGCCAGGAACCTATCCGTTTGCAATGATATTTTACTACTGTTTTGCCTGTCAAGCAACCGCATCTGGCTATTTCAGGGGCCTTTTGGCCGGTACTCCGGCGCGGCGGGGATACTGCGGCGGCGTCTCTCCAACCTTATCTATGACCACCAGCCACCGTTCATCGGTGAATCCGGGCAGTTCGATTTTTTTCAAATCGACCATCTTCCCGCCCATTAAAGATGTCGCCCGCTGCGCCCCATGTACTTCCGCTTGTATATCTCCTTTTTTCTGAGCGATGAAGCGGCCGCCGGTGGCGCAGAACGGCAGGGTCAGTTCAACAAGTGTCGTCAAATGGGCCACCGCCCGGGAAAGAACCAGGTCAAACTTCTGCCGATACTCTGGTCTGTGGGCGATGTCTTCCGCCCGTCCCACCACCACTTCCACATCGTTCAGTGCCAGCTTCTGGATAATATATTTCAAGAAATCGGCCTTTTTCCCGGTGGCCTCAAGAAGCACCAGGCTGATAACAGGGAAAACTATTTTGAGCGGAATCCCCGGCAGCCCCGCCCCCGTGCCAACATCGATTAGCCTCATTTTCTTGGATAAAGGCTGCTCCAGTGCGAGGATTACGGTCAGAGAATCGAGGAAGTGCCTGACCTGCACCTCTTCATAAGCGGTAATCGCCGTCAGGTTCAGCCGCCGGTTCCAGTCGATGAGCTCCTGATAATAAAGCTGAAACTGCTCGCTCTGCCTGGGGGTAAGACCCAACCCCAGCCTTCTGGCTCCGGCTGCCAGTTTTTCCATGCTGCACCCGCTAGCTCACTCTGGCAAACTTCATCAGGCGCCTGACCTTAACGATATCGCCGATGTAGATATCGCCGCGCGAATCAACACAGATGGTATGGGAGTTCTCCAGCACACCCTTGCCTTCGTGCTCGTAGCCGCCGAATTCGGACAGGATTTTGCCTTTCAAATCGCGCACCGTGACCCGGGGCTGGGATATCTGGCGCATGTGACTCTCCACCACATAGGCAAGGTCATTCTTTCTATCAATGCAGATGTCCTGTGGCCAGACACAGTCAGTCCACATCTCGATGAACTCGCCGTCAAGGTCAAAAATCTGTATGCGGTCATTGTTCCGGTCGCAGACGTAGAGCCGGCCATGAATATCCATATCCAGCTTGTGGGGCAACTCGAACTGTCCGGGGCCGTTGCCGTGCTCGCCCCAGGTCTTGAGCAGCTTTCCTTCAGGGGTAAACTTGTGCACCAGGTAGTTGCCATAGCCATCGGCGACGAATATCTCCCCTTCCGGCCCCAGAACCACTGATGTCGGCTGATTGAAAGGAGCGCGCAGCATGATGGGCATAGCACGGGACCTGGTGCCCAGAGTCAGGAGCGATTCGCCGCCAAGCGTCAGTTTCTCCACCGTGTGCGTCCTGGCATCGGCGATATATAGCGTATCATCAGGGCCGAGGTAAAGCCCGTGGGGATCCTGAAAGTGGCCCTCGCCCCAGCAGGAAACGAAATTGCCCTCACGGTCGAAGATAAGAACCGGGTGGTTTCCCCTGGAACCAACATAGACGCGGTCCCGCGCATCGGTGGCGATATCCACCGGGTCACTCAGGTCAAAATATTCGGGAACTCTGGCCCATCCTTCCACACGCTCGTACTTGAAGTCACCGCTGCCGACTATCATTCGAGTTATGCCTCCTTGGATTTTTATCTTGCGAAAAGCACCACCGATTCCGGCGGCACCTAGAGAATGGCGAAGGTATAATACAGGTGCACGGTAACACCAGCGAAGACGACGCTGTCCATCCTGTCCAGAAAACCACCATGTCCGGGAATAGCGTTGCCGGACTCTTTCACACCGGTATTGCGCTTGAAGAGGGATTCCGCCAGGTCTCCGAGCTGTCCGAAAACGCTCACCAGCAACGCCAGAATAATCCCCTGCCCGATGCCCAGCATTACCTGGAGCGGCGTTGGCAACGTGAAGAGCAGGCTCACTGCCGCCGCCCCCAGAAGCCCGCCCACCGTCCCTTCCCATGATTTATGTGGACTTATCTTGGGAGTAAGGCGATGCTTGCCCAGCACCCGGCCTATAAAGTAAGCGGCAGTATCGGAGCCGAAGGTGACGAAAATGGCGAAAAACACCCAGTTCCGGCCCGCCTCCAGCCTTAAATCCACCAGAAAGCTCAACATCCAGCCCACATAGAGAAATCCGGCCAACATCCACGCCCAGCCAATGAAAGCCCCTTCAACGCGCTGGCGCAGCACCAGCCATATCAGCGGCAGCACTACTGCCAGCGTTACCACCAGCGGGGCGGCAAACGGGGAGGGGCAATGCGGGCTCAATATGACCAGGAGTGTAAAAAACATGCCGAAGAAAGTCAGCGAATAGACGCCGGAAATGCCCACCAGCCGGAAGAATTCGTAGGCGGCCAAAAGCCCCCAGGCGGCAATAAAGATGGTGAACCAAGGCACAGGCTTATCAAACCAGATTACAACAACAAGCAGGGGAAGGCCCCACAGTGCCGTTAAGACCCTTTTTTTGAGCATGTCTTATATCAGAGCGCGCCGAAGCGCCGCTCCCGCTGACTGAAGGCAATCAGCGCCTTGTCCATGTCCTCTTTGGTGAAGTCAGGCCACAGGACCTCGGTGAAGTAATATTCGCTGTAGGCAGTCTGCCATAGCAGGAAATTGCTGAGGCGCCATTCATCGCCGGTCCGGATTAAAAGGTCAACGTCGGGAATACCGGCCGTATACAGATACTCAGCGAACAGTTTCTCGTCTATCTTCTCCGGCGGGATGCCTTCGGCCACAATGCGGCGCACCGCGTCAACGATTTCCAAGTGTCCACCGTAGTTGAAGGCCAGGCACATTGTCAAGCCGGCATTATTCCTGGTGAGTTCCTCCGCACGCCCGATTGATTTCTGCAGCCAGTCAGGCAGCTGGCCAAGCCGGCCGAGGTGGCGCACCCTCACGCCTTTCCGGTGCAGCTTGGGGACGTCCTGGTTAATCCTCTCCTCCAGAATACGGAATAGCCCCTCTACCTCTTCCCGGGGACGGCCCCAGTTTTCGGTGGAAAAGCCATAGAGGGTGACGTACTTTATCTGCTGCTCATTTAGATACTCCACCAGGGAGCGCATCTTCTTCACGCCGGCCTGGTGCCCAGCCAGCCTGGGCAGTCCACGTTTCTCCGCCCAGCGCCCATTGCCGTCAGGCACAATGGCGATGTGGACTGGCAATCGCTTTATCTTCTCTCTGATTGATTTCACCACTGCGGTTTCCCTCTGGCAGACAGGCATATATTCCGGGCGGTCTAGGCCTCCAGAAGTTCCTTTTCTTTGTCCCGTCCTATCTGGTCAATTTCAGCGATGTGGGCATCGGTGAGCTTCTGCAACTGGCCGAGGGCTCTCTTGTGCTCATCGCTGGATATTTCTTTATCCTTTTCCATGGTTTTCAGGTCATTCATAACCTCGTGCCGCAGGCTTCTTACTGCGACCTTTCTCTCTTCCACTCTTTTCCTAACCACCCGTATCAGTTCCTGTCGCCTTTCTTCGGATAGTGGCGGGATGCTTATCCGGATAACGTTCCCATCATTGGTCGGGTTGAAACCGAGGTCGGACTTCAGAATGGCCTTCTCAATCTCACGGATACTGCCTTTGTCCCAGGGCTGAATAATGATGAGGCTGGCCTCCGGCACGGAGATACCGGCAATCTGGTTGAGGGGCGTGGGCACGCCAGCATATTCCACCCTGATGTGCTCGACCAGCGCCGGCGTGGCACGTCCCGTGCGCAGTGTCGCCAGCTCTTTGCGCAGGCCGCTGACCGAGGCCTGCATCTTGCCTTCTATCTTCTGTAATTCGTCGCTAACCATTTCATCTCACCCGCTTGATACCAGAGTGCCGATTGACTCTCCCCTGACCACCTTTTCCATGCTGCCGGGAGCCTGAAGGTCAAACACGATGATGGGCAATTTATTCTCCAGGCAGAGAGAGAGGGCAGTGGCATCCATTACCTCCAGGCGGAGGTTAAGTGCTTCCAGATGGGTAATATGGTCGAACTTCTTGGCCTGCGGGTTCTTTAGCGGGTCGGCATCGTAAATGCCGTCCACCTTATTCTTGGTCATGAGCAGCACTTCAGCGTCAATCTCGATGGCGCGCAGTGCCGCCGCGGTATCTGTGGTCATATAGGGGTTCCCGGTACCGCCGGCAAAGATGACCACGCGGCCCTTTTCCAGATGGCGGACGGCACGACGTCTGATATAGGGTTCGGCCACCTGGTTGATGCCGATTGCTGACTGCGTCCGGGTGGTGACCCCTTCCTTTTCCAGTATGTCCTGAAATGCCAGAGCGTTGATAACCGTGGCCAGCATTCCAGCGTAGTCTGCGGTTACGCGGTCGATGCCATTTGCCTCCGCCTCATCACCGCGCCAGATATTACCCCCGCCTATCACCACCGCGACCGCCACCCCCATATCGACCACGTGTTTGATCTGTTTGGCGACCCTAGTCAGAGTACCGATATCGATGCCGAACTTGCTCTCTCCAGCAAAGGACTCGCCACTGAGCTTGAGAAGTACCCGCTTGTACTTGGCCTCAGTCATCCCCCTCTTCCCTTATACCCAATTCAAACCTGGCGAAGCGGCTTACCTTGATATTTTCACCAACCTTGGCAATGACCTCAACGATTACATCACGCACCGTCTTTGCCGGGTCTCTGATGAAAGGCTGCTCCAGCAGACAGGCAGACTGAGGTTCAACGCCAGCCTCTCCGGGGAGCTCTTCCTCGGATATATACTGTGGGGCAAGTGCGGCTACCTGCATGGCCAGGTCATGGGCCAGTTCTTTAAACTCATCGGTGCGCGCCACAAAGTCAGTCTCACAGTTCACCTCAACCAGTGCCCCGATCCGCCCGCCGGTATGAATATAGGCCTCTATCAGACCCTGGGCGGTGACACGGTCAGCTTTTTTCTTCGCCTTGAGCAGTCCTTTTTCCTTTAAAAGCTGGAGTGCCTTCTCCAGGTCCCCTTCCACTTCCACCAGAGCGTTCCGGCACTCCATAATTCCCGCACCACACTGGGTCCGCAACTCTTTAATCATCTCAACGGATACTTCCAAACTTGTCCTCCTTATTCCTCTTCCGGCGTAAAGATGAGCGGCTCCATCGTCTCCAGTGCTCCCGCGGCTCCGGCACCTCCCAGCTCTGCGGCTTCCATTGCCACTTCGGCAATGCCAGCTTTGCCCTCCAGAACAGCATCAGCTATCTTGCTGCATATCAGCTTAATGGCCCGAATCGCATCATCGTTTGCCGGTATCGGATAGTCTATTATGTCAGGATTGCAGTTTGTGTCCACTATACCCACCACTGGTATCCCCATCCGCTTGGCCTCAGCGAGTGCGATGTCCTCCTTGGTCGGGTCCACGATAAACAGCGCGCTGGGCAGGCTGGTCATTTCCTTGATACCGCCCATCTGTATATTCAGTTTCTCAATCTCCTCTTTAATCTTTAAAATCTCTTTTTTGGTAAGACGGCCAAATTCTCCTCTGGAATGCTGGTCTTCAAGGCGCACCAGATGGTCTATGCGTGCCTGAATGGTGGCGAAATTGGTCAACATGCCGCCCAGCCAGCGCTGGTCAACGTATGGCATACCACAGCGCTGCGCCTCATCTACAATTGACTCCTGGGCCTGCTTTTTGGTACCGACGAACAGTATGGTACCGCCTGCCGCTACCAGTTCTCGCACGTACTCATAGGCCTTGTCCAGCATCGCCGCTGTTTTTTCCAGGTCAATGATATGAATACCGTTGCGCTTGGTGAAGATGTAATTCTTCATACGGGGATGCCATCGCCCCGTCTGATGCCCGAAGTGGGCACCCGCTTCCAAGAGTTGTTTTATGGTCGTCGTATCCGGCAACTTCTCCTCCCTTTTCCCATCTGGAACTGAGTATATTCGGATAACAGTATAGCATACCCACCTGACAGGCAGCAATATTAAAGATGCGTACTTGACAAACAGGTAACCTGCTGCTAAACTTACCAGAAATAATCATGCAAAGGCTGTGAACGGGACTAGTAGGCTTCGAAGCGGGGCGCAGAGAGTCGGGTAAGGTGTGAGCCGATGCCAGCGCTGGAGTGGAATGGACCCGGGAGCCGCAAACCGAAAGCTATCACCGCGAGTAGGTCTTGACGCAGGGGAAGCGTTATCAGAACCCACGGTATCGAGGTAAAGGAAAATGAAGGACCTCTGTACCTGAGAGAGATGGTCTGGTATTGCTTTTCTACTTCATGACCAAGAAGGGTGGCACCGCGGCAGTAACCCCCGCCCCTTCCCGGGCGGGGGCTTTTTATTTTCGAATAACACAAAGGGGGATACTGCCATGGCGATGATATACAGGAGGTGGCCCCTCAGGGGCCAAAAGATAATATAAACCGGGGAAAATCGTAAATATTTAAGAAAGGGGAAAACAATGGAGAGAACCAAATTCATACTCGATGAAAAAGATATGCCGACCAAATGGTACAATGTGCTGCCTGACCTGCCCGAGCCTCTGCCGCCGGAACTGCACCCCGGCACCAAAGAGCCCACCCGTCTGCCACCTCCCCTGTTCCCTGAAGCCATTAACGAGCAGGAGTTCAGTCCGGAACGCTACATTGAAATCCCGGAGGAGGTACAGGCGGTCTACCGTACCTGGAGGCCAACGGTGCTGTACCGGGCACACCGACTGGAGAAAGCGCTGGATACGCCGGCCAAAATTTTCTACAAGTACGAAGGCTCCAGTCAGGCGGGCAGCCACAAGCCGAATACCGCTGTGGCTCAGGCCTACTACAACAAGAAAGAAGGCGTGAAACGCCTGACCACGGAGACCGGTGCCGGACAGTGGGGCAGCGCCCTGGCCATGGGCTGCGCCTTCTTCGGCATCGAATGCAAAGTCTACATGGTCAAGGTCAGCTACAACCAGAAGCCCTACCGCCGGATTTTGATGGAGACCTGGGGAGCCAAAGTCGTTCCTAGCCCCAGTACTGACACAGACTTCGGAAAGCAGGTCTTGAAGGAAAACCCTGACTCCACTGGCAGCCTGGGAATCGCCATCAGCGAGGCCATCGAAGACGCCTTCAAACATGATGACACCAAGTACTCCATCGGTAGCGTGGCCAACCACGTGCTGCTGCACCAGACCATTATCGGCGAGGAAACCAGGTTACAAATGGAGATGGCCGATGCTTACCCGGACATCATCGTTGGCTGCGTCGGCGGCGGCTCCAATTTCGCCGGCCAGTTCCTGCCCTGGATTCGGGACAAGCTCAGCGGCAAGAAGCCAGACATGCGCATCATCTGCGTTGAGCCTCAGGCCTGTCCCACCCTGACCAAGGGGCCTTACACCTGGGATTTCGGAGATACTGCCGGTATGGCGCCCATACTGAAGATGCACACCCTGGGACATACCTTCGTGCCACCCCCGTTCCACGCCGGAGGGCTGCGCTACCACGGCATGGCGCCCATCATCTGCCATCTGTACAAACTGGGCCTCGTTGAAGCCAAGGCCGAACACCAGACCGCTGTCTTCCAGGCGGGAGTACAGTTTGCCCGCACCGAAGGCATCATCACCGGCCCGGAGCCGTGCCATGACCTGCGGGTAGCTATCGATGAAGCCATCAAATGCCGGGAATCCGGGGAAGCCAAGACCATCCTGATTGCGCACAGCGGACACGGGCACTTTGACCTGGCTGCCTATGACGAGTACCTTTCCGGCCGGATGCAGGACTACGCCTACCCTGAGGAAAAGGTAAAAGAGGCGCTGAAACACCTGCCTCAGGTCCCTTCCTCGCTTTAAAACCCCCAAGGGGGGCGGTGGTAGTCCCGCCCCCCTTGTTGTCCCTTCTCTACTAGCTGTGCTAAAATTATAATTGTTATGGGAAACAGAAGGGCTGGCTTCATCCTCACCATCATACTTGCCATTTTAATGCTGGCGCTTAGTGCGGGATGCGCCGTTCCCGAGATTACAATAACGCCAACTCCAGCACCAAGCCCACCACCGGCACCAGCGCCGGCACAACCGGCAACGCCCATAAATCCCACCTGGACACCCCCACCTACCGCTCCGTCCGGAAACGTCAGCCTGGTACTGCCCAATATCGCCGACGTTGTGTCCAAGGTGAAGCCGTCAGTGGTGGCCATCACCACTGAAGTGGTATCCTTCGATTTTTTCAACCGACCGTTTACCCAGCAGGGGGCTGGCTCGGGATGGGTCCTAGACAGCAACGGCATCATAGTGACCAACAACCATGTGGTCGAAGGTGCCAGCAGCATCACCGTTACCATGGATGATGGCAACACCTTCACCGTTGACCAGAGCGCCGTCTTTACCGACAGCCTGAATGACCTGGCCATAATCCAGATTGAGGCACAGAATCTACCCGCGGTGACCGTCGGCGATTCTGCTGCCCTGCGGGTTGGAGAGTGGGTGGTAGCCATCGGCAACGCCCTGGGCCAAGGGATAAGGGCGACCGAAGGCATTATCAGCCGTCAGGGCGTCGCCATACCGGTGGCCCCGGGACAGACGCTGTATGACCTGCTCGAGACCACAGCTGCCATCAACCCCGGTAACAGCGGCGGACCGCTGGTTAACCTTTCCGGAGAGGTGATTGGCATCACCAGCGCCAAAATCGCCACCGTGGGCGTGGAAGGCATGGGCTACGCCATCAGCACGGAAACAGCCCTTCCCATCATTGAGGAACTCATCACCAATGGCTACGTGGTGCGCCCGTGGCTGGGGGTCGTGCTTTACACCGTGGACCAGTTCGCGGTGGCCCGGTATGAGCTGGCGGTGGAAAGCGGCGTCCTGATAACCCAGGTAGTCCGGGATAGTCCCGCTGACAGGGCGGGGCTGAAACCCGGGGACGTAATCACAGGCTTTGCCGGAAAGGATATCGTCACGGCCGCAGATATGATAAGAGGCATTCATCTCTCGAAAATCGGGCAGAAAATACCCGTGACCTACTGGCGTGGCAAAGTTGAATATTCTACCGAAGTGGTACCCATCGAGAGCCCGCCGCCATCCTAGCCCAGCTTTTTGACCCCGGCCAGCAGCTCGTGACCTTCCAGCTTGAAGTTTTCCTGGAAAGCCCCCTCTGCCGGAACGCCATCTATGAGCTGCTCGGAAAGCGTCTCCTGCTTTATGTAATCGGTAAAATCGGCCACCACGCGCTTTATATATTCGTCGCCCTGATAATAGACGATGATGTGGTCGGCAATCTCAAAGCCCGCGGAGCGCCGCATCATCTGCAAACGCCGTACTATCTCACGCGCCATTCCCTCTGCCGCCAGCTCCGGAGTGATATCGGTATCCAGCATCACCATGACGTCGCCTTCGGAGGCCAGAGGCCATTCTTTGTGCTTCGTCACCGACAAATCATCAACTACCTCCAGCGCCTTCACGTTGACCTCTTCCAGAACCTGTGGGGCGAGGTGTTTGAGCGCTTTCTTGTTTCGTTCGGAGGTAGCCTTTACCAGGAGCCGGGACAATGGCTGGCGCACCTTGATACCAGCTTCGCTGCGGGCGGCGCGGCCGAGGCTGGAGACCCGCATTATAAGCTGGACATCAGCCGACAGATGCTTGTCAACCTTTTCCGTCTCCGCCACCGGAAAATCGGCCAGGTGCACGCTTTCCGGCTGTTCCGGAAAAACCGAACACACCAGGTTCCGGTACATCTCCTCGGCGACGAAAGGTATAAACGGAGCCAGCAGCTTGGACAGGGTCACCAGGCACTTGTAGAGCGTCGTGTAGGCGGCGAGCTTATCGGCGTCATTCTCGCTCTTCCAGAAACGGCGCCGGCTCCGCCGCACGTACCAGTTCGACAGCTCATCGACAAAGTTCTCAATCTTCCTCCCCGCCCCACTGGGGTCATAGTTCTCCAGCCCGTTGTCCACGTCGGCCACCAGCTGGTTAAGCTCGGAGATTATCCAGTGGTCAAGCTCGGAATGGGAGAGGACTCCCTCCGCACCGGGGGTGAAATGGTCGATATTGGCATAGTTGACAAAGAAGGAATAGGTATTCCACAGGGTCAGCAGAAAGCGCCGCGTCACCTCCGAGACCATATCGGTGCTGAAACGGCGCACATTGCCGGGCGGTGAAGAGGTGAAGAAATACCAGCGGAGGGAATCAGCGCCGTACTTGTTGATGACCGCCGACGGCTGGATGACATTTCCCCTGGCCTTGCTCATTTTTTCCCCTTTGGCGTCAAGAATATGCCCCAGACAGATGCAGTTCAGAAAGCAGGGCCGACTGAACAGCAAGGTGGAGATGGCGTGCAGGCTGTAGAACCAGCCGCGGGTCTGATCAACCGCCTCGCAGATATAGTCCGCCGGGAAGCGCCCGTCCTCGAGCAGCGTCCCGTTCTCAAAGGGGTAATGCACCTGGGCCACCGGCATGGCACCAGAGTCAAACCAGCAGTCTATGACCTCTGGTACCCGTCGCATGGTGCCACCGCACTGCGGGCAGTCATAGGTCATGTCATCAACGTAGGGGCGGTGCAGGTCAAGCGGCTCTTTCAGGCCGCGGAAACCAGGTTTGCCCTTCAAATCAGCCACACCGCCGATACACTCCCGGTAATCGCACGATTCGCAGCGCCAGACGGGCAGCGGGGTGCCCCAGTAGCGCTCGCGGGAGAAGGCCCAGTCAACATTGTTCTCCAGCCAGTCGCCGAAACGGCCGTACTTGATATGCTCGGGGTACCAGTTTATCTCTTTGTTCCCGGAAATGAGCCTGTCTTTCACCGCCGTGGTCTTGATATACCAGCTCTCCTTGACGTAGTAAAGGAGAGGGGTGCTGCAACGCCAGCAGAAGGGATAGGTATGACGGATGGTCTCACTGCGGTAAAGCAATCCCTCCTCCCTCAGTTCCTCTATAATCAACGGGTCAGCATCTTTCACGAATTTTCCGGAAAAGGAGTAGTTGCCGTTTATATTGCCCTGCAGGTCTACCTGCTGCACAAAATCAAGCTCCTGTTCTCTTCCCGCTTCAAAGTCCACCTCACCGAAAGAAGGCGCCACATGCACGATGCCTGTCCCGTCCTCAAGAGACACAAAATCGGTGGCGATAACCCGATAGGTTAAATCTTTATCTGGCTCCTGCAACTGAAGGTCACTTCGCACATGTCCGCTCGCCTCGTCGTGGCAGCGGATAAAGCGCCTCCTCTCCACGCCATAATGGTGGGGGTTATACAGGGGTTCGTATTCCACTGCCCTCTTGCCGCCACCTTCAACCAGTTCCTTCCCGACCAGCTCATCTACCACCTGGCTGGCCTCAAAGCTCACCGTACCCAGCAGGGCGGTGGCCAAAACCAGGTATTCCTCATCGGTTTCCACCACCGCATATTCCGCCTCAGCAGCTACCGCCAGCGCGGTATTGCCGGGCAAGGTCCAGGGGGTGGTCGTCCAGGCCAGCAAATAAGCCGGTTTACCTGATGATGTAAAGCGTTTGAACAGCCGTTCACGTACCGCGGACCCGGAAAGAGAGGATGAAACGATTTTGAACTTTATGTATACCGATGGGTCCTCGGTATCCTCTTCATAGCCCAGGGCTACCTCATGAGAGCTGAGGGATGTGCCACAGCGGGGGCAATGCGCGGCTGTTTTGTAACCCAGATATATCAGCCCCCTGTCCCACATCTGCTTGAGTGTCCACCAGACCGTCTCAATGTAATAGTTCTCCATGGTGACGTAGGGGTGCTCCAGGTCACACCAGTAGGCGATGCGCTCGGTTAGTGCATTCCAGTCTTTGAGATAGCGGAAAACGCTCTCGCGGCAACGGGCGTTGAACTTGGCGATGCCGTATTCTTCAATCTGCGTCTTGCTGGAAAGGCCAAGCTCCCTTTCCACCTCCAGCTCCACGGGCAGGCCGTGGGTATCCCAGCCGCCGATGCGCGGCGTATAATAGCCCTTCATCGCCCGGTGGCGTGGAATTATGTCTTTAAAAATGCGGGATAGAACATGATGGATTCCGGGGCTGCCGTTGGCCGTCGGCGGACCTTCATAGAGGGTGAAGCGCGTGCCTCCCTTGCGGTTCTCCACACTCCGCTCGAAGATTTTTTTCTCCTTCCACCAGGCCAGTATCTTTTCTTCAACCTGCGGCAGGTTAAGCTGGCTGCCCACGGGATGGAACATGGATTTTTGACCCCCTATAAAATATTAAACCCGCCCCCTAGGGACGGGAATTTTCTACCCGCGTTACCACCCTATTTCCCCGATTTCTCGGGACACTCTGCAAGGCACCTTATGATGCCCCCGTCCCGGATAACGGCTGACGGCACCGGCCAAGTCTACCGGGCCTCAATATCTGACTGAAGACCTTTCGGTTGGCGGCTCGGGAGGGATTTTCGGAAAGACGCTTACGTCTGCTTCCACCGTATCAGACTCGCTGGGTAGACGTGACTTCCCTACTCTTCTCCGTCAGGGCCTTTACGGCTAAAGGTTAGCACACTTGGACAGGCAAGTCAATCTGATGGCAGCCCTTTGGGCACGATAACCACCCGCCGTGCTTCACCCTCTCCACTGCTCTCGGTGGTCACGTCAGGATGGTCAGCGAGTGCAATGTGGATTATCCGCCGGTCAAAGGCAGGCATCGGCTCCAGCGCAAACGACTCTCGCCCCTGTTTTACCTGCTCGGCAATCCTCCAGGCCATCGCCTGAAGTGCGTTGCAGCGCCGTTGCTTGTAGCTTTCGACATCGATGACAATCGGCAACCACACCCTTTCCTGATGACCGACGATTATCCGCACCAGGTACTGCAGGCAGGATAAAGTCTGTCCCCTCCGCCCGATCAGGATACCCAGGTCATCACCTTCCACGTTCAGCGTAATGGAGCTTGGTATCCCTTCCTGGCTCTCTACCAGCGCCCCCGGCACCGAGTTCACCGAGGCGGTAATGCCCATCAGCTCAAGCAGGGTCTCCAGAATGGTACGTGCTAACTCAGCAATTTCAGTTTCATTCTCATCCATCAGTTACACCTTATGGTGATTACCCTCGTTTGGGACGTTTGCTCTTCTTCGGATGGCGCTTCATCGCCCTCAGGCTGGGCTGATACCTGGCACCCTCTTTGCTAGATACATCGGCGCTGTCTATGTCCGCACCGACGTCCGCCCCGATATCGGCCTCAGTGTCTGCATAGTCGGTTTCCTTTTCCTGCGCTACGGTAAGGCGCTTGATATACTTTTTGTCCGCTCCCGCTGGTTTGGTGGTCGCCTGGGCCGTCAGTCCACCCCACCCGCCGGTAATGAAGTACTGCATGCCGATGCTGATGAGGTTGGAAATCACCCAGTAGAGGGCCAGCCCGCTCGGGAACTGAAGGGTGAGGAAAGCGAACATCAACGGCATTACCCACAGCATCATCTGGGCCTGCGCCTGCTGCCTGGGGTCGCCTGTCTTGGGTGTCATCATCTTTTGCTGCAACCACATGGAACCGCCCACCAGGATAGGCAGCACCAGGAATCTATCCGGCACGGCCAGGTCCAGCCAGAGAAAGCTGCTATTGAGCGGCACTAGCGAAAAGACCTGCGACCACGAGGTATACAGGTGTCCGGACAGCTTCAGAAAGTCTTCCGGGACGACCGCCAGCACGCGGATTATCGACTGGAAGAGGGCTATCCAGATGGGCAGCTGGACGAGCATGGGCAACAGGCAGCCGGCGGGATTGATTCCCGACTCCTTGTAGAGCCGCATCTGCTCCTGCGCCAGCTTCTGTTTGTCCTTGCCATACTTCTTCTGCAGCTCGGACATCTTCGGCTGCAGTTCCTGCATTGCCTTGGTCGACTTGAGCTGCTTCAGGCTAAGCGGTATGGTCAACCCCCGCACAATCAGGGTCAGTACAATTATTGCCAGGCCGAAATTATTGAACAGAGCGCCAGAAACGACGATGAGGATATTTATCATCGGCGACAGTATAATCAGGTCCCAGATTTCACCAATCAAAATGCCTTACCTCACTCGCTATCCAGTTCCAGGTTCCACAGCTCGGCTCCGGACCGTGCATCTATGGCGTAGAGGACGTCGTCGGCGCTGTGAATATAGACCACCCCATCGCCAGCCGCCAGAGGCGCATAAACCTCATCGCCTAGCTCGATCAGCAT
>Ga0180437_10005438_pt1 | contig 17448 bp, 14 predicted proteins | sample SS_ome_4_FD_132410 | JGI IMG/M metagenome (GOLD analysis project Ga0180437, IMG submission 132410) | Hypersaline lake sediment archaeal communities from the Salton Sea, California, USA - SS_3_D_1 metaG | ecosystem: Environmental > Aquatic > Non-marine Saline and Alkaline > Hypersaline >... | reverse complement strand
CGTGATTCTGATCGATTCCTCAGGGATTAAAGTCCATGGTGAAGGAGAGTGGAAAGTAAAGATGCATGGAAAATCCAAACGAAGAAAATGGATCAAGATCCATATTGCTGTTGATGCAATCTCGCAGGAGATCATTGACCTTGAGGTCACAGAGTCTTCAGTAGCCGATTGCACCGCAGGAGCAAAAATCATCGCAAAATGCCCAAAGTCAGCAACTTCGTATCTAGCTGACGGAGCTTATGACACAAGAAAGTGCAGAGAAGCAATTGCTAAAAAAGGAGCCAGAGCCCTTATCCACTCAAGAAAAAATGGACGATGCGCTACCGAGTATGGAAGAGGGAAACCGAGCGATCAGTGAAAGGAAAGGGTTAGGGTCAGATGAGGTAGGGTTAAGCCTATGGGGGAAGTTGACAGGGTACTCTAAAAGAGCCCTAGTAGAAACAGGTTTTTCAAAGCTAAAAAACCCTGTATGGGAGGCAGTTCTACTGGAGAAAAATGCCCACTCAGAAGGTTGAAGGCAACCTAAAAGGGTTGATGATGAACGAAATGTTGAGAAAAATTGGATGATACCAGAAGAGTGAAAAGGGAACGGTTAGTCAGTTATCTGATTTATTCAACAGGGCCTTCTTTTATTGGACTCGGAAAGAGCGTTTTCCTAGCACGGGGCACCATGAGTATATTCATTACTCACTTCTACTTGAATCATTTTCCCTGTTTCTATTCTAAAAGCGCTTTAGTAAAACAACAGATTAGTACTTGACGTTGAATTTATTTTGGGCGAGCTCTGTGATTGCATCTATCGCCTCTTTGGCGTCATCCCCTTCCGCTTCAATCTGGATTTTTGAGCCTTTGGTGGCTGCTAGCATCAAGATTCCAAGGAGCGACTTGGCATTTACCGTTAGGTCCTGATACGATAGAGAAATCTCTGCTTTGAACTTTGACGCGCACTTGACCAATTCGGTCGAAGGGCGCGTATGAAGCCCTTTTTCGTTCACAATGCTAAAAAAACTTTTCTCTTTCGTCGACATTATACCATTAAGCTTGCAAGTTGCTCGACAAGACTGCTGAAGTGATCGATTGTCGAGACTATGGGTTGTTTCTCAACCATATTTACTCCAGCTTCCTTCAATAAGTCAAGAGGATATTGGCTTGAGCCTGAAGAAAGGAAACGCAGATACTTTTCTTTTGCAGAAGCTCCTTCTTGCTTCACTTTCGCAAAGAGTGCGTGAGCAGCGCTGATCCCCGTTGCATACTGATAAACATAGAAGTTGCTGTAAAAGTGAGGAATCCTCCCCCATTCCATATCTATTTCTGGATCAATCTCTACTTCAGGCCCTAAATAGTCAACATTGAGCTTGTAGAAATAGTCTTTGAGCAGAGTAGGTGTGAGAGGAATCTTTTCTTCTGCCAAGCGATGGATGTGGAGCTCGAACTCGGCAAACATGATTTGGCGGAAAAAGGTAGAGCGAATATCTTCGATTTTCTGATTGATCAAAAACGCCTTCTGCCCCTTGGTCAAATCCTGCTTCATCAGGTGCTCGAACATTAGCTCTTCGTTGAAGGTAGAGGCTACTTCAGCCAAAAAGATTGGATAGTGGCTGTACTGATAAGGCTGATTTTCTCGGCTTAAATGAGAATGCATGCTGTGGCCCGCTTCATGCGCTAAAGTCATCAAGTCATGAAACTGTCCATTGAAGTTCATCAAAATATAGGGCTTGCTGTCGTAGCATCCTGTTGAGTAGGCCCCAGAGCGCTTGCGCAGGTTTTCAAAACGATCGACCCAGCGCTCGAGCTTTAATCCTTTAGACAACACCGCTTGATACTCCTCGCCCAGTGGCGCCACTGAATCAATGACCAGCTGCTCTGCATCCTCATAGTCAAACTCAAATCTCACATTCTTCACAATCGGAACATAGAGATCATACAGATGCATGGCATCAAGCCCCATCGCCTTCTTTCGAAGGCCCATATACCGGTGAAGCACATCAAGGTGGTCACGTGCTGTCTCGATCAAGTTTGTATAGACTTTTGTATCGATTTCATTGGGAAAAAGAGAGGCTTCTAGACACCCTTTAAACTTACGCGCTTTTGCATTGAATAAATGAGCTTGTACATGTCCACTAAGAAGTTCACAGATGGTATTTTCAAAGCTCGAATAGACTTTATAGAGCGAGTAAAACGCCTGCTGCCGCACCGTTCGATCGAGGCTCCGCATGTATAGGAGGTACTTGCCGTGAGTGAGCTCTAAGGGATTGCCCCGGCTGTCACGAATGCTTGGAAATTTGATGTCTGCATTGTTGAACGCGTTATAAGCTAAAGATGAGGTGCCAAGAGACTTGCTCGCCATTGCAAGGAGCTCTTCTTGCTCTCCATCAAGTGTGTGTGGCTTGAGACGAATAACCTCCTCAAGGTGAAAATGGTATTCCTTCAGCCGGTCATCTTTAAAGTAACCGTCAAGGACCTCATGATCGAGCGCCAGAATCTCAGGCTCGGCAAACGCCACTTCTTGCTGAAAGTCATGATAAAACGTGATGATCTCACCATATGCTTTTTTGAAAAGATCGTTACCGAGATCCTCATCATAACGCATGTGGGCGTATGTATAGAGTTTGGAAAGCTTCCGATCGAGCTCAAAACTTAAAGTAAAAAATTTATGAAGGGTTTCTGCCCCTTCGCCCAGACGCCCCTTATAAGTTGCGAGCTCAGGCCAATGAGGAGTCTCTTTTGGGCGGCAAACCTCTTCAAATTCGTCTTGCCAAGCTGTTAAACCCGGGTAGAGCGCTTCTACCTTCCACTTATCCCGTTCGGCTACCTCACTTCGATCTTTAGTCTCAGTCATTTATCCTCCATAAACAATCCTTTGGCCTCATTATTCATATTTTCACCCCTAAGTCAATGAACAAACAAAATCTCAATTTTTAGCACTCCGTCTTTCTTTTTGCTAAATTCGTTGCCAAAAAAATTGGAAATCCGATATGATTTGAGCTACCGATAAACCTGAATCATATCTTTTTAAGGAGTATTCCATGACAAAAACGGAAAGCAAGGTAGCATTAAAACCTCTAGGAAATCGAGTCGTTGCAAAGCGGACTGAAGAAGAGGAAGCTACAAAGGGAGGGATCATCCTTCCCGATTCAGCAAAGCAAAAACAAGAAACAGCGGTTGTTGTTGCGATTGGCAGCGGAGCCAAAACGAGTGAAGGAAAAGAAATTCCAGTCCCCGTTTCTTTGGGAGATACCATATTAATGGATAAGTATGCCGGCCAAGAAGTTACGGTCGATGACGAGGAGTATATCATCGTCAAATCTGATGACATTATTGCGATTGTAGAAAAATAAGGAGGAGACCCTAAGAATGGCTGCAAAAGATATTAAATTTAAAGAAGAAGCAAGGCAGAAGATCCTAAAAGGGGTGCAGACTCTTTCTTCTGCTGTAAAAGTAACTCTAGGTCCAAAGGGACGCAATGTAGTGATTGACAAATCTTACGGCGCTCCTCATGTGACCAAAGACGGTGTTACTGTTGCCAAAGAGATCGAGCTTGACGACAAGCACGAGAACATGGGCGCACAAATGGTTAAAGAGGTGGCCAGCAAAACAGCCGATAAAGCGGGTGACGGAACCACAACAGCAACTGTTTTAGCCGAAGCCATCTACAAAGAAGGTCTTCGCAACGTAACTGCAGGCGCAAACCCAATGAGCCTTAAGCGAGGCATCGAGAAAGGGGTTGAGGCGATTACCGAAAACATCCAAAAATTAAGCAATCCCATTCGGGACCATAAGGAAATCGCTCAAGTTGCTACGATCTCTGCAAACGGAGACGTTGAAATTGGAGAGATCATTGCCAAGGCGATCGACCGTGTAGGAAAAGACGGAACGGTCACTGTTGAAGAAGGAAAAGGATTTGAGACTGTACTTGATGTTGTTGAAGGAATGAACTTCGATCGAGGCTACCTCTCTTCTTACTTCATGACCAATACGGAGACCCAAGAAGCGATTCTTGAAGACGCTTTTGTCCTTATCTACGACAAAAAAATTGCTGCGATGAAAGAGTTCCTCCCCATCTTGCAAACTGTTGCAGAAAGTGGACGCCCTCTTCTGATCATCGCTGAAGATGTCGAGGGTGAAGCTCTTGCTACCCTCGTTGTCAACAGATTAAGAGCTGGCCTCAAGGTCTGCGCCGTAAAAGCTCCTGGGTTTGGCGATAGACGCAAAGCCATGCTCGAAGATATCGCAGTGCTCACTGGCGGTCAACTCATCAGCGAAGAGATTGGCCTCAAGCTCGATGCAGCCACAGTTGAGATGCTTGGACAGGTGAAGCGAGTAATCGTCACAAAAGAAGAGACCACTCTCGTTGAGGGAGCTGGCAAAAAAGAAGAGATCCAAGAGCGGATCGCACTTCTCAAGCGACAAATCGAAGATAGCACATCTGACTACGACAAAGAAAAACTCCAAGAGAGACTTGCACGCCTAGCTGGTGGAGTTGGAATCGTTCGTGTTGGTGCTGCAACCGAAGTGGAAATGAAAGAAAAGAAAGACCGCGTCGATGATGCGCTTCACGCAACACGTGCGGCGATCGAAGAAGGAATCCTTCCTGGTGGAGGAGTTGCCCTGATTCGTTCGATCCCAGTTCTCGAAAAACTTTCTGAGAAGCTATCGGGCGATGAGCGTGTAGGAGTAGAGCTTCTGATCAAAGCAATCAGCTACCCACTTCGCCAAATTGCAGAGAATGCTGGATCCGAAGGATCTATCGTCGTTCAAAAAGTTGCCCAGATGAAAGACCAAGAAGGTTGGGATGCGCTCAATGATGTGTATTGCAACATGATTGAAGCTGGAATCGTTGATCCCGCGAAAGTAGTTCGCCTTGCGATCCAACTCTCTTCCTCCATCGCATCACTGCTTCTCACTACAGAAGCTCTGATCACGGATGAGAAAGAGGAAGCAACCACAGCAGCCGCTGGCGGACCAGCCATGGGCGGAATGGGAGGCATGGATTATTAATCCACCCCTTTGCATACTCTTCCCAAAAGGCGCTTCCGTATGGAGGCGCCTTTTTGTTGCCTAAAACCCATTTCCTCTGTATGAAATAGGAAAAAGAAGGAGGAGCGCAATGCGGGTCTTAGCCATTATTCTCGTGATCATCGTAGCAGCGATTGTTTTAGCTATCATAGGGTGGTCTAGAGTTCCTGACATACTAGCAAATAACCTCTCTAAAAAACTGCAGGTGGCTGTTTCTATCGAATCGATGGACCTTTCTCTCTCCTCAGTTGACGTAAACAACCTAGAAATTGGCAACCCTCGAGGCTACTCACTCGCCAAAGCCTTTTCTGCAAAAGAAATTCAAGTGCACGCTCCCTTAAGAGAGTACCTCTCCGACTCGATCACCATCGATGAAATCGATGTGAACGACATCTATTTAGGGCTTGAATTCGACTCAGCTCAAAGCGCTCAAGGGAACTGGTCAAGAATCATGAGCAGTTATAAAAATGCCACAGAGTCTGATGATGACCCCAAGAATGACACAAAAATTTTGATCAAACGACTTGTCTTCAACAATATTCAATCAGACCTCCTTTTCAGAAAAAATGGAGGGAAAGTAAGACGCCTTCCTCTCATTCGGCAAATCGTTCTCACCAACGTCAGCACTGAAGGTGACTTCCCAATGGATCAACTGATGAGCAGCATTTTAGGGCAAATGCTCAGAGAAGTATTTATCCAGCAAAACCTCAACAACCAGCTCCAAGGAATCATCAAAGCTCCTGGCAAAGCGGTTGATACGATAACAAAGCCATTTAAGGACCTGTTCAATACAGCCCCGAAAAAAGAAGAAAACAAGGTGGCTTAGACACTTTATAGAGCTCTTGTCCTCGAGATATGCCGGTTATCGCCTCAGATTATAAAGCTCCCGCCTGGATTGGGGGCAAACATGCGCAGACCATCCTTCCCGCGCTCTTTAGAAAAGTTGCTGGAGTGGACTATTTGCGCGAGCGGATCACTACAGATGATGACGACTTTCTCGATCTCGACTGGTCGCGGCTTGGAAGTAACACCCTTGCCATCCTGTCACATGGACTTGAAGGAAGCTCAAGAGCCCTCTACATCCTCGGCATGGTCAAAGAACTCAATGCAAGGGGGTGGGACACCCTTTCCTGGAACTTTCGCGGTTGTAGCGGGGAGCCAAATCATTCCGTGCGCCTCTATCATGGAGGATGCATCAATGATCTTAAATCCGTGGTCGACCACGCCTGCAAGACAAAAGCCTACAAACGTATCTGCCTCCTTGGATTTAGCCTAGGAGGGAACATCACTTTAAAGTACGTGGGAGACCTCAAGGCTGACCTCCCTTCGGCTCTCGATCAAGTTTGCGTCTTCTCCGTCCCTTGTGATCTATATGCATGTGCCAGAAACCTTTCCCATGGAGTCAACCGATTCTACCTGAACCGATTTTTAGTCACGCTCAAAGAGAAGATGAGCGCAAAAGCTAAATTGCATCCAGGGCTTTTCTCGAGCGTCCAGTTTAAAAAAATCCAAGACTTCATTGATTTTGATAACCGGGTCACAGCCCCTCTTTGCGGATTTAAAGATGCTGTCCATTACTACATCGAATGCAGCAGCAAACATAGCATTCCAAAGATTGAACACCCCACTCTGATCGTCAACGCGATGAACGACCCCTTCCTCCACCCAGCATGTTTCCCCCATGAAGACTGCCAAAAAAGCCCCTACGTCACCCTTGAAAGTCCTTTTGATGGAGGACACCAAGGCTTTATAAAAGACCGTCTTATCGGCACCTATTGGTCCGAAGAAAGAGCCTTAAAGTTCTTCGAAGAAAAAAAATAAGCCGCAAATCATCAACGTCTTGAGATTTTTTTTAGCAATTAATGTGCTCAAGTGCTAGATTTTAATTCCTCCACTTCATACACTGACGATTAAGGAAACACCAAACAAGGAGGATCCCATGCAAGGCAAGACCAAAAGGCGACAAGTGCTCTTCAACTTTTGTCCACCCAAACCTTTACTCAAGGTAGTCGATCCATTTCCTCGTTACAAGCCACGGAAACAAAATCCACTTGCAAAAGGAAAGCTCCAAGTCTGTCGGGGGCCACCATTCCCCTAAAACTGCGTTTTAGATACCATCACCCGTAGTGCGCTATTTTATTCCTGTCCTTTTCCTTCTCTGCGCTGTTTTTGCCAGGATGGATCGTTTTTTTTTCAAACAGAATGAAAGCTTTTGTCCTAGCTTCATCCTCCCAAAGTGGTCAAAATGTCCACAGCTTAAGACAAAAGAGCCTTCCCTTTCGCCTCAAGAGCTCCAAGCCCTTCTTAGCCAACCTTTCACCTATCTCTCCAAAGGAAATGAATTTTTTGCCTTTTCTTCAAAAGACAACAAGTGGGTCATCAAATTTTTACACCTCTCCAAGTCCGTGAGAAGGTTCAGGGTAACACACCAAAAGAAAAGCATACAAAAACTGTCCCTGTGCCTCACTTCGATCAAATCGGCCTATGAGCAGCTTCCAACGATCACGAATGTAGCCTATGCCCACCTAAGCCCTTCTGACCACCTAAAACAAAAGATCTTATTGATAGACAAATTAGGCCACAGCTGGGAAGCAGACTTAGATGCACTCCCCTTTGTCATTCAAAGAAAAGGAACCCCTTACTTCACCCATTTTGAAAAGCTAAATGCCTCTGAAAAAAAAGCGCTGATTTCCGACACCATTGCCCTATTCCTAAACCTATATGACAACCAGCTTATCGATCGTGACCCCATCTTCTCCAAGAATTACGGAGTCTATGCAAACAAACCATTCATCCTCGATATTGGCCAGCTTGAAAAGTTAGATTCTCTGCCTACTCGCTCCGAGTATTTGCGTCAAATGACCCGAAGCCTAGACTGCAAACTCTCCTTTGAAGACCCAGAGCTTCACCCCTTTTACCTCTCACAGCTCTCTGATTAAACCTTTTCTGTTGCAGAGAAATTTTTTCTTCGTAAAAATGGGGAAAAATTTACCACGTGAGGTTTCGCATGAAAAAATCCTTAGTAGCCCTTTCCCTTTTATCCGCACTATCGCTTTCAGCCGACGCTGATTGTGAGCCATGCATGTCAGAGTGCGTCTCATACGATCCTTGCTGCGAGGAAGATCCATGCAAACAGTTCTTTGTAGAACGATGCCAAACCTTTGTAACAGCAGAATTTCTCTATTGGACCGTAGAAACAAATGCTCTTGAATATAGCATCCGCTCGACACATGCAAATACAGCACCGATGACCTACGCCGTGGGCACATATAAAGTTGCTGACTACGATTTTTGCCCAGGCTTTCGAGTCGCGTTAGCATGGTACAACTACCCTAAGTACTGGGAAGTAACAGGCCAATACACATGGTTCCAGGACAGTGGCAGCGATTCGACCAGTGCACCAACAGAGCCCAATAAATTTCTTAACCCCACCTGGGATGTTTCAGCTGTAGGCCCCTTTTCAAACGCGTCAAGTTCGATCAACCTGAACTACCAGTTAGGAGATCTCTTTGTTGCCCGCGTCTTTGATCCGAATCCCCACCTAAGAATGCGAATCCTAGGAGGACTTACAGCTGCCTATATCGAACAAAAGTGGAAACTCAACTACAAAGATGTCAATGGCGAAAAGGATAAAGTGCAGAACAATTGGCGCTTATGGGCAGGCGGCATCCGCGTTGGTTTTACGGCTGATTGGTTTTGGGGTGGACAGTTCTACTTTACAGGACGCACCACAGTCGCAACCCTTCTTGGAACGTATAAGAACACATCAAAGTACTCAACGAACGGCAGCTTTGATTCATTGATTGGAGATGCCGAGTACGATGACCATCGTTTTGCAATCCATAGCCAAATTATTCTTGGCCCTTCCTGGCAGCTTCCTTGTGAATGTTGGAGTATTGAAGCCTTTGCCGGATACGAGTTCAATGTTTGGTTGAATTTGCATGAGACAATCAACGTCTCACAGCTCTGCTTAAACGACATTCCAAAACAGACGCAGCACTCCAATGGACTCTTTGGAACTCATGGACTCACTCTAAGACTGTCAGTCGGCTTTTAAACTGTTTAAAAAAAAGCTTTTTCACCTCTTGCCCGTTTGACGTTTCAGACGGGCTTTTTTGACCCATGAAGGCTTTCTAGATCGATAGATCCATAGAGGAAGTCCAAGGGCTACTACAATTCCGACTGCCAAGAACCCGACATAAAACGTAGGACTTCCAAAGGTGAGCTGATCCGGCGGAAAAAACCCCACAAAAATAGCAAACACAGCTCCCAACATCCCAATCCCAGAGACAGTCCACATCCCAGCATTCCCACCAGGAATCTTATATGGCCTTGGCCGTTTTGGAGAAGTATAACGGAGTCGAATCGCCGAAGCGAAAAGGAGAAGGTACATGATCAGATAAAGAATGATCGTCAAATCTGATAAGAGAAAAAAAGCACTCCCAACCGTAGGCGTAACAAAAAAGAGCAATGATACTAGCGAAATGAAAATCCCCTGAATCACCAGAATATGTACCTGAACACCCGCCTTATTTTGCTTTGAAAGAAGCGGAGGCAAGAGGCCATATTTCGCTGTTGCAAAAAGCCCTCTACTCGGGCCCACGATCCATGCTGCAATGCCACCGATTGCGCCGAAGGTGATAAGCAATCCCATCACGGGTAGGAGCCAGCCTATATTGTAAAGATTAAGCAGCTCAGCAAATGCCTGCATTACTCCAGCAGTAAGGTTGATCTTTTCTTCTGGAAGTACTGCAGCTATCGACAAAGAACCCAGAAAAAAGAGAACAAAGATCAAAATTGCGGAGAAAAAGATCGCTTTTGAATAAGTCTTGCGCGGGTTTTCCACCTCATTGGAATGTACCGCATTCACCTCCATCCCGGAGAACAAAAGCACAATGCCAGCGAGCAAGGAGATATTTCCAAAATGGGTAAAGTCGGGAATGAGAGCACTGCCTGAAACATCAAACTCCAGAGGCCTTCCACTCCCCCACCAGACGAGCCCAAGCAACATGATAAACAGAGCCGGAAAGATCGACCCCGCTACGACTCCAATCGTAGTGAGTCGACTCGATGCTTGGATCCCCCTTAAATTAATCAGAGTAGCCCCCCAGTAGATCACTAAGATCACCGCAATCGTATAGAGGGGGCTATTGACGAGCTCTGGTGTTCCAAATAGATAAGCCAGTGCGCCAGCTGCAAATGCAAGGACAGCCGGGTACCAGAAAAGGTTCTGAAACCATTGGAGCCAAATTGCTAAGAAGCCCGCTTCCTCTCCAAAAGCGCGACCCACCCAGCGAAAAACACCCCCCTCCTCAGGCCAGCCCGTCGCCAGCTCAGCAGAGACAAGAGCTGTTGGAATCAGAAAAATCAGGAGCGCAAAGCCAAGATAGAACAATAGAGAGAGCCCCTCTTTCGCCATGAGGGGAAGACCTCTCAAGCTCAAGATGATCGCCACATTCATCATGGCTAGCAAAAAGCCTCCTAGAACTTTCTTGCGATTTTTTTTCATGGAGATGCCTCTTGCGTCTTTCTTTCCCTGTATCAAAAGAAAAGAATAAAGAGAACTAGGAGAGTTGATTAATGTGGATCGATCTGAGAGCCTAACCCAGAACACTCAAGAGCCCAGCTGGAAAAAGAGAACTCTATTTGAGGCTCTTCATCCATCATCCGAGGCCCCCCTTCCAAAGCAAGATCAGAGTAGTCGCCTTCTAGTGCAACTACATCTCTCACCTTCCTAACAATAAATGAAGATGTAACCGCATTTTCTTCTACTCCCGCGCCATCATCCGGAAATTCCTTCTCTTCTGATGTGCTAATCGTGACATCGGTACTTCCAGTGAGCCTCGTTACATTAGAAATTCGAAATGTCTGAGGAGCTGTCGTAACCCCGATCAAAAAAGTCATTGTAGTAATCTGATCACTCCCACTACCAGCACCATAGAACGAACCACCCATAGAAAAAGCATACTTATCGGCAACAGTCTCTCCCATCATACCGGCTGTGAATCTGTAGCCTAAAGGAAATACAATATCAACACCCGCTGGAGGAGTTGGAGGCCCACCTGAAGCTACTATTTCAAAGTGAGGATCAACTGTTAATGCAATTCCTACTTTCGTTGTATTTGCTGAAACAGAGTAAGTCATTGCGTAAATTCCCGTTGTCAATGTGGTAAATCCAGAAATGAGTGTATTCGTAGGAGAATCCTCATACTCAAACTCTAAATCAGTCCCAGAAATGAAACTAGAAGCATCATCTCGAGTCGTATCAAATAGAATATAATAATTTAGTGGGACTGTAACACTCCCTAAAATACTATTATATGTGACTCCTGATTCCCCCGTATAAGCCATCATAAATGAAAAGTCGCCCGCTCCGGGTCCTGTGGGCCCCTGAAGTCCCGTCGGTCCTGTCGGTCCAACCGGTCCTGTCGGTCCTGTCGGTCCTGTCGGTCCAGTTGGACCTGTTGGACCTGTTGGACCTGTTGGACCTGTTGGACCTGTTGGACCTGTTGGACCTGTTGGTCCGGTTGGTCCTGTTGGTCCTGTTGGTCCTGTTGGTCCTGTTGGTCCTGTTGGTCCTGTTGGGCCGGCTGGACCGGTTGGTCCTGTCGGTCCTGTCGGTCCTGTCGGTCCAGTTGGACCTGTTGGACCTGTTGGACCAGTTGGTCCAGTTGGTCCAGTTGGTCCAGTTGGTCCAGTTGGACCAGTTGGTCCGGTTGGTCCAGTTGGTCCTGTTGGTCCTGTTGGTCCAGTTGGTCCAGTTGGTCCAGTTGGGCCTGTCGGGCCTGTCGGGCCGGTTGGTCCGGTTGGTCCGGTTGGGCCTGTCGGGCCTGTTGGTCCCGTTGGTCCTGTCGGGCCGGTTAGTCCAGTTGGTCCTGTTGGGCCGGTTGGACCGGTTGGACCAGTTGGTCCTGTCGGGCCTGTTGGTCCCGTTGGTCCTGTTGGGCCTGTCGGGCCTGTTGGTCCTGTTGGTCCAGTTGGTCCAGTTGGTCCAGTTGGTCCGGTTGGTCCGGTTGGTCCGGTTGGTCCGGTTGGTCCGGTTGGGCCTGTCGGGCCGGTTGGTCCTGTTGGTCCTGTTGGTCCTGTTGGTCCTGTTGGTCCTGTTGGGCCGGTTGGACCGGTTGGACCGGTTGGACCGGTTGGACCGGTTGGTCCTGTCGGGCCTGTCGGGCCTGTCGGGCCTGTTGGTCCCGTTGGTCCTGTCGGGCCGGTTAGTCCAGTTGGTCCTGTTGGGCCGGTTGGACCGGTTGGACCGGTTGGACCGGTTGGACCAGTTGGTCCTGTCGGGCCTGTTGGTCCCGTTGGTCCCGTTGGTCCTGTCGGGCCGGTTGGTCCGGTTAGTCCAGTTGGGCCGGTTGGTCCTGTTGGTCCTGTTGGGCCGGTTGGTCCTGCTGGCCCGGTTGGGCCGGTTGGGCCGGTTAGTCCAGTTGGCCCGGTTGGGCCGGTTGGGCCGGTTGGGCCTGTTGGACCTGTCGGGCCTGTCGGGCCTGTTGGACCTGTTGGACCTGTTGGACCTGTTGGACCTGTTGGACCTGTCGGGCCGGTTGGACCTGTTGGACCTGTTGGACCTGTTGGACCTGTCGGGCCTGTCGGGCCTGTCGAGCCTGTTGGGCCTGTTGGGCCGGTTGGTCCAGTTGGTCCAGTTGGTCCAGTTGGTCCAGTTGGTCCAGTTGGTCCAGTTGGTCCAGTTGGTCCAGTTGGTCCTGTTGGTCCTGTTGGTCCAGTTGGTCCAGTTGGTCCAGTTGGTCCAGTTGGTCCAGTTGGTCCAGTTGGTCCAGTTGGTCCAGTTGGTCCAGTTGGTCCAGTTGGTCCAGTTGGTCCTGTCGGTCCTGTCGGGCCGGTTGGTCCTGTTGGACCGGTGGGTCCTGCTGGCCCGGTCGGGCCGGTTGCTCCACCGCCACCGCCACCGCCACTTGGGCCGGTTGGACCACGGGGTCCCGTTGGCCCTGGTGGACCTCCAGGACCTGTACAACCGGTTGCCCCCGGTCGACCTGGCAAGCCATCAAAACCTCTGGGGCCTCGAGGACCCGTTGGGCCGGTTGGTCCCGTTGAACCACCACCACTTGGACCTGTGGGTCCTCGAGGACCTGGAGGTCCCTGGGGAGGGCGTTTACAACCAGAATCAGCAAAAAGAAGGTTACCGCTTAAGAGAAAAAATGAGGTCCAGCAAATGAGGAAAAGATGAAAACTTCTCTTCAGGGTTTTACCCATTGCTTCCTCCGAGATAAATAAATACAATCTGAGTGGAATTCTCCAGTCTTTGGACCAAGAGCATAAAATTTCCTCACAAAAAAGAAAGGTTCTTCCGCAACAACGAACAGGCCTTAGAGGTAACTTGGATGGGGCCAAAGCATTCTCATTTTCAGCACATAATAGCAAAAAAAATATTTTGATAAAGATTTTATTGGCATCCCTCTGTAAGCTTGAGGGCATGATAGGAAAAGAAAAATACTCCCGGTCTCTTGTTGTTGTTTTTGCACTTCTTTTCAGCATAGGCTGCTTTGCAAATGAGAAAAAGCAAACCATTTGCTTAAACATGATTGTGAAAAATGAAAGTGAAGTGATTTGCCGCTCTCTAGCATCCGTAAAACCTTATATCGACTATTGGGTAATCGTTGATACTGGCTCATCAGATGGAACCCAGGAAGTGATCAAAAACTTCATGAAAGATATCCCTGGAGAACTCTACGAACGCCCTTGGAAAAATTTTGGCCATAACAGAATGGAGGCCCTTGATCTTGCAAAAGGAAAGGCTGACTATTTCCTCTTTATCGACGCAGATGATTGGCTTGAATTTGAGCCAGGCTTTTCTTTTTCTCCTCTGAAGGCAGACATGTATAAAATGTGGCGCGGATCGAAAACGCATTCTTACCTTGTGCCCCAACTTATCAAGGGAGGAGTACCTTGGAAATGGAAAGGGGTACTCCATAACTATCTGACTTGCGATGCACCTTACTCTTCTGCTGAACTCTCAGGGGTAAAATATGTAACAGGAAATAATGGAGCAAGGTCCAAAGACCCGAAAAAGTTTTATAAAAATGCTGCTGTATTAGAAGAGGCTCTGAAAGATGAACCCGAAAATGCCCGGTATGTGTTCTATCTCGGAGAAAGCTACCGAGATGCTGGCGAAAAACAGCTCGCTCTTAAATGGTATATGAAGCGATCACAAATGGGCGGCTGGGAACAAGAGGTATTTTGGTCGTTGCTCCAAGTTGGCATTTTGCAAAAGGAATTGGGCTTTTCAAACGACAGTATCATCAATACATTTCAAAAAGCACATCGACTCAGACCCCACCGCGGCGAGCCTTTGTACTATCTTGCCAAAATCTACAACGAACAAAAAAAATACGCATTGACTTATGCAATGATCAAGTCTCGACAGTTTCTTCCTCGCCCCTCAGGGAAAGATGTTCTTTTCAACCTTGATTGGATTGAGGAATATGGACTCGATTTTCTACTCGCTATTGCTGCCTATTGGCTAGGACATTACGAAGAATCAAAACAACTCACTGAAGAAGTCTTAAAAAAAGAAAACCTTCCTGAAAACTGGAAAGAACAGGCACAGCTCAATCTAGACTTTGCTATGCAAAAATTGGAGGTGTAAAAACACTCTCTTCTTCCGGAGGACGACTTTGGCTAAGCATGGCAAGTTTGATCGCCCAACCTTTTGCAAGGAGCTCTTGTTGCTCTTCAAACTGATCACGAAGCTCCTGGTCCATCTCTGTCAATCGCATCACTGCACTTCCTGTCTGAATCCAAGGATCAATCCCACGAAATTTCCGACTCGTTACAATGTCAGCGCGATCTGGTTCCACTAGGGAATAAAATCGTTTGGGATGCAAAATCCGATAAAACCGTTCTTGAATGAACGGGTCTGGGATCTGCCTAAGCCGATTCCAAATGAGCTCGTCGGTTCCAAAATGGATATCTTCAAACGTAATCTTCCGCAGTTGCAATGCTTTAGAAAAAATTTCTGCAAGCCAACCTGAAATGATGTAATTCTCAGCTGAACCCCAACATTCTAGGTTCATAAATAGGGTAAATTGAGCCATTTTTTTCATGAGGGCAGTCTTCGTAGAAACCCATCTGCCCTTCTTAAAGGAGAGATCCTGGGCGATCTCCAAAACTTCTTTCTTCGTTAAAAACCCGCGGTAAAAGGCCCCTTGCAAATTGTAGTCAATCCGATCTGCACATAAGTTGGGAAGCGCCTCTTCAAGACGTGGGAAAGACTCGTTTGAAGGAGTGATCTGCTGCGGTGAAATCCCATACTTTTCAAGGATTTTGGTGATTCCATAATTGGTTAAAAACCATAGATGAATATCGTCTTGGTATGACTTGGCCGCTTCTTTCGGGGCTTGAGGATCAAAAATATGGTCCCCTACGTGGGAAAAAACTGTATGAGATACGTCGTGAAGAAGGCCCGCTACTTGTTCAACCAAGGGCGCATTGTTCATCCTTAGGATTGCGAAAACACCTAAGCTATGCTCGTAGCGAGTATAATTTTCTCTGAATGGGGAAGCAAAATGAGAGATCCCATATTGATAGACTTTCTTGAGCCGTTGCATGGGAGGGCTATCGATCAATTCAAGAAGGACTGGTTCTGATACCTCAAGAGGACCATAGAATGTATCCACTCTTTTGGCATCCAAACCAAAATGAACAAAAAGAGTTAAAATAATAAATATAAATTCCCTCATCCGTAACAAATTATGCATGCATCCTATTTTTTCTGCATGAATAAATTGTAAAGTCTCTGTACCGGACTATTTAGAGATTGATCACCAATTCCAGTCCCAGTTGCAACACCGATCTAAAGGAATCACTCTAAACCGATCGACTGGTTCTAAAAAGAGCTCGCAAGGCTCGCAGCAACAGTTGGCATCTCCAATCCCTATTGGGAAAGTGATGTAGAAAAAGGCTTGGCCTCTTGTTCCAAACACACTATCGTTTGTTACTTGAAACTCAATTCCCATCCTAGAATTGTAGCGCAAACGTGCTCTTGCTCGCACTCCCCAGAATGACTTACTACAATGGGAAAAGTAGTAGGGTCCTATCGATGGGTATAAATAGAAACAATCGACAGGACAAAACTCTCTTCCGATGTCGATATTGAATCCACACATCGCAAGTTCTGTCTGCCTGCAGATCGCTTGAAAGTCTCCGTTATAATCGTTGTATACTGTCTTGGAACCAGACGCCCACTTATTCCCTACAGGGATATAAGTGTTTGCTGTGATGGTGAAGCAAGGGAAATAGCCTTCGAACCCAAATCCCACCTGCTGAAACTTTCCATACTTGCCTTCTCGGTAGTCATAGAATAAATTCATTCCAAAATAGCTACACATCTCAGACTGATACCAACGCATAAGCCCGCCAACATTGAAAGCATATCGGTTATTTTCAAGAAAAAATGCATTCGCTTCGATCGCCTTGTAAAAACATCCCGGCTCAGAAGTTGTTCCAAGCTGCAGGCCCAGCATCCCATAGCCATCTTTGACACCGACGGTTCTTCCTCCTGCATAACCCAAAAGCCCTCTAAGATAGTAGCAGCAGCAAAAATCATCGCAACAGTTTAAGTCGCAAGAAGAGTACCCATACTCTGTTTCCCAATAAGAATAGCACTCATTGCACTCACAATTATCATCAGCACACTCATAGAGCTCGGGGTAGCACTCTTGGCAATCGCAAGCTTCTTCCTCTTCATACTCCCACCCATCACAACAATCACTTTGTTCATAAGCAGGTTCACGGTAAGAGTAGGCAACCTCCCCTTCATATGTAGGTTGGCTTACCCTTTTTGAAACTTTCTGCACCCACATCTCTCTTTTATCTGCGGTTTCTTCTCTAGTCTGTTTTGTTTTCTTCAAACAGAGAGTTTTTTTATCAGAAGTTTTCATTGGCTCAATGCCAAGAGAGACTCGCTGCGTTTTTTTCTTTGGCCTGTGTGATGGTTTAGAAAATGGCTCGGTGTTTATTTTGGGGGATTTTTTAGGCTTTTTCTGAAATTCGCCTCGAGCACTTTCGGGGATAATCCGATCTTCTGAGGTGCGTTCCTGGTTAGCCGAAAGAGTCAGCGCAGGCAAACTAAACATAAAAAAAAGAAAACCGAAGTTTCTTTTTTCTTTCCCAAAAAGTCGCATTGTTTACATCACCCCTTAACTCCACACATATTTTGGATATCATTTTCTTGTATACAAAAAATTTAGACTCTTGCTTATTGCTGGGTGTGTTGCATAACTCAATTTGAATGGGCAGCATGAGAGCATATTTCGCAAACAGCCCTCCTCCTCACTCTTTTTTCACACTTTCGTGGCCATGCTAATCGTCTGATTGAAGATGATTGCCTTCAGCTCGACTTCTTTTTGCACTCTTCTTAGCTCTTTACTTTTGAGTTTTTCTCCTAGGAGGCTCTTCCATTTAGCAATCGCTGAT
>Ga0180437_10005436_pt1 | contig 17455 bp, 6 predicted proteins | sample SS_ome_4_FD_132410 | JGI IMG/M metagenome (GOLD analysis project Ga0180437, IMG submission 132410) | Hypersaline lake sediment archaeal communities from the Salton Sea, California, USA - SS_3_D_1 metaG | ecosystem: Environmental > Aquatic > Non-marine Saline and Alkaline > Hypersaline > Sediment... | reverse complement strand
TGGGGCCGGAGTTTGCCTCGACCGATATTCACATCGCACCTACCGAGACCGTAGGCCAGGAGAGTCAGCCGCTGCTAGACGATTCAGAAGCAGTGCCGATAGTCCCGGCTCGACCCGGCGTAGCGGACTCCGCGAGTCATTCCGCCCCAGTAGCCCCGAAGACAATGCCGCGGCAGTATATCGACGCGGTACAGCCCTACGCCTTGGCTGCCTGGCTGGCGGGCGTGTTACTGCTGGCCACGCGGCTGGCGCTGAGTTGGCTGCACGTGCGGTGGCTGGCTTGGGGTCGCCGGATGATTCCGGCCGATCTGGCTGTCCGCGCTGCGACGCTCGGGGGGCGACTTGGCCTGAAGTCTCCGCCACGCGTTCGCGTTTCCGACCGGATTCGCGAGGCGATCGTGGTGGGGCTCTGGCGACCCTTGGTCCTGTTGCCGGCTTCATGGCTGACGGAGATGACACCCGAGGTGCTCGAAGCGGTGATCGCGCACGAGTTGGCACACGTGCGGCGTTTTGACTTATGGGTAAACCTCCTACAGCGACTCATGGAGACACTCCTGTTTTATCACCCGGCCGTTTGGTGGTTGTCGCGTCGGGTGAGCGTGGAGCGGGAAATGTGCGCCGACGACTTGGCCGTCGGCGCCACGAGCGAACGACTTGTCTATGCAACCGCGTTGGAACAGTTGGGCCGCATGCGGCTCGGCCAGACTTCGCCTCAGTTCGGGGCCGGAATAGGAGGAAGCAAGATGGTACTTCTCAATCGAGTCGGCAATATCCTGGGCCTGCCGTCTTCGAGCAAGCGGGCTCAATGGTGGCCGATCGCCCTGCTGGGGCTGGCCGTGCCGTTGGGGCTCTGGTTGGCGTTCGCGCCAAGTTCACCAACCGGGCCAGCGGAGGTTCTGGCCGCGGAAGAGGACGAAGACGAATCGAAGGAAACGTACAGCAGCCCGAAACTCGAGGTCCGCGTCGTGGGCGTCGACGGCAAGTCGCCGGAACGTTGTTCGATCACGTTCTGGGGATCTGTCGATCCCGAGGCCGTTGAGAAACCCGACCCGAACCCGATGGACTCCAAGTTCAGCATCCCGCAGGTCTGGCACGACTCCGTTACCGGCAAAACCTGGCAGCCGATCCACAACTTCACTTCCAACAACAGTGCGACGAAGGAGGGGCTGGCCCCGGGTGATTACCGGGTGACGGCCAGCATTGGGCACGGCGATCCGGCCATGGTCGGCGTTAGCGACGTGGTCCGGCTCGACGGCAGTCGCGAACATACGGCGGTGACCGTGGCCATGGAAGCCGGACCCTCCTTGACCATCGACATTCTCGACGCGAAGACCGAGGAACCGATCGAGTATCCCTCGATCCGCCTGGTCCGGTTCGACGGTCTGCCGGTGGTCGGTTGGAGCAGCGGAGCGTGGAGCGTCCATCCTCGCGGTAATCGGTATGTGTTCGAGCATCTGAAGCCGGGAGACTATACGCTGGAGGTCTTCAAACGGGCGTACCATTATGGCCAGAACGAATACGCCGCCGACGGGATGCCGATCCGCGTGCGGATCGTGGAGAATCAAGACCAACAGATGACCGTGAAGCTCAAAGCCGTCGGCCCCAGCGAGGAGGAGGCCCAACGCCGCTGGCCCTGGTCGGTCACCGGCACCGTAACCGATGAAGGAGGGAAACCGCTCCCGGGCGTGGAGATTCGTGCCAGTTGCGGCATGAGGACCCTGATGCCGACAGGCTCCACCACGTCGGATGGCACGGGACGCTATACGTTGCGGTTCGGCCCGGGTATGCGGTTCCGCAACGAATCGACGGGGACCTGGGGCGCGGGGCTTCAAGCGGCCACGATCCACGCCTCCAAGCCGGGCTACGCCGAGAAGAACCTTTGCCGTCAAGGCGGACTGATGATGGCCGACAAGCTTCCGCCAGAGGCAAATGCATGGGGCGCCAAGCCGGAAGAGGTGATTCTGCCGGATAAGCCGCGGCGGCTCGATTTCGTGATGGTACCGGCGGCAACCCTTGAAGGACGACTCGTCGACGAACAGGGCAAGCCGCTGGCCGACACGCGGATCTCCATCCAGGGCAGCCAGATGCCGCCTTCCTGTGGCGTGCTGGCGCAAGGCAACACGGACCAGGAGGGAGGATTCCGATTCGAGGGGATCCCGCCCGATTACGCCTGGTCGATTTCCGCCATCGGACGCACGCGCCCGATCACACTTCCCGCTTCCGGGCTCTACCGCGTCACCATACAACACACGCGCGACGCGCGTTACGAACTCGACCTGCTCAGGTTCACCAGCGTGATTGATCCCCAGGGAGACGAGGTCGGCGAGCGGGTTGTCGGCGATGATCCGACGGTTGCGGCGCCGGTTTCCGACGAGCTTCAGCAGCAGGGCCGCGAGTATCTCAAAAAGATGGCGGCCGCCTGCCGCGATTGGATCGGGCCGCCGCCGGCCGAGGTCAAGAGCTGCCAGTACCGTTTCCGGCTCGGCGATGGACTGCCGGAAACCGTCCACATCAAGGACGTATCGCGGGCCGGTCGAACGAGCCGGCAGGGCATTCACTATGTCGGCACGCCCCACGTGCTGGCCGCCGGGCCGGAGAAAGTTGTCTTCCGCCAGGTCGAGACGGACGGGGAGACGATCTTGCTGAGGTTCCTGGTTCAAGACGGCGTGAAGATCGCGGCCGGGAACGGCATCACCGGCCGCTTTCGCGGCTTCTTCAGCATACCGCTGCGCGAAGGCGTGATCATTCTCGACAAGTTCACTTTCCGCCCGATCAGGACGGAGGTTGGAGGCGATCTGCAGGAGTCCTTCTCGCGATACATGGGCTTTGGAGATGGCCGATTCGTGCCGCTGACGATTCAGATCCGAAGAGAGTCGCGGCAATGGGACTGGAAGTTTTGCGTCTACCAGCCGCGCCTCTGGTTGTTGAGCGAGAGCCGCGCTGGCGGCGGCGACGTGCTGATGACGATCGATCAGGTTAAAGTCAACGGCAAGCAGGCCACTCCCATGGCTCAAGACGGGATCGCGTTAGCTGACCCCAATCCGCTCGGCCTCGACGATGACACCCTCATCAAGATCTTCCGTGCCGGCAGCGTGCTGCAGCGTGTCGCGTTCGATTGCGAGTCGTACTATCGCGACCACGATCGCTTGCCGCAAGACGTGCTGGAACTGGCCTCTCGCTATCAGGAGCGAAGCCGCCATTTGATCGGCAACGATCTGTTCGCCCCCGACGAGAAACTGCGGCTGATTCACGACAAGGACGATCAACGGCTGGTGCAGGTCTGGAGCGTCGGCCCGGACGGCGATTGGGACGGCGCGCGGCAGATCGATTCAACGAAGCGGCCGCTCGACGGCGACGTGGGCGTCGAAATTTGCGTGGGCCAATCGGACTGGCGTTGGCTGGCCGACGAACCGCTTCGCCGCAGCGCCCTGGAAGGCAAGCGGCTGGCCCATTATCTGGCAGCCAAGGGGCCAAAACTGCCGAAAGCGCCACTGAAGGACGACGGTTTGAGCTGGGGACCGGTCGTCGACGGTTTGCAGTTGGCCGTGGAACTGACGCCGAAGAAGAACGCTTACCTTCTCGGCGAGGCAATCGATATGCGGTTTCATTTCCGCAACGCGGCCGACTATGCAATCCAAGTCGGTCTGATCTCTTGCCGACAGGACATGTCCATCCTGGTTCACGACCAGAAAGGAAAACTCCTGAAGCACCGAGCTTTCGAGAGGTCGGGGACCGTCGGCACCAGACAGCAGACCCTGAAACCGGGTGAAACTGCCTCGTATGGCAGCAGCGGCCTCGCCTTCGTCGCACCGGGCCGCCAACCCGGCGCGGGCAACCCCGGCCATTGGGTCGAAGCCACGCCGGGCGTCTATACCGTCCGGATCGCTCAACGCTTCCCCATCGGCTTCAGCAGCGAGCCGCGCGAGTGGCGAGGCGAATTGGAGACCGGGCCGGTCACGGTGCGCGTCGAGGCGCAGCCGGAGGTTGTCAGCGGTAGTGCCACCGAGCCCGCTTGGGGCGAGGCGGTCGAAGGAGTCAAAGCACGACTGCAAGCAGCCGAGTTTCGCGACGGTTATCAGTGGGTGAGCTTTGACCTGAGCAATGCTTCGAGCGATCTATCGGTTCAACTCGGCCCGAATGGTAGGCCGCGGGAAATGATCATCGATGACGTGGTCTATGTTTGGGGAACCGGTGTAGCCGGCAGCATGCCCGTTTGCAGGCCCGGCGAGCAGAACCGTTGCGAGTTCAAGCTGGATGAGAACTGGACGCCTACCAAGATGGTCAGCGGACCCGGAATGCTCAAGCTGAAGCCGGGCAAGCACACGGTCCAAGCCGCAGTGTACGTCACAGGCAAGGACGAGAACAACCGCGACCGGAGGGCGCGTGTACTGAGCAACCTGGTCGAGATCGAGGTTGCCTCCCGAGAAGACAGCGCGGATGCCGGAAACGAGAACGCCGCATGGGGCGAGCCGGTCGATGGCATCGCGTGTGCGGTGCGCCCCGTGAAACCGTCCTTTGCGCCTGATGAAGACATCACGGTAGACATCCTTTACAGGAACGTGTCCGACAAGCCGGTCACCGTCTGTGTCTGTCCAGACCTCTTCTATACTTGGCTTCATTTACGGGTGAAGACGGCAGAGGGCCAGAATGTCTTGGCGGGGCGACATGCCAACGGAACACGGCCGCCGTTAAAGCCCCCGGATTTCGTGACGCTTCAGCCGCAGCAGACGGCCTCGTTCCGCCAGGCCATCGCGCGTTCGCAGCATCCCGGATACTGGCCCAAGCCCGGCCGTTACTTCTTGCATGCCGAGGTCAACAAGATCAATCGGATCGACGAACACTTGCCCGGTTACGACGAATTCTGCAGGAACCACGGGTTGACTCCCTGGGTGGCTGGAATCGAAAGCGGCGCAGCAACCGTACTGATCGCCACGGAAGACGCGCCCCCCGAGCAGCCGGCGACCCGGGCCAAGCGACTCAAATCGAAGAAACACGCGTTCGAGTTGCGACTGGCGTATCACGGGCCGAAAGACAACCCTGGCCAAGCCGGGGTGAAGGATCCCTACCGGTCGCTGATCATTCATACCACGCCGACAGACTATCGTCCGCCCTGGGGCTGGTCGGCGGTCTCGATCAATGAGGAACAGGCCGCCCGGATCGTTGATCATCTGAAAGAGGAAGGATTCCTGGCCAATGCCCGACCGTTGAGTGGCGATACTTGGCTGAACGAGGAGGGACCGAGCTACAGTCTGGTCGTGAAAGGGCCGAGCGAACTGATACTCCACGAGGTCCTCGGGTGGGATCTGAAGATGCTTGGCCGTCTGGAGGCATTGCAAAAGGTGCTAGATGGACAGGTGCCCAAGTACGACGAACTGTTAGCGCGACTTGAGCTGCAACGCAAGGTGTGGGAGGCTGCGGCCGCGGCGGTTGACGCCACACCGCAGGGCAATCCAGACGCCACGACTGCGGAAGCCCGGGTCAGGCAACTCAAATCAGAGGAGCACTCGTTCAAGTTGGCGCTGGCATATCACGGCCCCAAAGACAACCCCCATCAGTCCGGGGTCGAGAATCCCTACCGGTCATTGATTATCCATACGACTCTTGTCGACTACGACCTGCCGTACACCTGGCGAGCGGTTTGGATCACCGAGCAGCAGGCCTCCAAGATCATCGATCACCTCGAAAGGGAAGGCTTTTTGACCAACGCTCGGCCATGCACCGGCGACGGCCGGCCGCAGGTAGACGGGCCCGCTTACAGCCTGACGGTGGAAGGGCCGGACAAGCTGGTACTCCACGAGGTCCTCGGGTGGGATCTGAAGATGCTTGGTCGTCTGGAGGCATTGGGAAAGGTATTGGATGGAGAGGTACCCAAGTACGACGAACTGTTGGCGCAACTCGAGCCACAACGCAAGGTGTGGGAGGCCGCGGCCGCGGGCGGTTTGTCGACGTCTTCATCGTCGGTGCTGCCGTGGGGCCCCGCCGATGATGAGGCTGCCGTGGCGACGATGCAGAAGTTGACCGACGCGGTGGGCGGCGAGTGGAGGGTTGTGCCTGCAGCCCGCGAACGGGTGCCTGGCCTGGGCCCCGCACTTTCTGGCCAGTTTTCTGCTTGGCATGGCGTGGCCGTACCCTATTTCGTTCTCCAGTGTGCGTCGAACGATGCCAAGTTGGAGACCTTTCTCCGAAACAACAGCAGCGCGCTGGAAATAATCGCCTCGGACGATCGGAGGACCGTGTTGGCCGGCGACAGCCACGAGCCGGAGGTCACCACTGTAATTCTCAGTACGCTTGGCATGACCGCGTCGAAAGAAGCCCAGGCGCAGAGGTTGAGGAGCGCCCAGGCCGAATGGCTGGACTTTCGGTTAGCAGTCGCCCGCCTGAGCTCTCGTGGGGAGGATTGGCCGTTGCCGCTATCCGACGGCCCAAGTGCAGCTCAGATCACTGAGTCCAAGGACTACTTCGCCGCCAAGGGGCCCAACGGCGGGCGTCACCGCGGTGATCTCTACCAGTGGTTCTCGAAGCTGGACGTTTGCGAGGCCTCGCCGCTTCTGGTGCGCACCGCTGACCCTCATAACCATGCAGAGTATCTTCTGTTGAGCAATAGACCCGAAGAGGTTCTGCTCAGCGGTTCTTCCCGCCCGCGGCCATGGCATCTGAAACGTGTCTATACCACCGGGAACAGTCGCGGCCGTAGTTCCATCGTGATGGAATTCGACGAAACGTCGGCACGCCGAATGGGAAAGTTGACCGAGGCGAATGTGGGCCGACCCCTGGCCGTGCTATTCCACAACAACGTGGTGGAAGTGCAAACGATCGGCGGGACGTTGGACGATCGAATCGTACTCTCTGGAGGACCGGACGGCTTTGACGACGACCTGGCCCGGAAGATCGTCAGGTCTTTGTCCGAATGCATGCTTCGTGAAAATGAACGGGCGGCCTCTCTCCCGCAACGCGACGCCGAGTCCAACAGTCTGATCGGCATTTCCTCGGAACTACCGGTTAAACGATACGGCACGGCCCAGTTGCACGCCAACGCCGAAGGCCCCGACAACATCGTGGGGCATTTCTATACAAAGATCCGCCCCGGTTGGTCACTGATCATTCGCGCCCGGGCCAACAGTGATTTGATACAGGACGCATACTGGTGCGACAGCGGCAAGGAATTGGCGGCTTGGCGCAATCCGCCGCCTGCGATGGATCACCCACCCGCGTCTGGCGAACCGTCGACAACTCCCGCCGCCGAGATCGAACTAAAGATCGACAGTGACAAAACGAAGACCATCTCGGTGGCCCTGGGACAAACCGCCGTCGATGTTCTCAATCTCTGTAGACCGGCCAAGGTCTATGCCGACGACGATCCCTGGGGTGCCGTGATGGCGGCCGGTGGTGGCTCGTACGTGTTCTTCTTCGCTGCGGAAGGTACACCGGAAGAGATGCAAGGGCGACTCGATCCCCGCCGCGACAAGCTCTACGCGGTACTCCGCTACCCGGGCGAGTCGAAAGACAACGGCACGTTCCTTCTTCCCGGCACGAAGCAAGACAGGACCTACGGCGACTTCGTCACGATGAAGGTACCACTCGGTCTCGAGAAAGCGAAAACTGCCACCGTCGCGTTGGGTATGAGCACCGAGGAAGTGAAGCAGCTGTTTCCGTCCGCATCGGACCGCGCAGACGAAAATCACGCGATAGTGTTCGACTCGGTCTACGACGACGACAAATACCTGCTCATATTCGCTCCGGAAGCCGACGGCAAAACCCACGATCCCAAGCTCGACAAGCTCTCGGAAGTGATCTATCAACACGGCGACAAGCCGGAAGTGATCTACCTCTTACCCCGCAGCAAGCGAGGAAAGACCATTCCGGTCGAGTATCGGGACTTGCTGGGCATCGACGGCAAACCGGCGCAACCGAACGTCGCCGTCGAGCGATTGGCCGCTTGGGCAAAGCTATGGAATGAAGAGAACGGCATGGGCGAGGCCCCGGCGACGCTGGACGGCTTGAAGCCCGACTTGGCTGCCTGGAAGGCCTGGTATACCAAAATGGGTCTGCCATGGTCAAAAACCGAAGATGCCCCTACGACCCCAGAGAAGGAAGCGACCACAGATCCGGCGGCGCAGAAATGACCGCAAGGCCAGACCCTGTTCGGCGTCCGGTCCGTGCAACGTGGACGCCAAGATTCGCACGGGCCGGATGAGACTTGCCAAACTCGGGGCGAGTCTCATGCCCCCGGTCAATAGAGATTGTGTGTAAAACTAAGAGTTTTTGCCTGAAAGGTCTTGTTCGGCAGAGATGCGGCTGGCGAAAATCGGGCCGGTCGACCTCCACGGTACCGAAAGCCGCCACAACGTGTGGTCTCGCGGTTCGGCATACGAGCAGGGCCAGGTTTTCCGTAACGACCCTACGTACAGGAGTGACTATAGTGACTGCCAAGACCGTTGAACCACCATCGATGTTAGCTCCCATGGGGTCCAGTGCGGCAGCATCTTGCTCAATCGCGGCTATTGTCTTTACGGCGTACGGCCCTCCGCCATTCATCTGCGTCGTCTTCTTCTTTTTGGCAGTCCTTGTAATGTCCTTGAGTTCTGTCTATCTCTGGGTTGACTATTCTCGCAAGTATATTGACTTTCGAATCCGCAAGTTGACTCCAAGCATTGAGGAAAGTTGACATGGCATTGGTGAGAGTTGCTCCCGTAAGACGGCCTCGTCCGGTCCCGGATTTTCGTCAACAACCGCGATCAGGCCACGGCACGGAGGGCGCTTTCGCATGGGCGTGATAAAGGGAGTCGAGAGTCCTTTCCGAAAAAGACCCTCGCCCGCATTATCGGCCTCCTTTTCTTTCATTGCGTTACAACGAGGATTTTATCATGCGATCTGTGAAGTTGAGTTTGGCCATGCTGGTGGTCCTGCTTGGTAGGGCGCAGGTGAATGCAGAGACTGTGGTGATTAACGAGTGCATGGCTGACAATCAGAGCACGGTGACTGACGAAGACGGTCCTTCGGGTCGACCCGAAAGGGAGAATCATGGCGCTAGGAGCGACGCGGCCAAAGTGTCGACGCTGCAAAACGTTCGCACCTTGGCCGACTTGAAGCGGTGCGAAGAACTGAAGGTCGATGACACGCCTTGGCGCGTGCGGATCGGACTCGGCGACGGCGGCGCTGAGGCCGGGCCGTGGAAGCTCGTCTATTGCCTGGCGAACCACACTGGGGACGGTGATGCGACGCTTTCGCACGAGGGGCAGACTCCCGGTCAGATGCTCGGCCCGGTCTTCCTCGACGTGCTTGCAGCCGACGACGCGGAACTTGGGCCGTCGCGTGGCATGTCGGCAATGCAGCGTACGTTGCCCGGGCGACAATGCCTGTTTGCCGCCGTCGTTCCGACGGCGTGGGAAGGAACGTATCGTCTGCGCATCCGCTCACCGGCCGGTCACCTGCTTGCCGCGCGACGTCTGCAAGTGACCGATCCCCCGCCCTGCTATTGGGCGGAGTTCGCGATCGAACAGGACCGCGACGCGGCACGGGACGAGCCCGCTTGGGCCGTCCGGGGTAATGCAACCGCCGCCTGGCCGAACTATGGCGGCATCCAGCTGCTCCTCGTGTTCGACAACCACAAGTTTTCCGACGACTTCGAGCGTCTGGAGTTGCCCGGTACGATCCCCATGGCTCGCCAGTGGTCTTCGCTGTTTGGCGTCCAGCGAGTGTCGTTGAAGCTCGGCGAGGCGCCACCTCCGCTGCTCCGTCTGTCGCAGGCGGACGACGTGCTGACGATCGACTCCGACGTAAAAATAGTCACCTGGGCCGACCTGCATCTGCTGGCCCGTTGGTGGGTCAACGGCAAGCCGGTGCTTCCACCACGGCCTGACGGCGTACGGATGATTGACCTGGCCAGGAAGGTCACGTACGGCAATCGCATGCGGGTTTCGCTTACCCTGCCCGACATGCTCGGCGAGGTGAAGGCCGGCGATCGGGTCGACCTGCAAGTTCTCTACGTGCCCGGCGGAAGCGTGCAACTTCCGCGCCACCGCATGTCGGGTGAAATGGCGCTTGCCGTGTCTGCCCCCGCGGGGCCGGCCGCCAGTGTGCCGTTGCTGAGCAATCGCCTCGAACTCGATATCGCCTCAGTGGAAGATGCAGAGGACGGTGTGTGACGATGCAGCCGGCCCCGGTAACAGAGAATCATGACGTTCAGTGTGAGTGGGGTGATAAAGGGGGCGGGAGTCTCTTTCGGAAACCCACCGCCTGACATCCGTCGATCGTCTGCCGGCCCAGCTCTTTGATCTCATCGACGGCGCCGCCTTGGGCGTCGGAGACCAGCTTTCTCATCCGTTCAAACGAGTTTATTCGCTGGTCGGCCGGGATGTTCTCGATTCGGCTGAAGATCGCCAGCTTTTGCCCCGGTACGAGGCTGAGACATTTCCCCTGCGCGGGGTGATGGATCACAATATACCGTCCGCCGGGCCCTAGGATTTCCCTTCGCTCACGAGACGGGGCCAGGAACACCACTTCTCCGGCGACGGCAGTCTTGCCCTCGTTTCGCTCAATGGTGATCTTGCAGGTGGCCGAGCGGATGTTGGCCACCGCTTCGGCGATCTTCTCGAAGGCCAACGCCGAACGTTGCCTGGGCACCAGCCAAACCGCCGGGCCAACCAGAGCAATCAGGATTGTTGCGGCCGCTGCGCATTTGACGAGTCTTTTCACCGAGAGGCTCCTCGGCGAAAGGTGGGATTTCGGTTGGGCTGGACGGCCTGGCCCTCTTGTAACTGATCCAGCAACGCAGACCTTGCTCTGGAAATGGCACGTTGAGTCGATGTTTCCGACGGTGTAATGCTCTTGAGTTGATCAATCCGCTGCACGGTTTCTTTGTGTAAGGTAGTCATTTTGACTTCTTCGAGCAAAGTGTGGATGGACTGTCGAGTAAGTCACAGATCTGGCCTATCGCCTTGCTGCAGATGGCACGCACTTGATGAGGCGTTTTGCCCAGTTGCGAACCAATCGCATCGTATGACTCACCTTGCAGTCGATGTAGAACGATCACTTGACGACCGAGTTCAGACATCCCGTCTAGAGCACGCAGCACTCGGGCGTACTCTTCCTTGTGCTCAAGCACGTCTCCAGGAGACATGTCTCGAGCAATCGGCTCGTCGGTCAGGCTTTGCGACTGAATCGTTCGCTGCTGCTTTCGCCTCCACTCGAAGGCTAGATTTGTTGCCGCTCGAATCGCGTATAGACTTTGATTGCGGGCAAGGTCGAAGGACTCGGACTTGCTTAACCGGATGAATAGGTCTTGCAGAAGATCCTCTGCTGTACTCTCGCACAAGGTCAGGCGGGTGAGCAGCGTGTGCATGCGTTCGCCGTGCGATTCGAGCAGGTCTAGCAGTCGCTGGACCCGCTCACTCATGCTCTTTACCTCCGTTGAGCGCCTGGGGATGTACGTTCTCTATGTAAGTAGACGCTCATTCTACCTGTGGCGCAACTCCAGAGCATCAGATTTCGAAAAAATGACCCTCTTAAAAGAAGCAAAGGGCCGATAGTACAGGGGGCAGGGGTCTTTTTCGGCAAAGACTCCCGCCCCCCTTTTATCATTCGCGGCACGGTTCAGAACTCGACCGGGTTGCTCGTTACACGCATTTTCCGGCCGGTGCGGTTGGCGACCTAAGGCCTCTTGGCTCGCTCCCGCCCCATTTTTTGTCGGACACTCGGCCGGTAGTAAACAATCTCGCAGTTCGGCAATGCCTCTTGGAGCTTCTTGACACCTTTGCCGGTGACTTGTACGTGGACTAGAACGACGCGTGCTCGGTCCGCGAGATAATCTCCTCCTGAAGGTCCCGGCCCACGTCGACGAAATAGTCGCTGTAGCCGGCCACGCGGACGATCAGGTTGCGGTGCTGCTCGGGATGCTGCTGGGCCTCGCGCAGCGTATCGGCGTCGAACACGTTGAACTGCACGTGGTGCCCGTCCAGGCTGAAATACGATCGCACCAGGTCGGCCAGGCGATTGATTCCCTCGCCGGCGAGCACCTGCGGGCTGAATCGCATGTTCAGCAGCGTGCCGCCGGTGCGTGCATGGTCGATCCGCGCCGCCGACTTCAGCACGGCGGTCGGGCCTTGGGAATCGGCGCCCTGGCTGGGCGAAATGCCCTCGGAAACGGGCTCGCCGGCCTTGCGCCCGTTGGCCGAAGCCTCCAGCACCGACCCGAAGTAGATGTGCACGGTCGTGGGCAGCAGGTTCACGCGATACTTGCCGCCTTTGGTATTGGGCCGCCCGTTGAGCACGTCGTAGTACGCATTGAAGAGGGCCTCGGCCAGATCGTCGGCCCGCGGATCGTCGTTGCCGTACTTGGGCGTCTTGTTCAGCAGCAGCTGCCGCAGCTCCTCGTGCCCCTGGAAATCGGCCTGCAGCGCTTCGAGCAGTTGCTCCATCCGCAGCCCGCCGCCGTTGAACACGTGGTTCTTGACGGCGGCCATGGCGTCGGTGAGCGTGCCGATGCCGACCCCCTGGATATAAGTCGGATTGTAGCGCGACCCGCCGTCGTGATAGTCGCGGGCCCGGGCCACGCAGTCGTTCATCAACAGCGACATGTAGGGCGCCGGCATGTGGTTGGCGTAAAGCCGTTCGATCACGTTGTTGCCGGCGATTTTCAGGTCGACGAAATACTTCAACTGCCGACGGTAGGCGTCGAAGAGCTGGTCGAACGACTGGAAGTCGCGCGGGTCGCCCGTCTGCGGGCCGATCTGCCGGCCGGTTCGCGGGTCGGTGCCGTCGTTCAGGGCCAGTTCGAAGATCTTGGGCCAGTTGATGTATCCGGTCAAGGTGCAGCTTTCCTTGCCGAAGGCGCTGATCGTCACGCAGCCGCTGGGCCCGCCGCTGCGGGCGTCGGCCATGGTCTTGCCGTCGTGGAGCATCTCCTTCAGTATCACGTCTGAGTTGAACATCGACGGCTGCCCCAGCCCGGTGCGCGCCACCCGGCACGCCCGCCGCAGAAATCGATCCGGATTCCGCTTGCTCAGCTGGATGCAGGCGCTGGGCTGGATCAGCTGCATCTCCTCGACCACGTCGAGCATCAGGTACGACAGGTCGTTCACGGCGTCACTGCCGTCGGGCTTCAGGCCGCCGATATTGATCAGGGCGAAGTCGGTGTACGTGCCGCTCTGTTCTTCGGTAATGCCCACCTTCGGCGGCGCCGGCTGGTTGTTGAACTTGACCCAAAAGCACTGCAGCAGCTCCTGGGCCCCTTCCGGCGTGAGCGTGCCTTCCTCCAACTCCTTGACGTAGAAGGGCCAGAGGTGTTGATCGAGCCGGCCCGGATTGAACGAGTCCCACGTGTTCAACTCGGTGATCACCCCCAGATGGACGAACCAGTATGCCTGCAGGGCCTCCTGGAACGTGCGCGGTGCGTGGGCGGGAACCTGCGAGCAGACTTCCGCGATCTTGAGCAGCTCGGCCTTCCGCTCGGCGTTGGGGTCCTGCTCGGCCAGCTCTCGGGCCAGGGCCGCGTGCCGCTCGGCCAGCGCGATGATCGCATCGGCGGCGATGTCCATCGCCTGCAGCTCCTCGCTTTTCTCGTACGCCCGCGGGTCGCCGAGGTAGTCGAGCTGCTCGCGCCGGGCGGCGATGTCCTCTTTGACGTCGAGAAAACCCCGGTGGTATATCTTGTCGTCGAGAATCGCGTGTCCCGGCGCCCGCTGCTCCATGAACTCGGTGAACACGCCGGCCTCGAAGGCCTCCTTCCACGCGTCGGTCATCAAGCCGAAGAGCCGCTCACGGAGCGTCTGGCCCGACCAGAACGGGATGATCTCCTCTTCGTATATTCGCCGAGCCTCCGGACTGACGACAAAGGGCGTCCGCTCGCGTCGGTTGAGAATGTCGAGGTCTTCGAGACTATGGCAGCAGAGTTCCGGGTAGGTGGGCGTCGCCTTGGGGGCCGGGCCGCGTTCGCCCACGATCAGCTCGCCGGGGTTGATGCAGATGGTGCGGTGTTCCACCACGTGCTTGAACGATAGCGCCCGGCAGACCGGTGTCGACACCTTCCGCACCACGTCGCTCTGGTAGAACGCGGTGATCAGCTCCGCCCGTTCGGTCGAAATGTACGGTCTGGTTTCGACGCTCTGCCGCCGAAGACGTTCCACGCGCGCGTTCATGGTCCGACCACCTGCTCGATAGACGTATTTCTCTTAATCGTATACGAAACCCGCTGAAATACAAGGGTTTGGGACGATGGCGCGGCCTTGTACGACCCCGAAAACGATCGCAGCCCGCTTTTTGGGGGGCTATAGAAGCCGCGACCGTTACTCGCTCCCGGAAGTTCCGCAACTGTCGGACGGAACCCCGGGAAGTAAACACAGATATTGGCCCGGGGCGCGACCACCGGTCGGGGGCTTTATGCGAGCTTCTCCACCCGCACGGCGCACACTTTCGTCTCGGGAATCTTGGCCACCGGATCCAGCGCCGGATTGGTGAGCACGTTGATCGGACTCTCGGCAAAATGGAACGTGGTCGAGACGACGCCCGGCGGGCATACCTCGGTGACGTTGGCCCGAACCTTCACTTCGCCCCGGCGGGAACGAACCTGTACCACCTCTCCTTCGACAATCCCCAGCCGGGACGCGTCGTCCGGATGAATCCGCAACAGCTCCTGGCCGTTGAGGGTCATCAGGCCTTGCACCCGGCCGGTCATGCTGCTGGTGTGGAAGTGGAACAGGCTGCGGTCGGTGGTCAGCACCAGGGGATAGGCGTCGTCGGGCACTTCCGCCGACGGCTTGTACCTGAGCGGCACAAACCGGCCTTTGCCGCTGGGCGCGGCGAATCGCTCGGCGTGCAGAATGGGCGTGCCAGGATGGTCCGCCGTGGGACAGGGCCACTGCAGCCCGCCGTTTTCCAGACGCGCATAGGTGATTCCGCCGTAGCTGGGCGTGACCGAAGCGATCTCCCGCATGATCTGTTCGGCATCGGTGAACTCGAAACCCTCGGCTCCCAGACGCTTGGCAATCTGGCAGGCGATCCACCAGTCGTCCTTGGCCTCGCCGGGAGCCCCGATCACCTGGCGGATCCGCTGCACGCGCCGTTCGGTGTTGGTGAAGGTGCCTTCCTTCTCGGCGAAGCTGGCGGCGGGCAGGACCACGTCGGCCAACGCAGCGGTCTCCGTGAGGAAGATATCCTGGACTACCAGGAAATCGAGCCGTTCGAGCGATTCTTCGACGTGCTTGGCATTGGCCTCGCTGAGGATCGGATTCTCGCCGACCACGTACATCGCCTCAATCTTTCCGTGGAAGGCGGCATCGAAGATCTCGGTATGCGTCAGCCCCGGCGTCCCGTTGAGGCGGCAGCCCCAGGCCGCTTCGAACTTCGCCTGGATCTCGGGCTGACCGACTTTCTGATATCCGGGATAGACGTTCGGCAGGCCGCCCATGTCACAGGCGCCCTGCACGTTGTTCTGCCCCCGGAGCGGATTGACGCCGCCGGACGGCTTGCCCATGTTGCCGGTCAACATCGCCAGGTTGGCCGTCGCCATCACGTTATCCGTGCCGTGGCTGTGCTGGGTGATGCCCATCGCGTAGAGGATCGAGGCCGGTTTGCTGGTGGCATAACACCGGGCGGCCTCGGCGGTCTTTTCCCACGGCACGCCGGTCGTCCGCTCGACGAAATCCCGGCCAAAACCGGACAGCGATTCCTTGAACTGCTCGAACCCCTCGCAGCGGGCCTCGATGAACTCCGTGTCCATCAAGTCCTCGTCCACGATCACCCGCATCATCCCCATCAACAGCGCCACGTCGCTGCCGGGTCGATGCTGCAGGAAAAAGTCGGCGTGACGGCAGAGGTCGATCTCCTTGGGGTTGGCGACGATCAGCTTGGCTCCCCTGCGGACCGCCTTTTTGATCTCGACGGCGATTACCGGGTGGGCCACGGTCGTATTGGTGCCCACGGCCAGGATACACGCCGAATCGACGATCTCGCCGATGGAGTTCGTCATGGCCCCGCTGCCGAACGTTGTGACCAGACCGGCCACGGTGGGGGCATGTCACAACCGCGCGCAGTGATCGATACTATTCGTACCCATCACCACGCGACCGAATTTCTGTACGACGTAATTGTCTTCGTTGGTGCACTTGGCCGAGGTCAAAGCGGCGAACTTGTCTCCCTTCGACTGGGAGAACTTCTCGGCCACCCGATCCAACGCCTCGTCCCAGCTGGCCTCGACGAACTGGCCGTCCCGCTTGATCAAAGGCGTCTTGAGCCGGTCGGGATGGTTGACGAAGCGGTAGCCGAAGCGACCCTTGACACACAGCCGTCCCTGGTTGACCGGATTGTCCGGATCGCCGCGGGACGCCACGATCCGATTGCCTCGCACACCCAGATACAACCCGCAGCCGACTCCACAATAGGGGCACACCGTCTTCACTTCCCGGGCGGGCCGCTGCGAGTCCTTGGGCGTGAGCGCCCCAACCGGGCAGCGAACCACGCATCCGCCGCACGATTCGCATCGCGATTCGGCAATCGGCCGGTTGCCGAACGTGCCGATCGTCGTATCGTATCCGCGGAACGCGAAGTCGATCGCCGAAACTTCTTGCAGTTGCTCGCAGGTCCGCACACAGATTCCGCAAAGCACGCACTTGTTCGGGTCGCGGTCGAAGAAGGGATTCGAGACGTCCACCGGGACCTTCTCAGTCGGGTGGCGGAGCCGGTCGAGCCGCTCGTCGTCGATACCCACGTAGGCGGCAATCCGCTGAAGCTCACACTGTTCGTTCTGCACGCAGGAAAGGCAGTCGCCATGGTGGTTGATGATCAGCAATTCTGCGGCGGTGCGGCGGACGCTTTCGACCTCGGGGCCTTCGGTGTGCACGACCATGCCGTCCTCGACCGCCGTGCGGCAAGCCAACACCAACCCCCGCCCCTCAACTTCTACCATGCACAGCCGGCACACCCCGACCGGGTCCAAATCAGGGTGGTCGCAGAGGTGCGGAATGTAGATCCCGCTTTGCTCGGCCGCGCGCAACAGCGTGGTGCCCGATTCCACCTGGATCGCAATGCCGTCGATCGTCAGCGTGGTTCTCTCCACAACGTTATCCTTTCTCTTCCATTTGCCGGGCCAATTCGCGTTTGGCGTGCTCGGTCTGCAGATCGCACCGCAGACACCGCCGCGCTTCGCGAACGGCCGCCTCGCGGGTCAAACATCGATCCACTTCGGCAAAGTTGTTGACGCGCTGTTCGACCGGCAGACTGGCGGCCCTCTGGCGCTCGGCCTGCTCCAACTCTTCCTCGGTCAGCTCGACCGGCGGCACGTAGGTCGAGGGCCGAATCAGTTCATACTCGCGGGCGACGCTTTCGCCGCGGATGTAGCGGTCGATCATATTGGCGACGACCTTTCCGGCGGCCATGGCTTCGATCACCGTCCCGGGCCCGGTCACCGCATCGCCGCCGGCAAACACGCCCTCGACGTTGGTGACGAAGGTCTGCTCGCATA
>Ga0180437_10005435_pt1 | contig 17457 bp, 12 predicted proteins | sample SS_ome_4_FD_132410 | JGI IMG/M metagenome (GOLD analysis project Ga0180437, IMG submission 132410) | Hypersaline lake sediment archaeal communities from the Salton Sea, California, USA - SS_3_D_1 metaG | ecosystem: Environmental > Aquatic > Non-marine Saline and Alkaline > Hypersaline >... | reverse complement strand
CCCCCTTGACTGATGACATGCGCTAGTTTTATATGCGTAGGTGTTCATATGGTTGTAAGTACCTACGGAGCGAGGGATGTTAAGCCTGTGGAGATAAGACCTCCGTAACCTGAAAGGGGATCGAGTCTGTCGTTGAAGCAGGAAGCCTCGATGCTTTAGCACGAGGTAGCTCACTCAAAGATGTTTTTGATGAGGCAATCCTCTTTTTTAAGATTTTAAAGTGTTAAAAGTCGAGTAGGCTCTTCTTGCCCCAAGATATTGAACAGAATGTGATGCATACCTCATCGCAAGCCGAACAGCATTATACAAACCGTTATTTTCGAGCAATCCTTTGATGAGCCCTGTAGCAAATGCATCTCCCGCGCCAGTAGTGTCCACTGCATCTACTTTTTTAGCAGGAACATTAAATTTTTTCTCACGTTGATATACTGTACATCCATGTATGCCTTGAGTGATAATGATCGTTGAGCAACCATAATCTAATAAGTCATTAGCAGTTCTGAGTTTTTCATTTGAGGATGATTTTAATAACTCCCAGCCTTTTTTGTTCATTAGAAAATAGTCTGTATTTTTTAAAATAGGTTCTATGGGCTCAACTCCTTGCTTCATATATACAGTAGATGGGCGATAGACTACCAACTTATTATAATTATGACCATAACTTGAAACCATCTCACTCACTTCCCGAAACATATCGCCAATATAAAGGCATCTTGCACTTTTCAATAACCCCCAATCAATCTCCTCAGGGGATTCAATGGATAAGGCAATGTCTTCTCCACATGGAGCAATTATCCGTTTTTCTCCATTTAAATCAACAAAAACCACGGGTTCAGGGACTTTTTTATCTGGTTCTATTTTAAGATTCGAAATATCAACACCGTCACGAATAAACTCTTTGATGAGAAGTAAACTGTTGAAATCTCCTCCTAGTTTGCCTACAAAACTTGTTTGAATTCCAAGCTTGGATAAAGCTACAGACACATTCGCTGCAGAGCCTCCTGGTAGTCTATATATCTTATCTGAGATGACTAATTCATCAATATCTGGAAATTCTGATTTGATCAATATATCCATGGCTGCAGAACCGAAAACAACGACATCTGGAGCAATTTTTGGTACTTGAATTAATTGAATACTAAGCTGTGCAACTATTTTGTGGAAAATATCGTGAAGTTGCTCTAACTCAAATCCTTGCTCAAAGGATAACCGTAAAGCACTATCTAGGTACATTTGAAATAGGTCTTTAAATGTATTTTTAATTGAACTTCTTGACATTTCATGGCCTGTAAGGAGCAAAGATAGTGTTTTTCCCATTCTTGTAGGAACATAACAAAGCAATCGACGTCCATTGATTTCTCTGTATTCCGATTTTAAAAGCTGTGATATCTCGAAGAGTTTAAGTTTTTGAATGATAGTTTTATTCGAATGGCCCTTCTCTTCTGAATCTTCCTTCTTCTTTAGGCGCTCAATTACATCTTTCTGAATTAGGCATACTTCATTTCCTAACTCTCTAAATAGCCTGATGCCGAGTTCAGAGCTAAATACATTTTTCAAAATAGAGCTTAGCTCTTTAGAATCGATCGGTAGCAACAAAATGTAGGGAAACACGTTTCCATGGGATTCATTCTCGTTTTTTTTGCTCATACCAGTTTACCTCCAAACTTAAGAGCGAAAAGATGCATTTTGTAGTTTTTAATATGTTTTTAGAGTATTATGGCGCCTTCTTCTTCAATCGAAAGATAAAAAATATAAATGGATTATTAGAGATTATATTCGTGTTCTTAGTGAAACATAAGTGTTACTTAGGACACTTGTAGTGTTAATTATTACATAAATTAGACAATATAAATGTTTGGTGGAATTAACCAATGAAACGATCACAAGGACTTATTCCAAAAGATTCATTTAGTTGGGCACTTGTTGCAATCCTTGCAGCACTTCATATTATCCTATCCGTTGTTCCTATTTTCCCGATAATCACTCCGTTTGGTGCTGGGCAGATCTCGGCTTCTGCTATCACTGTTCCGCTTTTTGGAATCATCTTGGGACCTATCCTTGGTCCGATAGCAGCACTCATTGGAGGGATCATTGGTGGTTTTTTGAACCCTGGAGCCAGTGCTATTTTTCTCGGCCTCGGTTTTATTCCTGGAGTTGTTGGTGCATTCATTGCTGGTTTACTAGCGAAAAAAAGATTATATCCCTATTCAGCGTACCTTGCCTGTGTTATTTACGCCGCTCTAGTACTTGGTTTTCTGTTCTTTCCTCCAAATAGACCTTTTGCTTCGTTTCTTACTTTCCTTTGGCTTCATCTCATTCTTTTGTGTGTCATGACCATAACTGTTCTTATACCACCAATTCGGAGACGAATACTTGAGAGTGAGACCCCCGGTGTATGGGTGTTTTTCATAGCTTTTAGTGGCACAATGAGCGATCAAATTACAGGAAGCTTTTTCTTCCAAGCTATAAGTGCACCAATTCTTTTTGGAGGGTATTTGCCAGCAGAAATCTGGATCCTTATCGCCTTTATCTATCCTATAGAACGAATAATCATTGCTATCGCTACTACAATAATAGGCGTCGTGGTTATACGGGCTCTCAAAGAGATCGGTTTTGCTACAGAGCAACAATCGATAACTTAATTCTTTCCCCATAATTTTTTAGGAGCAAATATAGGAAATGAACTCAATTAAAGCGATTGAAGGTTATTTCGTTGAAACTAAAGAATCTTTGATTTTTGATGTAAAAGGCATTTTACACCCTCATGATCGCATAATCGCATTTTTAAGATATTATCCCTCCTCAAATGGGACACGAGTAAGAAATGGTAGGAGATTTTCTAAAGTCTACAAACTTAGGGATCGCTTTGAGTTTTTACAAAAACATCATCCTTATTATCTCTTCCAAGACGAATATAGTGGGCAAATTCTTCAAGGTGTCCATTATAAGGATATAAAGAAAATATATAACCCTACAGAGACTGTACAACGTCTTTTAAATCAACCCAAACTCTCAGATCAAGAAAAAGAAAGTATTTCTTTTGTTAAGACTCTTGATGAGGGAGTTGTTGGTAATTCAATTGGGATTTCTGGTTCTTTAATGGTCGGATTACATACACAAAAATCTGATATGGATATCGTAGTTTATGGTATGGACGCTTCCTATAAAGTTCATAAGTGTTTAACTGAGCTTATGGCTGAAAGAAAACACAATGTGCGTCCTATGACAATTGATGAGTTGCAGGATCTCCACTTTTTCAGAAATCAACAAACAGAGTCGGCTTTTTCAACTTTTGTACAGTTAGAAAAGAGAAAACATATTTCTGGTATGTACAACAATCGAGAGTTTTTTATGCGCTTTGTAAAAGCTCCTTCTGAAATAGATGAGAAATACCAAGACTATCATTATGAAAAAGTTGGCTTTGCCGTGGTGAAAGGTAGAGTTGCTGATGATTCTGAAGCTATCTTCACACCATGCAAATACTTATTAGAAGACACAAAAACTATTGAGGGCGTCCAAATAAAAGATATTCGCGAGATAATTTCATTTAGAGGGCGATTTTGTGAACAGGCACAAAAAGGAGAGACATTTGTTGCCTGTGGAAAAATTGAAAAAGTGATAAGAAAAGATGGAACTGAATGGTATCAAATGATACTTGGAGAGCGTCGGGATGATTATTTCATGCCGATTAAGTTCTTTGAACCTAAGCCCAAGCCTGTCGGTGTAATTTCATGAACTTATTTTCAAATCGGGGCTATTTTGCTGACAGAGATTTTATTCGGACGAAAGAAGGTTTCTTTTGGGTTGTAGTAGGATATACACATCCACCAAATCGTATTATCGCTTACCTTAAGTATATCCCGAGCTCAACTTCTGGAAAATGGAAGGATGGAACAACACCTCTTGAAAGAGTGCTTCCATATTATTCTGCAACAACCGTTGGGGATACATTTGGTTTTTTACGGCAAGAATATCCCGAATATCTCTTTTTCTGTCCAGTAAATCAGATTGAGATGTCTAATGTTCCTTATAACAAGATTGATAGATATTATATTCCCGAGGAAAAACACCAGAGTTTCTTAAAGAAGAACTCTTTAGACAGTCTGCAAAAAAAGGCAGTGGATCTAACCAAGCAACTATCTCGCCTAAGTGGTGTCCCTTTAACATCCTTTGGAATTATTGGTTCCATTCTTCTTGATATTCATAATCCTGCTTTTTCTGATATTGATGTCACTGTATATGGATCAAAGAATGCCTATAAGGTAAAGAATACATTGCTAGAATTAACAAAAGAAGATGGCCCTTTTTCAAAAATGTCAACTGAGTTTTTGAAAAATTGGTGCGAATCAAGAGCACAAGTACTTCCATTAGATGCGAATGAATTAGAAAAAATCTTCCATAGAAGGTGGAATGTTGGAGTGTATGATAAAACGAGGTTTAGCGTTCATCCTATCAGAACCAAAGAAGAAATTCGTGAACAATACGGGGACGCAAAATACGAACCATATGGATTTGTTAAGATTAAGGCACAAATAACAGATAATTCAGAGGCGATCTATCTTCCATGCAAATATAAACTCTCTAATGTAGAAATATTAGAAGGCTCAAAGACCTTAGAAGTCGACATCACTGTTGAAGAACTTGTTTCATATGAGGGGTTGTATTGTGACCTCGCGGAAAAAAACGAATACGTTCTCGCTTTTGGGAAGCTAGAAAAAGTGATTTACAGAAATAAAGAAGCGTTCAGGGTCTTGATTGGCTCAATAGATGCACATTCTAAAGACTACATAATTCCACTAATTTAGACCATCAAAAGAAAAAGCCTCGCTATTCTACATTTAGTTTAAGATTTTCACCAAAAGACTTTTCATTAGGTTTGAAAAATTTTTCAATAGGACTTACCATTTCGAATTTTAAGCTAATGCTGGGAAAAACAATGTTTGCAGATTGGACTAGTAGATGGGAGAATCTCATTACTGAACAAAAATCGAGAATGTATGTTGTCAAACCAGAAGATGGTAGTTTAACAGAAGCAGTTGTTAAACAAGAAAATTTGAATTCAGTATCTGTAGTTTTGATTGTAGATATTGTTGCTCGTGCAATTTGGATATGGCATGGAAAAGATGTAGGTCCAAAAGATAAATTTGTTGGCGCAAGAGCAGCCAGAGCACTACGAAGTGTAGTAGGTCCAAAATTTCGTACTATGTCTCCAATAGGTGAAGGCGAAGAAACTTCAGATTTTTCAAAAGTATTTGAATCTGCTGGTGGGGTATCAGAAGAACCTTCGGCGCCACCCGTTCAACTTGAGGATGTACCAGAAGAACACTTCACGCCACCCGTTCAACTCAATGAAATAACTCCTCCTGTAGAAGAAATTAAAGAAGTCATAAATAGCGTTCAGACCGATACATCTGTTCAACCCGTGACACAAACGACTGAATCGAAAAGTGAAGAACCATCTGAGGTCACTCTACCATCTATGGATCCTGAAAAGGTACGTGATTTAGCGTCGTTAATTATTTCAGCTACGTTAAAACAAATTTATCGAGTTGAACCAATAACAAGTAGAACTAAGATACATGATTTATTTCGCGTTAGTCAAGAGGGCGTACAATTGTGTAAACTAAAGATTCAAATGCAAAGTACGGCTATTAGCGTTCTAGAGGCCATTTTTGATGAAAAAGAAGAGGAAGAGAGCTTCTTTGAAGAATTAACTGATTATTTAGAAATGTTGCAAAAAATATCTTTAAGTAGATAAAGCGCTTCTTACCTTTTAATTAATATCACGAGCCTATTTCTATTTGCCATTTTATTATACATGAGGGTTCACCTTGCAATTAAATGGTCTAAAAGGTCAAAACCAGTTAATAAACAGAGGTATTCCTTTTACATTTCTATTAGTTTTCGTTGGACTTATGACTTTCACATTCTTTTTTGAGGCATATCTTCTCGCGTTTTTGGTGTTTGGTCCAATAGTTTTTGCACTGGCGTGGTTTTTCTATGGCTATCTAAGAGTGAAACCGTTTCATATCCCCCTTAAGCTAATGTTTCTCGTAGGATATGGAGGCGCTTTTATCATATTTACAACTTTAATACTCAACCAGCTTGGGGCACTTAATGCTATAGTAGGCATTCTACTCATCGACACCATAGTCGCCCCCGAATTGTGGCTCACGATACTATCAGTTGTGGTGGTCGCTCCCCTAGTAGAAGAATTCACGAAAGCACTTCCTAATATGTTGTTCTACTGGTCAAAAGAACGTAGTGTTTCTGGGACGGGTGAGATTAGTTTAGGCGAAAGAAAAGGGATGCTATATAGCGAGTACAGAGGCGTGTTCTTCGGAATAATGACAGGAGGAATTTTTACTGTACTGGAAACTTATCTCTACGTTTTTGTTAATTTACCCGCCTTTGGAGTAACAAGCCTCTTTCAATATTGGTTCCAAGTAGTTCTTCGGAGTAGTGCTCCGGTGCACATTGGCGGTGCCATACTGACAGGATACAGTTTAGGAAAATCAGATCGTCTAAGACAAAAAGTAGACTCCCGCTTTTTGGCACTAAAGACGTTTTTTATGTACTATATACTGGCAGTTATGCTCCATCTCGCATGGAATGGGTCAAGCGTGTTGTTGGATTTGCATTTACCTGATGGATTTGCATTTGATATCGCTTCACTCGCAGTCTTTGCGATTCTTGGCATTTTAGTGTATGTTATTGGATTTAAACTCATGAAAAACAGTTTAGATATAGCCAAAGACTTTTCTAGTTGTGAGAGATGTGATCTAAAATATTCCTCAGAGTTAGAAAGTTGTCCGCACTGCGTGAAAAACCTAAAAGTAGTTAAAAAGATGCCTTCTGAAATGGGCTCGTATAAGTTTTGTGAATCCTGCAATGAAAAGTATTCTATAACAGATGACTTTTGTAAAAAATGCGGCCAAAAACTTTCTTCTATAGAAGACATAGACACACAATTTGTAGAAAAAAAGCCTCAATTACTAGCAATTTCGACGCTTTTAATGCTGATGCTAAATATCTTGTTAGGGTTTGCCTTAGTTCTTGGAGGTTATCTCCTCGTATTATTGGCGGCAACAACAGGTGTTTCTGGGGCTGTTGTGTTGGCAAGCTTTGCTTTGCTTATTGGTATTCTCTCATTTGCAGGAGTATTGGGCGTATTTTTCCGATGGTATTCAGGATGGTACATTTCAATACTGTTTGCAATCACTATCGTGGCATCTGTTATACTCGTAGCAAGTTTCGGAGTAGGCTTCTTAATCATTACAACAGGATTAACGCCTTTAGTTGGTCTTGCACTAGGATTTGGTGGTTTCGTTGTAGTAGCTATTCTCTTAATTCTCTTCTTCGTCTTCACAAAAGAAGAAGATTTCCTTACAATGCGTTTCAGTGTAATGTGAGGCTTTGCAGCATTTTTAAAGAGAATAGAACTTCCCTCTCTACAGTAGTTCCTTGTTAGTTAGTGGGTGTGGTCAAGTACACTTCTTCTATTTTTCTTATGGATGACGAAACGCCCTTCGAAGCCAACGAGTGCTCGCTTCCAGTGAATTATTAACAACAGCTGGGTCGTATAGTATAGCAATATACTGCAACCAAAGAAATACAAAAGCAGAAGGCCAAGGAAGAAGACCTTTCAAAAACATCACTTGTGCTTCAGATAATACTGGATGTCTTCTTTTTATCTTAGAATATTCTGGAGGTTTCAAAATAACATGCGCTGAAATTAAGATTAAAGTAAATTTTAACACCTTAATTGGGTATTTTGGGCTTTTCTTCGATATAATTGGAGTTTTTTTGCCTTGGATGAATGTATTTTATTACGACTATTATTACAGCTATTACTATGGCTGGGAATTCATTGGTCTTTTCGGTATTGGGATTTTTTCTGTAATTGGTAGTTTTCTTGCATTGATTGGCTTACTTAAAAAGCAAAAGTGCCTTTGGCTATTGGAGGATTGTTAAACATTTACAATGCGGGAGGTGTGATGGCTTTTTTGGCATTTTGGTATCTCCCAGAAGTATTAGGCATTGGTGCAATTATTTGTTTAATCGCTGGATTAGTGCTGTTAGTTGCTGCGTTCCTACCGGATGTCACAAGCCATCAAACGATGAACTATACGAGTTACCAAATGTCATCCGTCAGCAACATCGTACCTGGATCCACTCGCGTTGAAAATAACTCTGCTTCCCTCACGCAACCAAACGAATCTCCGCCATCACATTATCTTATCCGGTACTGTAGGTTCTGTGGAAAGAAATTGTATTAGTTGTCGACTACTGGTCTTAACAAAAGTTCATTGATCGCCTCCTATACTTTTTTCATGTGGAGGTCGTCTATATAGGATATCTTCAATATATGCCCTTAGAGGTTCAGCGACACTCCAGGCCTGAGAAATGCACCCTCGTGCAACATGTGGATATTCTCCGTCAAAGATTTCGCTGATGCTACCAAGTCCAGCATGCCTTTCTTGGACAATATAAGGCTCCAAAAATGTCTCTAAGGCAAATTTTCTCCATTGGGGTTTATATTTATTAAGCTTGACAAAGGAAGTTATGAATGGCCCCAATAGCCAACCCCAGACTGTACCTTGATGATATGAGGAGTCTCTTTTCCATCGATCGCCTTCATATGCTGGCACATATCTTGGATCTTCTGGAGAAAGGCTTCTTAATCCATATGGGGTAAGTAGTTTTTCCCATACCTTATCAAGGATAAGTTTTTGTCTCTGATAGTCTAAAAGTGGGAAGTCCATAGAAATTACAAATAGTTGGTTTGGTCGAATAGAGGCATCCTTTTCATCTTTATTTACTACATCGTAGAGACAATTAGCTTGTTCGTTCCAAAAAGTCTTCTCAAAACTATTCTTTACTTGACTCGAAAGGGCAGTATAACTAGCTAATGATATAGTATCTTTAAACCTACGAGATAAATTCTTCATTATTTGTAGAACATTATACCAAAGCGCCTGAATTTCAACAGCTTTGCCCTCACGAGGCGTAACGTTCCAGTCGTCAATTCTTGCATCCATCCATGTCAATTGGGGTCCATGTGAAAGAAGCCCATCAGTCTCATCCATTTTGATATTAAAATCGGTTCCGTTAATATGGGCATTTATGCATCTCTTTAAAACTGGCCAGAGTTGATTTCTAACAAAATCAAAATCATTTGTGTATTTCAAATATTGATAGACTGCATAGATATACCACAAAGTACCATCGACTGTATTATACTCCTCTCCTGACGTCACAGTAATTCCTAGATCTAAAAATCGATTTGGGATTAATCCATTTTTACAATATTTGGCAAAAGTAGATAGAATTAGTTGTGCTTCTTTATATCGTCCTGTGACAAGCAATAATCCAGGTAGCGAAATAAACGTATCTCTCCCCCAATCTGAAAACCAATGATAGCCTGCAATAACTGTATTTCCATTCGTTCTCTTTACAACAAAAGACCTTGCCGCTCTAATCAACCATTTTAACCAATCTGTTTTAGCTGCAGCATCATGTAATTTATAGAATTCATCTAGAAATTCTGTTATTTTATATTTCTCAAATTCGAGTAAGGCCTCCCAGTCTGTGTTTTTCTGTATGTTTAGTTGTTTCATAGTAGTTGCTTCGGATTGTGAAGTATCTGTAGCAAAAGCAATGATATGTACTGTTTCCCATGAGGCAGGTTCTACTTCTATGGAAAAACTTCCTGGAGAGTAATTATCTTCAAGAAAAGCTTCGCCACGGCGTTCTTCAAGGGGATACTTTAGATTTGAGTACCATCTTTGTTTTTCAGGTAAATTACTTTCCTGATAACTGCACCAATCTGAGAAAAGAGACAAATATGGGGCATCTGTGTATGTTGCAACAATATTTACATAATTTTCCTCTATTTCTTGTTGAAATTTCCAGTTAATTTCATCTAAACGCGTAATATGATGAAAGGATCGTGAATTTATCAACGGATAAACTACAAAACGAAGTTTTTCGTCATCTAAATTCAGAATTCGGTATTGAATGATTGTAGCATTTTTTTGATGTATCATGCTAATACGTTTTTGGACATTTACCCTGTTGTTACTAAAAAGACTGCAAGGAAAATAAGCGAGTACAAAATTCTTAAGATGCTTGTAACCTTCAGGATATATTGTATCTTTGTAAAAATTTGTTGAGAGTTTGAAAACCCTGTTAGCCTGAATTATTTCTTCCTCAAGTTTATTTAAAAGCACTGTTCTTTTTAATGGGGGTTTCATAGATGCAACAAGCAGTCCATGATATTTTCTAGTATTTGCACCAAGTATAGAAGATGAAGCGTATCCGCCAATAAAATTGGGGACAATCCATTCAAAAGAAGAAGCAACTTGCAAAGCTGTCATATCAAATTGCGAGGGGTCATATCTTAACTCTACTCTAGACATGATCCGTTACTCTAATTATTCTAGCATAAATAACTATGCTTCAAGGTAGTCTATAAATCTGAAATCATCCAAACAAAAAGATTCAGAATTAATGTATGATTGTCCTCAACACGTATCACTTGATCGTGAAAAAAATTGGGTGTTCCAATAGCCACAACCTTTCCAGTTTTAACCGTAGTGGTGGCTATAATCGGCACATGTGGGATACCAATGTCTATCCAGTCCTCTTTGCCAAAAAATCCAGTCTTATCTGAAAAATCTTTTTTATTCACATCTCTATTAATTGCTTCAACTGAAGCCTTATTATCAGAATAGGCTATATTCTTCATTTTTCTTGTTCTAGTGAGTAGACTACAGCCCACAGGGTATATTAAGCGTTTTACGCCTAGAGTGACTTGATTCTCTATTATATCTGTGATAATCGGCCATGTTGCCTTTCCAACATTGTTTTGATTATCAATAACTCTATCTGATTGAAAAATAATACCGAAATGTTTCCCCAGCTCACTTAAATTGTTGTTCCAATTGAGATCTCCACCATTTCCACTTATAATCCAAAGACAGCCACCATCTTCCACAAAACTAATGTATTCGATAATATCATCAATCGAAAAGGGCTTTTTTGGATGGCCTAGCACTACAATGTCGAAATCACTAAGTTCCATATTATTTCGTGAAGAATATAGTTCTAAAGGGAAATAACTTAACCATGGAACTGTTAATAAGTCTCTAAAGTCAGAATAATAAGGTAATTCGATTTTCAGCGTTTCTTGATGCTCAGAAGTGAATAGAACCTTTCGGAATTCGACCATGCTAGCACTTCTCCTTTTCTATACTAAAACATTTTCAAGATTTTTTATTCTACCTTCCTTTTTTCCTGTTTTGTTTCTTCAACCGATTTAACATACTCCTCACTTACAAACTCAAGTATATCTTCAATAAAATCTTCTAAAGCCTCTTTAACAGTTTCAGATATTAGAATTCGTAATTCATCAGTAGTCAGATCTTTAATCTTTGTTCCCATAAACAATCACCTTACTTCCTTTGCTAGAGAAATTGTTCTAATAACGATATGCTTTTTAGTTCTATGACTATAAAAAGTATAAACAAAGGAAAGAAATTAATCAAATAACGAGGTTGAAATTATTATGTATGCTGAGGGAGCGCTTGGTGGATTAGCAGAACTTTTACCCCAACTAGCGACTTTTGTTATTAAAAAAGGAAAACCGGTGAACCTTGAAGAACGATCTGAGAAGGAACGCCACATTTTTACTTTTATAGACCGATACGATGAAATTACGCCACAAGACATTCTGAAACGCGAAGAGCATGCAGAATTTGGAATTAGACACGTACCTGCTGAACATATCAAATTCATGATCGACAATTCGGTCGTTTCTGCAATAGAACAACTGTATAATGCGGGAACTATTTCTTCAGATTCTGAAGATTTCAAACCAAAACTCAAAGAATTTCGTGGCATTTCTCAGAAACTAGAATACCTTCGATTTTTACCACGTCTTGACATGGACGTTTTACGAGAAGAAGGACGATTAATGGAATTACGCGATAAATCATTAGAAGAACTTAAGCTGTTTAATTTATCTTATGATGGACCTGACTTCACAATGGAAAACATACTTGAGTCCGTTTCGGAGTATACAAGTTGGATGCACCTCTTTAAGCTAATTCCTAAACTAGTTGCGAAAGGAGTATCCATCAAAGACATGATTGAAAAGACACATGAAGTTACTGATAAATCGGTAGATGCACAACCAATTGCCACGCCTGCTGAAAAACTCAAATCGATAGAAAATACTCTTGAAACAATCCTTCAGGGTTTTGATGAAGGTATTTTTGAATCAGATATTCCTACTGAGGATGTACTTAGAGTGATTCAAGAGATCCTTGATATACTTAGAATCCAAATGAGCAATCCGACTTCGTATATAGAAATGTATGAAGTCTTAGGAAAAGGTGGTTTTCGACATTCTCCACGCTTCAAAAAACTCAATAGCCCCACGTATTTAGTCGTGAACACCGAAGCTGCAAAGCAAGTGTTTTTTCTTGATTGATGCAACAATAAGAGTTGTTTTCTAGCTTCTATAGATATACTTAACATAATAAAAAGAAAAAAAGAAAAATAGGATGACTTTAAGAGTAAAGGTTTACAATCATTTCTGGTTTTTCACCTTCATTCTGACAGCAACTAACGCAATAACTGTAAATGCACTCACAGTTAGGGTACCTAAACACAAGGGTTGTCCTGTTGGTGCCTTGGTTGTTTCGGTTACATCGGCTCCTGGATTTATGTTCAATCCATCTAAATAAAGAATGTCACCAGAATCTGCACCATCCATTGTTATAGCCCATACCATGTATGTTATCGTGTCAGTGTCGGTTAAGCCACCGTAACTATGCGAACCATCGGCTGTTGTCTGTGTGTATTGTTGCCAAGTATTCAAAGATTGATCAGAAATGTCAATATGAAATACTATCGCATTACCATAAACGTCAGAGGTTTCAAGTAGTTTTAGTTCAAATATCCAGTTAGTTGTACTCGTTCGATACACCCACACAGTTAAAGAGTTAAAATCACCCCATTGAAAAGCTGACGATAATGCTCTTCTTTTTTGATAATGGAGCGAGACTGTGGTTAATTTAATAGAATATGAGCCAACCTTCACGTTACTGGTCTCATCAGCAATCGTTCCACCGAAGCCTGAAGGTGTATCGTATTCACTCGCACTGTGCTCTGTTCCTTCTTCCAAGAATGAAATTGGTTGTCCCGTTGGTATCTCTGTTGTCTCTTGTGCTAAGCTTATGTTCAACCCATCGAAATAAACGATATCATCAGGATCTTGGCCATCCATAGTCATAGTAAACGTGTGATATTTAACGTAATCATCGTCGGTTAATCCGCCGTAACTTGAAGAAGCGTCTGCTTTTGTTTGTGTATACTTCTTCCACGAATCGAGCGATTGATCAGAAATATCGATATGAAAGACTTCCGCATTATCGTAAATATCACTGCTCTTAATGAGTTTGATCTCAAAACGATCATTAGTGGCGCTGGTACGATATACCCATACTTCTAGTGAGATAAAATCACTCCATTTAAAATATGAAGATACTTCTCTAAGAGCTGAAAAATGCGCATCTTTAGCGATGCATTTTAATGATTGAGAACCCGTTTTAACAATTGAACCTTCATCCTCAACTGTTCCCTCAAATCCGCCAGTAAACGCATATTCGTTCGCATTACCTTCGGTACCCTCATCCTCAAGTAAAACTGCTTCACTCACTTGCGAAAGACCAACAAAAAGAAGAAAGACGAGCAAAATACAACATACCTTTCTTAGCAATTTCATCGCGTGCCCCCTCTTGAAAAATTTTATAGGTCGTATATACGATACCCGATTATATATACCTTCTAGAAGGTTGAGTACTAAACGAAAAACGTGAGATATGCTCTTTTCTTTATCAATATTTTATTCTACCAGAAACCCATTGGAAAAACCTATTTTCAGGTAGAACATATCACACAAGCAATAGGCGAAGAAAAAACTTTCTACCTACTTTGACTCACTGGTGGCAGAAGAAGATTTCTTTTCCCAATAATATGTGGTGGTAGGAGAAACAGATATCTTCTAGTTTTAAATCGTTAAATTCGTTTCAGGTTGCCAAATAAATTTTCCTGCTTCCACAACCAAGATAACCGAAGCACTCACTGCTATGATTATAACCCATTCTGCTAAGGTTAGCGGTGCGGTGTTGAATAATGGCTGAAGAAAAGGTACATATATGACTGCTAACTGCATTACAATTGAAGAAGCAACTGCTAGAAGTAGCCATGCATTGGTAAAAAGACCCAGTTTTGTAATAGAATGTTTTTCTGAGCGGCAATTAAATGCATTAAACATTTCGAACATAACTAACATTGTGAATGCAATTGTCTGAGCTTTTTGAATTGTTGCCCCGCTGTTTACAGCCCATGTATATACAGGAATGATGCCTATTGTGATTAAAATCGCAACTGAGGCAATTAGCCAAAGAACTCGCCTCGTAAATACACTTTCAAGTGGATCTCTCGGTGGCCGGTGTAATACATCTGGATCTCGTGGATCTATACTTAGTGCCAATGCAGGAAGTCCATCCGTAGTCAAGTTTATCCAAAGAAGTTGAATTGCAATTAAAGGAAGTGGAAGTCCCATTAAGCTAGCAACGAGTAGTAAAAGAATTTCACCGGCATTACAACTAAGTAAATAAGCCAAATATTTCTTAATATTATCAAAAATACCCCTTCCTTCTTCTACTGCAGCTACAATAGTGGCAAAGTTATCATCAGTAAGAATCATATCACTAGCTTCTTTTGATACATCAGTTCCAGTAATACCCATTGCTACACCAATATCTGCCATTTTTAATGCAGGTGCATCATTTATTCCATCTCCTGTCATGGCAGTAATGTGTCCACCCTTCTGTAATGCACGTACTATACGCTGTTTATGTTCAGGTGAAACACGTGCATAAACCGATACCTCTTCTACCATATTTTCAAACTCACTATCTGAAAGTTTATCCAGTTCTGAGCCTGTTAAAACAAGATCATTGGATTTTAAAAGATCAATTTCCTTAGCTACTGCCATTGCTGTGAGTTTATGATCGCCAGTAATCATTGTCGTCTTGATACCTGCTTGATTGCACTCTTGGATCGCCTGTTTGACTTCCTCCCTTGGCGGGTCTATCATGCCTTCGAGACCAATAAAGCAGAACCCATTTTGCAAATTATCCTCAGAAATATCCTGACTTTTTGATAAATGCTTGTACGCTACCGCTAATACTCTTAAAGCCTCAGAAGCCATATTTTGATTGGTCTGTAAAATGTTTTTCCTATTTTCTTCATTTAAAGGTATGCTATGACCATCTCCATACACATCCGAACACATATCTAGTATAATCTCGGGAGCACCCTTGAGAAATGCTACTAAATCGCCATCGGCATTTGAGTGAACAGTAATCATCCTTTTACTTTCCGAAGTAAAAGGTATTTCCCAAACGCGTGGATACTGCTTCTTGAGATCTTGTTGCCACAAACCCGCCTTTGCTGCAGCGACTATTAGTGCGATTTCCGTAGGATCACCGAATAATGAAAACTTATCTTGTGAGGCAGTATCTATTTCAAAGGACGAATTAGCACATAACGCTGCACTTTGAAGCAAAAGAGCAAGGGTCGACCCTTCATTGGGGTTAATTGCCCCTCCTTGAAACAGAAAGTCTCCTTGCGGATCAAACCCGACTCCCGTTACATCAATTATTTTTGAGTTTGTAAAAATCTTTGAAACGGTCATCTCATTTTTAGTAAGCGTCCCAGTTTTATCACTACAAATGACCGTAGTACAACCCAGCGTTTCAACGACTGGCAATTTTCGTACAATGGCATGTCTTCGCGCCATTCGCTGGACACCGACAGTCAAAGCTACTACTACCACTGCGGGGAGCGCTTCTGGAACTGCTGCTACCGCTAACGAAACTGACCAAATAAAAATCTCTACCAAAAGTGCTTGATTTAAGAGTGCAAAATTGAACCCAGTCTCGTGATAGACAAGTATCAAGGCAACAAAAACGACCACAACAATGCAGAGGATTCCCAACCATTTACCAATGTAATCAAGTCGTTGTTGAAGAGGCGTTTGCCCTTCTTCGGCGGTTTGGATGAGTTTTGCTATTTTACCAAACTCGGTTTCCATTCCCGTTGCTACAACAAGTCCAGTTCCTCTTCCATATGCAACAGTAGTGCCAGAATATGCCATATTTGTCCGATCTGCTAGAGGCATATCCTTCTCAAGAGGTAGTATAGACTTGTGGATTGAGACAGATTCACCAGTAAGCGATGCTTCGTCCATCTTGAGGTTAATTGCTTCGATCAGACGAATATCTGCTGGAATTTTGTTTCCCATTTCGAGAAGAACTATATCACCAGGAACTACTTCCCTTGAAGGGATTTCTTGAGTAATACCATCACGTCTAACACGCGCAACAGGTGCTGCAATTTGTTTTAGCGCTTCTATTGCTTTTTCTGCTCTAAATTCTTGGATAAATCCAAGAACAGCTACTGCAATAATAATCGCGAAAATTACTGTTGCGTCAAGCAACTCCCCTAAAAAAGCAGAAATGGCAACTGCTGCTAATAAAATAATAATCAAAAAACTCTTAAATTGTTCTGCAAATAGAAGAAAAACGTTTTTTTTCTTTCCTTCTTCAATTTCATTGTAACCTGTTTGTAGGAGACGACTTTCTGCATCTTCGCAATTTAAACCATCCGTCTTAGAGTTTAAAACTTCTAAACATTCTTCAACTGATGATACGCTGTGATTCACTTGAGACTCTTGTATTTTCAACGATATAGCACCAGAATGTCATTATTACTTTCAAGTATTATATGAGAATATAAATTAGCGCTTCTAATAAGATGAAATATGGCGCAAAAGAAGTTCGCCAAACTTATTAAAGTTTTTGGAAGCAGATTATCAATCTTCTTCGGATTGACTGTAGGGACTCTAAAATCACACTTCACGGCCAATTTAACAGCCTCATAGGTTACAAAATTTAATATTCATTTGCATAAATTGTGCAAAAAACACATGTTTCAGCCATCCCGGAGAAAGGTTTTTATATTTGATATCTCTACTATTATGTAGAGTCATCAATTGAATACTGCGGAGAAATTTATGGAAAGTTTTAAAAACAATGTCGAGACATCAATATTATTATAGAATTGATAATATATCAGAAAAAAAACTATAAAACTCGGACGTGAAAATAATGAAACTTCCCTGCAAAAACGTTCCGTTAATTTATTGTATCTATGGTATTTGCGATGCATGTACTTATTGTCATAAAACTAATTTAGCTCCCCCAGAACCGCAAACGCAAAGAGTAGCAACCGCCTAAAAAACTATTGGCACGGCGTTAAGCCGTGCCTCCTCCCCCTTTACTTCTCTTTTTCCTGCTCGTCATTATTTTTCGCCTCATT
>Ga0180437_10005434_pt1 | contig 17461 bp, 9 predicted proteins | sample SS_ome_4_FD_132410 | JGI IMG/M metagenome (GOLD analysis project Ga0180437, IMG submission 132410) | Hypersaline lake sediment archaeal communities from the Salton Sea, California, USA - SS_3_D_1 metaG | ecosystem: Environmental > Aquatic > Non-marine Saline and Alkaline > Hypersaline > Sediment... | reverse complement strand
GCCGAGCCCCCCGCTCGTCTCCTGATGCCAGGTCCTGCCGCCCGAGATCAGGGTAACGCCGGCCCCGATGGCGTCCCGGTTCGACTCCTCGCCCACCAGGTCCAGCCCGATCCATCCCCCCACCGCCTCGGGGAAATCTCCCTGGTACCCTCCGTTGAAGAAGAGGGCGTTGGGCCGGCCGTTGGACCCGTCGGTCAGGATTAGGTCGGGATCGCCGTCGTTGTCGACGTCGGCCCACCCCGCGCCGTAGAACTCCGCGGTGGTGCTCACCTGCAGTCCGGCGGCCGACGCTGCCTCCGCGAACAGCCCGCGGCCGTTGTTTCGGAACAGAGCGGTCGGCGCGCCGCTGGTAAACAGATCGGGGTCGCCGTCGTTGTCCACGTCCTCCCAGACGGCCACCGACCCTCTCCCCCGCGCCGCGAGGTGGACCGAGTCGGTGACGTCGGTGAAGGTCCCATCGTTCTCGTTGCGGTAGAGGATGTTGTCCTCGAGGCCGTTGAGGACGAAGAGATCCAGGTCGCCGTCCATGTCGAAGTCCGCCCAACAACAGGCCTCGCCGTTGGCGAGGTCGGCCACCCCCAGGGCGGCCGCCACCTCGGTGAAGGTGCTGTCGCCCGCGTTGCGGAAGAACAGGTTCTGACCGTGGGCCGTGACGTAGAGGTCCGGCCACCCGTTGCCGTCGTAGTCGGCCCACGCCGCGCCCCGGCAGTCCATGCCCGCGGCCCCGACGCCGGCCCCGGCGGCCCAGTCGGAGAAGGCCTCGCCCCCGTCGTTGTGGTAGAGCGCGTTGGCGCCGACCCCGAAGTTGCTCGCGAAGAGATCGATCCAGCCGTCGCAGTCGAAGTCGCACCACGCCACCGCCCACCCGTCGAAGCTCGAGGGCAGACCCACCGCGGCGCCCACTTCGGTGAGGTTTCCGTCTCCGCCGTTCTCGTAGAGCAGGAGAGCCCCGCCCAGCTCTGCGACAGCCAGATCCCGATCCCCGTCGTTGTCGTAGTCTCCCCAGGCCGCACCGTTGACGGCCCCGCTGGTTCCCAGATCGCTCAGGATCTCGAAAGTCTGATCCCCCCGGTTGCGGTGGATGCGACTCTCCCCCACCCAACCGAGTACGACCACATCCTCCAGACCGTCGCGGTCCAGGTCCGCCCAGGCCGCGCCCCGGGAGAACCCCGTCGAGACGAAACCGGCCTCGGCCGCCGCGTCCTCGAACCGGACGTCCGAGAATCCGCTCCAGCAGCGAAACTCGTAAGGCTTGGCGTCGCCCTCCACCCAGCAGACGATCTGGCCGTACCGGTCGAGGCGCTCCATCTGGGTAGCCCCCTCGGAGGACTCACCCGTGCGGCTCAGGTTCACCCGCGGCGCCCACCCGAGCGCTCCCGAGGTCCAATCGCCGGACCTGCGGTAGACGTCGAAGTCCCCGTCCACCGCGTCGCTCCACACCACGTAGAGCGTCCCGAGCGCATCCTGGGAGAGTGTCGGGTGGAGGGAGGCGCCGGTGGTGTTGCTCAGGTTCTCCGGTTCGCTCCATCCCGAGCCGTCGCTGGACGAGTAGTGGACCTCGGCGGCGGATCCGCGGCCCCCCTCCTGCCAGACGACGTGAAGGGTGCCGTCGAAGGAGTCCACCAGAAGGTGTGGGTAGAGGGATCCCTCGCCGGGTGTGTTGCACACCCCCGAGGTGTCTGACCAGGTGTTCCCCCCGTCCGTCGACGTCAGGTAGAACACGTCCATCATCTCGTCCGGGTAGGTCTCCCCATGGCTGAACACTGCATGCAGGTTGTCCTCCGCGTCGACGGCGAGCGACGGGTACTGCGCGTAGCCGGCCGCGGGGCCGATGTAGGTCACGGGCCACGGGCCTCCGCCCTCGAGTCTCAGGTAGGCCAACCTCGAATCCGGATCGCCCTGGTCGTACCAGAGGATGTGCGCAACGCCCTGGCTGTCGAATTCGATCTTGGGCCCGGTCGCCCAGTTGCCCGTCTCGGCGATCTTCTGCGGCGTGTCCCACCCCCACGCCTCGCACCACACGTAGACGGCCGCCGAGTCCGGTCCCCCTTCAGACCAGACCGCCACCACGTTGCCCGCGGGATCCACGGCCACATCCGGCGGCTCGTAGGAGAACTCGCCCACGCTGGACGTCAGGTTCACGGGCGTCGCCCAGGTCAACCCTTCGTCGTCGGACATCGTGTGAAAAACATCCGTGTGATTCCCGACGACTTCGTTGTAGACGAGATCGTAGTAGACGAGATGCAGACGGCCCTCTCCATCGAAGACCACATGGTTGTCCGCCACGAAGGCGGTGTGGATCTCGAGCTCGAACGGGGCGGTGCCCGCGCGGGCCGCGAGCGTTCCCCCCAACACGAGAATCAAAACCAGAGCCTTTCTCACCCCAGATCCCTCCCCCCATCTCGTGGGGTCGTCTGAGCGCTACTGGACAGAAACGGTCGATTCCACGATCTCGAGGAGGTCGAAGTCGGCGATCGGCTGGCCCGACGGTTCGCCGAGCACGACCGAGCCCTCCTCAAACCCCACCCACGCCGTCCCGCTCCCCCCGGCCCTGAGGCAGAGCCAGGCCACCGTCCCGTCGGCGCTCACGCCGCCGGAGTCGTGGAGCCGTGTGATGGCAACCTCGAGTAGACGGGCCTCGGCGTCGAAGAGCCAGAGGGCTTGGCGAGGTTCGCCCAGGAGGGGGCCCACCCGGAGAGTGTCGGCGCCGAGATCGACGGCGACCCCCGAAAGACCCACGACGAAGGCCACCTGGAAGAGGTCCTCCATGTTGAGGGCCCGGATGGCCAGGCTCACCGTGTCGCCCACCGCCAGCGTGGTCTCCCAGGGGTCCATCACGAGCGTGGGCCGCTCGGAGAAGGTCTGGAAGGACCGCGTGAGGGTTCCGACCGCGTTGCCCGCCCGGTCGGCGGACTGAATCCGGAAGAAGTACCGCGTCGACGTGTCGAGGGCCGCCAGCGTGAAGGCGTGATCGACGGCGTAGTCCGAGGTGGTCGTGTCGGCCCATCCGGAGACCGTGTCGGCGCTGAAAAAGACCGTCGCATTGGTGGCCTCGTCGGTCCTCCAGAGAACCGACGCCGCGTGGGCCGTAACCTGCTCGACGCGCGGGCCCTCGAGGAGGGTCGGCGGCGTAAGATCGCGGACCGGACCGACCTCGTCGTCCCCACAGCCCGGTGCATGCAGCAGCCCGACCACGAGCAGCGTCAGAGAACCCCGTCTCGGGTGGCGCCAGCCCATACGTCCCTCCCCCTGAAGTCCCCGTAGATGTACCGCAACAACATGCTAGCGAGCGTTTCCACGGGGTGTCAAGCGAAGACTGCGGAGGACGGGCCCGGTTACCAGAGCACTTCTTCGGGGCGGCGCACCGGAAGGGAAGGGGCGTCGGGGCGAGGGTCGAGTTCGCTTGCAGGGACGACCGTTGAGGGCATCGAGAGGACGAACGTCGTCCCCTGCCAGGGCTCCGAATGGACGCTGAGGCGCGCACCGTGCTGTTCCACGATCCGCCTGCAGATGGCCAGACCGTACCCGTGGCCGTCGGGCCGCGTCGTGAACCCCGGCTGGAAAACGTGGTTCAGCAGGTCGGGGTGGATGCCGCGGCCTTCGTCCGCCACGACGACTTCGACCGAACCGTCGCGAGCCTGTTGCCGCGTGGAGATCATGATCCGCCCCGACTGGCCCTTCATCGCGTCGGAAGCGTTGTTGAAGAGGTTCAGGAACACCTGCTGCATCTGCTGGGGATCGCCCAGCACCGGGGGAAGGTCCGGCGCCAGGTTCATCTTGAACCGCACGTGATCGAACCGTCCGAGCGGGGAGACGAACCCGACGGTCTCCCGCAGAATGTCATTGAGATCGCAGGGCACCGGGCTCTGGCGCTGGCCCCGGAATCCCATCAGGCCCCGGCAGATTCTCTGCATCCGCACGAGCTGAGAGGAGGCGGACTCGATGTAGCGTTCCGCCTTCTCGCCCACGGACTCCCCGACCGCGTGGGTGAACAGTTCGATCTGTCCCCTGGCGATGGCCAGATAGTTGTTGAGCTCATGCCCGATCTCGGCCGCCATGCCGCCCATCGTGGCGTAGCGCTCGGACCGCATCAGGGTGTCCAGAAGGTCCTCTCTGGTCCTGCGAAGAACCCGCATCTCGGTCCTGATGCGCGCGTCCCGGCCGGCGAGGGCGACCCCGATCACGCCGCCAAAGAGGGAGAACCCCAGGAGCGCCAGCCCGTGGTGCGCGGGGGCCGAAGTCGCAAGAACGGTCAGGAGCCCCAACGCACCGCCGTCCCAGCCCGCCGAGACAAGAGACTGACCCAGCTCGTCGCCGACGGCGAGCGCGAACAGGACCAGCACGCTGCCGAAGACAACCGTGCCCCCCAACGCGCCCAGAAGCAGCCGGACCTTGGGGTTGTCGGACGAGTCGCTCAAGAACGGGCCCTCCAGGATTGCAGGTTCGGCGAAAGATCTCTCTCCAAGGAATCGGCCGCGGACCGTCGCATCTTGAGGGTTGGCCACCCCGAGGCTGGGCAAAAAGTCGTCGATTTTGAGTACGATTGGCAATTGTTTGGCACCTTTTCCCTCGTGCGTAAGGCGCCTACCCGGGCGGAATTTCTTGGGGTTGCAGGATCAAACCAGGGCAACAAGATGGCTCTCGCCGGAAGGCGTCCTTCGACTTCTGCACTGGACAGGCCCTGCGCTTTGTGATATACTTTCCGCTGTCAGTTGAGAGAGTTACAGTGCTCGGCCCAATGGAGCATCGGCGGCGAGATCAGACCGTGCGAGGCCGGCGGGGGCAGGATATAGCTCTGCCGCTCGCACTCGATCATTCATTAAGGAGGAAGACCATGGCACGATGGCTAGTGGCGCTGCTCATTCTGTCCACTCCGATGACCCTCAGCCTTCCCGCCTTGGCGACGACATGGCTCGTCGACCCGCAGGGTGGAGGTGACTTCGAAACGATCCAGGCCGCCATCAACGCGGCCGCCAATGGGGACACCATCCTGCTCACGCCCGTCGTCTACACCGGTGACGGCAACAAGAACCTCGACTTGCTCGGTAAGATCCTCCTGATCCGACCCGAGGAAATCCGCGCCGAGGCTGTCATCGACTGCGAGGGAGACGGCCGCGGGTTTGATTTCTCGGGTGGAGAACCGCCCGAGACGATCATCGAAGACGTGGCGATCATCAACGGCCACGTCTACCCCGAGCGGGGAGGCGCCATCCGCTGCAGCATGTTCAGCTCCCCCACCCTCCTCCGCTGCCGTATGGAGGACAACTTCGGCAACAGCGGGGGCGCGGTGGCCTGCACCCAGGCATCCCCCAGTTTCGTGGACTGCCAGTTCCTGAACAACACCACGGCCGAGTACGGGGGAGGCGGAGGCATCAGCCTCCACAACGAGTCGGACGCCTACTTGCGCGGTTGTTGGATTGAGGGCAACGTGGCCGACTACACCGGTGGACTGGAAATCTACAACTCCGACCCCGTGCTCGAGTACTGCACGATCGTCAACAACACGGCCAACCGCTCCATGGGGGGCGGGATCGGATGTCAGTTCGGCAGTCCCGTGATCGACCACTGCACGATCGTGGGCAACGTCTCGCCCGACTCGGCGGGCGGGATCTTCCTCTACCAGTGCATGCCCGAGATCGGCTGCACGGTGATCGCCTACAACGGCGTCGGCGCCGGCATCTGGTGCTTCGGGGATTGCTCGGACCCGACGATTGCGTCCACTGACATCTACGGCAACGCGGGCGGCGACTGGGTCGGCTGCATCGAGGGCATGGACCTGACCAACCTGAACCTCCACGTCGACCCGGCCTTCTGCGACTGGCAGAACGGCGACTACACCCTGGAGGAATGCTCCCCGCTGGCGCAGTCGCAGATCTGCGGGTACATCGGCGCCTGGGACGTGGGGTGTTCGTGCAGCGAGACCGGCGTGCTCGATCGGGCCACGATGGAATCGGAGTCCTGGAGCAGCCTGAAGAAGATGTACCGGTAAGGCAACTCTACGATCCCCGCGATTGATGCCTCGGTCCCGGGTCTTCCAGACCCGGGACCGAGTTTTTTCCGGCCACACGGCCGGCCGCGCCCGGGCCGGGCTTCGAAAGAATCCGAAAGAACCGGGAATCTTCCTTTTGTTCTTAACCCCCAGGCGGCAATCCGCTAGACTGTTCCCTGGATTCCGGTGTCGACGGGAGCGCAGGCCGAGCGGCCGGAGATCTCCGGAGCCTGGCTCGCGGGATTGCAGCGCCGACCCTTGAGAAACCCGGGAGGACCTGAACATGGCTGCCAGGGAGTTCATCCGTTGGTTTTCCGACCTGAGCATGGACGATATCGAACTGGTCGGGGGCAAGAACGCCTCCCTGGGAGAGATGGTTTCCTCCCTCAAGGCCGAGGGCGTCCGTGTCCCCGACGGGTTCGCCATCACGACGGACGCCTACCGTCTGGTCCTCGAGGAGAACGGGCTGGACGAGCTGATCGAGCGCGAACTAGAGGCTATGCACAGGGGCGAGAAGACTCTGGAGGAGGTGGGGCGCACGATCCGGGTCGACATCCGGTCCAAACCGCTCCCCCGCCGCCTGGAGGAGGCCATCGTCGAAGCCTACGCTGAGCTCTCCCGACGGTCCGGAGAGGAGCACGCGGCCGTCGCCGTCCGGAGCAGCGCCACCGCCGAAGACCTGCCCGACGCCAGCTTCGCCGGCCAGCAGGATACCTTCCTCAACATCCACGGGGTCGAGCAGCTGCTGGAAGCCGTGCGGCGGTGTTTCGCCTCCCTGTATACGGACCGGGCGATCAGCTACCGCGACGACCGGGGTTTCGAACACAGCCGCGTCAGCCTGTCGGTGGGCGTGCAAGAGATGGTCCTGGCCGACCGGGCCGGCGCGGGGGTCATGTTCACGCTGGACACCGAGACGGGGTTCGACGGCGTGGTGTTCATCACGGCCGCCTTCGGCCTGGGAGAGACCGTCGTCCAGGGGATGACCAACCCGGACGAGTACTACGTGTTCAAGCCCCTCATCGGCGCCACCGGTAAGCTTCCCATCATACGCAGGATTCTGGGCGCGAAGGAAAAGCGCATGATCTTCGCTACCGGGCACAGCGTGCGAACGCAGGTGGTCGACACACGGCGCGCCGACCGGGAGCGCTTCGTCCTGTCGGACGACGAGATCATCCACCTGGCGCGCTGGGCCGAGCGCATCGAAGCCCACTACAGCGCCAGGCGGGGACAGCCCACGCCGATGGACATCGAGTGGGCGAAGGACGGGGAGAGCCAGCGCCTCTTCATCGTCCAGGCTCGCCCGGAGACCGTGCACTCAACCCGCAGCAAGAGGACTTTCCAGACGTATCACATGAAGGAGACGGGCACCGTGCTCGTCTCGGGCCGTGCCGTTGGGGAGGCCATCGTCTCCGGCAAGGTGTGCCGGATCGACGACCAGGAGGAGATGAGCCGTTTCGAGGACGGCCGGATCCTGGTCACCCAGATGACCGACCCCAACTGGGGGCCCATCATGAAACGGGCCTCGGGGATCGTGACCGACCGGGGAGGGCGGACGTGCCACGCGGCCATCGTCGCCCGGGAGCTGGGGGTTCCCGCGGTCGTGGGCACCGGAACGGCCACCGAGGTGCTGGAGGACGGCGCCGAGGTGACGGTCTCAACGGCCGAGGGTGAAGTCGGGAAGGTCTACGGTGGGAAGCTCGCCTTCGACGTCGAGGAGACGTCCATCGAAGAGATCCCATCCACCCGAACGGGGATCATGATGAACGTGGCCAACCCGGCGGTGGCCTTCCGTTCGTGCCAGATCCCCAACGACGGCGTCGGCCTGGCCAGGGTGGAGTTCGTGATCGCCAACGCGATCCAGGCCCACCCGCTGGCCCTCATCCACTACGACAAGCTCGAGGACGCCGAGGACCGCGATGCGATCGACCGGTTGGTGGTCGGCTTCACGAGCCGGCGAGACTTCTTCGTCGAGAACCTCGCCGAGGGGATCGGGACCATCGCGGCCGCCTTCCACCCCCGGGACGTGATCGTCCGGCTGAGTGATTTCAAATCCAACGAGTATGCCAGCCTGATCGGAGGGCAGCAGTTTGAACCCCGGGAGGAGAATCCGATGATCGGCCTCCGGGGCGCCTCGCGGTATTACAACGATCGCTTCCGCCCCGCGTTCGACCTTGAGTGCGAGGCGCTCTGCCGCGTCCGGCAGCGGATGGGGCTCACGAACGTCAAGATCATGATCCCCTTCTGCCGCACCCCGGAGGAGGGGGCCAAGGTCATCGAGATCCTCGAAGCCGCGGGGCTCAAACGAGGGCGCGAGGGCCTCGAGATCTACGTGATGTGCGAGCTGCCGTCCAACGTGATCCTGGCCAAGGAATTCGCCGAGCTCTTCGATGGGTTCTCGATCGGCTCCAACGACCTCACCCAGCTCATCCTCGGCGTCGATCGGGATTCCGAGCTGGTGGCTCACGTGTTCGATGAACGAAACGAGGCCGTCAAGCGCGCCATCTCCGAACTCATCGCCAGCGCGAAGCGGTTCAACCGTAAGGTCGGGATCTGCGGCCAGGCGCCCAGCGATTTCCCCGATTTCGTCTCCTTCCTGATCGAAGAGGGCATCGATTCGATCTCGGTCAATCCGGACACCGCTCTGAAAGTCCGCCAGCAGGTGCACGAGATGGAGCAGGCATCATGCACCGGCGCCGCGCGCGAGTAGGGGCGACCGGCCGGTGGCTGGAAAATCGAGAGCCGAAAGCCGAGACTGGACAAGAGCATCGGAGAAAGCGCGAACCACGAAGGTCACGAAGAGCACGAAGAGAAACCGGGGCGGATGGACATCCGCCCCGATGGGTCTTCCTTCGTGTGTTTCGTGCGCTTCGTGGTGAGAGGCTCTTGGCTCGCCTTGTCGCCTAGTCGCTGTGTCGCCTGATTGCCCTCACGCCCCCGGCGCAACTAGCGCCGCCTCGAGCTCGGCGCGGAGCTCCTGCTCGTCCCCGTGTTCATAGCCCACGTGGCGGTAGGCGATTCTGCCTCGCCGGTCGATCAGAAGAAGTGTGGGAATCGGTCCCACCTGGTAGATCGGGCCCGTGACCCCGTGTTCGCGATCGTCTCTGACCACAAGGAAGCGATACTGATTGGCCTCCAGGAAGGCCCGGATGTCTTCGTCGGTGTCGTCGTAGCTGACGGTCACCAGCACGACGTCCCGGTCGGCGTACTCCTCGGCCACCTTCGTGAGTTGCGGAAACTCCGCAACACACCCGCCTCACCAGCTCGCCCAGAAGACCAGGAGTACGGTCTTGCCCGCAAACCGGGCGAGGCTCACCTCCCTTCCCGAGATGTCCGGGAGCGTGAAGTCCGGGGCCGGCATCCCCGCGACCAGCGGGACCCGCGGGACCACGGTGCCGTCGTACGGCATGAGCGAGAGCCGGGTGCCCGCCTGGTTGAGTCCCACGAGGCGGTAGGCCCGGTCCTCCAGGAGGAACGCCTCGCTCAGATTGTACCGCTCCACGCTGTTGCGGTTGCCGTCGATCACGCCGTCCCGGTTGGTATCGATGACGAGGATGTCGCGGTGGTCGTAGTAGCCGTTGTAGTCGGCGTCGAACAGGAGGAACGGGAACGGCCCACCCTCCAGGTGATCGAACGTCCCCACGCGGCGGCCCACCAGGCTGTAGCGGAGCATGTCTTCGCTATCGCTCCGCCTGAGGATGAAGTAGACCTTCCGGCGGACGGTTTCCAGCATCCCGGCCACGTCTACGCCGTAGGCGACCTCCACCGTGTCGCTCAGGAAGTAGGACGAACCTTCCGCGTACCGGTGGAGGGCGTACGTCGGGTCGTCGGCGAGATCCGCGTCCCGGTCGAGATCGACGATCAGACCGGCGGGGACCCCCTCCTCCTCCGGCGAGTCGAAGAGGATAAACTCCAGCGGGTCCTCATGGAGATTGCCCAGCACCAGCCGGCCGTACTTCGGATTGCGGTCCGCCAGGCCGTCGGCCCCGAGGAGATCCGGAGGCGGCTCGCTCGCCAGATCCAGGACGGGCCGCTCGACCGGATGGACGTAGACGTCCAGGGTGTCCACGAGGGTCGTGTGGAAGGTGTACCCACCGGCCCTCTCACCGCATCCCGAGAGCAGACCCGCGCACACGACGAAAACCGCTAGCCCGAGGATCCCCTGTACCGTCCTGTTCATGTGACCGTCTCCCATGATGGGTGGAACGCCGGAGCTCGGGCGCTCCCCGGTCCCCGCGGTGACGCCAGCCTCTCCAGCCGAGGACCGTGAGTGTCTCACAGCACCCGTGCGGCCGCAACTCGAAAGGCGGGACCCGGTGGATCCGCCCCGCCCACCGCTAGCCGACTTTCCTGGCGACTACGAAGATCTCGGCGCTCAAGAGCTCGTCGAAGACGGGAAGGCGGCACAGGATGCCGGCCGCCCCTCCGAGCGCTCCGGCCCGGAGTCTCGGGGCAAGCACGCACGGGGAGTGCACCACCCTCAATCCCCTCTCCCGGAGGAGCGCGGCGATATCCCGGTGGGTGAAGTAGTGCATGTGTCCCCCGTCGTAGGCGAGACGGCGGTCCTCGTCGTCGCCGCTCGTCACAGGAAATCGCCCTCTGGCCAAGAGCGACCACAGGTGCTTCAGGTAGCGGATGTTGGGCGTGTCCAGGACGAGAAGTCCTCGGGGTTTCAGAACCCGGGCGATTTCGTCCAGGACCGGGCGCGGATCGAGGACGTGTTCGATGACGGCCAGACACGTCACGGCGTCGAAGGAGCCGTCCGGGTGGGGAAACGGCCCGCGGTTCAAGTTGAAGACCTGAGCCCGCACACCGCGCTCTCTGGCCCGCTCGACCGCTTCGCCGCTGATCTCCAGGCCGTGGACCTCCGCGTACCGGCCCTCGGCCAACAGGACGCCGCCCAAGGTCCCGCTCCCGCAGCCCACGTCGAGGAGCCTCTCCCCGGGCGGAAGCTGGCTCACCGCCAGGTCCACCCGGAGGTTGCCCCCCCGGTACGGACCTTCGGCTCCCTCCCGCTCCAGCTTCGGCTTCCAGATCGAGCGGTAGACGTCCTGCTTGTTCGGCATGGTCTCTGCGCACCCCATTTCGGCCGGCATCGCCGCGTAGATCGACCGGTCCCAGCATAGGCCAGGACCCCCGTCCGGGGCAAGCTCGGTCGCAGGGCAGTCCGCTGTTGCCGAGAAACCCGGGCGAGAAAGTAGCTTGCATAGTCTGGCCGGGATGCCGTACACTAGTATGTTTCGCTGAGGCTGAGAGTGTGTCCTCCGACCCCCAAGTTCTTCCTCGAAGTTCCCAGACTGAGAGTCGGAGCGTCAAGCACCGGGCGCCGAGGGACCGGCCCGAGAGAAGTCCGGTACGGGAGCCCGTCGAGCTACGTCTTTTGCACCGAGAAGCATTTGGCCGGGCGCGCGTCCGTCTCGACCCGGGCGCCGGACTTGCGCGACCCGATGCTCCAGTGCACGTGCAGTCTACCATCAGCGTGGGGGGACAGATTCAATGGCGGTACGATGCAAGCAGTTGGGTGACGCCTCGGGCGCCGCGGACGAACCCAAGCGCAGCCAGTGCATGGAGAGCATGGACGGGAACACGGCTGCCGCCTACGTGGCGTACGCCTTCAATGAGGTGGCGGCCATCTACCCGATCACGCCTTCGTCCGTGATGGGCGAGGTCGCGGACGACTGGGCGGCCCACGGCCGGAAGAACATGTTCGGCCAGGTCCTCCGCGTGGTCGAGATGCAGTCCGAGGCGGGCGCCGCGGGTGCGGTCCACGGGTCGCTGGCGGCCGGCGCGCTGACGACCACCTTCACGGCCTCGCAGGGCCTCCTGCTCATGATCCCCAACATGTACAAGATCTCGGGCGAGCTTCTGCCCGGGGTGTTCCACGTGTCGGCCCGCGCGGTGGCCGGCCAGGCCCTCTCCATTTTCGGGGACCACTCCGACGTCATGGCCGTTCGGGAAACCGGCTTCGGGCTCGTGGCCTGCGGATCGGTCCAGGAAGTGATGGATTTGGCGACCATCACGCACCTGGCGGCCATCAAGTCGTCACTCCCGTTCGTCTCCTTCTTCGACGGGTTCCGGACGTCGCACGAGGTGCAGAAGATCCACGTCATCCCCTACGAAGAGATGGCCGGTCTTGTGGATCACGAGGCCATCGCCAACTTCCGCGCCCGAGCCCTCAACCCCGAGAACCCCCAGATGCGCGGGACGGCCCAGAACCCGGACATCTTCTTCCAGGTCTCCGAGGCGGCCAACTGCTACTACCAGAACGCCCCCAAGATCATCGAAGGCGTGATGAACCAATTCGGTGAGGCCTTCGGGCGCCCCTACCGGCTGTTCGACTACGTCGGCGCGCCCGACGCCGAGCGCGTCGTCGTGATGATGGGTTCGGGCGCCGAGACGGCCCACGAGACCGTCGAGTACCTGGCCGAACAGGGCGAGAAGGTCGGCCTCGTCAAGGTCCGCGTCTACCGCCCGTGGTCCGCCGAACATTTCATGCAGGCCCTCCCGAAGACGGCCAAGCGGATCGCCGTGCTGGACCGGACCCGCGAGCCGGGGGCCTTCGGCGATCCGCTCTTCCTCGACGTGGTGGCCACCCTCCGGGAGAACGCGTGCGACCAGACGGTCGTCGGCGGCAGGTACGGGCTCGGCCAGAAGGAGTTCACGCCGAACATGGCCAAGGCGGTCTTCGACGAGCTCGCCGACGAGTCGCCCCGGCGGCGTTTCACGGTGGGGATCGAGGACGACCTGACCCATCTCTCGCTGGCCGTAGGTGAGCCGATCCCGAGCTCCCCGCGCGATCTGGTCCGCTGCAAGTTCTGGGGCCTCGGGTCCGACGGCACCGTCGGGGCCAACAAGAACGCCATCAAGATCATCGGGGACAACACGGACCTCTACGCGCAGGGCTACTTCGCCTACGACTCGAAGAAGTCGGGCGGCCTCACGATCTCCCATCTGCGGTTCGGGAAGTCCCCCATCCGATCGACCTACAGCATCCAGACGGCCGACTACATCGCCTGCCACAAGGACACCTACGTCCACCAGTACGACGTCCTCGAGGGGATCCGCGAGGGCGGGACCTTCGTGCTGAACTCCCCGTGGACGGACGTGGAAGCCCTCGAGGCCAACCTGCCCGGTTCGGTCAAGCGTACGATCGCGGCCAAGAAGCTCCGCTTCTACAACGTCGACGCCGTGAGCATCGCCGCCGAGGTGGGCCTGGGCGAGCGGATCAACATGATCATGCAGACGGCCTTCTTCAAGCTGGCCAACGTCCTGCCGGTGGACGAGGCCGTCGAGCTGCTCAAGGAGGCCATCGAGAAGACCTATGGCGCCAAGGGCCGCAACGTGGTCGAGATGAACTGGAAGGCCGTGGACGCCGCGCTCGGCGCCGTCCAGGAGATCCAGTACCCCGAGTCCTGGGCCGAAGCCCCGATCGAGCCCGAGGAGAAACGGGACGAGCCGGAATTCGTCTCCTCAGTCGTCCGACCCATCCTGGCCCAGAGGGGCGACAAGCTGCCCGTCGGCCGGATGCCGCTCTGCGGCATCTTCCCCGTCGGGACGTCGAAGTACGAGAAGCGCGGGGTGGCCATCGAGACCCCCGAGTGGATCAAAGAGAACTGCATCCAGTGCAACCAGTGCTCGTTCGTCTGCCCGCACGCGGCCATCCGGCCGTACCTGGTGAGTGAGGAGGAACTCCCGAAGGCGCCGAAGACGTTCGAGACCCTTCCGGCGCGCGGCAAGGAGCTCGCCGGCTATCACTACCGCATCCAGGTGAGCCCGTTGGACTGCGTCGGCTGCGGCAACTGCGCCGACATCTGCCCTGCCAAGGAGAAGGCGCTGGTGATGAAGCACCTGGAGACCCAGAGAGACGTCCAGGTCCCCAACTTCGACTTCGCCGCCAGACTGCCCGTGCGCAAGGACCTGGTCTCGAAGTGGTCGGTCAAGGGCTCCCAGTTCCAGCAGCCGCTCCTCGAGTATTCGGGCGCGTGCCAGGGCTGCGGGGAGACGCCGTACGTGAAGCTGGCCACCCAGCTCTTCGGCGACCGCATGATGATCGCCAACGCCACCGGCTGCTCGTCCATCTGGGGCGGGAGCGCTCCGACGTGCCCGTTCACGATCAACGACGAGGGCCACGGACCGGCCTGGGCCAACTCGCTGTTCGAGGACAACGCCGAGTACGGCTACGGGATGTTCCTCGGGACGACCCAGCGGCGCAAGGAACTGCGCTCGATGGTGCAAGAGGCGCTCAAGGGCGAGCTCTCCGCGGAGCTCCGGGAGGCCCTCGAGGGGTGGCTCGCCGACTGGCTGGACGGCGAGAAGTCCAAGGCCTGGAGCCGAAAGATCAAGCAGGCGTTGGGCAAGCCGACGGACGGGATTCTCAAGAAGATCTACGACCGCAGGAACCTCCTCACCAAGACCTCCCAGTGGGTGGTCGGCGGCGACGGTTGGGCCTACGACATCGGCTACGGCGGGCTCGACCACGTGCTGGCGATGGGCGAGGACGTGAACCTGCTGGTTCTCGACACCGAGGTCTACTCCAACACGGGCGGCCAGTCGTCGAAGGCCACGCCCATCGGGTCGGTGGCCAAGTTCGCATCCTCGGGCAAGAAGACGAAGAAAAAGGACCTGGGGCTGATGGCCATGGCCTACGGCTACGCGTACGTGGCCTCGGTGGCCATGGGCGCCAACAAGAACCAGGCCGTGAAGGCCTTCACCGAGGCCGAGCAGTACCCGGGCCCGTCGCTCATCATCGCCTACTGCCCGTGCATCAACCACGGGATCAAGGCCGGGATGGTCAAGAGCCAGGAGGAGGAGAAGCGGGCCGTCGAGTCCGGCTACTGGCCGCTCTTCCGGTTCGATCCCCGGCGCGCCGATGAGGGCAAGAACCCGTTCCAGCTGGACTCGAAGGAGCCCAACGGCAAGCTGCGCGAGTACCTGATGGGCGAGGTCCGCTACGCCACGCTGGTCAAATCCTTCCCGGAAGAAGCCGAGCGGCTCCACGGCGCGTTGGAGAAGGAGTTCACCGCGCGCTACAAGAGGCTCAAGGCGATGGCGGAGGAAGGGGACGCGTAGGGGCGTATTGCCATACGCCCCTACTTCGCGGTCAACGTCGGGGCGACCGGCGGTCGCCCTCACATGCTTTGAATCCGCGGCATCTGTGGTTTGCCTTGTCGGCTCTTCGCCCCCTCACCATGTCGCGCGCTCGCCCCATCGAGACAGCACAATAAGCTGATAAAGCTGACAACGTCCCCAAAGCTCCCCGTCCCCAAAGCTCCCTTAGCTTCTCCCCTTCCCGAGCTGCGCAATGGCAGGGATGACGGTTACCGCCAAACCTCGGGATGCTGTCGCGATCCTACGAAAAACCTCGACCTCGGTATCGTCGCCGTTCTCGCCCTTGTTGGACGCATCATCCGTTTCACTTCGTGACTGCCGATATTGGTAAAGCATTCCAAGTGTCAAGAGACACAATCCGTACTTGAACCAGTACCTCAAGAGCTCTGGGTCGAGACCTCGACGACGAGCAATCTCGTTCCGCAAGTGCAGGTTATCCATATTGACGTACATATCGATGGCTTCGTCGTCACCGTACTTCAATTCCAGGGCTGCAGTCTCGTCGAAGCTATGCAACGCCCACTGGTCCTGGCGAACTTCGATAATGTTCGGGAATCCGGTCAGCGAAGCACCGGGAGGGGGGGCTGGCGGCCCGGGTGGCAGAGTAGGGGCTTCTGGCTCGACTTCCATGAGGAAGCTGGACTCGAACGCAGCAACTCGCGAGACATCAGTTACGGCAACTACAACTCGCAGTTGATCGCCTGGATTGGACCCTGCAGGTGGGGCGAAGCGCAGCAGCGCTTTTCCGTTCCACAGGTGAACTGTGCCGACACGGTTCGGGGCGCCCCGGACGTCCAGCCGCCCGGGATCGGTGGATCTGGAGAAATAGTCGTTGGAAGCGTCTGTCTCGAACTCCACTCGGCACGTGCGGTTCAATGGACACAGTTTGACCACGCCAGCCTTGGGTTCATGAGCGATCCTGAAGAAGGTCGGAAACTGCTTCCCCGCGTACGGTTCCGGCTCGGGGATCGGTCCGATCGGTACCTTAATCTTCTGCCCCTTACCAAAGACGGCGGCGAGGGTCGGGTCAGCACGAATGAGGGCCTGAATTACCGCTGAGGTATCCTCTTCGGAGCGTGACTGGAGCCTCGCCTGGCGGCGCCGGGCGTTTAGCTCCCGGAGCCCCTGGTGGTCCTTCAAGTACTCCACGATCGCATCTTCCAAAGCAGTCCGTTCCTGGCACTGACGCATTCGATCACGGGAAGCCAGGAACAGATCCTCGCGTGTTCTCTGAGGAAGTGCGGTGCAGTCAACGATGACTATCATGTCCTTCGCGATGTAGTCGAACTTCGTGCGGCGCGCGATGAAGTCACTTCCTAGCTCGCTGTGGAGTTGCCCGTTGACGTTGAAGAATACGCCGCCGGCATACCTCTCCGACCCTGCGTGCCGCTCATCCTCTGGCTCTTTGAGCACCACCAGCCGCACCTGAACCGGGCCGACTCCCACCACTTCCATGGGTCCGCCAGTATCGAGGCCTGGCTCAATTCGGTTCCTGTCGTCCGCGAGTACCGAGCAGAGTCCGCCCATCGTGGTGTCGTAAGAGTGTGCCCGATAGCCCGATCGCCTCTCGTGGATCCTGATCGGGAGCGCGGGATCCTGAAGGTGCCTTTCGAGAGCGTATCTAAGATCGAGAGTAGCCAAAGTCTTGAGTCGCCCTCGGAACTTGTAGTTCCACAACTTGACACAAGTACCAGCTGCAAGTTCGCCGACATAGGCCTCGGGGTATCGTCCCGGCAGAACGGGCAGCGTATCGCTCTCGAACGAGGGCACCTGACGGCCGGGGGCCAGATAGACATACATGGTTTGGGGTTGGGAGCGAGCGGGATCGAGCCGCCGTATGAGTGTGAAGCCCCAATGGTGTCGCCGAGGTGATGGTCCCGAGGGAAGGTCGGGCTGTCGCCTTGAGATCACCAACTGGAAGCTATGTGTACCAGCGAACTGCAGAACCCCTGTTGCGCCCATGTTGAACTTGCCCTGAACGAATGGGATCGCAGTCTTATTCTCACGTAGTAGCGAGAGAAGAGTGTCCGGAAAGTCGTCCGGGGCCTGTCCCTCTCCATCGTCTACGATGAGGTAGCTGGGCTGGTCCTTCGTGCCACACGCCACCAAGCGGATTCGCTCAGCATATCGGGTCCGGGAACCTGCATCAAGGTTTTGGACTCGACCATCTCGAATTCCGAGGAAACGTTCCACTGCCGCTTGCATGGACGCTGGAGCGTCTGCCGCGGTTGGATCGATGCCATGTCTGCGGCATTCCGCAGTCAACTGTCACCGGTCAGTCAAAAGCGGCCAGGTAGGAACACTTCAGAAGCGGCCACTCCGGGCAGCGCGTGGAGTATGGCTGATCGCTCGTTGATTCTGCAAGGT
>Ga0180437_10005433_pt1 | contig 17464 bp, 13 predicted proteins | sample SS_ome_4_FD_132410 | JGI IMG/M metagenome (GOLD analysis project Ga0180437, IMG submission 132410) | Hypersaline lake sediment archaeal communities from the Salton Sea, California, USA - SS_3_D_1 metaG | ecosystem: Environmental > Aquatic > Non-marine Saline and Alkaline > Hypersaline >... | reverse complement strand
TGTTCGGTCCTGCCCTGGGTTCCGTCTCCGATTTGTTTGGGCTCCGTTTCCCCCTCCCCCTACAAAGTCGCCCTGCACAAATCTCCAACGGAACCCAGGGCAGCACCGAACGCCAAAACATCTCTGAAACATAACGACATAGCCAAGGCGAACCACTGCCGGGGAGAGACTAAGCAACGAGAAAGGAAAAGGGATATGGAAATAGTCAAGTTGCTGGAGCCGATCACGATCAACGGCCTGAAGATACCGAACAGGACCGTCATGCCTTCCATGGGCATGGCCTACACGAGCGACTACACCTTGACCGATCGGTTCAAGGCCTTTTACCGGGAGAGGGCCGAAGGGGGCGTAGGCCTGATGACGATCGGGCCGATTGCCATCGACAAGGCGGGCAGTGCCCCGTTCATGCCGGCTCTTTTCGACGATCAGTACGTGGAGCCGCTGAAGCTGTACATCGATGAACTCCACCGGGACACGGACACGAAGGTGGCAACCCAGCTCATTCACCTGGGCCGGGCTGCCTTCTCGATGATATCGGGCGTGCCGTCGATCGCCCCCTCGCCCGTACCGAGCAAACTGAGTGGGGAGACCCCACGGGAGATGACCAGGCAAGACATCGAAGAGGTCCAGGAAGCGTACGTCCAGGCGGCGAGGCGGTCCAAGGAGGCGGGCTTTGATTTCGTGGAGGTCCTGGCCTGTACCGGGTACTTGATCAGCCAATTCCTTTCACCGGTAACGAACAAGCGGACCGATGAGTATGGCGGTAGGATCGAGAACAGGATGCGTTTCGGCCTCGAGGTGATTACCCGGGTCAGGGAGGTGCTCGGGAGAGACTATCCGCTGGGGATCAGGATTGCCGGGAACGACTTCATGGAGGGTGGGCACACGAACGAGGAGTCCGGTATCTTCGCTGCCGAGGCAGTGAAGGCGGGTGTGGATGCCGTCAACGTGACGGGGGGATGGCACGAGACCTACGTGCCGCAGCTCAATACGAGCGTGCCTCCCGGGACCTTCGTCTATCTGGCAGGGGGAATCAAAGAGAAGGTGGACGTACCGGTCTTTGCCTCCAACCGGCTGGGCGATCCCTACGTTGCCGAGAGGGCTCTCCGGTCCGGGGCTTGTGACATGGTCTGCTGGGGCCGGCCGTTGATCGCGGACCCGGAGCTACCGAACAAGGTCAAAGAGGGGAGGCTCGACGAGATCGTGCCCTGTATCGCCTGCAATCAAGGTTGCTTTGACTCCATCTTCTCCGGCACCTCGGTCTTCTGTGTCATGAATCCCCGGGCGGGAAGGGAGGAGGAACTGCCGGTTCGCAAGACCGAGACGCCTAAGAAAGTGATGGTTGCCGGAGGGGGGCCGGCAGGTATGGAATTCGCCCTCACAGCGGCCCAGGAAGGGCACGATGTGACCCTGTATGAAAAGGAGGCCTCCCTGGGCGGGCAGGTGAACCTGGCAAAGGCCTCGCCCGGCAAGGAGGAGCTGGGCAGGATCACCGAGAGCATGCGCGGCCGCATGAACCGCTACGGTGTGAAGGTGAAACTCGGCACAGCCCTCACCGCCGAGACGGTAGAAGAGGAAAAGCCCGATGTTCTGGCCGTTGCCTCAGGTGCCTTGCCCGTGGACATAAACGTGCCCGGGATCGACAAGCCCCATGTTCACTGTGCATGGGACGTCCTGATGGAAAGGGTGCCGAACATCGGCAAGAACGTCGTGATCGTCGGCGGGAATGCGACGGGTTGTGAGACTGCCCACTACCTGACCGCCATCGGCACAGCGGATCCCGCCATATTCACCTTCCTGATGTACCACACCGCCGAAAACCCGGAGTCCGCCAAGAAGCTTCTGTACAATTCGGGAAGAAAGATAACCGTCGTGGAAATGGTCACTCGCCTGGCCGGCAATGTCGGCCGCTCCGCTCGCTGGCCCCTGATGAAGAGCTTGAGGATGATGGGGGTGGACCTTCGGCGCGGGGCCAAGCTCCTGGAGATCAGGGACGACTCCGTCCTCGTAGAGAGCGAAGAAGGACAGGAATCCATACCGGCCGATACGGTCATCATGGCTGTGGGGTCCCGGTCGGTCAACGAGCTGGCCGCAGCGGTGATGACAGAGGGCGTCAAGGTGATTACCCTCGGGGACGCAAAGGAACCGAGGAAGCTCACCGAAGCCATACGCGAGGGTTTCGAAGAAGCTTTGAAGATCTGATCATCGTCCCGTGGATCTGATCTTCAGTGTGGGATCCCCCAGTATGACTTCGTTGATCCCTTAAAGGCCAGCGCACCCGCATCTGTCTCAATCGGAAGACCGTTGTTTTGCAATCATGAGAATGCTCGGCAGGGTCTGCTGTTGTATGTCGGGAATGAAAGCGAAAAATGTGATTCCTGTAACAGATTATTTCGTACTACCAGTAGTGTTGTCTTGACAGTTATTCGAACCTTTCGTATAATAGTACCACTACCTCATCATTCGTTTTGACCACCCTTCGCTTTATCTCAACACTAGTGTCAACTGGTCTAGACAGGACTGTGTATTTCTGGCCCAAACGAGTTTCAGGAGGGTTTGATGGTGTACAGCGATTGTATCCCTGTGTCTACTGGTGCGGATGGTGCGGACCTGGACAATTGTGCGTTTGAGTCTCGATCCACCGATGAGCTGGAGGAGGAGATCGCGGAACTCTGCACCCAAATCGACGCAGCTACCTACAGGCTCCTACGGGCGATCGCTGAGTTCGACCGACGAGAGGCATGGGGTTGGGGTTTCCCGTCCACCGCGCACTGGCTGAGCTGGCGGGTAGGTCTTGATCTCGTGACCGCCAGGGAGAAGGTTCGAGTGGCACGGGCACTGGAGGGCTTGCCTCAGATAAGGGAGAGGTTTCGGCAGGGAAGGGTGAGCTATTCCAAGGTGCGGGCCATGACACGGATTGCCTCCCCGGAGAACGAGGAATACCTGTTGTATCTTGCCGAGAACGGCACGGCGGGCCACCTGGAGATGGTGGTACGGGCATATCGGCGGGCGTCCCGTGGAGATGACCCGGGGGAAGCGAGGCGGCAGAGAGAGGAGCAGTACTTGGATACGTACACCGATGATGATGGTATGGTGGTGATACGGGGCAGGCTGCCCCAGGAGGTGGCGGGTCTTCTGGAGAAAGCCTTGGAGGCTGCCATGGATGCTTTGAGAGAGGCGGAGCAAAAGGAGGAGAAGGGGGATGGGCAGGACTTGGATGGGAGGGTCCCCGGAGACGATTCAGCGGAATCGTCGGATGGGTCGGCAGCGATTGCAGCTGGGAGATTGCCGCGTCACTCAAGATCCTCGCAATGTCCACAACCGGATCCTGCTGGCGCGTCTGATACGCACGATTCAGCGGAATCGTGGCGGCCAGAGGACTTCAGCCAGAGGCGAGTGGATGCGCTGGGGCTCCTGGCAGAGGCTGCACTGGGAAGAGGACTGGATCAAACGGAGCGCGGAGAACCCTATCAGGTAATGATTCACGTGGATGCAGACGTTTTGGCCGGCCGATCCAGTGAGGGCTGTTGTGAATTGGGGGACGGAGATGGAATTTCCGCGGAATCGTGCCGGCGGCTCTCCTGTGACGCCCCCCATGTGACAGTAACTGAGGATGCGGAGGGCAACGGCCTTCATCTGGGCCGCAAGGCAAGGAAGGTCTCGACACGTCTGTGGAGGGCCCTGATGAGCCGGGATCGAACCTGCCAGTTTCCGGGTTGCGCCAAGACACGTCACCTGCAGGCCCACCACATCGAGCACTGGGCCAGGGGAGGGGAGACGAGCCCGCACAATCTGGTCCTATTGTGTAGGGCCCACCACTGGGCGGTCCACGAGGGTGGGGTAGGGGTGGAGGGCCGCGCCCCTCATAGGCTGGTGTTCCGGCGGCCGGATGGTCGAGTCCTCCCCGTTTCTCCGGTGCCCGTTCCGATCAACGGGAAGGCATGGGACGCCCTTAGGGATGGGAATCGAAGCGCGGGGCTCGAGATCACGGCCAAGACGGTCGACTGTTTCTGGGATGGAGAACGGATGGATCTCGACCTCGCCCTGTCCGCCCTCATGACCTATGACGACGACCCCACCGATTCGGGCAAAACTTCCAAGCGATAGCCATCGTCCATATACCATGCCACCAGGAAAGCAATGCCTCCTTGGCCGCTCCGAGGCCGAGTACATTCAAGATCTCTCAAGGAAGAGGATGAGACATGGAACGACTCATTCGGCCGAGGATTGGGTCAATATGTCGCTTTAACACATTGAATTTATTGTATTTTGTGATGCCTGCGTCTAATATGGAAAACCCGAAAATTCAACCTTTCCACTTGCTACCAGAAGGGGGCGGTCTGGAAGTAGGGATCACTGCATGAACTGTTGAACTCCGACCTCACAGCCCAAACCCCACATTGTGTTTGCTCTCTCTAGCCTAACGGGGGCGTTTTTCGCAGAACCCGCCATTGGTTGTTTTATTTCGTCCAACAGCCAAGATCCTATGGCAAACGCTTGATTCCTATTCACAAATGTCTGCCATTCTTTTGTTGACAGTTCTTAGATGCCATTGCTATTCTTATTCCAAATAGAACTCAATTAGAGCCAAAGTACTATTCAGACACAGGGCCTTTCCAAACCAACTAAGACAGAAGGAGGGGGAGAATGAAAGTGAAACTCTGTCTTGCGATCGCGTTGGCCATGGTAGCCGCCACACTGAGTTGCGGGCTTCTGGATCTTCCACAAGCGTGTTACGAGGGAGATTTGAATCTTCCTCCCGACATTCCACAGGAGATCCAGGATTATATCGCAGAGTTGGTGGCCTGTGAGGAAGGGAAGGTCTGCAACTCTGTCATCGGTTTGCTCGACCAGTGTGAATCAATTTTGGGCGTTTTGGAGGAATGGATAGGCATCCAGTTGCCCGATAAGTTCAACCCCTGCGAGAAAGTAGGAAAGTTCGTCCTTCGCCATGGAGATCTCCCAATACTGGATGAGATCGGAACGTGTCAGGATCCTGGTGGTGCGGGGGATCCTTGCGCCGAGGATGATGATTGCGTGAACACCTGCGCCGTAGACGTGTGCACGTAGGGCTGGGTTCCGTTGGTTCGTCTGAAGGGACTTGAGACGAACCTGGTAAGTTAGTTTTTCTTGATCCCCATGAATGAAGGGCGGTATCCGTCTCGGGTATTGCCCTTTTTACACTACCCTTCCATCCTCCAAGGAGAAATGTCGCTGATCTTTCGAGTGGGAATTTGGCTGAAAGAGTACATCTCGATTACTCAAATATGAGGTGGTCCCATGAAGAGACGGAGATACGTTTTCGTTTGCGTGGCCGTTCTTCTCGCTGCAGCCGGTCAAACGGCAATGGCGTCAACCCTGGACCGAACACTGGATCCTGTAATCCTCAAGGGCGCAGATTTGATCGATTGCTTCACGGGCTCTTCGCCAGATGACATCGTGGCCTTCAGGTATCAGGGAGACAGTTGGGAACAAATACCCGTTCAGGCAGACGAGATGGCAACCTTGGATATTGTTACGCCTTATGGCCCTTACGCAGCCGCTGCTGGATATCCTCCTCCAACAGGCGTCAACGTGCTTTTCTATATTGATGTAGACACATACACGGGTGCGGATCCGGACACAAGCTTCGACGATAATGACGAACTGGTATTCATGGCCAAAGATTCGGGTGGCGAGCCTACTTCTTTCACTTATCCAGAGGGCGTCATTTCAGGGTCCGCCTGCAAGATCATCATCACTGACCCGCTGGATGGTGGGACAGGGTATGTCTACCTGTTTGAGCAGGATGGCACTTTGGATCCCGACGCGAGCACAAGCTATGTAGATTACCAGTTCCATCTCATAGCCGGCACATATCCTGATGATTACAGCATTGCCGGTGGCTTTAACCCTGAAGAGACAACCATTACAACCAGCAACTACTCTCATCATTTTTCCGACCTATGGATTAACGATGGCTTGGAAATCTATGCGGGGTTAGCAACCGGAACCGATATCCTCGACAGGCACCAGAATTATTTTGCACCCGGAAATTGCGCGCGGACAGAAGACACTTTCTCGCAGGGCGAGGGCTGTTTTGTAACGAACAAGAGTGGTCCGATTCGAGTCATCCGTTCTTATATGGGAGCAAACAGTGGCCCGCTCACACAGAGGACGAACGTCTTCTATGAGGGGAGACAGGACATAGTCACGGATCTGAGGGTACATGAAATAAACGGAGTTTATGACGTTTTTGACTATGAACCTGCGGCCACCGGAATGGTCTATTATAGCAATCTGAATACGACGGGTCTGCAACTGGACGGAGTCCCCGAAACGGCCAACACTGGTCTGCTCGAATGGGAATTCGTCACTGGAATGCAGGGATCCCTCGTTCTTCTCCACGACCTGGAAAGCGACCTCTTGATTGGGACGGAGGCTGACATAGATTCGTACTGGGAAGACGACAGTTCCAACCCCGTCTCGGACTGTACAGGCGATGGACTAGCTTACGGAACGAGCGGTGTTGCACTTCTGTTCGTGCCGAGCGACAACATCTGCACGGATCCCCTTGGGCCGGGGTGCAACAACTTACGTTATGTAAAAGCGAAAAGACACATTTACTACGATGAACCGGGAATAACCACAGCGGACGCCGCGCAGTATTGGAATCGCCTGCAAGAGCCCCTGACGATTGTTGTTGAGCCCGTTGACGATACATGCACGGACAATGATGGAGATGGGTATTACCCGCAGACTGGATGTGCAACGCCACTGGACTGTAATGACGCAAACGAGAATATCTATCCAACAAACTTAAACACCTATTGTGATTGTGAGGGACCTTATCCTGAAGGGACCACTGAGGTCTGCAGTGGAGATGCAGACGAAGATTGCGACGGATTAGTCGATAATGAGGACCCTGAGTGTCAAGGGTATTCTTCAGCTGCAAATGCCGAGGCCTCGGCCTACGGTTCTGAATCCCTCACAGGATCGGGAGCGTTCAATGGGCTAGCTCTTCTTCTGATCCCAGTGGGGGCGGTTCTCTTCTTGAGGATTCTGCGTAGGAAGAGGTAGGTATCTAACGTGATTTTGCGGGAAACATGGGGCGGTATCCCTTGCGGGTATCGCCCTTTTTAATCTGTGTCTAGAGCATCCCTGGGACTGAAACTATAGCGCAAATATGACCCTGGGCCGAAGCCCTTCCGCTGACGATTACCGCAAGAGATATTGAAGGAAATCCAGCCCTCCGAATTTATCAAGGTCTCACTTCAAATAGTGGAAACCCAAGAGTCGATCCCTTGCTGTCCGTGAAGGTGTCTTGTTTTTCGGATTTCCTTTTCAGATCTCGTTTCCCAACATGACCTTGCGGAAGATCCATATCCCGCGTTCCAGCCTTGTCGTCTATCCCATCCCCTCCAAGTCAAGACTTCTTGCTCAACCGAAACATGGCAGGTTTGTTAATCGAAATTCCCAGACCACAGAGCTAGGGAGTTTCACAGAGGCATAGCAGAATGTGAGACCGCCGTTTGCCATTCAGGCATCAATGTGTGGGGATGACAGATGTATCATTCTGGGTGCTGGAGAAGAGCAGTAGTAAAACCTAACGTTCAAACTCAGCCGCCGCCCGCATTGCGGTCGGCTGGAGTGCCTTGTTGGGCCACAACCGTGGTCCAGGGCCTGATCTTCTTCAGCACCGGACGCAGCTTACGCTCCGCGACCTCCGTGTCGTGTGCAGCCTGAGCGCGCAACCAATACCCATTGGAGAGACCGAAGAACCGGCACAACCGCAGATCGGTGTCCGCCGTGATGGCGCGCTTCCCCGCCACAATCTCACTAATGCGCTGGGCGGGAACGCCGACCTCCTTAGCCAATCGATACTGGGTCAACCCCATCGGTTTGAGGAACTCTTCCAGCAGGACCTCACCGGGGGTTACGGGTTTGAGTTTGCTCATGATAGATTCACCTCAGTGGTAATCCACGATCTCAACATCTTCTGCGCCGGCTTTCGTCCAACGAAAGAAGACGCGCCATTGATCGTTGATACGAATGCTGTACTGGCCGGCACGGTCGCCTTTGAGTGCTTCAAGGCGATTTCCGGGAGGTATCCTCAGATCATCCAGTCGGCCGGCAATCTCGAGTTGTCTCAGCTTTCGTCGCGCTATCGTCGCGATGTTCACGAACGGTCTCACGCGAACGCCTTTTGACAGCGCTTCGGTATCTGGACACTTGAATGACCTGATCATTCCCGAATACTAACGCATCGCGTGATTAACGTCAAGCGTGATTATGAGTCCCAGCTTCGTGCGCCTTGCACCTGGACCTTTCTCCTAAGCCTGATTTGGCCTGGGCGCCCATCCGAAAGCCCGCCTGTTGATCTCTGCGTATCGATATGGTATCCGTATTACGGAAAGGAGATCGATATGGACACGGTAACCCTCTCGACCAAGTTTCAGGTTGTCATCCCTCGGCGTATCCGAGAGCGTATGTGCCTCCGTCCCGGGGAAAAACTGCAGGTCATTTGCTTCGACGACCGAATTGAGCTCATCCCTGTCCGTCCCATGTCCAAGATGAAAGGATTTCTCAAGGGATTCGATCGTACCTTCAAGAGGGAAAAAGAGGACAGGGTATGAATCTCGTCGACACATCGGGCTGGATCGAGTATTTCTTCGGGGGAAGCAACGCGTCCTTCTTCGCTCAGCCGATCGAAGACACGGACGAACTCATCGTCCCTGCTGTTTGTTTGTACGAGGTTTTCAAGAAGATCAATCAGGATGTCGATGAGGCCAGGGCGCTGCAGGCAGTTGCGCAGATGAAGCAGGGACAGATCATGGAGGTTACCGAGGAAGTCGCTCTGCGGGCGGCTCTGATCAGCCTGAGGTACAAGCTGCCCATGGCTGACGGGTTTGTCTACGCCACGGGCCAAATGGAGGGGGCCGCAATCTGGACCCAGGATTCCGGTTTCAAGGATCTGCCCGGAGTCCGTTACAAGCAGGCCAGAAAATGAGAAAGGGGTCTGGCCCCATTCTTTGATTGAAACCCTATGTAGAGGAGGAGCGAGGTATGGCGGCAAAACAGTGGGACAGTCCCCCCGAGATGCAGATTGATGCAAGTAAGGCGTATCGCGTGACGATTGAGAGTTCCCAGGGCGTGATTGAGTTGGAACTCTACCCGGAGCACGCGCCGAAAACCGTGAACAACTTCGTGTTTCTGACCCGAGAGGGGTTCTACGATGGTATATCGTTCCATCGGGTAATCGCCGATTTCATGATCCAGGGTGGAGATCCGACGGGTTCGGGGCGGGGCGGTCCAGGATACAAATTTGAGGATGAGGTGGCGGGGAACCCGCTCAAGCACGAGACAGGGGTGATCTCAATGGCGAACGCCGGGCCGAACACGAACGGGAGCCAGTTCTTCATCACCCATTCGCCGCAGCCGCATCTGAATGGGAAACACACCGTGTTCGGAAAGGTGGTAAAGGGACAGGAGGTGGTGGATGCTATTCAGCAGGGCGACAAGATGGAGCGGCTGGAGGTCAGCGAAGGGTAGGGCGCCTTGTTGGAGCGGAGCAGATGAGCTTGCAGACCTTGCTGACCGACAGTTTCAAGTTCTTTTGGAACCGTTTGTTCTCTATCGTGCTGATCATCGTCCCGGTGGTATTCCCGATCGAGCTTGTTCGCGTTCGTTACGCAGAGTCTTTCCTGGGCCCGGAGGCGGATTTCTCGTCCCAGTTGCCGACGTTACTGCTTGGATTGGCGGCTTATCCGATTCATGCTGCCGGTGTCATCTTCTTCATCGCATCGGTTATCTCGGGTGACAAGCTCGGCATAAAAGGCTGCTGGCTGCTCGGACTGAGATCCTGGGGCCCTTTTCTTTTGCTCTCCCTGTTGCTGGGAGGTGTCACTGCACTCGGATTCATGTTGTTTCTTGTTCCGGGACTCATCGCGCTCGGACGTTTTGCCTTCGCGGATTTCGATCTTCTTCTGAACAAGCACCACCCTGCCGATGCGATGCGGTACAGCTGGGAGGCTACGAGACCTTACTTCTGGCTGATTCTAAGCGGATACCTCGTCATCTTCGCTGCTGTCATCGCACCCTATTTCTTCCTCGTCTTCGTTTTGGAGGATTTGATCAAAGACCTCGGCATCTTCGAGGTCGCCCTGGACACCCTCTATGCGGTATTGAGCACCCTGCTCACGATCTTTCGGTTTCGGGTCTATGACTTGGCGAATGAACGGCGGGACCTCGGGCTGAGTCCCACCCATGACAACGAGACGACCCAGCGCGAGTCTGACGAGACGTAACCTCACGAAAGGGAGAGAACTTGACGTGGCTTGGATATTCCTCGGGATTGCAGGTCTGTTCATATGGCGATCGGTGATCGGTTTGAAGGTGTTCGCAAAGGGCACGGCCTGATCTCACCCACACTCCCCACCCGTACCCCCACCCGCACCCGAAATGGGCAAACGGGCGGCGTTCGAACCTTGTAATCATTGAGACTGCTTCGAATCAACGGACTTCGAGTCTTTCCGGAGGATTGTGGTTGAAACGGGAGGTAAATCCGTGTCAGCAGTGGTCGTAATCTTCGGTCTCTTCATCCTCGGCATGGGTGCGGCAGTCCTTTTGTCTCCGGAGCGACTCAAGAAGCTGCTGCGGGTCGTCCTGCACAAACAGGCGTTCAGACGGGCAGCCGGGATTCGGATCATTGTGGGCATCCTTTTCCTTCTGGCCGCTTCGGGGACGCGGGCCCCGTCTTTCATAACCGCCATGGGCATTCTGTTCCTTCTGGCCGGGATAGCGATCCGCTTCACAGGCTCTGCTCGAATCGAAAGAATGGCGAATTGGTGGATGGAGCGGCCCGACTGGGTCCTTCGGGTCTGGGCGGTGACGGCCGGAACCCTAGGAGGGGTCCTGTTGTGGTGCGGTCTGTGAGACCGGCTATCGGGCACCGGCGGCCTTGTAGGCCGCTTCAACTATGCCCAGGGCCTCCTCCTGTACCCTCTTGAGGTGCTCCCCGCCCTTGAAGCTCTCCGCATAGATCTTGCTCACGTCTTCCGTTCCGGAGGGCCGGGCTGCAAACCAGGCGTTTTTGGAAACGACCTTCAGCCCGCCGATCGAGGCGTTGTTGCCCGGTGCGTTCGTCAGCTTCGCGAGGATCTTCTCGCCGGCCAGCTCTCTTGCCGTCACCATATCGGGAGAGAGTTTCTTGAGCGCCTCCCTCTGTTCCGACGTGGCGGCCGCGTCGACGCGCTCGTAGACAGGGCTTCCGAACCGCTCTTCCAGGTCCCTGTAAAGCTCGTCCGGTGCACGGCCTGTCCTGGCGATGATCTCGGCAGCCAGCAGGTTCATGATGATCCCGTCCTTGTCCGTGGTCCAGACGGTTCCGTCTTTCCGCAGGAAGGAAGCCCCGGCGCTCTCCTCGCCGCCGAAGCCGTAAGAGCCGTCGATCAGCCCCTCCACGAACCATTTGAACCCAACGGGCACCTCGGAAAGCTTTCTCCCGAGGTGCGCTGCCACGCGATCGATCATCGAGCTCGAGACCAACGTCTTTCCCACACAGGCCTCGGGCTTCCAGTGCGGCCGGTTCTGGAAGAGGTACCAAACGGCCACGGAGAGGTAGTGGTTCGGGGCAAGCAGGCCCGCACCCTTGGTCACGATTCCGTGGCGATCCGTGTCCGGGTCGTTCCCGAAGGCGATGTCAAACTTGTCCTTGAGCCCGATCAGACCCGCCATGGCGTAAGGGGAAGAGCAATCCATCCGGATCTTGCCGTCCTTGTCCACGGTCATGAAGCCAAAGGTCGGGTCTGCTGTCCGGTTGACCACCTCGAGGTTGAGGCCGAAGCGGTCGGCTATCGGTTCCCAGAACCCGATGCCCGACCCTCCCAGTGGGTCCACACCGATCGTGAGCCCCGACCCTGCGATCGCCTCCATATCGAGGATGTGTTCGAGGTCCCGTGTGTACGGGCCAACATAGTCGTGCATGCGGGTCGTATCGGCAGAGAGTGCCTGCTGGAAGGGCATCCGCCGCACTTCCCGGGTTCCCCCTCGCAGGATCTCGTTCGCCCTGTCCTCGATCTTCTTCGTGGTTTCCGTATCGGCCGGGCCACCGTGGGGCGGGTTGTACTTGAACCCCCCGTCATCCGGGGGGTTGTGGGAGGGCGTGATCACCACGCCGTCGGCCAGGCCCTTCGTTTTGCCCTGGTTGTAAGTCAGGATGGCATGAGAGATGACAGGCGTAGGCGTATAGCCGTTGTCCTCCTGAATCACGACCATCACCCCGTTGGCCGCAAATACCTCAACAGCGGTTGCGAGGGCAGGCTCAGACAGGGCGTGCGTGTCCTTGCCTATGAAAAGAGGACCGCGGATCCCCCCTTTCTTCCGGTACTCGCAGATCGCCTGCGCAATGGCGAGAATATGGTTTTCATTGAAACTTGCCTTGAAGGGGGATCCCCTGTGGCCGGACGTACCGAACGCGACCTTCTGCGTTGGATCCGATACATCGGGGGCGTATGTATAGTAAGAGGTGATCAGCCTGGGGATGTTGACGAGTAGATCGCGCGGTGCCGGTTTTCCAGCCAAAGGGGAAAGGGCCATGGTCTTGCCTCCTTCGAAAGGACGGGTCCGATTCAACTAAAGCAAAATTCTGTGTGTCTTTCAATAAGAACCGGCCGTCCAGAAGCTTTTTTCTGTCGAAAGATTTTTTTGGAGAGAATAATATACTTGCCTGTATCGCGCCGGTGGACTATATTGTTCAAGATAGCGGAAGGACGATGAGCAGCGGATGGAGGCCGACGAGGCTGTCCGCCAAGAGATGAACCGTGTGAAAGAGGAGGAAGGACGATGAAAAGGGGAATCGTCCTGGGGTTCGTTCTGGTTACCTTTTTCCTGTATGGCAACGATACGAATGCGGATGACTGCGTCTACATAGGGAGCACCCCCGTTTGTATCGGGATGAAGAAGAAGGCCGTGGTCAATGCCTTGGTAGAAGAGTACGACATGCAGGCCAAGATGGAGGAGGACGGAAAGGCGAGCGAGGACATCTGGCTCCTGCGGACGAAATCAGGCGGGCTGGGTGAGAATATGAAGGGGATCATCGAGTTTCACAACGGCAAGGTGCGGAGCGCTTACAAGAGCTGGGGGAGCTTTCAGAGTGCGGATCAGCTCTTCGATGTCGTCTTCCAGCTGTTTTCGAAATCCGCAGAGGAGGGGAAGGCGAGGCCCGAGATATTGCTCCACGAGATTGAGCTGAAGCCCGGATCGGATTGGAAACAGATCAAGATCAAGTTCTCTGGCAAGGAGATCGAGATCAAGAAGATATCGGATCGTGACGGAGCGACCGTCGTGCTCGATGAGAACCTAAGGAAGGAGTGATGAATCAAGGGCTGCGCGTATCTTCCCCAACGCGGCCTGGTTGATCTCTGAAGCGCTCTTCTCGGAGGAGGATTCCGTATAGCAACGGAACTCGGGGGCATTTCCCGAGGGCCGCAGATGGATGGTGTCCCCGGTCGAGAAGGTGACGCGTGCCCCGTCGGTGAAATCGATCTTCTCAACAGGGCCCCACGTCTCCCCGAAGACCTGGGTCACCACCTCTTCCCCCCGTTCCCTGAACCTCTCAATGATTCGCTTTCCGGTCTCCATTGGGACCTCCCGCAACAGGCCGCTTTGCGTGAACCGTGGGGGCAAGGAGGAGACCAATGCAGAGATCGATTGCCGCTGTTTCGCCGACTTGACCAGCAGGGCGATGATGGGCAGGGCAGCATCACGGGTGGGCAAGGCCCTTAGGACCCTGCCCGTATCCGCCCCTCCGATATCCGTTGCCGTCAGAAACCCCCCGTTTGCCTCGTAGCCGACCACTCTCTGGTGTCCAACGCGCACAGCATCCAGCATCGACTCGATAACATAGGGTGAACCGATCCGCGTGCGATTCACGTTCGGGAATCGTCCTGATCTCTCGAGGGCACTGTTGCAGCTCACAGGAACCGAGACAGAATCGGCTTCCAGGAAGTCAGCGACGAGGATGCCCAAGACATCCCCCCGGACGACCTTGCCGTTTTCGTCGACAACGAGCGGACGGTCTCCGTCTCCGTCAGCGGTGACCAGCGCGCTCGCCTTGTGCTCGGTTACCCATTCGGAGAGTTGTTCGGTTTGCTCTACGGCTTCGGTGTCGAGAGGAACAAAGGACTCGGACCAGCCCACCTCGACCACCTGAGCCCCGAGCGCGCGCAGTGTCTCCGGGAGGATCTGGCGGGAGACAGAAGAGTGCTGGTAGAAGGCGATCGAAAGCCCATCCAGACACCCGGGCAAGAAGAACGAAACGAATCGGTCGATGTAGTCCCGTCTTGCGGCGGGATTGTCCTGGCTGAGCGCAGGACTGAGTTCCGGCTTCAGGTCCCCCTTGTCTGTGAACGCCGAGCTGCCCTGCCGGATTCGTTCCTGCTCTTCGCTCTTCAGTGCCCGGTAGCGAAGGGATATCTCTTCCTCGTCCGCCTTCAGAATCTCGCCCCAGGGCATGTTGTACTTGATACCGTTGCGGTCCTCCGGGATGTGGCTTCCGGTGACCATGATGCCGGGCACATCGGACGCCAGGCCGTGGACCGTCAGGGCCGGCGTAGGCACGAAACCGCAATAGTCAGCCCGGAGTCCCTCCTCTTGGGCGGCGAAAGCAACGGCATGGAGGATTCGAGGCGTGCTCTTCCGGAGGTCCCCGGCGATGGCGACCGCTCGTGGCGAAGACTTCGTCTTGACGTACCGAAGAAAGGCAAGGGTGTAAAGACAGCACTCACGATCGGTCATGTCGGTCACCAGGCCCCTCAAACCGCTCGTGCCGAATCGGAGTGCCATACCGTCTATCCTCGCACCGTTTGCTTCAGAATCTTTTTCGACGACGAGGACGAGTGATACATACCTGACTCCTGGCTCCTGATGCCCACCCCCGCCCCTTCGGGCGTGGGTGCGGAAGCGGGCGCGGGGCCTGACCCCCGACCCCCGATCCCTGACCCCTGTCCTTTTCACTCAATGCGCCCGTAGTCATCCTCGAATCGGACGATATCGTCTTCGCCGAGATAGTCTCCTGACTGAACCTCGACCACGCGAATCATCTCTTGCCCCCGGTTTTCCAGCCGGTGCCGGGCGCGCACAGGGATATAGATGTGTTCGCCACATGGGACTTCGATCACCTTGTCGTCCAGGGTGACCGTGGCCGTGCCTGTCACGACGGCCCAGTGTTCCGAGCGGTGTTCATGGGCCTGGTAGCTCAGTCGGGCTCCGGGCTTCACGTCAAGCCACTTGACCTGATAGCCGTCCCCCAGGTCGAGCACCTTGTAGGCACCCCAGGGCTTCTCTACCTGGCGATGGATCCTGTATTCGATCCGCTCCTCATCGCGGAGTTGCTCCACGATCCTGCGGACATCCTGACTGCGATCCTCCTGGCAAACCAGTAGAGCATCCGTCGTGTCCACGACCACCAACCCCTCCACCCCCAGGGTGGCTACGAGCCGATCCTGGGACCGGACCAGGCAGTTCCTCGTTTCCAGGCCGAGCACGTCCCCCTGGAAGACGTTTCCGTCTTCATCCTTGTCGAGCAGTTCGCGAACCGTCTCCCAGCTTCCCACATCACTCCATCCCATTTCCGCCGGGATCACGGCCACGCGGTTGCCGCGTTCCATGATTCCGTAGTCAACGGAGATTGACTCGAGGTTTTCGTATATCTCTGCGATTCGATCCGAACTCTCGGCTCCCGCATCCCGGAGGTGTGAAATCTCACGCAGCCCCTGATGGTGGCCTGGAAGGTGCCGCTCCATCTCCTCGAGGAAGCGGTCGGCCCTCCAGATGAAGATTCCGCTGTTCCAGTAGTAGTCACCGGTCCGCACATAGGCCTCTGCCTGCTTCCGGTCGGGCTTTTCCGTGAACCGCACCACCCGAAACGTCTCCGCCCACGACTCCCTGCTCTGTCCATCCTCTAAAGGGGCACCCCTCCGTACGTAGCCGTAGCCTGTTTCCGGACGGGTCGGTTTGATTCCCAGGGTTACGAGCCATCCCTGCGAAGCAACCTCCTGTCCCTTCCGGATGAGCCCCAGGAAACGCTTCGGTTGCCGGATGTAGTGATCAGCCGGGAAGACGGCGAGGGTCGCCTCCGGGTCTTCTGCAAGGACGTGCACAGCGGCCAAACCGATGGCTGCGGCCGTATTCTTCCCGCTAGGCTCCTTCAGGACCCTGACCCGGGATAGACCCACGGATTCTAGCTCCCTCGCGACTTCCCCGGCCTGGGAGCGTGTGGTGACCAGCCAGACTTGATGTTCAGGGACGAGCGCCTTGGCCCTTTCCAGGGTCAAGGCCAGCATGCTCCGATCTCCCAAGATACGGAGCAACTGCTTTGGCATAAGCGCCCGGCTGAGGGGCCAGAAACGAGTGCCCGTCCCTCCGGCCAGGATCACCGCGTGAAGTGTTCCAGTCGGCATTCTGCTCTCCTGTGACCGCTTCGCGAGCCCTAACGGGCGCCTATCTCTATTTTTTCCTTGTCCCCCGGAGTTGCTGATCCATGGCCCGAATCTCGGCAAGTTCCCTCTTCATCGCGCTCAAGCCGTACCAGAGTGCGTAATCCGGGTTGGCATGGAACACCCCCTGGAAGGCGCTCATCCGATGTTTCAGAAACATCAAGTACAGCTGTTCCTCGATCTGGGTTCGGGCGTCGTGTACGGCGAGAAGGTCTGGGAACGGGTACGGATAGTTCCAGGGCCTGTCCAGGATCTTATCCTCGTAAAGGCCGGCTACGATGCGGATCGCCTCGGCAAGCAGGAGATCCGCTTCCATGACCATCCGGTCCCCGAGTTCGAACAACCCCTCCACGAAGACGGCCGGGTGACATTCGAGACAGGTCTTTGCCATCTTGTCGCGCTCTTTCTGCCAGGCTTCCTGCGTGAGTCGTGCGAGGTCCAACTTCTCGATCAAGTTGTACCTTTCGGTGGGATTCCCTTTCGGGTCGAGCATCCCGAGGGCTTGCAGGATCGTATTCTGCGCCTCTGCCCATGCCTTGTCCTCGGCCGTGGGCATCCGAATGGCCAGGAAACCCCAGGCTGCCCTTACTTCGTGATCCCTTCCCTCCATGTGGCACCCCTGGCAGGTCGGGGCCGGCGTGGTCTCATGGAGTGTTCCACCCCTCTTCAACGAGTGCCTGATGCCGTGCTTTGAGGAGGAATAGATCTCCCACAATGGTTGGTCGAAGCCGCGGTGGCAGACCTGGCAGGTTTGGGGCTGTCTTGCCTCTTCCACGGAGAAAGAGTGACGTGTGTGGCATATGTCGCAAGAGGCAATCCCGAACCCTTCTCCCTCCTTCCGCAGTTCCCGGATCTCCTTCTCTTCCTTGAACCCGATCTTGTGACAACTGCTGCACCCCTCCAGCCCCTCCATGAAGGCCATGGGCTGCCAGTGCGCTGCGGGCAGAGCCTTCACCGCCTTCCAGGCAAGTGCGTGTTTTCCAGCAGCG
>Ga0180437_10005432_pt1 | contig 17464 bp, 13 predicted proteins | sample SS_ome_4_FD_132410 | JGI IMG/M metagenome (GOLD analysis project Ga0180437, IMG submission 132410) | Hypersaline lake sediment archaeal communities from the Salton Sea, California, USA - SS_3_D_1 metaG | ecosystem: Environmental > Aquatic > Non-marine Saline and Alkaline > Hypersaline >... | reverse complement strand
GGGTAGCCTTGATGGAAGGCGGAGATATTTATGATCCTGCTGTTCAGGTGCCTGTGGTTCCCGACCTCGTGAGCAAGACCGATTACAGCGAGAAGTCACAGGCTGTCGGCACCATCGACAAGTTCACCAAGGCTATGCACTATCATTCAACGATCCCACAGTATCAAATGCCGGAGCCTTGGTATCAGCTTCAGTAGTCTGTTAACCTGTTAAAGTATAAGAAAGGGGGCCGCAACATTGGCCCCCTTTTTGTTTTTGGTGTGAAGTAAAAACCGCTGGTCCAAAATGAAAGATAGTCGAGCAAGATCTGCAAAGCGTTTAGAATCAAGATTAAAAGCATCAATCGCTACTCTAGAATTACGGAAGGTTACAATATATGGTCAATTCCTGACGAAAAAGGCAGAAGCTTTGCTGGCTCTGCCTTTGTTCGTTGACCTTTGAATATGGGTTGCGCTTTTTCTAAAAGAGGAACCCATACACTGAGACTATTCTTTTACCACCAAAGACCGGTGGCTACGGTGTCAATGAGTCAGCCCCCACCTCCGCCACCTCCACCACCGGTTGGAGATACTGAGCCCACATTCACCACACAGGTATCTGTGGAAGCCAGCCCTGCATCATTGACTACAGTTAGTTGAAATGTTAAGGAAGTCCCATCTTCATCGGGGGCAATAAAAGTGGGGCTGACAGCATTTTCATTCGATAGGGTCACTGGTGTACCTGTCAGCTGAGCCCATATGTATTCAATAATCGTGTCTTCAGGATCGAATGAGCCGGAACCATCCAAAACAACTGTATTACCTCCTTGAACAGTCTGATCAGCTCCGGCATCAGCCACTGGATCGTCGGGGGGCCATGTACCAGATTCACCAGATATTCTGACATTGGCCATGCCAAATGACAGGTCATTTGCATGCCCCGCATAAGCAATCCAGAAAGTGCCGTCACGATTAGGTCCAGCTGTTTTTCCCCAGCTGTTCTGGCAGAGCCAAGCACCTTTACGGTCATCCCATCCAATCATCAGGACAGCATGGCCGCCGGCCTTGGCACCGGTTGATTGCGTATAGACCCTCCCAGGTAAACCTTCTTTCCAAAAAGTCATGAAGTCTTCGTACACGTCAAATCTGAAATAGGCAGGCCCATCGAAAAGACAAGGTTTCATACCGTCGGGGATCTCTGCTGTATAGCGATCGAAAGTATTATATGACAGTTCGTTACAATAAGACAGACCGGAGCAATTACTGTCAGATTCGGTATATTCGGCACAACTCTCTTCCATAGGCCCATTTGAATACCAGTATTCAAGGGCTTGCGAATCCCCCCCGCGACAGCCTCCCATCTCTGTATTACATGCAATCTGTTGCTCTTCCGACACATCAACCAGCACCCCGTCCAGTATCGCTATCTTTGATTCCAAGACAGCTGCACATACGAAGGCCCAACAACTACCGCATGAGCCCTGATTCTTTGCTGGTGGGACTATTCCATCGTCTGCCCAATTCATGTATTCCGGCAACTGGTACTCGGCTACGACCGGTTTGATCGTGGAATCGTAATTGGCAGGGTTTCCACGATCTCCCAGGAAATATTCCTGCGCATAGACTGCATCGCAGCCAATGTCACCAATGATAGCCATCAACCCCCACAAAACCACCGATCCAAGAAGGATGCAATTGAACATTTCGAAAAAACAAGCGATCACCTTTGGCTTCATCATGCTAACTCCTTTCTGATTTTATGTGTGCTGCACGGCACAGTACAAGCCATGCCAGAACTAGTAGTCATAGCAGCCCGATCAAACCTAGGGTTCTGGGGGACTCGATAGTCGATAGGGACGTCCGTAAAAAGGTAACTAACTCAACGGTTACCAGTTTTATTTACTTATTTACGGACGTCCCCACTGGTACCCTTGCTTGTTACAACCTCTGGACATCCGGGCGTTTCAATCCCTTTCAGGGAATTCGGTTATTCCTTCATGAGCAACTCAAAGCCAACATTTACAAGGGCCATTGAGTTTCAATCCCTTTCAGGGAATTCGGTTATTCCTTCGATAGCAGCTTTATATGTGGAAAAAAACGGATGCTACAAAGTTTCAATCCCTTTCAGGGAATTCGGTTATTCCTTCAATGCAAATTTGACGAGATCGCTGCATATTGCAAGCAGGTTTCAATCCCTTTCAGGGAATTCGGTTATTCCTTCGCGTGTGCCAGCACACTCCTCAATCACCATCAATTTCGTTTCAATCCCTTTCAGGGAATTCGGTTATTCCTTCATGAAATTTCAGCAGACGCCGTCGAGGCTCACGATATTGTTTCAATCCCTTTCAGGGAATTCGGTTATTCCTTCTATTTCGATAACGGTATCGGGTAGCAATATCATGGGCGTTTCAATCCCTTTCAGGGAATTCGGTTATTCCTTCGTCTTTATCGTGGAAAAGGGCCTGCGGGCGCGCTCCAGTTTCAATCCCTTTCAGGGAATTCGGTTATTCCTTCGCAGTGTGTGGATTGATGGCTCCGAAAACGCCATCGACGTTTCAATCCCTTTCAGGGAATTCGGTTATTCCTTCTTTACTCCGTCGCGGACGGCGCGCCGGCACTCTTCGGTTTCAATCCCTTTCAGGGAATTCGGTTATTCCTTCCAGATAGCGGCAGCGTGGCCGACCCGGAGCCCAAAAAAGTTTCAATCCCTTTCAGGGAATTCGGTTATTCCTTCGTGGATCAGGCCATGCCGGAACTTCAACCTTATCATCGTTTCAATCCCTTTCAGGGAATTCGGTTATTCCTTCAGGCTGTGCAGATTACAAATGTAGGGACGGCTGAGTTGTTTCAATCCCTTTCAGGGAATTCGGTTATTCCTTCACGTCACCCCTAGTCATATCTGGGAACTACCTGCACGTTTCAATCCCTTTCAGGGAATTCGGTTATTCCTTCCCCCACCCCTCCTCGGCTTGTGCATACGGGGTACGCCTGTTTCAATCCCTTTCAGGGAATTCGGTTATTCCTTCAAGAATATCTCGTTGACACAGCCGTGGTTTTAGCCAGTGTTTCAATCCCTTTCAGGGAATTCGGTTATTCCTTCCTCAGCGAGAGTTGGCGAAAAGGTTGGGGATTCAGGAGTTTCAATCCCTTTCAGGGAATTCGGTTATTCCTTCTTGACATTGGCGGCGGCAATCGCGTTGAACGGGTGCGCGTTTCAATCCCTTTCAGGGAATTCGGTTATTCCTTCGGAACCTATCCCTGAAGACCTGTTCGTGGCGGTGTGTGTTTCAATCCCTTTCAGGGAATTCGGTTATTCCTTCAATGCCGGAGCCCAGCCCAACCACGGGACGTCTGGGGGTTTCAATCCCTTTCAGGGAATTCGGTTATTCCTTCTCGACAATACAGGCGCATTGAGGCAAGGATTGATCATGTTTCAATCCCTTTCAGGGAATTCGGTTATTCCTTCTCAGCCCCTTCCCAACCGCCACGCCGAACAAGCCAGAGATGTTTCAATCCCTTTCAGGGAATTCGGTTATTCCTTCGCCTTTGACATTGACGGATTGACTCAAACCTACGTAGTGTTTCAATCCCTTTCAGGGAATTCGGTTATTCCTTCCACCGCCACCGTTCCAGTGCCTCACTATGCCCCAGGACGTTTCAATCCCTTTCAGGGAATTCGGTTATTCCTTCGAGATACGGCTGTTGGTGACGGACCCGGACATGGTTTGTTTCAATCCCTTTCAGGGAATTCGGTTATTCCTTCGCAAAACATCGGCTTGCCGATAGTTCCAATATCGTATTGTTTCAATCCCTTTCAGGGAATTCGGTTATTCCTTCCCCTAGAAGACATCCGAGCCATACTTCGCTCCTTCTGGTTTCAATCCCTTTCAGGGAATTCGGTTATTCCTTCACAGGGGCGGGGCAGCGAAAAAGAAGGAGGAGAAAATGTTTCAATCCCTTTCAGGGAATTCGGTTATTCCTTCGAGCTATCCGGGCAAGGCGTGTGTCAAGTTCACGGAGTTTCAATCCCTTTCAGGGAATTCGGTTATTCCTTCCCAACATCAACCCGAACTATTGGAAAGACTACTGGGGGTTTCAATCCCTTTCAGGGAATTCGGTTATTCCTTCGCCTCCTTACAGTCGGCAGCTCATTAGCCGGTAAGCTGTTTCAATCCCTTTCAGGGAATTCGGTTATTCCTTCGAGAAGATCGCCGAGCTGACCGGCAAGCTGGACGCCTTTGTTTCAATCCCTTTCAGGGAATTCGGTTATTCCTTCGCAGCACCTCCGGGTGTATCTCCTGACCGGCCTGTATGTTTCAATCCCTTTCAGGGAATTCGGTTATTCCTTCCGCGGCCTTCCAAGAACTGGCTTCAATAAGAGTTCCCAAGACGCATTGCGAGATGTTCCCATATGACCTCTGTTCTTTCGCACAATTCCACCTTGCTACTCTCCCCACTGCTATGCAACACCTTGAAATTGAATACATACTGAGCATGCGGGCACCCCCAGGGGTTTATGTTCTTCACCAGCGCCCGCAAATTAGACTATAATAATACCTTCCATATAGAGGTTAATCTTGAAACCTACAAATTCTATTTCCTTAAGCTGCCTTTCGCTCACCGGAAGAATCATTACCTGGTCGTCTCCTTCTTTGATGATCTCTGTCAGTCGTTCCTTCATCCGGCTCTTCTGCCCGTCCGCCAGGAAGCAGTGAAAGAAGCTATACTGAATTCTTGACCCGAACTCTGTCATAACCTTGGCAACCTTGGCGAGTCTCTTCTGATCAGAGATATCATACCCAACCAGATAGTTTCTTTTCATCTGATGTGAAAGCCCTCGTATGAGTCAATATCGCCCAGAAGATATTTGCCGAGAAGTCTAAACTGGATTTCAATTGTCCTCTCATAACTCAGACGGTAATGAAACTTTGGATGAGTAACTAGATCATTCTTCCTCATTTGATACTGGGCCAGGAATTTTTTCCTTCCCTTTTCGCTTAGATAACAGACCTTCTGATACTTGTAGAAGTCCTTTTGATTGAACACGCCATTATTGACACAAGTTAGAACTAACGAATCAACAACTGGTTGGCGAAAGACCTCCATGACATCGAGTGCCAATGAAGGGCGACCATATTTCATTGTGTGATAGAATCCACAGTACGGATCAAGGCCTACACGCATGGCAGTTCCTGTGCAGTCTTTGGCGAGCAGGCTGTACCCGAAGCTCAAAAGGGCATTGACGGGGTCTCTTGGTGGTCTCCTATTTCGCTGAGCAAAGGGAAAGAATGATCGTTTATCTGGCTTTATATAACGTCCAAACTGGCTGAAGTAGATTTTTCCCCCAAGTCCCTCATAACCTCGAAGCGTGGCAGTTCCTTTGGCTTTTTCAGCCTTTTTCCTCAAATCATGGAGACGCCTGAAGTGTTCCTTGTCAAGATCGGTCCGTTCCTCTCTGAGGTAGCGCATCATAAGCGTCCTCATGTTTGTCAACTTGGCCCATACCACTGTTTTCGCCAATTCAAGAGAGCGACAAGAATCAAAGTGGGCTTTCCACTGCGCCTCCCTCATAACACCATGATAATGAACAAATGGTGTAGCGAGGCCAAGATACCTGCCACGATGGTTCATATAATGGACCGGGATGTTCTGTTTCAAGCAGGCATGGATGACCTGGCTAGTCGCCTGCGCGGGGCCACAAAGGACCACTTCTCTCAGGGTTTCCAAGGAGGCTTCCCCAATTTTTTCGCCGCCGGGAGCCGTGATTCTTATTACTTGACCCGAAAGTCCAAGGTATGCGCCAATGGTATCGACATAAAGGACATCGCCATCCAGGCCCATAGGAAGAATGGTCCGCGCATTGACCTTTTTCCCCTTTGCCACCTCCTCTTCCTCAGGGAGGCAGATTGCGTTCAGGGAACAGCCAAAGCATTTATTGCGGTTATCGGCCAGGGGTGGCGCCGCTTTCATTCTTGAGACTTCGTGGCACCTAGCAATGGTTTCCCTTGTCTCGTCTGTAAGTTTCTCGGTAAGCACGACTTCGACCCTGGCCCTAGAGCTTATGTAATAGAGGTACCCTTTGTTTGGAAGGGGCAACCCGTTTTCTTCCATCAAAAGGGCCTGGGCGCACAGCTGTATCTGGTCATTTGGCCAAGGATCTCTGTCCTTCGGTTTCTTGCCCTTCTTGTACTCGACAGGATAAGGCCCTTCTCCTTCCTTTTCTTCTACCAGGTCCAGCTTTCCGGTGATACCCAGACTGTCGGACGAAAAGGACACTGACCGGCGGTGAATCACTTCGTCTTTCTTCGTGGGCCTCGCTTCCCTTCCCCTTAAATCCACGACACGATGACGGCTTCGCCCTTCAATGGTGTGAACATTATCTTCAAACATCCCCCTCACATGCTCCAGGTAAAAGCGCCTCGGGCAGTAGACATAAGCGTTTAGGTATGAGACCGGAATATAATTGGCTGCTTCGTTCATGATGATCCGATGACTCTGCACATCCCCATACCCTGGGTGGTCTTGACGCCAATGCCGGAGTAAAAGGCGAAACTAAACAGTATTCGGATAGCATCCCTTTCCTGTTGACTTGCCTGTTTATCGATCTGCCATCTTGTTTTTCCGACAAATGACGCGATTGATCCATAATTCCTGCGGTTGTACAGAGATTTTATTCGATGTTCCTTCAGCTGAATTGCGTTCCACAATTTCTGTTTATCAGGTTTAATTTCCACCGTGATCTTTGCCGGGAGGTGCTTGATGATGGAATTGACTATCAGGTCGGGCACGGGTAAAGGGAGATGAACATCCCCGCACTTGAAAGAGGTGGGCGAAAAGTGTTCGACCCAGAAAGTGTTTTTCTCCGAAGATCTAGCGCTATTGAGGAACTCGTCCAATTCTATTCTCTTTGCCCATGGCGTGGTACCGGCATCAGAAACGGTTTTGATGAGTTCAAACAAGCAGTTACCCAATTCTACTTCAAAGTGTGAACGAAAATATAGAAATAGAGCTTCTGCGATCTCATCATCCCATGATGCTATCCGAAACCAGAACATCTTTCCCTCTTTAAAGATGTAACTGGCTGAGAAGCGTTTGGGACAATCGGAGGTATGCATACGATCTGCGAGTTTGGGGTTATAGGACGCCAAAATTTTCTTGAAGAAGAACCCATGAATATGCTGGCCTTTTATTTGAGACGGATTCCCGGTTTTCAGCTTGAGATATGTCACCTGGGATATCAGCATTGTCCATGCCTCGATTTAAAGTAAAGTTCTTCGCTTATTAGCAATGCGTCCTTGCCTATTACAACGCTGTGGGGCTCAAAGGTACCGTTCTTTGTTCTGGCCTTGAGGGTTCCAATCCTCAGATCATATTCCTTGAGCCAGTTGCTCAGGACATGAGAATTGTTAATCGGCGTGATAAAGAAAAATTCACTCAGACCACTTAGCTTTCTCTTTATTTCCCAAGGAATAGGGAGTGCACCGATTTTCTTATTTTCGAACTCCAGCGACAGGCCATGAAGCGCAACTGTCTGCCAGTAACGCGGCAGGATGTCTACGTCATCATCTTCTTTGTCTTGTGAGGCTGGAAGCTTCTCAGGCAGTTCATCATAGTATTTGAATACGGGTTTATACGGATAATCATGGAACTCTGCTAATCTGTAAAAGAAGTCTCCCTTTGGCAGGCGTACTTTCCATTCCCTTTTTGCGGTTGAACGTGGGATCGGCCCGTCGAAAACATACTTTGTTAAAAGGGCAACTATGTCTATGGTGTTCACAAGGTGAGCTGAATAGAGGTTGTCAGGGTCATAGACCCACAACCGCTCATCTGTGCCGCTACCCCTGAAATCAAAAAGGTATTTTAACCTTAGCCTCTGTTCCCTGTAATAGTTGATTATTTCCCTGTATAGGGATGGACGTTTCTTCAAGAGAGGGACGATAAGGGAAATTCGGCTGTGGTCTTTGATGTATTCCTCGTATTCTCTTAGGTTTCCTTTCTGATAGAAATGATTTTTGCACCATGAGCCTAGGAGTACCATCATGGAATCAGAGTTGTTGTCACCGTTTTCACGCTGAACACTTTTCAGAAATGTGCGGATGTGTGCAGGCGCGAGATCCTGATATCTGCTGCCAACGGCTTCTATCTGTTTTGAAAGCCAATGCCTCTTGCTGTAGCAACGCCAGCCGGAGGTTAGGTGGTTGGGATCAATACAGTCCTGTAAGGTCCCGAATATGTCGGAAGCTATATGTTTCTTGGGATCGGGAAGCATGCTCTGAATCTGCTTAAGCTGTTTTGTTGCTGTAAAAAGGCCTTCTCTTGTCAAGGCATTGGACATAAGTATCTTGTCCCTCAAGGTAAGAAAATTGTTGAGTTCTGCCCTGCTCAGACATTTACCGTTAAAACCCCTAAGAAGCTTATAAGATTCTGAAAACGGCAGCAGCATCGTGGCCTGGCTGGGGGTTTTTGTATCCTTTTTGCCGAGAACCCTTCCCGCGCGTCCAAGTCTCTGCCAGAAGGCTGTCCGGGTGCGGGCCGTTGATAGGATGAAATCGATCTCCTGCCGCTCTTTGTATGCTGGCTTTGTAAAATTAAAACCCAAATCGACTGTTGGTGTTGCGAGAATAAGACGTTTTTCCGATTCACTCTTCCTTCTTTTGTTGTTTATCGGCCCTGTAATGCGCCCAACGGACATACTACACCTTTCATACTCCTTATAGGCTTTGTTGATATCAAAGAGACTGTCGGAAATGATCACGCCATCTTTGCCATTCCGGTAGTTTTCCACAACCAGTGTCTTAAAGTCCATTATGGACCCTGTAGTCAATGTCAGCTCAACGGGCGAGAGCACGGGTATCATGCGGGCTCCGCCCCTGTTACTATGCACAGTTATGGACTCCATTCCCATGCGGTCGATGAAGCCTTGAACCATTTCGTCCGGTGTAGCTGTCAAAAGAAGCATTTTCAGGCCGTCGTCAAACTGGCCGAAGTGTTTCCACAAGGCAATGCAAAGAAAGAAAAGGGTAAGCTGTTCCGCAGTGTAATAGTGAAACTCATCAACAACAACAAAACGGAAATGGTTGATGAAATCCCGAAGGAGGTTTCTTGTGTCGTGCGCCCTTCCACGCACAATTGACAACCATATCTGATCCGGGTTCGTGATAAGCCATAGTGGCCCTTGTTTGTCATCAATGCCGAGTTCTGTGGCGAACGCCCTCGGGTTGTAGATTAGTTCGTGCAGGATGGCTGACGGCCTGTAGATCGAGGAGTGGATCTGTTGCAACCGATACAGGGTGTTCCCGTCAACTGCCGCCACTTTGTGTGGAAGCTGTTTCTCCCGCACAAACCTTTTCGCATCCGCAAGGTGCTGGCCTACTAGCGCGTTAGTCGGCGCCACAAACAAAACATCTCTCTCCTTTGCCTCTGACTGAACGCCCAGGTGTGCTGCCATAGTCTTTCCTGCCCCGGTCATGGCGCAGTTTGTAACAATGGGCGCCTTTTTCAGGGCATCAACCGTGTCTTCCTGATGTTTCAGCAGGGCGCTTTTGCCCAGCGCGATGACCTCCGGGAAAAGCGTAATGTTTACCGCGTGTCCCATCTATATCCCTCTGAATTTGAGACCGGCAGGCACAACTGGTCTTTCATTGGTATCTGTCCACCATGGACCATCAATGACCGCTCTTCTGATCAGTGGCACGGGATGAATATTAACCGTGTCCCCAAACATGATCCTGCATTCCTGACCAAGGTCAACAGGATTTATCAATTGAAACTCTTCTTTAGTGGTTGCCGTCCCTTTGAGCGCTATTTGACGCCAATTGATCCTGGCTTTAGACATAAATTTACCCAGCCTAATATAGCTGGGGGGGGGAAGATGCTTTGCCGTAATTAGGTAACACTCAAACCTGTTTTGCGGAGAGAGGAGTTTTAATGTCCCCTTCTGAGGGCGGTTAGTGGGCCTGATCATCTTGCCGGTGACACCGTTAATGAAATGCTGGTCCTTTTTGGTTACATATTGTCTTCCTGCAATCTCGACCACGACGTTCTGGCCCATAGCGGTGTAAAAGCTTTCGCCCTTGCAGTTGAATGTCTCAATCCTGTATTTTGGTTTATCAACGCACCATGCCGGCGTAATGTAGATCCCGGCCCTGTTGAGACTGGGAAGATCTTCACCGTATCCGACATGTGTCCGATTGTAAGGGCTTTTTACCAGACCAATGGCGTAGGCAAGGGCGTAGTTGCCGATTAGCGCCTCCGTAAAATAAAGATTGTCCAGTTCATGGCTGGCAAAAAAGGTGCTTTCCATTAGCGTTATATGCAATTTGTACAACACGGGTGTCATTTTGCGAGCCCTTCATTTCCGGGGTAGGAATTTGTAAGTGTCACAAGCTCCTGTCTTGTATCGTTATCTGATGCAAATAGAGCTGTCACAGCGCTCACTATCTTTTCAAGTTCATCATCATTTGCCTGATAAGTGTTTCCACACACTGTTGGAAGGAGCGATTGAATCGAGCCTTTTGCCTTATCAGCTACAACGTTTAAGGGTTGGGGATGTTCGTTGTGGTCTTTTAGCAGGGCAGCGTGTGTCTGGTTGACCCATTCCAGAGTACTGAATAGCTCCGTGTCCGACCCTATGATACCGAGCACGGTGTTTGTCATGCTCCCGATCCTGCTTGTAATTGCCCCATACCGTTTTGACCTTAAGATGTTCCCAAGGACATAGATGAATTCCGTTTCAGTAACATCTTTTAACACTTCAATATCAAGAAAATGCGCCCCAGGGATAATGTATTCGTCCTCATTTATGGATGTTGATGCCTCGCCGCTCACCGGGTCTCTCATGGTTCCAGTTTCATAGAGAGCATTAAATGTCTTTTTATCCATTATCATTTCGAAGGGAAGAAGACTGAAGGCGTCATCGCTGAGGACACGGCTCCTTTGCGCTCCGCCGGCTCCAACGGCATAACCGTAAAGCTTGCAGTCGATACATTTTTCACAGGGGTTGTTACGGTTTAGTCCGCAGACCGTCTCATCCGTCACTGTGCCGTTGCCGGAAAAGAGGAGACCGTGTTTTCGGAGCACTTCTCTTCCCTTACGTCTTTCCACAGCTATCTGTTTGCGCTTGCTTATAACGGCTCTGCAAACCGGTGTGTTTTTGAGATCCGCAACAACCTCTCTGTTGCAGCCCTCTCCGCTTCCCTCTGTGCGGAAAATTGCCTCCGATTGGGTGGTTCTTACAAGAAAGATCGAAATGTACCGGCTTTCAGGAAGATTCTTGTATTCTTTCGCCAGATAAAGTTCTAAGGGTTTTAAGTTTTCAAAACTCATCATATTATCTCCTTTCTTATATTGTCTCGTCACGCAGTACTGCTAAATAACCCAAAAAAGCCGACCGAATCCGCCTTTGATCCTTTATAATCCTGTTCTTGTCCGCCTTGTATCTCTCTTTGTATATCCGTTCAAAAAACAAGTCGACAAAGGTCTTGACAGCAGCATACCTTTCCTTTCCAAGACTTCCGGTACTGGATAGCCTTTCAAGACCCCTTGTAACATCATGTAGGATGATCATTTTTAAGTCAGCCTCGCTTTCCGGTTCTCTGTGTTTGGCCAACGCATCGAATGCGAGATCTATCGGCTTGGCCTGAGACGTCTCCTTCCATGTCTTCCCATGAAAGTGATTGTTAAGGGCAATTTCCGCCAGATGTTTTATTGGCATAAGCTGTTCCTCCCGGATAAATGGTTTTAAAAAGGGCCACGCCTTTTTCCACGGCGCAAATTCTCTTGTCCGCGCTGTCGCTGAATACTTCTTTCTGAGGAAATAAATGAGTTCCAGCCCGTTTTTGTCATAAAGAATTTTGGCGATATCGCATATCTCTTTCTCCTCAGTAATGCCGTAGGTGTTCCTTAATCCGTAAACAGCGACAAGATCTTCCCGGAGCTTCTCCGTCTGTTTGGCATTAAGGTTATTTTCTGGAATCATCGCCCTAAATGGCATCGCTATGTGGTCAATAAAAAGTTTTTGAAACTCATCTGCCTTCAGTGGCGGCATTGCAGATTTGCTGAGAACCCCCCTCAAATGAAACCTGCTGGTAAAAAAGAGCAGATAGAAAAGGGCAAAGAGGAATCGTGTGCCGTCATTACTTTTCTTTCCGCCCGGGGTGTTGATCCCTATACTGATCTGGCCGCCAACGTTTTGAGAAAATCTTGGAACCACCATGCCCCATTTCTTCTTGGGCACCCCATAAAGACGAACCTCTCTATTTTCAATATACTTGTTAATTATCTGTCCAGGCTGTATCAGAAAGCTCCGGCAGTCCTCATGCTGCAGGTTCAGAATACCGTTTTTCAGGGCATCCACAAATATTCCCGGCTCAGCATGAGATGAATATTCACCTCCGTCGGCAAACAGGTGCAGATAGTAATGATTGTCGTAAATCTCATGGATCAGTTTTTCCACCCGAAATGAATACTGACAGATCCTGCATACGTTTCTTGCCGGTTCGCCGCCACCGGCGCCAAGCCTGTTTGAAAAAAGCTGCTTTTTAATGCCCTTGGGCAGATCATCGATCATCAATTCGATGCCAATTGCGTTGCCGCAGTGACAACATTGCCTGTGGTTGGACGCCATGTACTCCTTGATAAGACTTCTGTCGACCGCAAAGGGGCTGTCTTTTGTGCGGAAGTTCATCCGGATATAATCGATGATTTCTTTGTCAGGCACAGTTTTTTGGGCATCAATGTTGAGCATGCTCAAAAAATCCGTGTAGTTTTTTGATACAGTTTCGAATCCGATTCCTTTATCATGAAGGATAACAGCAGTCCTGTAGCTACGGTCCGACTGCTTGTTAAAAAACTGAAGCTCCGGGACTTCATCCAGTTTCAATCCGGCGGCTTCTGCAGCATGATTCCAGGCCATCTCAGACTCAAAACCGCAGTAGTTGCTCAGAAGATATGCAAAAGAACCGACTAGGATGCCGCATTGCATTATTTCGATATCCGGATAAAAAAGCCTGTCCGGTTTTGATTCCCACAACGGAGTCTCTTTGAAGCGTTTTTCCAGATCCGCATCATCTTTTGCTTTAAGAAACTTTTGATATGCGGAACGTAACTTCTTCTTCTGCCCCTCTGTCAGCTTTCCAAAATTTTCATCATTTTCAAAATCCGACTTTACTTTTAACTGCTTGAGAGCTTTTTTAAGATTATCCGACGCTTTTCTAAAACCCCTGCCCCTTTCATCCGCCTTTTTCAACCAGTTGATATATTCTTGAAAGCATTTTGAGCCAGACTTGGCCTCCAGTTTCTCATATTTTCTCTGGTGTGACTGGTCGCTTAAACCGGATATTGCTTCAGCTATCAGGTTCATCACATGAGCTGGCTCTAACCCCAGATGAAACGGGTTCAGACCGAAATTAAAGGCGACGCCTTTCTTGTAACTCAATAGTTTTGACCTGTCCTGGATGGACATGTCGTTGATCTGCTGCTGCAACAGGTTGGCCACATCATCCGGCAAAACCTTTATGCTTTCGCCTTTTCTGACAAGGTACCAGACCCCATCAGGATAGAACAAAAGTGGGAACACCCCCTGTTTCTGATAGAGACGTACAACAGTATTTTGCACAAGATTGGTAAATATTCCTCGGTCATCTCCGAAATGGTGCCAAGTGTATTCATACTGGAAATCATCGATCAGGCCATTTAATATCCGGAGAGCCTGTTCCTTTTTGTCCCTTTCATGAAAATGGTGTGACAGGTCTAGTATGTCTGCGGCCTGCAATATCCCTGTCAATTCCTTTTTGTCCCTGTCTTCTTTATCGGACGCAAAAAGACCATCTCCGTCAACGTGCAGCTTGCTGCTGTGGCCACGTATCACAGAAACTATAAGATTAGTTGAAAGATCATAATCATAGTCACTTTTTTTGAGAAGCATATCCAAAATCGTTTGGATGTTTGTTTCATTGGCAATCGAATCATAAGATTTGCCGCTGTGTTCAGGGAATTTGTTGAGATCATGCAGATAGGCCGCTGCAATTAGGTGTGTTTTCTCTCTGTCTTCGATATTTAACAATTCGGCCAACTGGTAGGAAAAACAGACGACATTTTGAATATGGGCTCTCAAGGTTTGGCCCCTCTTTTTCCCCGTCTGAATTACGTCAGGTAGCAAGTCTATCCCATGGTTCAGAACGTCCTGCATCAGAAGAGGAGCCAGCCGTTCCTTTTCATCTGCACCAAGAAGCTGTAAAAGAAGTTCTTTTTTGTTGGGCATATTATATCTCCATACATTCTGGTTATTTTAACCTTAAGGTTCATTCGCATCAGCATGATAGAAGCGTATCATCCTTCCCACCTCCCTTTTCGCCTCCTCCCGCAACCATCCTGGCTCCAAAATCTCCGCCTCTGCCCCCCACTGAAAGGCCCACCACATGACCTCGCGAGGTTCAGCAACCTGCACTTCAAACCGAATTGTGCCACCCTTTTCTCTCCTGATAATTTGGCTGTGATGCCAGAGGGATTCTTCGACATAAGGACGAACCTTCGGGCTAAAACGAACAGCGACTTTTTCGGTTCTCTCGCCTGGGAAAACTGAAAAGGCGTTCTTGTGACGCCTGGCAAAATTATAGTCTTCTCTTATAGGAGAATGCATGGGCGTGAAGCGAACGGCCTTGATCCGGTTCACCCGGTACATACGGATGCCTTTCTCCGTCCAGGAAAACCCTTCTACGTAGAGAGCCCGCCTTTTGAAAAAAACATGATAGGGGTCCAACTCTTCAGGTGTTGGTTTGTCTGATTCGGGCCGCAAGTAGTCAAGTACCACACGCCTGCTCTCGCCTATAGCAGTTTGAAGCCTTTCCAGGATCTTCCTGTCACAGCCAAAGCCTTGCTTTAGAACCAGGTCGTCAAACAGTACCTGTGTGCTGTCCCTGAGAGGCCCCGGGAGGTCTGCCGTCAATTTCCGGGCTGCATTCACTCCCTCGAAACTCAGCAGGTAGTCTCCAGCCGCTGATAGCTGCCTGACGGCCATCACCAGGGACAGGCGTTCGCTAAGACTGAGATCTTCAATGGGGAGAAAGGCATCTTTTGTGACTACGAATCGGCTGAGGGGCCTGCTATAACGGAATTCAAATCCTAACTCTTCTAGGGCCTTCCTGTCTTTGTAGAGTTGCGCCTTGCTTATTCCCAAATTATGAATCAATCTACGAACGGTCTGTGTTGGACTGCACTTGATCTCCTGAATCAGCTTGATTAGCCGGTATGTCCTTCTTACGGCAGGGGAAATGGCGTGTTTCATAATGCTAGTCTATAGCCCGCGCTATTGCCGTCAAACGGCAATGCTGCCTCAGTCTACCCCAGGGTATACTGTCACCGACATGCATTCACAAAGACGTACTCTCACGGAGAAATAGGGGTTTGCCCTGAAGGGAACGGCGCTCAAACCTACAGATTTCACAGAGCCATTTCCTTTATTATCTTCCAAATAAGAATATTGGGGTCTGCCCTTGACCCTTATGATATCTAGAAATCGCCCTTTCCTACTCCTGGCGCAAGGTCGAGGAGCCCTGAGAGGCCCCCAACAGAATAAAAGCTTCTCTCCTGGAGCCAGGCAGACGCAATTTGTGGCATCTCCCCATCTAAACCACCCTCACACAGGGTCATAAAGACAGGAAACAATGCCCCTGTGTCGGCGAATGAGGCTCTCCGAAATGGCCTCTACTACGCCAGAGCCCAAGAATCAATAGCCTAAACCTGCCATTTTTGATGCAAAAACTACCTAATTTCCGTGCAAAAACTACGGTCATGCCATCGCAGAACTACGCAGGGAAAGAGAAAGACAGACGACGGCTGACAGATGACGGACGAAGCAAGAGGTGCAAAAGACAATCTCTCACAGAGTTCGCTGAGCCACTGAGTTTTTGATCTGAATCGCTGAGGAGGGCGATTCACATCAACCGGCAGACGCTACGCGTCATTTTCTGGATTGCCGGTGCAGCTTTGGGGGAAACCAGCGAAACGGCGAAACGGGGAGCCGGCGAAACGGGGAGCCGGAGAAACGGGGACAAGGGGACGACAGACGACGGACGGGGGGGAACGGCGAGGCGGGGAAAGGGGGACAGGGGACGACAGAGGACGGAGGACAGACGACGGTGGAAGGGAAGAGGGATGAAACGGTGAAACGGGGAGAACAGAAAGGGGGGGCCCGAGAGTCTTCGTTGCCTAACCCTTCACGACCTCTCCAGCCAGTATGGCGCATAGCACGGCCACACTCACGTTGATGAGTGTTCCTAGGAGATAGTATGATCGGTTATCCTGGATCTTCTCCTTTCGGACGAACTCTTTGGCGGCGAAGATAATGGCCAACGCACTGTATTCGCCATTGAAGACCAGAACAAAGACGAGGAGGGTCTCGCAGAATCCAATCCAGAGGCCGGTCGACTTCCAATCCAGAAGCCGTGTTGAATCGCAGGCAGGGAGTGGCCCAGAGCCCTCTCCTTCATGATGCAGGTGGGGAATGCCCCGGCGGATCAGGAAAGTCGAGACGAGAAAGGAAAGGAGGAACAAACAAGCTATTTTGGCTATATCAACCATTTCTCATTGATAATCAAGAATCAATACCTTCTTGTTGATCGATGCCCTCGAGCACTTTGCCGATGGTGGTCTCAGCTTCTAACACCAAATGAGCCTTGCCTCGCTTGATCGCATCGGAAATGGACTGGGGATGCTTCTGAAGCTCCTGTGCGGCCGCTTTTCCAGTCATGCCTTTCCGGATCAGTCGGAACACCTCCCACTGATAATCGGTCATCTCTTCGATGAACATGTTACTCATTTCCGTCAAAGAGTTGAGAGCTGCGTCCCGCTCGGGGTTCCCTATGTGCCAGGAGCAGAAACGCTTCTTCTTTTTCGCGCGCTGCATGGCCATTGCCGCTCCTTTGAAAACGGGCCCGCCAACCTTGCGGATGTCGGTGGAAGGAACGGCAATTCTACCTTTGGCGGCAACGAATCGGATACTCGTGTCCGGACGGAGAACTTCCCGAACTGCCGCCACTGTGTCGAAAAGCGGTGCCGCATGGAAAAACAGCCCTGCCACCTCGTCTCCGTAGCTGATTGTGAGTCCAAGCGCCAGCTGCTGCCGAAGACGCTGCCGGAGCGCCCGAAGTTCGCTTTCCAAGCGTTTCATCACCCGTCTGACACGGGTGGGAGCTAGTTCTGTCGAACTCCGAACGTCAATAAGTAACAGGAAATAGTCTCGTTTGGTGTCCATGCACATCAATCATATAACATTAATTTGCCAAAATCAATCCATTTAAATTGATGTGTTCCCGCTAGGGCAGGAACGGTCTCCTCTCGCAGAGCTCTCTAAGATCGCAGCGTTTTTGATCTGAATCGCTGAGGAGGGCGATTCACATCAACCGGCAGACGCTACGCGTCATTTTCTGGATTGCCGGTGCAGCTTTGGGGGAAACCAGCGAAACGGCGAAACGGGGAGGAGAGAGGGG
>Ga0180437_10005431_pt1 | contig 17464 bp, 18 predicted proteins | sample SS_ome_4_FD_132410 | JGI IMG/M metagenome (GOLD analysis project Ga0180437, IMG submission 132410) | Hypersaline lake sediment archaeal communities from the Salton Sea, California, USA - SS_3_D_1 metaG | ecosystem: Environmental > Aquatic > Non-marine Saline and Alkaline > Hypersaline >... | reverse complement strand
TCCATCAAATTCTTTCATCCAAGCCGGCGCATGTTGGTCGATGCGCATAAAATCTGAGATAAAGTATATCTCGCCTTTATATTTGAACGCCTCCTCTTCAGCGTCCATGTCCGACGGCTCTTTCCAGTCCGGTACAGCATAGAACGTTTCGATCGCGTGGCCATTGCCATAGATTTCGATTGTGCCCCGTCTCTCAGGTGAGGTGATCATCCATCGACCGTGTGTCTTTTTGACCGTATACTCGCCCATCTGTATTACTGGCATTTCTGTGTCCTTTCGTGTGTGCTTGTTTCAATCGCCGCCCTTGCTATCCATCCTCCAATGGATAGCAAGAGTAGGGAGTGAAACACTAGTAGGCTAGAGTGTCACAACTTCCACGGCCAAGCCGTCTTGGACTGTGACGCCATGAAAGTTGGCGTGCTTGCGATTCATAAGCCCGGCAAAGCGCGCGACCGTGGCCACCGAGACCTTGTAGACTCGTGGGTTGGTCTGGCCTTGACGATTGATTGCGATGTAGTGCTGGCCCGTGTTGGCGTCATGGGTGAGGATCGCTTGTGTAATCATTGCTTGCTCCCTTTGCGTTCGTGTGTTCGTGCGTGCGCTTGATTACCTTGCGCCGCCCGAGAATGGAATAATAGAGACCGAGTGGGGCAGTTCTCTTTGCCAGTCCCGGTCTGATCGCCGATTGAATTGCTCTTCGACGTGAGCCCTATACTTGCGCGCCCACGTTGGGAAGTCGCGCCTGCCGAAAAGGGTCTGAATCGCTGCGCCGATTGTGCGCCCACGCGCAAAGTCCCGATCTTCTGGCGCGCAACAGATCAATTCCGCGACAAATTGTCCAGCAAGATTATCATAACTAACCCGTACTTGTGCCATTGCTTGCTCCCTTTGCGTTCGTGTGTTCGCGTGTGTTTCTACTGTGCACATTATACCCGCGTCATGTTAACAACTTGTTAACAAAAGGCTAGAGATTTCGGATCAATCTTTATACCTAGGTGTTACCTCGTGTGAAATGGTGTACTTGGGGATTTCAGCATAGGAAAGGCGCGATCCTGCGCGGTCTGTAGGCGCGCCCAGTATACTGGCCGTGCCTTGCTTGGATCGTGTGCATCTGGTATCATGTGCAGGGAGGATACTACAATGACCCAAGCACAGTTCACGCCAAAACAAGAGATGTTCATTGTCTGGTATGTAAAGCTGTTGAATGCCACCCGGGCGGCTGGCCGTGCCGGGTATGGTGGTGATAGGCATACACTTGAGGAACAGGGCTCACGCCTGTTGAGAAACGTTGAGATTAGGGCGGAGATCGATCGCTTGCTCCGAGAGAAGATCATGTCAGCGGACGAACTGCTCGGACGTGTTACCGACACAGCCGTTGCGGATGTGACGCCATATATAGGTGCTGATGGGCGGTTGGATGTGCAAGCACTGGCCGCCGATGGGCTAGGTCATCTTGTGGTAGGTGTCAAGCCCGGCCGAGAAGGGGTGGAATACGCGCTTGCAAGCCCACAAGTAGCTCGAAAACTTCTGGCGCGTTACCATCGACTGCTCGGAGATCGAGTAGATGTGGACATTTCAGGCACGGCCACCCTCGACAAGGCTGCCCTCGACACGTTGGCCGCTCAGATCGGTTCAATCATACAGCATGAAACGGAACAGAACGAAACAGAAGATAGCACAGAGTAACGCCGCTGCCCATCCTATGTCTTATAATCTGTGTTATAGGACATAGGTAGAACGCGCGTTCTAATCATAGTGTAGCACGTCGATGCCGGGGGTGGCACTCAGCATCATAGCATAGTCGAGTGCATAGCATAGTCGAGTGACGTGGCAGTGTAACATAGTGTATCAGGTAAGGTACACAGCGATGCGCAGCGAAACAGAATAAAACCTCAACGCGCTCTATGTGTGCCTGGGGCGCTTGCCTAGACAAAATTTTTTGCCAATTCCGTCCCACCATAAGAAAGGCCGGTTGCGATGTCCATAGCGCCCTCTTCCTCCTCCCTGGTCCTGCTCGCCTGGCCCGTCTCAGCCCCCGCGCAGCGCGACCACAAAACCGCCGACAGCGCAGACTACACGAATCGCAACCAAGCCAAACCAAGCCAAGTGGGGTTCCTTCCCCCCCAAGGGCTAGAAAGGCAGCCCGAATGGCGCCTTTGCCGCCAACGACCCTAACAGACCGAGAGCTTACCGCGCTCTGGAGAACAGAGCAGGTCCTGCATGCCCTGGCGCGGGTCATGCGCAAGGGGCGGCTAACCGAAACCGAGTTGGGGTTCCCCTATCTCGCGGTGTGTGAATGCGCGGAAATCACGCAGGCGCTCGCCGGTCGAGTACAGAAAGAGAGCGTGCAAGAATGAAGATGGCACTGGCCCTCGTCTGCGGCATCTTCTACGGATGGCTGATCGGTGAAGCCGCAGCAAAAGAAAAGCCGCGCAGTCGCGTGAACGACATGTACATCTGCACGCGGCAAAGCCTCGCAGACCTCGGTGAGAAATACGGCTACATCGGTAACACGGCCTGTGATTCCGATTTGCCCGCTTGGGTCAGAGAACGGCAGGACGGCTGAATGGCAATCAATCTGTACTGTGGCGACAACCTGGACATCTTGCCGACGCTGGAAGCGGAGAGCGTGGATAGCGTGATCACCGCATCGTTTGCGGTGGCACAGGCGCGGACTGAACAGTGGTGGGAGAATGGCTTGCTGGATGTGTTGAGAGTAGAGTCGCAAAGCCCGGTAGCGATTCGGGCATTACAAGAGCGCGAGTGGGCCTTTGCGCTGGTGGACGGATTGCATCAGTACGTACCTACTTTGAGCGACGTGCTATCTGTTCGAGAGGCGCGGGTTATCTGTCTGGACGATATGAATATGAAGCCGGTATCTCAAGCGTTCAATCAATCAATCGACCTGCTAGGGCGAGAAGGGATTCAAAACCCGATGATGGCGAAAAAGTGGGAAGGGTACTTGGTATGACGGTTGAGTTGTATCAAGGCGACTGTCGAGAGATGACAATTCAGGCAAACGCTGTAATAACCGATCCTCCATATGGAATGAATGCAAAAGTTGACTACAAAAGCCGCAAGCGCACCGCGCTTGCGGCATGCAATGATTTTGAACCGATTGTGGGAGACGCTGAACCATTCGACCCGTCGCGGTGGATTGGCTACTCGATAGTCGCGCTATTTGGAGCGAACTGGTATTCAGATAGATTACCTGTTTCTGGCGCGTGGATTGTATGGGATAAGCTAGATGGGCTGGAGAGTAGCCGAGAGATAGGATTTAACGATAATTCAGATTGTGAATTGATATGGACAAATAAGGGCAAGGCAGCACGTATTATACGTCATAGGTGGATGGGCTGCATGAAGGCATCAGAACACAGAGAGAGGCGAGTTCATCCAACTCAAAAACCAGTGGCCTTGATGGTCGCTATTATAAAATATCTTACAAGACAAGGAGATACAGTTTTTGATCCGTATATGGGAAGTGGGACAACAGGTGTTGCTTGTGTACAAACGGGACGAAACTTTATCGGAGTCGAGATTGACCCAGGCTACTTTGAAATCGCCAAGTCACGCATCGAAAAGGCGCAATTGGAAATGGTGCAAGGGAAACTCGGTGTGTAGAGAAGGACAAGGGAGAATGCCGCGCTCGACTTTTATGTGGCAAGGCCGACATAGCGTTATGAGATTAGATAGCCTGAGCAGGTGCGGTCGCAAAAGGCGTGGCGGCAGTGCTGGAAGGGCGCGAGTTCATCGGGATTGAACTAGAGGCCGAATCGTTTGCGGTGGCACAGGCGAGGATGGAGCACGCGCAACAAGAGGCGCGGCAATTGGAGATGCTATGAACCTGCAACACACACGCGGCTATTCCGCGCAAAACGCAGCGAACCGTACAATCCGATTCGAGCGCGGCCTGTTCGGCTATCCTGACAATCTGCGCACCGTGCGCGATGATCCGGCATCGGAACTCAATTATGATCAGTGGTTCGCAGCACTGGCAGCGGCAGGCGTGAATCTCGTCCGCGTACGGCTCACAGGCAAACAAGAGGACTGGGGCGATGGTCGGCTCGCGTACTCGATAGAGCCGCCACCGGCAGGCACGTTCAACGTTTGGCACAGCGTCCTCGACGCGGGCGACCTGGCGCAGTACCACGCGGACCAGGTGATCGCACCGATAGCGCCGGAGTTGTGGAAAATCAGCAACCTGGGCCAGCTCATTGACGCAGCAGAGAAATACGGCGTTCAACTGTTCATCACGCCGTTCGACAATACGGAATTTCGCAAACTCGGCGCGTGGCGGTATCATGCCTGGAACGCCAACAATCTCTACCTCAACGGCGAGCCGTGCGAGAAGGCCGACCGAGGCTATGTCGAGTTTGGCCGGCAGGTGTTCACGGACGCGCAATGCATCGAAGCGGCGAAGCGCCGCATTCAGTTTATCCTCGACGCGGTGGGCGACAGGGGCGCGATCGGGCTGTGGAAAGTCTGCGAGGAAACGACCTGGTTGGCGGTGGATCACGAGTTCTGGGGCCTGGATACGTGGGACGAACGGATGCACGAAAACATCGGCTTGTTGTGCGATTGGACTGAGGAACTGGCGCAGTACATCAAAGCGCGGTCTGACGCGCCGGTTGCGAGCGGGCGGGCATTTGCGAATGTCGAGCGCGGATTTGAGACGGAATGGGCGCAGCAGGTGAACCGGATGCACCAGGTTCCCTCGATCGACATCGTGACAACGAATTGGTACGGCCTGTCGCCAGCCGTGGCGCGGGGGTGGTTGCGCACGTGCCAGGAGTATTTCACAGGCAAACAGATCATCATCGGCCAGTATGCGCCCTACGCACTCGGCGAGCGCGAGCCGTACGACGAACCCGCGCCGTATGAGCCGTCCAAGTTTCTGGAGTGGATCGCGGCCTGTGGTGCGCCGGGGTGTGTGGGGCCTACGCGCTGGCCGGGACTGAAAGAAAAAACGCTGCGCAATTGGGTACTGGGCGGGTACGCCGATCCTGGAATGGCAGAGATCGCAGGCGTGACGCGCCAATTGTCCGAGGCTGTGGCGTTGGACAGTTGGGGGTCTGGCGCTTGCTGGGATGCGCAGATAGCCGCAGAGGGCCTGGAATGGTGCGCCTCGTGGGGCGATGGCCGGCACGTAGTGATGGCATTGGCGGGCAGCGGCGCGGATGTGACGGTGAGCGGCCTGGACGATGGCCGGTATGAGCTGCGCAAGCTCGACAGCCTGACCGGGGAGCCGGTCGCGTCGGTGTACATTGACGCGGATCGGGGCCGCGTAACGTTCAGCGCGTCGGCGGTGTTCGTCGGCTATCTGAGACTGGCGGCTGGGCCACCGACGAATGAGACGCCGTGCCCGACGCTGGCAGAGATTGAGGATGTGCTGCGCCGGGTGTTGGCCGAGGACGTGCCGGGACTGGCGCGGGCGGCGACTCGGGAAGAGTTGGATCGCACGGTGCTTGCGCTGGCAGGAGACGAAACCCGGCAGGATCCCCCTATCGAGCAAGAGTCTCTCCCGTGACCAAGATAGTCCGAGACGAAGCCTTCTACCAAAAAGCCCTGGCCCTGGCCGCGCTGGCGCGCGAGGGTTGGCACAAGATGGACGAGGCCCTCAAGGTCAAGACCATTCGCGCGCTGCAAGAGGCGCTCAAGGGCAAGGACGGCTGGCCCAGGGTGTACGTGAACGGGGAAACGGGGCGCGTCTACACCCCCCACAACGACGACGAGCGGCTGTTCGTCTATGACGACGCCCCCCGCTACGGATTATGTAAAGGCGGCGAAGGAAGCGGCAAAAGTGTGGCCGGTATCATAAAGACCTTGAACCGCATCCGCAGAGGGATGAGCGGTTTGATGTGTTGTGTTGCGCCCGAGACGATGGTAGCCGGGTCCCCTATCGGAGATCGAAAGCAGCCTGGTCCAGTTCAGACCCTGGTCGGTCCTGCGTGGGCGACGGCTGGGTTTCCAGAAGGGCGAACTGACCTGTTTCGGATGAGAACTGCCACTGGGGAGGAGGTAGTAGTAACCAAGTCCCACCGTTTTCTGACACCAGTCGGGTGGCGTCAACTTCGACACCTGCGCGTTGGAGCATTAATAGCCGCTGATGGTACTTCATGTGCTCACTATTCCCAGGAAAGAGAACTAGATTCGTGGGGTCATTGTAGGCAGGGTTTTCGTTCATGTGGTGGACATGCCAACCCTTGGGAATTGGTTCGCCGAACAACGCGGTGGCAACTTCCCGAGCGGCACGACCATAGATGCGGTGAAGTTTCTGGTTTAGTGCCCAACTGCCGTCTTTGTACTGGTAATTTTGCTTGCCGGGTGCCCCAAGGCGCTCCCGTAGCGGAACGCCCTCCGCCTTGCGGTGCCGGTGGAACGTGGTGCAGCTCACCCGATGCTTTTGCAGTAACGCCTCAAAAGGCATCCGGTTTTGATAGTCTGCAAAGATGGCGTCCCAGTCCCAGCCGTCCTGGTTGGGATAGCGGCGTTTCCAGGCGGACCTTCCTCTCTCCTGTAGAATGCGCGTTACGTAACTCTCAGCGCAACCTATCTTGGCAGCGATTGGAGCAAGGAGCAGTCCTCGATCAAACATCTCAACAATTCGATCCTTCGTTTTCTCATCCATACAACCATTATACACCGAAGATGCGGTGGGTGCAAATCGAGTCTATCGCATTTGACAGATTCGGGGAGTTCTGGGATCTCTCCGTCCCCGGAGCGCAACATTACGTAGCACATGGACTATTTAACCATAATAGTCCTAATCTCCCCCACCTCCGCCGCTCTCTCTGGCCTGAGTTCCGCCGTTGGTGTCCATGGGACCGGGTGGTCAAAAAGCACCAGCGGTTTGGCAAGCTCGACTGGGAGCCTCACGAGCCGTGGAACATCGTCTTTAAGAACGACGCTGTGCTCCACTGCACGGGCATTGAAAACCCAGGGTCCCTGGAAGGCCCCAACATCAACTTTGCGCACTTTGACGAGGCGCGCCACCATCCCGATGGAAAAGCACTCAAAGTGCTCGACGGGCGCGTGCGCATCCCTGGTCCCAAGGGGCAGCCGCCGCAGATGTATCTCACGACCACGCCCTCGCTCAACTGGTTGTTTGAGTATTTCGGCCCGGTCCAGGTGCGATGCCCGACCTGCGGAGACGTAGAGATAGACACGCCGGGGGGCAAACCGTGGGTCTGCCCGGTATGTGGGCGACAAGACAGCCTGGTCCCCGACGATCTCTATGCCTCATTCAAGGCTGACTGCCGCGTGATTACACTTAGGACGGTAGAGAACGAACCCAACCTCTTCGAGGGCTTTGCGCAATCCCGCTCCCAAACCCTGACCGAGAAAGAGGCCAGGGTCCTGCTGGGGGCCGAGTGGGAGGATCTGTCTGACGGTCAACCCTTCCTGCCCGACATCTCGTGGTGGGACCACTGCAAAGAGGACCTGCCGCCCCTCACGGCGCGAGAGCCGATGGTGCTGGCCCTGGATGCAGCCACGGGGCGCACGGCGACGTCCTCTGACTGCTTTGCCCTGATCGGCGTGACGCGGCATCCCGACCGCAGCCGCGCAGGAAACACCATCGCCGTGCGCTACGCCAAGACCTGGCAGGCAAGGCCGGGCAATAAGATCGACTACCAGGGCGACGCGCTCAGTCCGGGGCCGGAGCGGGAGCTGCTGCGCCTGTGTGGGTACACGATGGACGAAGAGGGCGCGGTCGCCCCCCTGCCCCAAGGGGGCCACAACGTGCTGGCCGTGGTGTACGACCCGACCGAGTTGCACGACATGGCTAGTCGGTTGTCGCGTGCTGGTGTATCCTGGTTCAAAGAGTTCTCGCAGGGCATTCTCAGGAACGAGTCCGACCGGCAGCTCTTGGAGATGATCCAGCAGCAGCGCGTGGTCCACGACGGTAACGCGGAACTTAGAGACCATATCAGGAACGCGGATCGCAAGACGGATGAGTCCGGCCACCGGCTGCGGATTGTGAAGCGGATGGACTCGCTGAAGATCGATCTAGTGGTTGCGCTCTCGATGGGAAGCTACGAGGCGATGCGCCTCAACCTGTAGGACATACACATGGCAAAAACCAAACGAAACGACCCAACCAAACGCTCCGCAAGGATACAGCGTATGGAGCGGGAGTGGGAAAGGCAGGTAGAGCAGTTCAAGTCGGAGCAGGCGTCTCCCCCCCGACGCCCTGCTGCCGAGCCTCGCCAATCCCCTCCCGCTCCACGCGCCGAACCGGCCCCGATGCACGTGGAGGCGATCAAGGCGGAGGCGGAAGCGCAGCTTGCGCGGGTCGCAGAGAAAGCGGAGCCCGGTCGCGCCTACTCGCGCCAGGCCCCCGCGCCGGGTCAGGACGTGACGGGCGGGAGGCTGCTGTGGTGGGGCGGCGGCAACATCGACGACTACATTCCCCTGGCCGAGTATGGCACGCAGCAGCGCCAGCGGGACTTGCGCCTCTTTTCCCTGGTCGCGCCGATGATCCTGATTGCCGAGAGCGTGCTGGTCAAAAAGATGCAGGCATTGCAGTGGAGCGTGGAGGCGGGTCGCAACCGGGCTATCAAGTGGCAGGGGACCCTGGCCGGGCTGGAAGAGGATTGGGGCTGGGATATGTTCATCGCCCGCTGGGTCCGGTCCTACTGCGAGTCGGACTATGGCGGCTACGCAGAAATCTTGCGCGCCCAACCCAAGTGGGCCGGAGACGGGCGCTCCCTGACCGCCAGGGGCGAAGCGGCGATGCGGGCGGGCAAAGACCGCTACTGGCCCATCGTAGACGCCCGCGTGATGGATCCCTGCCGCTGCCTGCCCAGCGCGAGCCAGCAGTTTCCGCTCCAATACCACAACGCCTACACCGGGGCCAAGCACCTGCTGCGGACCTACCAGTACATGCACATCCTCGACATGCCCTCTGTGGACGACTCGATTCCCCGCCAGGGCTTGTGCGGCGTGAGCCGCGCCGTGTGGGCCGCGCAAGAGGACCGGATGGTCACGCGCTACGGGTTCGAGGCCCTGTCCGAAAACCCCGGAACCGGGATGATCCTGGCAAACGTCAACCAGAACCTGCTCGAAAGCGCCTTGACCTCGGCCAAGGGGGCCAGGGACGCGCGGGGCGTGGTCTACTACAAGGGCTTGATCTTCCTGCCCGTCCTGGACCCTTCCGGCAACGTCAAGCTAGAGTACCTCACGTTCTCCCACTTGCCCGAGAATTTCAACCGAACCGAGGACTATTCCCGGATAAAAGAGATTGTTGCCAGCGCGTTCGGAATGGATGTACTGGAATTGGGTAGTATCCCCGGCCACAACCTCGGCACGTCTGCGCAGGCGGAGGTTGGGGCGGCAAAGGCCAGGGGCAAGGGCATCGGGGCGCTGATCCAGTCGGTGGAGCGAGAGTTCCGCCACAAATTCCTGCCCTCCGATGTGCAACTGCGCATCAAAAAGCACGACATCGACGAGCAGAAGGACCGCGCCGAACTGGACTCCTTTTACTTCAACCACGCCACCTCGATGGTCCAGGTGGGCGCGTGGGACCCCGTGCTTGCCAACCAGTACCTGGCCGACATGGGGGCTATCCAGCCGGAGTTCCCCTACATGGCCGCAGACCTCACGCCGTCCGAAGAGCTGGACGACACAGAGGCATCCGGCGAGACTTCCAGCGAGAAGTGGCTGAACGCGCAGCGGGTGCGCGTGGACCGGGACGGGACGATTCACTACAAGGCGCATCCGTTTGTGTCCTATGCGCAGAAGGGGATCGTGAAAAGCCCGCAGTTTGCCGTGCGCGAAGAGCTCGGCGCGCGGGACGTGATCAGCGCGCGTGCCTTGTGGAAGAGGCACGTCCCAAAGTATCCTGAGTTAACGCGATGAACACGCTGATGTGGATAGGCGTCGCGCTTGGGATTGGTTTCCTGGTCTACCTTCTGTACCTATCCGCAGGGGCCATCACGGACTTGATCTACCGGAACCGGGAGGAGTAGGTGGCCTGGAAGCTAGACCCGCGAAAGATAGAGTGGCTGGACGAGGCGCGGGATCGCTCCCTCGGCCTGGATGACGCGGCGGACCTCGTAGACGGGCTGATCGATGCGATCAGCCGGGAAGAGGTGGACGAACTGCTGGACCGGGCCTCTGACGAACCCGAGCCGGAAGAGGTCGAGGACTGGAAGCAGGGGTTTTGGGGCCTGCTCAAGTCGCTCTACCTGTCCCTGGCCCTGATCGCGGCGGCGGGCGACTTGACCGGCGAGGACCTGGACGGGGTGCAGGCATTGCTCCTGGTCCAGCTCTCCTACCTGGACCGCTTTGCGCAAGGGTTCGCTGCCGGGGAAATCAGCAAGGCAGAGGCCGGTCGCAGGATGCGCATGTACGTCAACAGCGCCCGGAGCGCGTTCTGGACCGTGCTCGACCGCCAGATGAAAGATGCGGGCTACACAGAGGAACGCTGGATCGCCATCGGGGACGACCGCACCTGCGGACCCTGCGCCGGGGCGGACGCGATGGGCTGGCAGCCTATCGGCACGTTCGCGGAACCGGGTTCCGGCTACGTGCTGCGCGACCCGACGACGGAATGTGACGGGCTGACCCACTGCCGTTGCCGCAAGGCGTACCGCAGAGGAGCCGGAGGCTTACCGTGATCACGATGACCGCCCAACTGATAGGCGATGCAGCCCTCAAGCAGGTCAAGGCCGTGCAAGGCGAGTGGAAGCAGGCCCTCTTGGCGGAGGGCAAGGCGATCAAGGACGAGTACAGCAAGACGACCGCGACGTGGAAGCACCATGTCACGTTCAACATCAAGCCCAAGCTCGGCAAGGACGAGTGGTACGTGGACGTGTGGGCCAAGAACCGCATCTATTGGTTCGTCCATGAGGGCATTGCCGTGATGCACGCGGTATTGAGCAAAAACTGGTTGCCCAAGACTGAGCGGAAGGTGTTGGGGTCTGGTCCGGGACGCGGGCGCGTGGTGCGCATTCGGCCAGATTATGAGGGTCCGCGCTACGAAGCCCGCAAGTTCACGGACACGATCGTCAAAGTACGCAAGAAACCGTTCCTCGAACGAATGAAGAAAGCGACCGAGGACGCGATCAAAACCCCCTAGAGGGGAGGAGAGCAGCGATGCCGATTCCAATCATCAAGGTACACAGCGCGGACAAATCCATCCAAACCATTGACGGCGCGAACCCGCTGGCCGTGACGCTCGTTGCCGGTGGAGCGGTTGCCGGCTCGGTGGACGTAACAGACCGCGCAGGGCGCGTCCTTGGCACGGTAGTCGTGACCAGCATTTCTGCCGGAGAGAACCACATCGGGCAGGTGGGCAGTCCGGGCATCACCATTGCCCAAACACCGACCGTCACAGCCGGGGCCTACGCGGCAGGGGACGCTGTGGGCGGTCTGCTCACTTTTGCGAACGCGGGGCGCGTGTCTGGCGGCGGAGGCGTGGTCAAAACCTTCACGCTCATCGACGACGCAGGCCAGGACGTGACGATAGAACTCTGGTTGTTCAATCAGACCTTCACCGCGATGGCCGACAACGCGGCTTGGGCTCCCTCCGAGGCGGACCTGGAGAACCTGGTGGGCATCATCTCTACGCAGGAAAGCAGCACCGGCTGGGCTGCCGCAGGCACGCCCTCGGCCATTACCGTGCCATGTTCCCTGCGTTACGATGTGACTGGGACATCTCTCTTTGGTCAATTGGTGACGCGAGGCACGCCGACCTTTGCAGCGACGGATGACGTCACTGTTAAGATCGGGTTGTTGCAAGACTAGGAGCAGCAATGGGAATGCTACGCGGAACACGGCGAGCGTTGTTTGAGGAACGTCGGGGTGGCTATCGTCTCAACCTGGACGATGCCACCTTTACTGCCGGCATGGCAAAGCGCGTCGGGGAGGCCGGCGTCTTTGACGCTGCGCCCATCATCCAGGGCAACTGGGACGGGACCGGCACGCCCGACGTCGTCACCTTCCCGCGTGGCGACCTGCTTGGCAACCAAGCACAATTCTTCTACGCCAACTTTGACCCCTACCAGGGCAGCGTCTCCTTCTGGATCACACCAGAATGGGATGGGGACGATGGGCTGTACCATTACTTCTGGCATCCGGGCAACGGCAACCGATTCGGAATCTACAAGTCGAGCGGGGATGACTTGATCGTCCTGGACCCATCGGGCGGAGCAGCGGTGCAAGTGGACATCTCTGCCTGGACTGCTGGGACCACCTACCACGTTGTTGTGCGGTGGGACCTGAGAAACCCTCTCGATGGAACCAATTACTACTGTGTAAGTATCAATGGTGTTGACACGTTTGACGAGGCCAACACGAACACAGTTGAAGATGGGTACATTCTCACGGACATTCGCGTGGGCTTAGAGCACGACGATACATCGCCCGCCGACGCCCTGATCGAGGGCTTGTGCATCAGCCGCGTGCCCTTCTACGACGGCGCGTATGGCTGCCCGATGTGGTTTGACGAAACTGGCCCCATCGACGTGATCGCCGCAATCTATGCCGCAGGTGCAGGCGCAGATCCAGCGCAGATATTCGGCTCGTGGGACACCACATTTTTCCTGCCCACCGACAGCACCCCTGGCGCTCTTGCGACCGGCACCGGAGAGGCGTGGAGTCATCCCCACGGCAGCGAACTGATCGACGTTCCGTTCTTGGACGATGGCGGCCTCCCTGGGACTGACTACGCCGTGGAGTTCGATGGGGCGGCGACGTGGGTTAACTGCAACAGCGGCGCAACTTTGGACGATATTCCGAGTGGCGCAGATATGACCGTTGCGGGTTGGGTTCGTTTGGATGATCCCAGCGCAAGCACGTTTACGGTTGTCCACAAGGGCAGTGCACTGGCTACAGGCTGGGGCGTCTATGTCGGTGCAGATGGCAATATGTACGGGTTCGTACCGCTTGCCGACACCAACATGCAGTGCTATGTCGATCACGATCTGGGTGATGGCAAGTGGCACTATTTCGCCTTTTATTATGACGACACATCAAAAACAGGCACGATGTCCATTGATGGCGTGTGGGGAGCATCGGACACAGGCGCGGGTGCTTACCAGTCAGACGCGGCGAGTAATCTTGAGATGGGGCGACTGACAAACCTATCCTCGTTTTGGGATGGTGGGATTGCCTGGATAGAAATCTCTGACAACGACCGCCATACCGCAGGCACAGATTTTGTTGCCCCCCGCGCAGCCTACTCGGACGGTAACACGGTCGAGTATTGGGCAATGGACGAAGGGACCGGCGCAACTGCTGCCGCTTCTGTGACCTCCCCGGCCAATGACGGCACAATCACGGACGGCTCCTGGTCGGCCATTTGGGAAGTAGTCGGCACGCCAGAGATTCCGCAGAGCTTGCAGTTCTTTCAAGAGAACGATGGCATCGACTTTGGCAGCGGCGCGAACATTGACGATTTGCCCAGCGCAGATTGTACGATTGAGTTTTATGCGCGGCTGAAAACACCAGCAGCAAACTTTATCGCGTTCTCAAAAGCGAACTCAGGAGGTACAGCGGGTTGGATCATCCAAGGCCGTACAGATGGCAAGATGCGCTGCACACTTGTTCACGCGGGGACAAGCGCAATTCTGGACATTCCCGGTGCGCAGGATGAGCGTTTCCACCATTATGCCTATGATTGGACATTCGCAACATTGACGCTGCGCGGCTTTTTGGATGGTGTGCTCATAGATACACGTATAGCAGTCGGGGCATATCAGGCCGATGCTGCCCTTGATTGTATAGTGAACGCAGTGCAAACGATAGGCACAGGCGACGGTGCTTTTGCCATTGGTTGGATACGCTTGAGCGACACCAGGCGCTACACCGGCAACTCGTTCATTCCGGCTGCCCGCAACAACCCGCCGGCCAACGATGCCAATGCCCACTTGCTGATCAACATGGACGATGGCGCAGGCACAACGGCAACGGACAGTAGCGGAAATGCCTATCACGGCACGATCACTTTCGGCGCAACCACGCGTTGGAACAACACGCCCGACCTGCTCATTGATGAGCCGGGGCGAATGATCTACAACCAGGGCTACAACGTGGGCAGTGACGGAGCCAACGACGGCATCTATATCCCCCACACGCTCACAGCCGACACCGACTATGTGATCCGTTGCGTGTTGCAGTACAGCCCGAACGCTTGGCCGAGAATCACGCTGTACGATGTGACCGGCGCTGCCAGCGTTGTGGACTTTGACGCGCCGCCTCTATCCGCAGTTCACGACGGAGGCGCAGGTGCAGCCGCATTCACGTCCACCGGCGAGGTCTACCCGGCAAGCCTGATCGGGGCAGAACTCTACAACGTCACGGATGGCTCCCACGGCACGATCACGGCTGTGGGAGGGACGAACCAAGACACCCTCACCGCAACGTTGGCGGGAGGCGGCTCCAACGACTGGCAGGTTGGAGAACAAGCCTACATCGTACCCATCGACGGCTGGGTGTTCAATGAGCCGACCAGCGTCCACACAACGGCCAACACGGCGTATGAACTGCGGGTCACGAACCGAAACAGCGACGGCATGATTACGGTTCACCAGGCAGAGGCGCTGCTGAACCTACTCTCGCACGGCGATCACGAGTCTCTGACCGGCGGCAACCCAGACCTGATCACGGATTGGACCAACAACGGACTGGACGTTGGCGATACGGAAGCAGAGGCAGCAGTGATCCACGCGGGTGCGCAAAGCCTAGAGTGGAATCCTGGCGCTGTGCTTGGCGAGGGCCAATACTACGCAATCACGACCACGGCAGGAAAATACATCACGTTCGCTGGTTGGACGGTAGGGGATGGATCAGATGGATTCCGAATTGGAGAACTGGACGGGGCTGAGGCATTGTTGCACAACAGTGCATCCTTGTATCGCGTGACGACAAGCACCGGCGCTGTGTGGACCCACACGCCAATGGTTCTACGCGCTCTGGATACCAGTCCAGAACTACAGATCGAGGCCGATGCTATCGCCGGTGATGGGTTCAGCGATGACTTTTACGCACTCGAACTTGACGACGTAACACTCACCGTCACGCCGGCCAGCGAGGCCAACAGCGCAGAAGATACCGGGATCCGCGTCGATGGGCTGGACAGCCTGACCGTACCGGCGACGGCGCACAAAATGAAAGCTCGATCCGGGGGTCTCAAGTGGCGGGCGACACCCAGGCACTCTTTGGCCCTCGCGCAAGGGTTCGGGCAAGCATCCGAATACCTGCTCGATCTGACCGAGGATGCCAATAACTATCTGCGCCTGGTCCGAACGACCAACACTCTGACCCTGGCCGTGAACCAGAACGGCGCGGGTGAAGTGACCGACACAGACGCCACGGCGTGGGCAGCGGATACCGAGGTTCTGCTGGAAGTGGTCAACGCGGGATCCCACATCTATGCCCGGCGCGATGGCGTCACGGTTTTGGACATCACCGGCCTGACCGGGTTCGCAGCCGACTTTACGGCAGCGGCTTACTTTGGCAGCGAGGACACACCGGATTTGCAATTTGATGGGGTCATATCGTCCCCGTAGGAGGCTTGGCTATGTACGAAGTACGATACCGGATTGACAAAATCACGGCGCGCGCGGACGGCAGCGAGCTGGTCCAGCACGACACTTGGGCCGAGGGCAGAGAAGAGGGCGAGGCGGACTGGCAGGTCGTGCCGGGGCACCACCGCTCGCTGCTGGTCCCTGCGGATGAAATTCAGGCGGCTCTTGAAGCAGGGAGCAACGCGCAGGTCATCGCGGCCTACAAGAACGCGCTGATCGCCAACCTGAGAACGCCTGCCATACCCATCACGGGCTGGGCTCCTGCGGACATCCAGGCCAAGCTGGAAGCCAACGCTGCCTCTGCCGAGGCTACGAGTGACGCGATCTCGTTCATTACCGAGACGCTGGGCGCAACGTTCCCGGTGCGTTTTGCACTGTGAGATGGATTGGCGTAACAGCAGAAGAAATCAAACACTTTTTATCTTCTGCGTTTGCGGGGCTTGGAGCCTGGGCATTGACTTGGTCGCTCATGCGGCTCCTGTGCTGGCGCGTGGTTTGCCGATCACGTGGGCAACACTCAATGCGTACCCGGCAGAATCTGCGGCGATCCACCAGGGCGCTCTGCTGGTCTGTGGCGCTCTTTGTGTCCTCGTGGGTGCATGTGTTGTCGGATGGCTTATTGTAGGAAATACAAGGAGGGTGTGAGATGCCCTATTTTCTGAAAGGGAACTGTGTCTGGAAGGGCACGGAAGAGAAACCAGTCGAGGAGGTCAAGTGCCACGGGTCCGCGAAAGAGGCCGAGGTCCACATCCGCGCTCTCTATGCCAACGTGCAAGACGCAGACGAAAAGGCTGCGTGGGACGCCGAGATTGAAAAGGGCGGCAGCGGCAGCGGTTGGCACAAACCCCCGCGAGGCACGCACGACGCGGAGAACGCGCCCAACTTTCGCGGCGGCCCTGGCGCAGACCGCACCTACGGCACCGAGAGCGATGAGCCGCCCGAGGGGACCAAGCTCTGCAAATGTACCAAGTGCGGCTCCACCTTCACGCTGCCAAAAGGCAAGCAGTGCAAGGACGTCGAGTGCCCCGGCTGCGGCGGGCGGGCCGAACAGACGTCTCCGAGACGTGACAAGCCCGCCGAGGGAGAGGAGGGCAGCGGCAGCGGCGGGCGTGGGGGGAAGAAAGAGGTGGACTGCCCCGCGTGCGAGGAAGCAGCCAAGGCCCAGGAGACACACGAGTGTACGTGCCCGGAGTGCGGCAAGAGCGTGCAAGTGCCCCTCGGCCAGAAATGCGGAGAGGTGCGCTGCCCGGAGTGCAAGGCGATGATGAAGCAGGGCGAGGAAGACAAGGCGCTGACGCCCTCCGGCGCGGGCAACGTTCACGGGGAAGGCTCTATGCTGGGTGAGGTCGCGTCTGTGATGGACGATGGCGAGGGCAGCGAGAAGCCTGAGTGCAAGTGCCCCCACTGCGGCAAGGGGATCCCCTGCACGGCCAAGGCGTGCCCGTACTGCAAAAAGACGATCGACAAGGTAGAGCGCGGGGACGAAAAGTCGTTCACGGTCTACAAGTCCGCAGACGGCACCTGGCGCTGGATGACCCTTTCCAGTTGGGCCGTGGTGGACAAAGAGCGCGAGGTGGTGAGCGAAAGGGCGTATCAAGACGCCATTGCCTACGCGCAGAAAACCGGAAACTGGGGGCAGCTTGACCTCGTTCACGTGGCAGGCACGGACGTGGGCGACTGCGATACACTGTTCACCGTAAAGGGCGGGGACGAACCCGCCAAACTTGGAGCGGGCGGAACGTGGTATGACACGGAGAAAGCAACCCGAGCACGCGCGGTTATCCAGGCCGAGCCGGACGCTTGGGGAGTGTCGATCAAGTTCCGTTTCAACCCTGCCCGATTCGTGCGGGGTATATACACCGGGGACATTCAGGTCCTCAAGCATAGCATTCTGCCACAGGAGATGGCTGCCTCTTACGGCACCGCTATCG
>Ga0180437_10005429_pt1 | contig 17467 bp, 17 predicted proteins | sample SS_ome_4_FD_132410 | JGI IMG/M metagenome (GOLD analysis project Ga0180437, IMG submission 132410) | Hypersaline lake sediment archaeal communities from the Salton Sea, California, USA - SS_3_D_1 metaG | ecosystem: Environmental > Aquatic > Non-marine Saline and Alkaline > Hypersaline >... | reverse complement strand
TTCAGTGGTCATTGATGTATTAGCCGCTTACACTCAAGCAATATTAGGTTTGAAACTACCCGCAGTAGCCAACGTCGCCCTTGGTGGTGCATCCTATTTGGCTATGTATTACCTTATCCGTCTCATTAAGAAATAAGCTCATAGCCTTACCCTAATCTCAACAGATAGACAGACCAGACAGATAGCGGGCGAAACTTCGCCCTGCTTGACGCTATCTCTTTTTGCGTTCTGGGAGTCTATATGAAAATCCTTGGCTTGCCGGGCCGGCCCGTCGGCCATCCATGCACCGACTACCGTCTCACGTGGCCCTGGCGTGAGCTGGATGGGCAAATCGAATACGACATCACCGTCCAGACCGACCTGGAGGCCATCTCCAAGTACGACCTGATGGTTTTTCAACGCCAGGAGATGCCCCTAGTCGAGCAGATCACCCGCGCCGCTCAGCGCCTGCCCACCATGCAATCATCTTGGGTAGCCGAGGGCATGGCCTGGGACGTGGCCCGCCTGGAGGCAGGCCACCATGTGGGCAAGAAGGTCGTCTTTGACATAGACGACGATGCCATCAACATCCCCCCCACCAACGTCAACTATCTGCAATGGGGGCGGGACAGGCGGCAGATTGTGCAGATGTTGGCCCAGATGAAGATGCAAGGTATGAAGGGCGACATTATGAACGAACGCCCCGAAGTCGTGGCAGAGCGGGCGCGTCTGCACCTGAAGCAGCTATTAGCCAACATCAAGGCCGCCGACGCCGTGACCGTGACCACGCCTTGGCTGAAGAAAGTTTACAGCCAGTACAACCGCAACATTTACGTCCTGCCCAACTGGGCGGTGCCGCAAGAATGGGAGCATGTGGAGCCGAAGGAGCACGAGGGCGTCCACCTCGGCTGGGCGGGCGGCCCGACGCATTACAGCGACATCAAAGTCTTCGTGCGGCCCGTCAAGCAGATCCTGCGGGAGCATCCCCATGTCAAACTGGTCATCGCCGGCTTTCCGGCGGCCCGCCAGATGTTCTTTGGTGACGTGGAAGAGGAGCGAATCATCACCTATCCCTTCATGGAAGAGTGGCGGGACAACCTGGCCACGTTCGACATCATCCTGGCCCCTTCCGATGACAACAAGTTTAATCGGGGCAAGTCGACCATTCGCGTCTACGAGGGCCTGTGCGCCACCAAGGGGCAAGCGGCGGTGGTGGGAAGCGAAACGACCTATGGGCAGACCATCCGCGCCCTGGGCTGTGGCTTCGCCTGTCGCTCCTTTGCCGACTGGCTGGGCGCATTGGAAAAGCTGATTGAGGATGAGAAGATGCATCGGGCGATGGGGCAACGGGGGTATGAACGGATGATGAAGGGGCATACGTATGGGGATCACGCGGGAGAGTGGTTGGAGACTTATAGGAAGGTGCTAAATGGCTAGTCTCATCACATTATCAGAATTCCAACTCTATACCCAATCCAGCCTCAGTGTCAGCACCACCAAGCTAGAACTGGCTTCTGATGCCGTCATTAACTACTGCGAGACCGACTTTTCACTACAGAGTATCACCAGGGAAAAGAAGCGCAGCCGCCTGACCGCCGACCAGGATTTGTGGGTGGACTTCTACGTCAAGCCCGTCGTCACCGTCTCCCGCATCGCCCTGGCCTGGGGTGCGGACACCGATGACGAAAGCGAGCTAGACTTGGATAACATGGACCTCTTCACCGTCGAAGGCTACGCCCTCATTCCCTTCAGCAACGTGACCGCCTGCGCTTCTCGCATCGCCAAAGCCAACGTGGGCGTGGGCTTCCTCACCTTGGGCGATGAATACATCACCGTCGCCAACTACACGGGCGGGGTCACCGCGCCGTTGAAAGTGAAGGAAGCGGTGGCGCTGTTGGCCTTGGAGGACCATCTGGTCAAAGAAAAGTGGGCCACGGGCGATATGTCAGGCGGCATCGTCAAGAGCTACAGCGTGGGCTCCTATTCCCAAACCATCGGCAGCCCCTACACGGGCAGCGTGAAGCTGCTGGGCACGTTGGGGCACGGGACGCCCATCTCTGAGACGGCGGAGAAGATACTGATTGAAGCAGGTTATGTCAAGGGAGGCGTGGTAGGCGTTGTCTGAGATTCAGAATCGTTGCAAGTACTGTGCCGTGCGCGAAATTTTCCGTTGTCCCGTCGTGAAGCGCATGGTGGAGCCGGGCAACGAGATTTACAACTGCAAGCATTTCAAGCCCAAAGATAGAGGGATGCCCCGCGAGCAGAAGAAACGGGGGAGTCTGGGCGGGTGAGGATGACCGACGTGGCCCGTGAGGTCTACGCCAAAATAGACACTGAATGGAAGAGGGGAATCCAGGAATACGAGAGGCAGACAGGCGAGGCGTTCCCCTGCGGCCCCGGCTGCGCCGACTGCTGCCACGCCAGTGATGTGACGGGTACGTTCAGGGAGACACCGCTATCAGAGGCAGAGGTGGGCTTGCTATGGGAGACGCTGGCAGCTTTGCCACCAGAGGTGCAGGCGCTTTTGCTGGAGCGGCAGCGCACCTATTACATGGCTACCTGCATCCTGCTATCCCCAGAGGGCCTATGTCTGGCCTACGAGGGCCGACCGCTCTGGTGCCGCACCTGGGGCCTGTCGGGGTTGCCGACCTGCGGCAAGGTGAAGAGGGTGCAAATCGAGCGATGGTCTGAGGTCGTGCGCGAGGCCCATGCCAAGCTACGAAGGGACGGGGCGTTCGTGCCGTTGCGAGAGGTAATAAAGAGATTAAGAGAAATAGAGAGGAGATAAATAGATGTATACTATTTTATATGCTTGTCGTAATTGTGGGCATGTGTTTACGAGAGAGTTTCCGAAAGGCAAAAAGGCATGTGATATTATTCTGTGCCCCGTTTGCGATTGTTCTGAGGCTTGTAAAATCGCATTGGGTACATTATTGCTTTTTTGGGTTGATCCCCTGAAGTGAAGATCGTAACTTGGCGCATGGGCTTCGCTGGAGACGTGCTGTTCTCCACCGCCGCCCTGGAGGGTATCAAGCGCAAGTACCCGAAGTCTGAGTTGGTCTACGGCGTCTGGCCGCAGTACAGCGGCGTCATAAACACCAATCCACATATTGACAGGTTTGTGTATGGTGACGGTGTGGAGAATAGGGTGATCGGCACGGATAAATTTGGTCATCCTATCACCAAGAGAATTATTCATCCAGACGGGCTAGAATATGCCAAGCAACATTCCAATAAGCAATGGGAAATCAGCCACGAGAAATACAGGCTGGCCGATGGCGAAATGGCCTACTGGGGCGAAATCCACGCCCGCCAAGCCGCCGAGTTGGGCTTGCTGGAGTTGGAAGATATGACTTCCTTCAAGCCACAGGTCTATCTGGATGCCAGCGACATAGTACCTAAGCCGCCCAATACGAAGATCGCCGCCCTGGGCGTCTTCTCCAAGAACGGGGCCGACGCCCGCCTGTGGGGGATGCGACGGGGGGAATGGGGCCTGGGGCGACAGGTGCCAGCCGAGGTATATAGTCGGGTGCTGGCCTCTGTGGGCGGCAAATGGGAGTTTGAGCGCGACAAATGGCCCCAGTTGGTGGAATCCCTGGCAGAGAGGGGTTTCAGGAGCGTGCAACTGGGTGGGGCAAGCGACCCCCGCGTCCCTGGCGCCGTGGACCTCTGCGGCAAGCTGACCTGGCGGCAGAGCATGGGCTTGCTGACTGAGGCCGACGTATGCATCACTATTGACTCATTTCTCCTACACGCAGCGGTGGCCCGCAAGTACGCCTTGGATGGAAGCGTGCTCTCGGAGGGCACGCCGACGGTGGCGCTGTTGGGGCCGACCGACGGGCGGGCCATATTCCCGGTGGATGCTGAAAGCGCGGTGGAGGTGCAACGCCGTTACCCGCGCTACGTTGAAGAGGGGTGCTGCCCTTGCTTTAACAGCAGTCGGTTTGGCAAGGGGCCGTGCAAGCACGACAACCTGTGCATGAGAAATATCACGGTAGAGGATATACTAGAGGGAGTAGAGAAAGCACTAACAGAAAGGGGCTAGACATGCAAGACATTTCTATTATCGGAATCGGACGCCTGGGTTTGCCCCTGGCCGTCGTCTTTGCCAGCCGGGACTTTCGGGTGATCGGTGTGGATGTGGACGAGGCGGCTATCGAGGCCGTCAATGCCCGCCAGGTTCCGCCACGCATCTACGAGCCTGGCCTGCAAGAGCTTCTGGACGGGCTGGAAGAGGAAAACCTGATCGCCACCGACGACCTGGCGGGCGCTGTGCAGCATACCGACGCCAGCATTGTCCTGGTGCCCACGCCCAGTGACAACACCGGGGCCTTTTCCCTGGATTACGTTCTGGAGGTCTGTCGGGGTATCGGGAAGGCACTAAAGGACAAGACGGCTTATCACTTGGTCGTCATCGCCTCGACCGTCATGCCAGGATCGTGTGACGGGCCGATTCGGGAGACGATAGAAGAAACGAGTGGCAAAAAGCTGGGCAATGGGTGGGGTTTGTGCTATTGCCCTGAATTCATCGCCCTGGGCAACGCCGTCAAAGGTTTCCTCAATCCTGACTTTGTGCTCATCGGTTCATCGGACGCTAGGGCAGCCTTGGAGCTGTCCAACATCTACCACCAGCTTTGCGCGAACGATGCACCCCATGCCCACATGAGCTTGGTGAACGCCGAAATCACCAAGGTGGCCCTGAATTGCAGCATTACGGTCAAGATCACCCTGGCCAACCAACTGGCCGAGCTATGTGAAGCGTTTCCCGGTGGCGATGTGGACGCCGTGACGGGGGCCATTGGATTGGATAGCAGAATAGGCCCCAAGTATTTCCGGGGCGGCCCCAAGTTCGGCGGCCCCTGTTTTCCCAGGGATACTCGCGCCCTGTCCACCGCCGCCCGCAGCGTGGGCGTTAACGCCCCTCTCATAGAGGAAGTGGATCGCATCAATGCCTGGCAGTCGCTCAGGCTGTCGAGGCTGGCATTGGCCCAGATCGGCAACCGCCAGAACGTGACTTTTGGCATCCTGGGCTTGGCCTACAAAACAGACACCAACATTGACGAGGAAAGCCCCGGTGTGGGGCTCATCAAGGCCCTGGAACCTTACGGCCACAACATCATAGCCTATGATCCCCTGGTGGTTATCGGCAATTCCCTACGATTGGCCCAAGAGGTGGCCGATTACGCTGACATCGTGATCGTCACCATGAACTGGCCGGGGTTTAGGGAAGTGGAGTTCAGGAAGGGGCAGGTGGTGATAGACTGCTGGCGGATGCTGAACGAGGACAAAGTGACCGAGACCGGGGCCAAATACATCGCCATTGGCAGGGGGCCATGACGCTATCGGACACCGTGCGGCAACTGGCTGGGGATGCCAAAATCGTCTTCGATGTAGGTGCGGCAGAAGGCCGTGTAGCGGGCGAATACCTGAAGATGTTTCCTCGTGCCGTCGTCTATGCTTTTGAGCCCACGCCGGGGTTATGCAGGCTAAAAAGCGGCAAGCGGGTCAAGGTGGTCAAAAAAGCCGTCTTGGACAGGGAAGGCATGACTAGTTTCCATATCAACACTAAACACCACACCAACAGCATTTTGCCTTTCTCTCGCCGCTTCAAGCTAATGAAGACAAAATGGGTCATTGAGGTGCCTTGCGTGACCCTGGACGGCTTCTGCGCCCGACACAAGATCGCCCGTGTGGACGTGCTCAAGATAGACGTGCAGGGCGTAGAGCTGCAAGTGTTGCGAGGAGCGGAGGGACTTTTCTCTAAGGGCTCGGTGGGCGTCGTGATAGTCGAGTTGCAGCACGCGCCTGTCTACAAAGGACAGAGCAGGCGGGGCGCGGTGGGTAAGTTCCTGTCCCGACACGGCTTCACCCTCAAGGCTGAGTACCCGGCCCATCGGGGAGACAAGCTGATCCATTCCAACGGAGTATTTGCCAGATGAGCGGCCAGCATGTCATGATCGCCGGGATCGGCCATTGTGGGACTAAATGGCTGTCCGTTGTGCTCAACCAGCCAGAGCAAGGCGTCCGTTTCTTCCACCAGCACAAATATCGTATATCCAAGATGTCTTGGAATAGCTGGCAACAGGTGGAAGATAAAACCATGGTGTGGGAGGAGTACCTGGAGAAGTACGCTGCGCCCTTCAGGAAAGCTATACAGAAGTACCGCATCGTGGGGGACGCCATTTCGTGGATGCCATTGTCTATCCCGAAGGTTCACCAGTACCTGCCCATCTCACGCATTCTCTACTTGGTGCGCAACGGGATACCGAGCCTGCATTCACTGATGACTCACAGCCCCTTTGCCCCGCCCTATCACAACCAGTGGCTTTTCGGCGTTTATCTGCGGCGCTATTGGCTACTGGCTGGTCAGCCGCTCAAGCCTTGGAAGCGGTGGAGCCGGTGGGAACGGACGTGTTTCTGGTGGCAGACCAATGCCTTTATGCCTGGCTGGTTGCATCACCAGTTGAGGATACCCGTTGAGGTCTACCGCTTGGAAGATCTGACCCAAAACGTGGTCATGCTGGAGGAGCTGACCCAGAGCTTGGGGCTGAAGATAGGGCGGGCCACACTCCAGAAGATGCAACGCAAGGACATCAACCGCAAGGTGGAGGGGAGCCGTGACCCGGCGGTGATCTGGAACGCCTGGACGGGCCAGCAGCGGCGGGAGTTTCGGACAGTTTGCGGGGTGGGGATGAAGAAACGAGGGTATAAAATTCCCTCTTGACAAGTCCGCCAATGTGGGATATAATAGAGATATGAGAAAGAGAGCATCAGAGTTGCGGGTCAGGATTGATGAGGGAATTATGGATACCCTCAAACAGATAGCCACAGAAGAGGGGCGCACCGTCTCGGAGTTGGTACGCGAGGCCGTGGCCGATCTGATACAGAAAAGACAGAGAGAAAGAGAGGAGGAGGGAGCGAGATGAAACTATAGGATCTACTTACCCATAAAACTGAGCGAGGGGGGGGGCTAAATCATGTTGTCCTATAGGATAGTGTTAATATTTGTAATAATGTGTGGCATCATAATAATTATAGCATTAATCCGAGGCATTCCAAGGTTATGGACAAAAATGTCTAGGCCTTCTCCCAACTAAGTAGCAGATAGACATACAGACAGATTAGACAGATAGCCATATCAGACAGATACTTGTGTTTGGTATGGCTATTTCTTTTTAGCAGAGAGACAGAATCCCCATAGATAGACAAAATCACAGCGACATAGGGGATTCAGATGAATAGAGTATTGGTAACCGGAGCTGGCGGGTTTATTGGCAGTCATTTGGTGCGCTATCTAAAGCGAAAAGGCCATTGGGTGCGCGGCGTAGACATCAAGGAACCGCGGTGGTCATCTTCTGTGGCCGATGAGTTCAAGCTGTTAGATTTGCGCGATTTCCGCAACACATTCGTAGCTGTTTCTGGCATGGATCAAGTCTACGCTCTGGCCGCCGACATGGGCGGTATCGGCTACATCGGTTCAGGTGATTACGATATGGAGATTGCCTGGAACAATACCCATATCAACATAAACACATTGGAGGCGGCCCGCCTGTCGGGAGTGCAACGCTACTTTTTCACCAGTTCGGCTTGCATCTATCCACTCTACCTCCAGAAACGGGCCGACGTTGCCCCGCTCAAGGAGAGTGATGCCTACCCAGCCGAACCCGATTCGGTGTATGGCTGGGAAAAGCTGTATACAGAGGTATTGTGCCACCTCTATCAGAAAGATGTTGGTATAGAGATGCGCATCGCCCGCTTTCATAACATTTATGGCCCGGAGACGGATTGGATAGGGGGGCGTGACAAACTGCCCGCCGCTGCCTGTCGCAAGGTGGCGATGGCCAAATTGACGGGTAACCACAAGGTGGAAGTCTGGGGCGACGGCCTGGCCACCCGCTCTTTCTGTTACATTGATGACTGCCTGGGGATGCTATACCGCCTGATGCAAGGCGATTATGACCAACCGATGAACATCGGCACCGACCGCCTGATCAGCGTCAATCAAGTCTTCGACATCGTGGCCGATATTGCGGGTATCAAGATCGAGAAGGTACACGTTCCCGGTCCCCAGGGAGTGCGGGGGCGCAATGCCGACCTGACACTGATGCGCGAGGTGCTGGGTTACGAGCCGCAAGTCGGCTTGGAAGACGGGCTGGCCAAAACATACGAATGGGTAGAGAGACAATGCATACCTATGAGCAATCACTAATCCAAAGGGTGCGCGATTTCTGGGATGCCAGGCCCTGTAACATCCGCCATTCTCAGATTGACATAGACAAAGACCCGGAAGGTTATGACCTTGAGGTGGTTCAACGCAAATACTTTGTCGAGCCCCACATCATGGACTTCGCCCAACATACCCGATGGAAAGATAAAAAGGTGCTCGATCTGGGCTGTGGCATCGGCACGGATACCATCACCTTTGCCGTAGCGGGGGCGCATGTGACGGCGGTAGATATCTCGCCGCGTTCCATTGAGATCGCACGAAAGCGGGCCGCCGCCTACAATTTGCCCGTCCGCTTTCTTTGCGGGGATATCGAGGAGTTGCCACGCATCCTGGAGCCGCAACATTTTAATTTGATATATTCTTTCGGCGTGCTACATCACACACCTGATCCAGAGCAGGTTGTCAACCACCTCCAAGCCTTTTATACGGGACCAGGTAGCACCTTGAAAATCATGCTCTACAATCGCTATTCTTGGAAGGCGTTCTGGATATTGGTCACCTATGGCAAGTTCCAATTCTGGCGGTGGCCTGAGCTAATCGCCCGCCACAGCGAGGCCCAGACGGGCTGTCCCATCACGCGCACCTATACACCCAAGATGGCTAAAGAATTACTGAAGGGGTTCACTATCGAGGATTTGCACATGGATCACATCTTCCCCTATCGCATCCAGGATTACGTCAAGTACCGCTATGTGCGTGAATGGTACTGGCGGATGTTGCCCCCAATGTGGTTTCGTTGGTTGGAGAAGCGCATTGGCTGGCACATGCTCATCACGGCCAGAAAGGAAAGCTAGATGCTGGAAGCCGACATAGAGACGAAAGAAGCCAAAATCTGTATCATGGGCTTGGGCTATACGGGCTTGCCGCTGGCCGTGAATTTTGCTGAAGCGGGCTATGAAGTGGCTGGCTATGATGTGGATAAGGACAAAGTTACACACCTTTATCAAGGCAAGAGCTACGTCAAGGACGTGCCAGTAGCAAAGGTAATTTCCCTGATAAGCAGTGGTCGGCTATTCCCAACAGACAATCCCAGGTCTCTGGGCAAAGCGGACATCCTTTTCATCTGCGTCCCCACGCCTCTGGACAAAGCGAAAGTGCCTGATCTGTCCTATATCATCGCCGCGACAAAGAGTATACCAGTGATGCGGGGCCAACTCATCATCTTGCAGAGCACCACCTATCCAGGTACGACAGAGGAAGTGGTAAGGCCCATCTTGGAGCGGTCGGGGCTGGTGGCTGGCAAGGACTTTCACCTGGCCTACTCACCAGAGCGCATCAATCCCGGTGACGGGATAGACCTTCCCCCCAGGGTGGTGGGAGGCATTACGCTGGAATGCGCAGAGTTGGCACGGGCCATTCTGTCCAAAGTGGCTCCGTCGGTGCATATCGTCTCATCGCCCCGCGTGGCCGAGATGACCAAACTCTACGAGAATATCTTCCGGGGCGTCAATATCGCTTTTGCCAACGAGATGGCCCTGCTATGCGACGAGCTGGACATTGACCCCTGGGAGGTCATCGAGGCGGCTTCCACCAAGCCCTTCGGCTTTATGCCCTTCCATCCGGGGCCGGGCATGGGCGGCCATTGTATCCCGGTCAACCCGCACTACCTCAAATGGGCGGCACAGCAGGTGGGCTTTTCGACTACCTTGGTGGATGCGGCCATACAGATCAACCGGGCTATGCCCCGACAGGTAGTGAGGAAGATAGAGGATGCATTAGGGGTCAATCTCGCGGGGAAACGGATTCTCCTATTAGGCATGGCTTTCAAGGAAAACGTGAATGATGCCCGCAATTCACCAGGCCGATGTGTTCTGTGTCTCTTGGAGCAACGGGGGATAATGGTATCATTTAACGACCCGTATGTGTCAAAGGTAGAGATGAGGGGTACTGTGTTTTTCTCGCAGGAATTGACTGATAGTTTCCTGGCTTCCCAGGACTGCGTGGTGATCGTGACCCCACATCGGGCTTATGATTTCCAGTGGATCGCCCAACATGCCCCGCTCATTGTAGATACCCGAAACGTGCTGGATGGGGAAGGTTTCTTTTACAAGGTGGTGCGATGAGGTGTTTTGTCGTCGGCAGCAAAGAATTGGCCGTCAGGGTGCTGGAAGAGTTGGTCAAGCAAGGCCATGAAGTGACAGGTGTTCTCTCCCGTGACCATGAAGATGGGATGCGGGTTTGGCTTGATGAGTTGAGACACAAATCATTGAAGGCGCGGGCCTGGCAATTGGGTATTCCTGTCTTTGAGAAAATCAGCATCAATTCGCAGCAAATAGTGAAGAATCTGGCCATGATGAACCTGGATGCCATTTTCTGCGCTTTCTGGGGTGAAATCGTCAAGACGCCCGTGTTAAGTTTGCCGCGCCTGGGTTGCTTCAACCTGCACACGGCTTACCTGCCTCGCAATCGGGGGTGTTTCCCGATGGCTTGGGCCATCATCGAGGGCGAGGAGTACGCTGGACTGACCATCCACAGGATGACGCCAGGGGTAGACGACGGGCCTATCGTGGCACAGGTGGCCGTGCCCATCGCCTGGGACGAGACGGGGGAGAGCCTATACCGGAAAGTTACGGAGGCAGGTTTTGAATTGTTCAGGGAGACGTTGCCCCGCATCGCCGATAGGACATTCACCCTTACGCCGCAGCCGACGGAGGGAACTTATCACCCACGAGGGTATCCCTACGGGGGCCAGATCAACCCGTATTGGGACGGGGACAAAAAGCGGCGGTTTGTCAATGCCCTGGCCTTTCCGCCCTTCAGGGGCCATTCGCCAGAACCGCCCAGATGCCTGAAAGGGTACACTCAGCCAGGCGTGCGCGTCATGATTGGGCTGGACTGCGACCAGCCACGCGGAATTTTCGTCGCCTCGCGGGAGGGCTCGGAGCGGGCCTGGGAGATGTTGCGTTGTCTCAATCGTCTCTCAGGGCTTCTGGAAACCATGATGGTCCCCAGGGCGTTTTTCGTGGGCGGCCTGTTCCTGGAGAGTATGGAGTATGTCTACGGGACTGATTCTCTGAGACGTGCCTTGCAGGTGGATAGTTCCCTGGTGGAAATTGCCGATCACGGATACTCCCATAGCGTACTGAAGCAGGTAGAGAGCCGACCTGACAAGTTACCCATTTCCTCCAGGCAGGCCATCAGGGAATACGAAGGCAATACCCGCCTCTTTGCGCGGATTTTGGGTCAGGATTTGCAGGGACGGGGTTACCGCGCCCCACTGGGTCATTGCCGGGGCCTGCGCGGGCAATATGACCTGCTAGACCGATTTCGCAGGGCGGGCATAAAGTACGTAAGTTCGGATCTGCGCGGCCTTGGGGATTCGTTGCTATCCCCACTGAGGTGGGCCGATTGGATGCCACGCCAGCCCTACCGGTATGAGAACGGACTACTGGAAATTCCTTCTCACGGTTGGCAGGACACCGCTTTCTTCGGGCGCTCCAGGACGCCAACCGGAGACGTGCCCGGAACGTATCAGAAAATCATAGCATACTATCGCTTCCTGCTAAGGAGCGCACAGCAGATTGCCACAGAATATGATCGGGACTATTTCGTGGGGTTGGCCTTGCATCCTCACATGATCGCCTTGTACGACGCCGACGGGTGCTTTTTCCCCGATTTATATGATATGGTAACGGGCATGAATGGTTCTTTCTGCAAATATGAAGACGTGTGGGAGCACTACCGGCCGTGATGCTATTCGTGTGCGGCACGGGGCGGTGTGGACATACCGTCGTAGCCCAGACCATCGCCCGCCACCCCGATGTGGCCGCCTTGCCATTTGAGTCGCGTTTCATTATAGATCCTGATGGTATCTTGGATTTCTATGCCAGCTATAGCACCACGTGGTCCTATTACCTATGCGGCCGGCGGTTGAAGCGATTGGAGCGGTTTCTGGATGACGTATCCCGAAGACCGTCATGGCCCCACCGCTTGCTGAGTGGCGCAATCCGGGCACTCAATCCCGATGGGCGCATCCTGTCGCCCAGGGCTTACGATCAATGGGAACTAGATCGGCACTTTCCCAATTTCAGAATTCACAGTCGGGCCTTGCTGGACAGGCTGATTGCCTTTCCCTTCTCAGCCTGCTGGTTTGGGACAGGGAGCTACCGTTTCGCGCCCGCGCTATACCACGCGCCGCCGATGAACAAGGCGGAGTTAGCCGAGGCGTTAGGCGATTTCCTGCGGGCTATCATCTGGGGCTTCCTGGATCGGCAGGGCAAGTCGCACTTTGTGGATAGTAACGTTTTCACCTTCTCCCTGGCCAAAGAGTTACTGGAGGTATTGCCCGAAGCCAAGATACTACACGTCTACCGTGACCCGCGTGACGTGGTGGCTTCCTACGTTCGCCAGCGATGGTGTCCACAGAACAAGGCACAAGCTGCCCATATCGTTAAGGCCATGATGGAACATTGGTGGACGGTGCGAAGGGAATTGCCTGCGGGCAGTTATGGAGAATTGGGCTTCGAGGGGCTCATAGAGGACACAGAGGAAATGCTGAGAGCCACTTGTGAGTTTTATGATCTCCCTTTTCACGAGAACATGCTGGGCGCAGACCTGGGTTATCACAACATCGGACGTTGGCGAAGGGAATTCAGCCCAGGAGAGAAAAAACAGGTACATAAAATCTTAGGAGACATCATTGAAGGGTTAGGATACTCATGATCACCATTTTCACCACGCTAAAACCGCCCATCAAGTTCGACTTGTTTAAGGAGTCTCAGAAGCGGGCCAAAGAGGAATGGAAGCGGGCCATCACCTACGAGCAGCACCAGAAAGACGTGCATATCATCGAAGAGAATGCCCTGCAAAGCTGGATACGTCTGGGGGTTGAGGTCATCCTGTTCGGAGACGAAGCCCACGAGCCAGGCAGTGGGGCGCTGGCCGAGCGGCTGGGCTGTCGTTACCTGCCCGTGCAACGCAACAAATGGGGCACGCCCCTGGTGGGGTCGCTTCTTTCGGAGGCGCGGTCACACGCCCGCTATGACCTGTTGTGCCTGTGCAACGCCGACATCGTGCTGATGGACGATTTCAAGGGCGCAGTGCTGAGGACGGCGCGAATTCGCAAAGGCAAGCCGTTCGTACTCATTGGAAGCGGGTATAATTTGGATAACCCGCCTCCTCTGGAGTTCGGGGAGGGCTGGCAAGGGCGGCTGACAGAGTACGTCAAGACCCATTGCGGCCTACAATCCAGGACGGGCATGGACTTCTGGGCGCATACCCGCCAGACATACAAAGGCTGCGACTTCGGCCCGATGGCGATAGGCCGCTACAAGTGGGACAATTGCATGGTGGCCTTGCCTCGCAATCGGGGCGTGCCCATCGTGGATGTCACTGCTTCTGTCGTGTCCATCCGCCAGAGAGATAACATCAAGTTCCCTCGCTCTAATGCCGAGGCGCAGCACAACATGGCCTGGGGCAAGGCACGGTGCGCGGGCGGGCATCTGACCAATGCTGAGTGGGTGCTGACTAAGAAGGGGCTGGTGAAGAAGAAGTGAAAGCCTACATCCGCAATTTCTTCTTGCGAGCCGAAGCCAACACGCCACAGTTCAAAGGCAAAGACCCTGTGCCCATCAATCGCAATTGGCCGACCAATCCCTACCAATTGGCCCTGTTCTCCCTGTGCTGTCTGGCCGACCCCGAGGCTGTGCTGGACATCGGCACCGGGGTGGGGCGGTCGGGGATGGCCCTGGTGCTGGCCCTGCATGCGATGGGCAAGAAACTATCGTGTATGACTACCTTCGATCTGCGAGGTGGCAATTGGATGGCCAGGGTGCCGCGCTTCCATGCCAAGTTGCTGGCCGACTATGGCATAGACATCACGCAGACGAATTGCGTCAAGGCCGATTTCAAGCGGCTGGACGCATTTAAATACGTCCCGACCGATAAGCGGGTGTTCCTATTCTATGACATCCACGACCATCACGGCGGCAAAGTGAAGCAGCCGGAAGCTTCCTCGCCGCACCTGCTGAAAAAGTGGCTGCCGCGCATCAATGAAGGCATCGTGGCCGTACATGACATGTCGAACATATCATTGGGCTACGAGATGACGGCGGCGCATATCAAGACGCATGTGTCGTATTCTACAGCCGTCCATAAACTGAGCCAGCAGCAATACAAAGGCTTTGGTGAGTGTGCTCACATCATTGAATGGCTGAACAATCTGGGTGGGCAACTGATGGCCGTTCCGGGCACGTCGCTGGTCTATTTTCGGATGAAGGAGGGAAAACCTTGGTGAAAGCGCAAGACCCCGACTACTACGATGGGCGCTTCCGACGCTCCATCACATTGCCACAGAAGTTGGCACAGAAACGATACCGCAACCGCATCGTGGCGGGCTACGTTACGGGCAGCGTCTTGGACCTGGGCTGTGGCCTGGGCCTATTGGCCGATCTGGTGGGAGAGCAAGAATATTTGGGCGTGGATTTCTCGCCTGTAGCCCTCCAGTGGGCCAGGGAATATACCGCCAACCCTAACGCCCGATTCTGGCAATACGACATTTGCGCCTTGCCCGAAGACATGGGGACATTCGACACGGTAGTATTATGTGAAGTATTGGAGCACGTGGAAGACCCACAAGCGGTGGCCGACATTGCCCTGCGGTTGGCCCGACAGCGCGTAGTGGTCGTGGTGCCAGTGAACATGCCAGGTGGGGCGCACCTCTGGCCCACATGGGACCAGGAGAAGTTGGAAACGCTGTTAGGAGAACTGGCGTTATGCAGAACGGTATCTAACGAGAAACCGAAAATGACAGAAGGCCTGGTGGCGGTAAAAATCCTATGAGCCTGCTTCAATCCGTTCGCAAATTCTGGTACAACAACGAACCGGGCACTTTCGAGGTAGACGGCCAGAAGATCACCCGCCAACAGATACAGGTTTACGGTGGCCCCAACCCTGAATTCAACGACTGCCCTATCTGCCAGCGGTGCGAATGGCTGTCCAGGGTATTGCAACGCAACCTGTTCAAGCCGCACGGCTGCCCGACGGCGGGCAAATGCCACGAACTCTGCGGCAGGCAGGGCGATGAACTATGGACGCACTATCATCAGAATTTCTTTTTCTCGCTGGGCTGTGATTCCGCGCTGAATGCGCCCAAATGCCTGCTGTTCTTTCCCAAAAAGCTAAAGTCGCGCATGGGGCAACGCTTCTGGCAAAACGTGTGTGACCCCTGGGCGCTGGTCCTGAAACGCCAATTGGCCCAAGTGTGCCAGGTGGACGTGGTAGACACGTTAGACGGGGTGGAGTGGGATAAGTACGACTTCATGTATTACCAGAACGCCCAAGGCTTGCCTGTCTTTGATAGGCCGCCTATCCCCCAGGTCGCGTATGGCCACGACGTTTGGAAGGGCGATTTGCAAGCGGCGCTTACTCGGCTTAAGCCAGAGGTTTTACTGACCCATATGACCGACATCTGGAAGGCGCGGTATGACATCCCCAAAGAGACGAAGGTGATGTTTTATCTGCCCACCACGTCCACTTTCTTCCAACGCTCCAACCTGGGCGCAAAGCGGCTGGCCATCCTGTGCGTGGGGGCGCTCTACCCCATGCGCCAGATGCTACATGAGCAAATAGAACCGCTTGCCAAGGCGTTCAAGGTCGAATGGCACTATGAACCAGGCTATTACCGCAACAACTGGACGGGGCCAGTCAAGTTGGACACAGAGAAAGGCGGCAAGGTGCGCTATCTCAACGCCTGGTCTGAATACCTGGGCTCTTCCATCTATACGATGTTCGGGCCACAGTTCCCGAACATGCTGAAAGCCAAACATTTTGAGTTGCTGGCTTCGGGGGCCATTCCCATCATGCCCCATCACCCGCTTTTGGATGAGTTGGGCGTCCACCCGATGGAGCACTACATACCGCTCATTCGTATCTGGAAGCACCCGCGTTATGTCAAGCGCTTGCTCAAGCGGCGTGACGATTACCGTTACATTGCTGAGAACTCGGTAAGGTGGCACAGGGAGAACGTGGACCGGATGCTGTTTGACGGCTTCGAGGACGTGGTACAACATGTGACGGGGGGCAAGTATCCGAGGAGATTAGTCGGTGGCTAATCCCTTCAGCCCTCACACGCCCCTGACCGCCCGTTTTCGCAAGTGGTGGTATGGCAATGTGCCAGAGCCCTTCGAGGTCGAGGGGCAGCAGATCACCCGTCAGGAGGCCCACACCTACGGCGGCCCTAACCCGCAATTGAACGGCTGTCGGACTTGCCAGATTCAGGAGTGGCTTTCGAGGGTGAGGCAAAAGAACCTTTACAAGCCCCATAACTGCAAGGCGGGCAAGCGGGCCAAATACCTATGTGCTCGACAGGGATTGGAATTGTGGGCCAACTACCACCAAAACTTCTGGTTCGCCCTGGGCATTGACGGCCATTTGAAAGCGCCCAGGGGCCTGGTGCTCTTTCCCGATCCCTCCAAGCCGCGCCTGTGGAAGCGGTATTTCACCTATTGCTGCGACCAGTGGGCCATCGTGCTCAGGCGACAGTTCGCACAGGCGGCCCAGATAGACGTGGTCAAGTCGTTGGCCGGGGTACAGTGGAAGCGGTACGACTTCATGTTCTTCCAGAACTGTATGGGGATGCCTGCCTTTAGCAAGCCACCCATCCCAATTATCATGTACGGCCACGACCTGTGGAAAGGCGACTTGCAGACGCCGCTCACCCGACTCAAGCCGGAGACCCTGCTGACGCCCTACCCGTCAGCCTGGAAGCGCAAGTTCGCCATTCCTAAAGGTACGAAGCTGCGCTTCTACCCGCTCTCGGCCAGCCAGTTCCTGACACGGCCCAACTTGGGCGCAAAGAAAATAGACCTTTTGTGTATCGGGACATTAGGCTCCAGTGTCTACGCTCCCCGGCGCGAGTTGCATCGCCAGATCAAGAAATTGGCCAAGGGGATGGGCCTTCGCATCACTACGTCTCACAACGCGGGCTACATCCGCAACGACACGGAGGGGCCAGTGATGCAACAGGAACCAGGCCGCTACACCATCCAATACCTGAACGCCTGGTCTGAGTTCCTAGGCTCTGCTAAGTACGTCACCTTTGGGCCTTGCGCCCCACCCGCGCACGACTGGGTACTGATGAAATATTGCGAGGTGTTGGGGTCGGGGGCTATCCCGATCATCCCCCAGGTGGCCGACCTGAAATTCCTGGGGGTCAAGCCCTACGTTCACTATATCCCGGTGAGCATGATCTGGGGCAACAACGCGGCCCTGATTCACCTGCTGGACAACTACGAAGACTACAAATACATCGCCGTCAACGCC
>Ga0180437_10005425_pt1 | contig 17473 bp, 11 predicted proteins | sample SS_ome_4_FD_132410 | JGI IMG/M metagenome (GOLD analysis project Ga0180437, IMG submission 132410) | Hypersaline lake sediment archaeal communities from the Salton Sea, California, USA - SS_3_D_1 metaG | ecosystem: Environmental > Aquatic > Non-marine Saline and Alkaline > Hypersaline >... | reverse complement strand
CAACGTCATCTCTGCACCTCCACTGAAGAGCTTTGGCCCTATGGTACAGCTTTTGCCCCGTTTGCGCAAGAAAGCCCGGTTGCCCGGAGTGTCTATGATCTTATGTCACTGCAAAAGTCGAGTGAGTACTTTGCTCTCTCCGAAGAAGAAGAGAAGGCGCTGTGGGATGATGTCTTTGCTGACGAAGCAATGGAGGTCGAGGATTTCACTGAGTTTGAGGTAGCCCTCGATGCCCTTGTACCTTATCCTGGGATGGAAGCGGGAAGGTTAGGAGGCTCATACCTGTAGGGCTTGACGGATGGTCTGAAAGGGGGCAGACATGGGGATAGCGCGCAAGATGAGGGCGGTAGCCATGGCCAACAGGAAACTGGTGGCCATTTTTGTGATGAGACGAGTCCTTGAAGGTTGCTCACGCCATTGGCCTCTTTGCGCGTAGATGCGGAGCAAGAAGGACATAGGGGTAAGGTAAAAGCAGCCAGCCAGCACCAGACTGACGGCCGCTAACCTTTCAAGGGCACCCAAAAGCCGGTCAACTGGCCTGATACGTACGCTCTTACCCCCGACCATGTCGTCATTGCAGCCAATCATGGTAGCAACCATTTCTGCTTCAAAGATAGGCACGCTCCAGATCAGAAAGATCAGGGCGATCAAGTAGACTATGAGCTGACTCTCAACTGAGGCTGTACCATTGAACAGGGAAACCAATTCAGCGGGCCGCCAATGGACACTTGCAGCAGCAATGAAGACGATAACACCTAGGTGAGCGGCTTGATCCAGCAAGAAGTAATAGAGTCCCCTTCGGTCTCCGTTCTTGACGTAAAAGGTGCGAAAGTGCTCGATGAAAGCATGGCTGAGCCCGAGGAGCAAAGTCCAAGCCCACCAATGGGTCAATTGCCCCCAGGCCAGCGCGGCCGTAAAGGCGGTCACAATGATGGAATGGACGATAATGCCTCGCCAACCTTTGCGCTTCATGGATACCAGCACCAAGGGTTGGGTGACAAAGTCGCCTAACATGTGGGCCAGCAACAGGCGGAGCATAACCAGCATAGGATTATCCTTCCGTCTCGCCAGGACCCGTTCCGTCACTGACCTGGTGGAGGGGTATGACTAGCTTGACCAGAGTGCCCTGTCCGACGGCTGACTCGATGGAAAATTTTCCATTGAGTATTTCTGCCCTTTCTCGCATGTTGAGCAAGCCCAGACTTCCACACTGGTCGTAGCACCTATCCACTTGGTCTATGTCAAAGCCCTGCCCGTCGTCCCGTACTGTGACGACCAGGTTTCCATCGCGTCTGGCTAATCCCAATTCCAGGAGGCTGGCATGAGCGTGCTTTCTGGCATTGCCAACCGCCTCTTGCACAATTGAAAAGATGGCTGCTTCTGTCTTGGCCTCTAGCCTCTCGGCGAAATCCTTTATTTCCAGATTGACAGCAAAGTCATTGGCCAAACGCAGGCGTTTGACATACGATTCCAGGGCAGGTGCCAGACCTTGGGTCTCAAGAATGACCGGACGCAGGTCGAAGAGCATGGTGCGTAACTGATGGAGTGCTTTGGTGGCCAGGGGCTCCAGCTCCCTCAACTCTTCTCCCAACTTGTCCAGCTTCTCAGGGGTTCTGGTCAGGATTTCTCGGGCGAACTGAACGCTCATGATAATGGCTGATAACAATTGGGCTGGCCCGTCGTGGAGATCGCGGGCCAGGCGTTTGCGCACTTCTTCCTCAAGGGCTACGATTCTGTCCCTTTCCGCCCGCAGGTCGCGATACAGGCGAGCGTTCTCGATAGCCGTAGCCGATTGAGCAGCAAACGTGGTCAGGATATCAAGATCTTTGTCCTGGAAATTCTCCCCCGACCGCTTGTTCAGGACCTCCAATGCGCCAATGACCTTTCCCTTGGCCAACAGAGGTACGCAAATGAGAGAGTCTGTTTTAAAGTCGGTGGCCGTCTCGATGCCTTTATAATGGCGTTCATAATTGTCCACATCATTGACGATGAGCGGGCGACGGTTGGTCACGACCCAGCCAGCAATGCCTTTGTCCTTTGCCATACGCTGTCCTTGGAGGGCCTCTCCTCCGCCCCCCTCAATCACTTCAAAGACCAGATCATCGGTGGCTGGATCAATGAGGAGCAATGAGCCTGCCGAGGCATCCATCACCTCGATGGACGAGCGCAGGATGTTTTTGAGCAGAGGCTCAAGATTCAGTTCCGAGGTCAGCGACTGGGCAACCTGTTGCAATGCGTGCAGGGCGGCGATACGTTCTCTCGCTACCTTGTTCTCTGCCTTCAGGGTCTCGTTTTCAATTAATAGTTCCTCAATACGGTCTTTTCTTTTACTCAAAACGTTTTCCCTTACTATTCCTATCTCTCCATAGTGGGTATCCCCAGCCCAGTTATCGCAACCCGTGGGGATGTGTTTCCTCTGACTCGCTGTTCCCTTCTCCTCCGTGGACTGATTAGTTCTTTAATCCTGCTTATCTCCTCCTGAGCAGCCTCTTCGCCCAGGCGGATGAGCTCTTCGGCCTTGTCGTACTCCATGAAACCATAGATCCCGACCCTGGGATTGATGACCACATCCACTGGCGTCATCTTGGTCTTGATGATCTCTCGTTCCATGATACCCATCATATTGGTCACAACCCCCAGGAAATTGGGAGGGCTCTCTCCCTCGCTCTCTCGCCGGCGACGGGCTTGTTCCTCCAAACTGGAAATGACGCTAGAGGCGATGATAATGTCCGCGCCCTTCTGGGCCAGGATGCCGGTGGGCACGGGGTTGACCGCTCCCCCATCAATCAGATACTGCCCCTCCACCAAGGCGGGCGAGAAGACGCCGATAACAGAGATGCTGGCCCGCACAGCTTTGGCCACGGAGCCACTGTCGAGGATGACCTCCTCGCCGGATATAATATCGGTGGCCACGGCGTAGAAGGGTACTTTGAGATCAGAAAAGGTGCGGTGGCTCAGGGTCTTGTCAAGATAGTCCACGGTCCGCTGTCCACTGATAAGTCCGGAGCGAGGAGGGAGTTTAAAGTCCCAGAGCCGCCCCCTGAGGGCCACCTTGTTCTTCAGGTCCAGGGCAAAGGCCGTGATCTCGTCAAGGCTCAGCCCGGCGGCGTATAGGGCGCCGAAAAGGGAGCCGGCACTTGTGCCAGCTATCAGATCAATGGGGATGCTCTCTTCTTCGAGGACGCGCAGGACGCCGATGTGGGCGATGCCGCGCGCCCCTCCGCTGGAGAGGGCCAGACCCACGAGCCGCTGGGCAATGCGTCGGGCTGCGCGGTCAATGGCCGCCGGTTCATTGGCCACGTGCCAGTGTCCTTTTATGGCCATCTGTTCTACCCAGTTTTCTTTACCCGGCCCGATGTGGACGGTCACATCGGCCAATTCAATCGCCTTGATAGCCACTTCAACCTTCCGAGGGAGGATGCACAACAGGACTCGGTCGAACTTTTCGACCAAAGAGCCTAAACTCTCCGCCAGGCCCCCTCTCTTGAGGTAGGAGGTTGTCTTGCTGTCCAGCAGGGTGACACCAGAACGGGACAGGGCCTCCAGGTCCAATCCAGAGCGGCCTAAACCCCCCAAGTCGAAGAGCAGCACTCGTTCTCCTGTCTGCCGGACCAAGCTGAGGGCCAGGTCTCCTATTCTTTCGCCTATGGCAGCCACGACCCGGTATTCGCGACGCCTGGTGGGCTGTTGATCGGTCTCCCGCAGGCGGCGGCTCAGTTCCCGGCTGATGGTGACGGCGATAGATGGGTGCTGCTCCAGCAATTCGTCCATATCTGCCTTGTGCAAAACCCATAGCTCAGCATCAATATCTACTTTGACCGTGGCCGAGCGCGGCTCGCCTAGCAGAAGGGCCATTTCGCCGAAAAAGTTACCTGGACCCAGGTAGGCAAAGAGCCTCTCCTCTCCATCCATATCGGAGATGACTTTCACCTGCCCAGATTCTATGAGATACATAGAGTCACCCGAGCCACCTTCAAGGAAGACCACCTGCCCTTTCCTGTAGCGTTCGAGATGCAGCCTGGCTGAAATGGCCTTCAAGACATCGTCTGGGAGTTCGCTGAAGAAAGGGATGCGTCTTAGATTCTGGTGCATTGTTGGGGACATTCTCCTTAATACAACTCTTGTTCTCTAACGATTATACTATATAACCAGGGGATGTGCAATGGTACAATAGTACCCTACACGAAATCTCAACCGACTCTCAACCGAATCTTCACACTCTTGATTGTGAGGCCAAGTCATGATAGAATAGGGTCATGTCTGGCATCCTTCGCAAAGCCTACCGTGATATTACCGGGCGTAAGGTGCGCTCGGCTTTAACCGTCCTGGGTATCCTTATCGGTGTGGCCGGTGTCGTCACAATTGTCTCCACTTCTCAGAATCTGACTCTTGCCCAGGCCCAGGCTTTCAGAAATAGCTCCCAGGCTGACGTGACTCTGTGGGTTTGGGACGCCCCATCCAGTCTGAAGGGGGCCTTGGAGACCGTTCCCAATGTGGCCGAGGTTGAGTTGCGCACCACCTATTGGACCAAGTGGAAGGTCGGTGAAGCCTGGCATGACATCTATTTCATCGGCATAGCCGATTTTGGGGGCATGGAGGTCAACCGGATCATCCTCAAGGAGGGCCGCTACCCAGCCTGGGATAAATGTTTGCTGGAGGTTTCGGTCCAAGAGGTCGCGTCGGTGGCCGTGGGTCAGGAGATCACTTGCCGTGCCGGGCCAGACAACGCTGAGCATTACCTGACCGTCAGCGGCTTTGCCCAAAGCCCGACCTATCTCTCCTCTGTCCTGACTAACCTCTCCATCGCCTACGCCCCAGCGGTTACAGTGAGCAAGATGTTGGGCATCGCTGGCAGCAATCAGGTGTTGGTCAAGATCAGCGACTTTAGCGCCGTCTCCGAAACTGTGGAAGAGATTGAGCGCGTCCTCGCCAAGCGGGGCCTGTCATACGGCGAGCCGCAGGTGCGCGATCCGACAGACTATCCAGGGCGGAGAGAACTGGACGCTTTGATCCTGCTCATGTTCCTGTTCTCAGTTCTGGGCCTGGTTTTGAGTGGCTTCCTGGTAGCCAACACCCTTTCGGCTATCATCGCCGAAGGAGTGCGAGAGATTGGCGTTATGAAGGCCCTTGGCGCCAGCCGTGGGCAGGTCATGAGGCTCTATCTCCTGACAGCTCTTTTCTACGGCCTGGTAGGCACAATCTTGGGTCTCCTCGTGGGATCGGTCAGCCAGTGGTTCCTCACGGTTTACATCGGCCGCCTGGCCAGCGTCGAGGTCCCCTTTCGACTTTCGCCTCAGGGGCTTTTCCTGGGCTCTCTGGTGGGGCTGGGTGTGACCCTATTGGCCGGGCTGGGACCAGCCTGGACAGGTACGGCCATCACAGTGGGAGAGGCTCTGGCTGGCTATGGCATTACCTCGACTTATGGCCAGGGGTTTTTAGACAGGGCTCTGCGTCGGTTGAGGGGTCTGCCTTCGCTGGTGGCCATGTCCCTGCGCAATCTGACCCGTCGCAAGGCCCGCAACGCCGTCACCATCGCCGTCATTGCCCTTTCCACGGCCGCCTATCTTGCCGCTCAGAGTACCAACGCTTCCGTGAGCCAGGCCATTGGCGGGATTTTCGACATCTATTCCCCCGACGCCTGGATCTATTTCAACGAGCCGGTGGACGACCATTTTGGGGCAATGTTGCTGACCGTGCCCGGTGTGCGCGATGTGGAACCCTGGTCGCTGGACGATTGCTGGGTGGGATATACCCAAGCCCGCCTGTGGGGCCTGCCAGCCAACACTGCCCTCTATCGCTACCAATTGGAGGCAGGCCGCTGGTACCGGGAGGGCGAAACAGACGCCCTCGTCATCTCCGCTGACCTGGCTGCCGCCCGTGATTTGCATCTGGGTGATGTGGTCGAGGTCCAGGTAGGCGATGCGGCCAGAGATTTCCGAGTGGTAGGTATCGCCGACGATTACAGCATCTTTCTGGGCAGCACGGTGACGGCCAAAGCCTTCCTGCCTGTAGACGTGACCCATCGTATGTTGGGGCGTTTGGGCCGTGCCTCCTTCTTCGCCTTACAGTTGGACGACTCTACCCCACAGGGTGTGAATCGTATCCTGGGCCAACTGGAGCGCAAATTCCGCCTTTGGCGACCCGGCACTGTAGCCGCTCACCGCGAGTTCAAGATTGCTCTGGAGCAGAGCAAGGTCCTCTCCATCGGCCTGAGCGTGATGGTGACCCTTGTGGCCCTGATCAGCGCCGTCGGTGTGATGAACACCCTGACTCTGAGCGTGTTGGAGCGCCGCCGCGAGATCGGGGTACTGCGAGCCGTGGGAGCCAACGACTCGCGGCTGTTCCAGGTGTTTCTGACCGAGGGCTTGGCTCTGGGTCTGGCTGGCTGGGTTCTGGGGACAGTCGTCGGCTATCCCGTTGGCCGCTTCTTCGTGGCCCAGATGGGGAGACTTCTCTTCCAACTCAAGTTCGTGTTCACCACCCGCCTGGTCTTGACCGGCTTTCTCTTTGCTATCCTGCTCGTTGCCCTGGCCAGCCTCGGCCCGGCCCTGGGGGCAGCCCGGCTGCCGACGGCGGAGACGTTGAGGTATGAATAAGACTGCTTGGCATCTATGATTGCGCTACGAGATGAAATCCAGGCTGTCCTGACTGGCAGTAGTCAGGAGGGGGTATAGTCAGGTGCTACATAGAAACGGAATCAGTAAATCGCGGTTTCGTAGTGACGACTTCAGTCGTCCTGGCCCGCGTGCGAAAGTCGCCACTACAAGCCCAATCCATGGTCTATTGAGAATCGGTACTTACTTTCTGCTCATTGTGCTGTCGTTGGTGCTGTTCCTGAGAGCGCAGCTGGTTCAGGCCCAGGGCGGCTCACCGGTCTGGACGACTTACACCACTCGCCACGGGCTGGCTTCCAATGCGGTGTCCTCTATTGCTGTTGATGGCGATGGTCACGTCTGGGTGGGAACTTTGGGCGGGGGGGTGAGTCGCTTTGACGGTCGGGAGTGGTTCACCCACAACACCGGACATGGCCTGGCCGACGATTGGGTAACAGCCGTGGTCGTGGAGAACAGTGGCGACGTGTGGGCTGGCACTTACGGTGGAGGCCTGAGCCGCTTCGATGGCGCGCAGTGGACTCCCTACACAGCCGCCGACTCTGGCCTGGCCAACGATTGGATCACCGCTCTGGCCGTTGACTGCTCTGGCAACCTTTGGGTTGGCACCGATGGTGGTGGAGTGAGCCGCTTTGATAGCCAAAGCTGGCAGGCTTTCACCTCTACTAACTCTGACCTGGCCAGTTCTTGGATCACAGCCCTGGCTGCAGACGGCGACATCTTGTGGGTCGGTACCTATGATAGTGGGCTCAGACGCTACGATGGTCAGGCCTGGGAGATTTACTCAACCGAGAACTCGGCGCTGGCTGATGACCACATCAATGCGCTTGCCATTGATGGGAGGGGCTGGTTATGGGCCGGCACCGACTATGGAGTCAGCCTCTTTGACGGCCAGAACTGGCGAACGTACACCACTGCCGACGGTTTAGCCGACGACCGCGTCAAAGCGATTACCTGTGACTCTCAGGGCCGGCTCTGGTTGGGCACAGCCAATGGGGTGAGCGTTTTCGATGGAAGCGACCGGGCTGTCTACACTGCGAGAGATGGCCTGGCTGCAGATTTTGTCAGTGCTATAGATGTTGACCCTGGGGGTGACCTATGGTTCGGCACCTTGGGTGGTGGAGTCAGTGTGTTGGGTCAGCCCAGGGAATTGCCCCACCCTCCTCTGCCTGTTGTCCTGGTCCACGGTTGGCAGGACAGTGAGAGCGTAGAGAAGAGCCAGTTCAGGTACATGGCCCGCTGGCTGGAGCGCGATGGGTTCTCTGTGTACTATGCTACAGGCATCAGCCCTGAGCGAAACCTGTACCGAAACGCTCAGAAGCTGAAGGAGACGATAGAGCGTGCCAAGGCCGATAGCGGTGCCTCACGAGTCAGCCTGATCGCCCACAGCATGGGCGGGCTGGTGGCGCGGGCCTATGTCGAATCTGCACTGTATGGTGATGACGTGGCCCAGGTTTTCATGCTGGGCACCCCCCAGGCCGGCCTTGACCTCTGGCAAGGCTACCTGCTGCGCCAGGTCGTCCGCAGTCCTGGTGTGCCTTCTCTGCAAGAACTGGCCCCAGAGCACATGGTACTTTTCAACCGCGTTTATCATCCTCGCCCCGACGTAACCTACTATTTGATGGCCGGCGACTATCGAGGTATTGACATGAACGGACATGGCTCTCCTCCCCTATATCTTCCCCCGGGCGATGGTATCGTCACCCTGGAAAGCGCCCACGCCCTGGCTGGACTTGGTGTCTACACTATTACTACAGCCGACCTGCACGGTTGGGGAACCGACGTCTCACTGCTCGACCTTCCTTCGTATCTGTGGCCCGATGGGACCTATAATACCTATCTGAGAAATCTGTTGAGGATAGGGGATAAGGGATATGGGGTGGAGGATACGGTAGAGGCAGAGTCTACGCCTCCTGTTCAAGTTCACACCCCTTTCATCGAGGGTCGTCTCTTGGCCGGTCAGACTATCACGGAGACGATGGCCCTTGACTCCAGGGGGCCAGCCCGCTTCTACCTTACCTGGGACGAGGGCGACTTGTCCCTGATCCTGATTGATCCCAAGGGTAGACGCATTGACCAGCGCGAGGCTGAGAAAGACGAGGAGATCTGGCATCTGAGCCTCAGCACTGACATCATAGCCAATCTCGAGAGCTATGTCGTCGAAGAAGCCAGTCCCGGCCGATGGCAGATGGTCATCGAAAGGGACGATGACGGCTCGGCTTCTGTCTCTTTCAACGCCTACGTTGCTTTGGAGAGCGAGCTTACCCTGATCTTGTCCACGGATGGAGAACGGCATGGCACTGTTGCGCCGCTTGAGCGTGGTCAGGAACTCGTCATAAAGGCCGCATTGACCTCGCCCGCTGGCCCTGTAGCCGGAGCAATGGTTGAGGCCAAAGTATTGGGGGCGGACGGTTCATCTCAGTTAATCTTCCTTTTGGACGATGGCGCTCACCATGATCAGGCCGCTAGGGATGGTGTGTACGGGGGAACCTACTTCGCTGCTGACGTTGGTGGCTACTATCCGCTCTTTGTCTCAGCCCATGGAATCTGGCAAGGCCAGGAATTCGAGCGGAGGGTAGAGATGCTGGTGCCTGTCTCTCCCCAATTGGCTTCGCTGGCTGGCACTTACACTGACCGAGGTCAGGACACTGATGGCGATGGCCGCTGTGAGCGCCTGATAGTGGACGTAGGGGTTGAGGTGGCTCGGGCTGGCGATTTCGCTTTGGCTGGCACCCTGGTTGACAGCCGAGGAGATGAAATCGCCAGCACGGTGAGTTACGCTTCCCTGGATGTTGGCCCGCAAGAGATGATGCTCGCTTTTGATGGGAAGTTGATCAGCGACCACGGGGCCGTTGGGCCTTATCGGCTGGCTCAGGTGATCTTGATGGACGTTTCGGGTGCAGCTATTGAAGTGGATGCAGCGAATAAAGCCCACATTATAGGAGGCTATGATTACGATGACTTTTAGAGTGAAAGTAGTTGTTATTGGCATTCTGGTCTTGGTCGCTGCGGCCGGGGGCTATGGGTGGTATCGGCTTGGTGTGACCCGCCAGGTGGCAAGTACCGCCCTCGTGCAGCGGGGCACCATCACGGCCACGGTGGAGACTACGGGCAAGGTACGTTCGGCCTGGCAAGTGGAGCTTTCCCTACCCTTTGGAGGTCGGGTGAAGAGGGTGGCTGTGTCGGTAGGCGATAGAGCTAAAGCTGGACAGCTTTTGCTAGAGTTGGAAGCGCCGGATGCCGAGCGGCAGGTGCGGGAGGCAGAGCTGAATCTCGAGATACGACAACTCCAATTGGATAAGGCTATAGCTGGAGCAAGCCCTGAAGAGATCGAAATCGCTCAGGCTAATCTGCGCAAGGCTGCTCTGGCCAAGCAGGTGGCTCAGGCTGCCTACGACAAAATCGCCGATGAAGAAGATGCTGAGACCAGCCCTGAGGCCCTGGCTCTCCAGCAGGCGACTATTGATTACCAGATTGCCCAGAGAAATTACGAGAGGTTAGTCAATGGCCCTCCAACCGATGATCTATCGGTCCTGGAAAGACAGTTGGAATCAGCCCAACTGGCCCTGAAGCGCGCTCAGGCCCAATTGAAGGAGATGCAGTTAATTGCGCCTTCGGCGGGTGCAGTAGTGCGTGTGGAGGTCAGTGAGGGGGAAATGGTGTCTGCCTACCGACCGGTAGTCATCATAGCCGACCTGAACTCTCTGCAAATTATCGCTGACGTAGACGAGATTGACGTGGCTGAGGTCAACCCTGGCCAGCAGGTGGAAATCCGCCTGGATGCTTACCCGGCGCACACCTTGTCTGGTACTATTCTGAGCCTTGCCCCTGCCGCCTCGCCCCAGCGTGGCAGTACAGTCTACGAAGCTGCGGTCCAGTTTGATGCTGGGGGGCTGGCATTGCATCTGGGCATGGGCGCTAATCTCAAAATTATCACTTTGGAGAGAGAAGGTGTATTGCTAGTGCCCAATCGGGCTGTCCAGCCTCTCGGACGGAAAAAGGTGGTAAAAGTTTTGGATGGGAGAGGGGTTCGGGAAGTCGAGGTGATAACAGGGCTTTCCAATGAGAGCGAGACGGAGATTATAGAGGGGTTGGTAGAGGGCCAAAAGATACTGATAGAGTGAGGCACCCACAAGATCCCAGGCCCCTTTCGTTATGTAGCAGTAGGCGTAAGTTCATGGTTTCTTCATGCTAAAGTAGACTTTGCGTAGGGCAGCCGTAGGGTAGACGTCTAGCAATAAATGCGGAGCAGTGATATGATATAAGCACAAAAGGCATGGTTCTTCGAGTGGCATCCTTACACCGGTTTACGTCTGCGAGGGCAGAATGTTTCATTTGATGTAGGGTCAGAAGAAACCATGCCGTCCAATAATCTCTTCTTCTCCTCCTTTTTTAATGAGAGCTGGGGTTGGGCGTCCCCAGCTCTCTCGTTTTTAGGAAGAGGCGGTACGTTTTGTGTTGGCTGACACCTCACTGATCTGGGCGTGCATCCTCGGTGAGGACAGCCTTTTCATTGGTGACTACCCCAACTGATATAGATATCAGCGGAGTTTGCCGCCTCACCCCTTTGTCGTCTGGTTTCACAAAGTCCACTCTTTTGTCACCGAAGCGATAGAAATCGTTACTCCCTCTGCCCAGGCGGGCTGCGATTTCCTTTTTGATTCTTTGAACCCTTTCAGGGGCAGTGATCACTATAAAGTTGCCTTCTCCCAAGTGCCCCGCGAAATCGTTGACAGTACCCAATTCTTTCATCACGGTATCCAGAACGAGAGCGATGGCCCGTAAGGTATCATCTACTGTTTTAAAACCATGGGCTTCACTAAAGAGAGTGAGATCATGGATGCCGATGTATAAAACAGCCCATCTCTCTATCTCCAGTAGCGGTTTTAGCTGTTCCTCCAGCAGTCCGCCGGCTGGCAAGCCTGTGATGGGACTGATCAGACTCTGGTAACCTGTTTGTTGCAAGACGTTACGGACACGAAGCCCTAATTCTTCTATATCAAAGGGTTTGGTGATATAATCCATAGCCCCAAGCTTTAGGCCAGTGATTACGTCTTCACGTCCCTTCTGTTGGGTGAGGAAGATGATAGGCGTACGACTGGTATGCAGGTTGCTGCGTAGCTCCTGATAGATATCGTAACCGTTGATGTCTGGTAGTCGAATGTCCAGGATGATCACGTCCGGTGGAATCCGTCGGCAGAGTTCCAACGCATCACCGCCCCACGCGGCTGTCAGGACCTCATATCCCCGCGAGTCAAAATACTCGCATAGCATGTCAGAAGTATCGGAGTCGTCCTCAACGATCAATATCTTGCTTTTGTCCGCCATGGTGTGCTATACCTGGATTCAATTAGGAAATGTAGGTCATGGTCCTGGACCGGAAGGTTTCCCTATAACGGTTGGTAGTTGACTTGCTTTGCCTTGGTGAGTGCTTCTCTGATCTGCTGCACTTTGGTGAAGGAAGCATCTCTGCTAGTGACGATGCTGACTGATATAGACATCAAGGGTACCAGCTTTTCCTCCTCAGAAGATTCTTCGACAAGTCTCTGGGCCAATTCTCGATCCTTGATAGGATAGAAGTAATTGATCGCTCTCATCAGGCGAGTCACGACCTTGTCCCTCAATTCTTCCACCTTGACAGGCACAGTGATAATGATAAAACTGGCTCCTCCAGGATGCCCTACGAAATCGTCAAGGGTTCCCACTTCCTCGACGGCGTTTTTCAGGATCAAGCCCACAGCCCGTAGGACATCATCCCCTGCCACGAAGCCGTAGGTTTCGTTAAAAGCCTCTAGTTCGTTGACACTAATGCTCAATATCGCCCATTCGCTTCTTTCCAGCAAGAGCTCTAACTGTTCTTCGACCAATCTGCCGCCGGGTAAACCAGTAATAGGGTTGACTAGACTCTCATATCCAGCTCGACGTAGCGCGTTGCGTACTCTCAGCCGAAGCTCCTGTACATCGAAAGGTTTGGTGATATAATCAACAGCCCCTAACTTTAAACCAGCTATTTTATCTTCTCTTTCCCTTTTCTCGGTCAAAAAAATGAAGGGGATTTGGCTGGTGCGCAGGTTATCACGTAGCCGTCTGCAAATCTCATAACCATCAATGTCCGGTAGTCTGATATCTTGTATGATCAGATCCGGTAGCGTTTTCTGGCAGATCTCCAGGGCATCGCTTCCCCAGGCTGCAGTGAGGACCTCGTATCCTTGGGCCTCAAAATAGACACGTAGCATGTCGGAAGTGTCGAGATCGTCCTCGACAATCAAGATCTTGTTTTTCTTCATTCTCCCACTCCGATTCAGGTCAGAGGCGACTGAACGAACCTTTGCCTTAGAGCATTAAGGCGAAACCTATGTGGGGAAACTCGTAACCCTTTTTTCTGTTACGAGTCCGGTATCGAGTACTCATCACAATGGCTAAAGGGCATCTTGCTAGCGAGCGGTATCATCTTCTGATCTTGCGATAGGTGAAGCGATCGAGTTCAGATGCTTGCTGCCCCAGAGAACCGCTGCTCTATCCTGTAGGCTCTTTATCTACAATAAAGGTACAGGTGGGGTCTCCTTTGGCTATACAGAGGATTTCCTCTACTTTAAAGTCCTTTCCTCCACTAACCCAACGCAAACCCTCCTGTAGAATTCCGACGGCCTGAAAGCACACTGGTCTATCCGTCTTTCGTCCCCAGCATACCGGACAACGCTCGATAATATAGGTGAACTTTTCCTCATCTTCCTCCACTCGTGAAGTTTGATCGCTAATCTTGGTAAAGGTTTCAGCCATAGCCCTGATGCCTACTTTTAGCTTTGTGCCCAAAGGCAGCACTTTGAAAGCAAGGTCGGCCATGCCTACCATGGATCCGAAATCTCTGATCACATGGGCAAAAGCGGCTCGCCCCATGCGCAGAGCAAGGCCGCGCGCCCCACGCGGACCATACATGTCCTCCAAAGCTTGGTTGAGAGCCCCAAAATCAGCAAAGTCGAACTCACGCTTCAAATCGTCAGAGGGATAGTTATCAATAAAGTGACTCAAGCCGGCCATATTGAGTACGGCACTGATGCCGTTTTTGCCCATCACTTCTTCCAGAGCAATAAAGGAAATGCGGCCCCCTTTATTGGGATAGTAGAATCCGCTTTTATCTGACACAGTTGCTACCTCCTAATTTTCAAGAGTCGAGCCTCTGACCTTTGCCAGGCCCATTAGACGATTTTGGATAATTCTTGTGCCGAGCGTTTCATATCCAGGAAGAGTAGGCCCAATTTCGCTTGCTGACGGGCCAAAACTGTCAGGACTGCCTCCTCTCCTACGGACATTAGGAATACATAGCCATTCTCACCCCTGATGTAGACCTGATCGAGCATACCCCGTCCCAGCTCAGTGGCAATGCGCTCACCCAGGGAGAGCATGGCCGCCGACATGGCCGAGACTCGATCCTCCTCCACGCCAGCAGGCAGCGATGAAGCCATAATCAGACCATCAACGCTGACCACCGCCGAGGCTTCGATGTCGGGGGTGCTCACCTGTAGGTCCTTCAGACAATCTATCATTTGCTCTGTCCGTGACTTTGTCATAATTAGTGCTCCTCTCCTAGTTGGTTGATTTTTTGTCAGCCATTGGCTTAGGGCTGGAAAGAAACCACTCGTCTCCTATTATTTTACCCTTTTTTGGCTCAAACGTCAACATCTTATAAACTAATAAAATTATCCCTGCACCCCATTGCAGTTTCCTTTGGGCTGGCAAGACAGGAGGCTTTAACCAAGTTTGCTCGTATAGTATACCATAAAAACGCTCAACTGTGAACTAGGCCATGATTTCTTTCACTTCTTTTCTTTGTGGGGCAAGGCTATATCTCTCCAAAAAAAGGGGAGAGCATTTTGCTCTCCACTACTTCGTTTTTTTCAAAAACTCAAGTCCACTATTGCAAAAGCGTTTCCAACACACCTTCTCCGTTTCCCTCTGCCGTTTTCTCTACCGCATGTAACTTTACTTCACCGTCTTCTAAATCGGCCAGCACAGTATCCCCTTCCTGAAATTCATCCGCCAACAGTCCTTCTGACAGTGGGTCTTCAACAAGTCGCTGGATGACTCGCTTGAGGGGTCTGGCTCCGAAATGGGTGTCATAGCCCTCCTGAGCCAAATGCTCTTTGGCTGCCTCGCTTACCTCCAATTCAATTTGCTGCTCTCGCAATCGCTCTCGCACCTTGTTTAGCTCGAGGTCAACGATCTGCTTGATATCCTCTTTAGTCAAGGCCTTGAAAACCATCACGCCATCAATGCGGTTGAGAAACTCTGGTCGGAAAATCCGTTTCAACTCGGCCAGCAGCTTCTCCTTCATATCCTTATAGGCTTCTTCTTGCGTTTTGGCCTCATCGTGGCTCACGGCAAAGCCGAGGGACGTCTGACGGCTGATAAGCTCAGCCCCGATATTGGAGGTCATAATGATGATGGTATTGCGAAAGTCAACCTTATGTCCTTTGGCATCCGACAAATGGCCGTCCTCCATGATCTGCAAGAGCATATTGAAAGCTTCAGGATGGGCCTTTTCCACTTCATCAAAACAGACCACAGAGTAAGGGTGGCGACGTATGGCTTCCGTAAGCTGTCCAGCCTCTTCGTAGCCAATATAACCCGGTGGGGCACCTACCAGGCGTGACACGGTGTGGCGCTCCATGAACTCGGACATATCCAGTTGTAACAGTGCCTCTTCCGTGCTGAACATGAATTCAGCCAGAGCCTTGGCCAGTTCTGTCTTCCCTACACCGGTTGGTCCCAGGAAAATGAAGGAGCCAATGGGCCTCTTGGGGTCTTTTAGCCCGGCCCGGGCGCGCCGCACAGATTTGGCAATGGCTGTGATAGCCTCATCCTGGCCAACTATACGCTTGTGCAGGACATTCTCCATCTGTAACAACCGCTCTGTTTCCTCGCTTGCAATGCGCATCAAGGGAATTCCCGTCCACATCGAGACCACTTCGGCGACATCTTCAGCCGTGACCTGGGGGCCATTGGTCATGAGATTCCAATCCAGGCGTAACTGATCCAGCTTTGCTTCGAGTTCCTCTTCCTGTTCGCGTAAACCGACTGCATCCTCGTAGCGTTGGGCGTTGAAAGCTTCTTCCTTTTCCCTTTGTATGGCCCTGAGGTTGGCAAAGGTTTCCTTTAAACCAAGGGCCTGAGGGGCTTTGTACATGCGTACACGGGAGGCAGCCTCGTCAATAAGGTCAATGGCTTTGTCGGGCAGATAACGGTCGCCGATATAGCGTGCTGACAGGCGGGCAGCCGCTTCAATGGCCTCATCGGCGATCCGCAGACTGTGATGGGCCTCGTAGCGTTCCCGGACACCCATCAGAATGTCAATGGTTTCCTCGACAGTTGGCTCATCAACGAAGATAGGCTGGAAGCGCCGCTCCAGGGCCGCATCGCTTTCAATGTACTTACGATACTCATCCAGGGTGGTGGCTCCGATACATTGCAATTCCCCTCGAGACAGGGCTGGCTTCAGGATGTTGGCTGCGTCAACAGAGCTACCTGCCGCACCTGCTCCAACGAGCATGTGGAGTTCGTCAATGAAGAGGATACTCTGCGTGTTTTTGATCTCTTCGATAACCTTTTTCAACCTCTCCTCAAACTGTCCACGGTACATGGTGCCAGCCACCAGGGAGCCTACATCCAGCATTAGGACACGCTTGTCAAGGAGGGGCTCTGGTGTCTCATAGGCTACGATGCGCTGAGCCAGCCCCTCGACGATGGCTGTCTTTCCTACGCCGGGGTCGCCGATGAGGGCTGGGTTGTTTTTGGTCCGCCGTGAGAGTATTTGGATAACCCTTTCGATTTCCTTCTGGCGGCCGATAACGGGGTCCAACTTGCCCTCCTGGGCTTTGGCTGTCAGATCGGTGCCCAGTTGATCGACCAAAGGGGTTTTCTGTTCTTTTCCCTTTCTCCTCTGGCCGGCATAAACCGGGCTTTCCGCTATCAATAGCCCTGTTTGGGCGCGGACCTTTTCCAGATTGACTCCCATACTCCTAAGGACGTTGACGGCTACTCCTTCACCTTCTCGCACTAGGCCCAGAAGGAGGTGCTCGGTGCCGATGTAGTGATGGCCCATGCGTCGCGCCTCGTCCACAGCCAACTCAATCACACGCTTGGTACGTGGCGTCAAAGTAAGCTTGGGGCTGAGCATAGTTCGCTGGCCTTGCCCCACTGTTCTCTCCACCATGTCTTTCACTCGCTGCGGCTTCACTCCTAGTTCCCGGAGCACCTTGACCGCTACGCTGTTCTCCTCACGTATCAGACCGAGCAAAAGGTGTTCAGTACCAATATAATTGTGGTTGAGACGCTGGGCCTCCTCCTGAGCCAGGCTCAGGACTCGTCGAGCCCTCTTGGTAAATCTATCAAATTTGTCTACCATAACTTGTATCCTCAGACTTGTTGCTACTACTATAGCACATTATTTCTCTCCGGTCAATGGGCCTACTGTGGAGGTAACGTGAATTTAAAGCTGAAAACAAGGTAACTCTATCTACTCTTCGACTTCCGAACCGAGTGCCTCTTCAGCCTCGGCCTCTATTTCAAACTCCCCTTGGGGGCTAGCTTCCTGCGTGGATTCAGCCTGAGCTTCTGCCTCTACTTGGGGGATGGCTTCGTATGGGGCCGCTGTCTCCTCCAACTCAATTGGTTCAACTTCAGATGAGAGCTCGTAATCCGTCTCTGGCTCTTCCCATTCTGCCTCTCCTCCAGCCAAGTCGGGGGCGTATCCCTCGCGCCAATCCAAATCAACGTATTCCCCCTCTTCAACTCGCTTGAGACTCAATCCCATGCGCCGTCGGTCGGCATCAATACGGATGATCCTTAAAGTGACAACATCTCCT
>Ga0180437_10005424_pt1 | contig 17473 bp, 14 predicted proteins | sample SS_ome_4_FD_132410 | JGI IMG/M metagenome (GOLD analysis project Ga0180437, IMG submission 132410) | Hypersaline lake sediment archaeal communities from the Salton Sea, California, USA - SS_3_D_1 metaG | ecosystem: Environmental > Aquatic > Non-marine Saline and Alkaline > Hypersaline >... | reverse complement strand
TGGGTCAACGGGGGCGAGGATGTCCCGAGCTGCGGCTCAGGCAGGTGCGGTTCGGCTCAGGCCTTGCTTAATCTGACCAACTCCGTTGCCGGCCCCCTTGCGCCCCGGCCGCCACGCCAGCAAAGGTTTTGCAGGCTTGGCGGAAGGGCACTGACTTTCGATCAGTGAGCACTATTCACTGGGGAAAGGCTCACGTATCCAGACCGGTCAGGTCGACCTCGACTGGCCGGTTTTCCCGCATCAGTTCTTTCATCGAGAGCCGCCGCCACGAGCAACCTGTTCATCGGGACCCTCCTCTCAGCAGATGATGTCACTGCAGCAAATTCCCCCGAACGCAGATCAGTCGACTGAACTTGATGTAGAGGACGTAAGGCCCATGGATCACCGGCCCGCCCGTGGCATGGTGAAGGTCACTCGCCCATGGAACGTTCGTTTCGGGCAAGCCAACCGTTGTCCGGGTCGTCACGTGGATCGCCCCTGGGTTCTGATTGGTCCGCATACTCCATATCATGTTTCCGCCACTCGACAAAGGCACGGGCTCGTCGTCGGTCAACTCACAGGGCGAATCCCGCAGCCCCAGTTTGGCGCCCACTTCATCGGGAACCGACAACAGCGGCTCGGCCGACCTCCCCGTCGACAAATCCAGCCGACCCAAACCACAGTGCGTCGGTTTGTTGCCCCGGAAGCCGTCGTTGGCGGCACTGGTGTAGAAGGTGGTGTATACTTGCCCATCGCCGGCCACGACCACCGGTTGACCGTTCTCGCCACAACCACGAACTACGCTGCACGTGTATGGTTCCTTTCCGTCGGCCAGGTTGAACACGACCATGCTCCTGCATCCGGGATCCGCCTCCATGAATTCGAGCACGATGTCCTGCTCCTGGCCGATGATGTCCTCCTCGGTGCCGGCTTCGAAGATGGGTTCACCAATCGGCCCAAAGCACTCCTGCTGCAACTGCGCTCGCCATCCATCCCCGCGGCCCAGCGTGATGATGACCTTGCCCTGATGGATGACCGGCCGATAGAGATCGCTGCGTTTCCAGGGGCCTGGAAGCGGGCCAGCTACCCACACCACCTTTCCCGTGTTGGCTTCCAGGCAATGGAGCATCATGTTGGCGTTGAGGACAACCACCTTTCCGCCTGCTCCGGCAGGAGTCATGCAAATGGGACCACCAGCATCCACCTACCAAACCCATCAAGAGCGGCGCTGCCGAGAAACCGCGACGTGACGTCTGGACCTTCCAAGCGAGTTCCCCAGAACCACGGTCGAAAGCGTATAGTCTCCCGTCCATGGCCGCGACGTATACCCGTTCGCCGTCGACAGCAAGGGTGTGGACCACCGGTCCGTCGACCGTGGCGGCCCACCGGTCTTTTCCGTCGGCCAGTGCCACCGCGTGGATCCGTCCATTTTCGGTTCCCAGGAAAGCCGTTTCGTCTGCGACCACCGGTTGCGAGATGGGAGCGATTCTTTCGTCACCCCAGCCCTTCTCCCAAGCCAAGCGAAACGGTCCCAGTGGTTCGTCGCTCACGTGCCCTGTCCTGGCAGCGTTTGCCCCTGCTTGGGACCAGTCCTCGGCACGTGCCTCGATACTCGGACTGCCAATGAGGATGAGCAGGATCGCGGTCACGCCTGCCATCCGCTGAGCAACGGCTCCTTCTCGACACCAGGGTGTCACCATCGAATTCGGCCTCTCGGTTTCCTCGGGGTACGAGCCCCGATGCTTGGATGGTCCATTAGTCCGTGATGGCTTTCCACTTCACACCACCAAAGCTGCGGAGATTCGCCACCAGCTTGCGGACGTGCTAGGCCAAACAGAACCAGGGTGACTGCCTTTTTCACGACCTTTCTCCTCGGCGGTCCGACACCCGGCTCCCCAGCGGGGTCATAAGCATTCCCGACACACTTTGCCACACCGGATCATCCATTCCGTCGAGCCCCAACTGGATTGTACGGGCGTCTTCACGTAGCCGAAAAGTTCGGGCCAGAAAATCCCAGTATGGAAAGACAGAACCGTAATTGGAGTCGGTCTCCGGACGCCAGGAGCTGTGATGCACGCGACGCATCGCAGGTGTGACAACAACGGCCAGCAATCCTTGGTCTAACCACCTTGGGAGGCTGACATTCGAGTGATCGAACAAAATCACCGGCAGCATGACCGTCTCGTAGAGAGCCAGTTCTGCCAACGTCATTCCGAACAAGGGAAGGGAACGGTGTGATTGGCACGATGCCAAAGGTACATCCAGAAGTCGAAGAGAACGAACAGCAGCAACGTCTCGAGCCAGGCCGGCCAGACCACGAATTGCGATAAGCCGATACCGGAATCCGCCGACCAGGCGGTGACAGCGGCAAGGGCGGAGGAAAACAACATCACGAGTACAGCCGCGTTGACGAGTCCGAATCCGAGGTTTCTTGCACCGTGAAGCAGGCGGCGCTTCACTCCACCTTCGAATTCGGTGTAGAAGGGAATGCACGCTTCCCCGATCCACAGAGCAACCAGGACCACACTGGCCGTCACGGCCTTAGGGTCGAATCCCAGTTCCCCGAGCTCCACGTCCGTTCTCCCAAGTCTTTTGGCGGAAGGCTCTCTGCTCCCGGTCACACATCGACCTTCGTGCCAATCACCGGTTCCACGGCATCTTGGTCAATAGCAACGCCATGCCGCAGGTATTGGTGACACCGGACTGGACCAGCCCGGCGCCGACCAGGGCCGGGAGGGCCACCCAGCACGGGTGAACGGCCAGTGCCAAGACAGCCCCGACCACGATCAGGCCGCCGGCCGTGATGCGGACCTGACGTTCCAGCGAGATGGCCTTCTTGCCGCGCTCGACCGGAAGGCCGGCCGCGACGCAGACGCTGGTGCCGCCTTCCACGTTGACCACTTCGTCAACGCCTAAGCTCTGGGCCTTCTGACAAGCCTTCTGCGACATCTTGCCCATCGTGCAAATGAAATAGACCGGCGAATCGCCGTGAGGGCCGAAGGTGTCGGAAAGCCTCTGGGCCGAGAGCCGATCGAAAGGGATATTCTTCGCCCCGACGACATGGACTTCGCGGTACTCCGCTGGCATTCGGACGTCGACAAGTGGCAGGTCTGGCTGCCTGACGAGCAAGTCCTTGAGTTCCAGGCAGGTAATTGCACGAACCGACATGGCAATCAATCTCCTCTTAAGCTGCGGCGGATTTTTCGAGAGCCTCTCCAATCGGCGCAGAATTCTTCACCTTCGGTCGCGATTGGTCAAGGCCGCAAGACGTCGCCCAAAAGGCGTTCGGCAAACACCAAGCCACCAACAATGGCAACCGTTTTGGTAACCAATGCCGTTGGCGCGTTCCGCTCACAGCGCGAGTGACAACGTTACTTGGCGCGGCGTGCATACCATGCTGCGAGTCGCTCGGGCGAAACGCCAAGACAGTACGCCAGGGTGACTTTCTGATTGATCCAAGTTGTGCGCCAGGGGCCCAGGTCTTGCCAACGGCGACCAGAGGTGATCACGCGAGAAGACGCGATCCAGATTCTACCTCGACGGCGAAGCGGCCGCACGAACTCGAAATCCTCCCTGATGGGCAGCGCCGGGAAGCCGCCCAACTCCTGAAACGTCTCTTTGCGGACAAAGACACCCCGGTCGCCGTAGGGCATCTGTAACACGCGCGATCCGGAGGCCAAGGGCCCGATCACCGCCGTCGAAATCACTGGCCCACCCACCAGCCGCCTAGCCGAACAAATCGCCGCCCATGCGCTCCAGGGCTGCTTGCCGACCCCGCCTGATGAAAGCTCGTACCGAGCCCTCGCTGATCGACTTGTCGTCAGAAGGATGGGAGACAAGTTCCATCGCTGGGTAATCAAACGACTCCACCTCTCCTTTGAAAGAGCACACGGCTGGAGTTTCGACGGCAACGAAATCCAAGTTGAACAGTTCTTTGCTGACGGCCTCACCCTAACCTTCCATCCGATCGATCAAAACAGAGGCGAGGCGTCCGAGGAGGCGGGGCGTGTTCGGACAGGTGCTCGGATGAAGAAGATCGGAAGGGTAGGGAAGCGGTCTGGCGGCTGGGTGGCGGGGAAGGTTGCGCGCCAGCGGGCGCGCGAGCAGGCGCCGGAGAGTGCTTTTTCTGCCGTGTCTGGCGGCTCCCTCGAAATCAGGTGCCGGCTTGCCGGTTGAGGGTTCGAGTCCCTTGCCCTCCGCCTTGTTAACTCGAAAACTGGCAAGGGCTTTCGACGATGGCGTGTCGGAAGCCCCTGCCTCGTTCTTGGGGGCCAGAGTGAGGGGGTGTTATCAGAAGCGGTAACGTCGCCGGCTTCACCCGGGCCGCCCATCGCGTGCCGAACGAACGCCGGAGGTCGTGGGCGCTACTGCAATAGTCTATCTTGCCCCAAGTGGTTGACCGGCCCGAAATCCTCAAGCGCGGATGTGTCACGGCAACGAAACAGAGGTAACAATGGGATTGCCAATGAATAGCAGCAATCCGCATGCGAGATGACTGGGATGAGCTGGATACCGTGATTCAAATGACGGTTCAGACGGAGATTAAGCAAAGATGAAGAGGAATACAGACATACCAACCTTGGCAAATCTGAAGACGATCTTCACGGCCATGACCTGCGCGTTACTCTTGATGTCCGGCTCCAATGCTTGTCCAGAATCCCACAGCTCGGATCTGCTGCAGCTCTTTCCCAACTCCGGGGCCCCCGCTTTTTACGCAAAGAAGAGCGAACTGGTGATCCAGCGCCATTTCCAACCTTGGACGCGCAACAGCAACTGGCACCCGGATCTCGACGAGAAATCGGTCTTCCACGCACGGCTGCAGCACAAGTCCGTCGATGAGCGGTGTTGGGAGATCGGGATCGGCAAGGGCGGGCAGATGTATTCCATCTGCTCTTCTTTCGGCGAGGCCATGCCGCCGCAGAAGCCGGAAAGCCAATGGATGGACGAGACCTGGCAGTTCACCACGATCTACGGGCATCTGCTTGGCAGAGATCTACCGCAACAGAAACAGCGATACGGGAATGCGTTTGTCCATCAGTCGGGCATCTATACGCGAGACGAGGATACCCAACCCTTCTACTCGCCGATCCTGGCGACGCGCCACGACGCCGAGCGGCGGGCCTACTGCGTGGTGTCGTGGGGACAGATACCGGACGCCAGCGTCAATCGCAGCGGCATTCTCGTCTACGTCCAGTATCGCGATCTCGGGGCAGGCGTGATCGAAGTCAGCTACGTGATCTACAACTTCGAGAATGAACCGATGAGCAACCTCGGCCCCTGGGGCGGTGTCCGCACCTCGGTTTTCCCCGAGCACGTCGTTTCCGATCCGGACGGCAGCTACCGTTTCTTCACGCCATGGAACTACGGCTCGGAGGGGTGCCGAATCCACTTCGAGGAAACCGGCGGCTGGGCCGCCGCCACCCAGAACGCAGCGAACCCCCACGGCTATGCGATCGGCGTGGTCTTCGGCAAACAGCTCGACAGCAAAGGAGAGCACCGGGGCAAACCGCGCTACGACTGCGGCAACAGCCGGCATGGCACACGCGACTACACGGTGCAGGCCACCGTCATCAACATCCAAGACCAACCGTTCACGCCGCACCTGCTGCGCATGTATTTCGTCATCGGTACTCTCGACGAGGTCGCCAAGACGGCCAACCAACTTGCGGACTTCGCAGACTACGAGCCCCTGGACTTTACCGAGGCGAACGCGCCCCTCATGCCCCTTTATCCCAGGCGATACCGGGGCGGGCAGGAGGTGTTGTCGCGGCAGGCTCCCGCTGGCCATAAGATTGGCCCGACCTGCAGGGTCTATGCCTGGCCCGTGCGAGGATCGCTCCCGCTCTTTGTCATCAAGGACAACCCGAGCGGTCACCATTTCATTACGACCGATCCCTACACCGAGTGTGAACGCGAACCGTTTGAGGACCCCTTCCCGCCTGACGATCCAACGCACGAGAAATACGAGAACCGAACCGTCTACCGGCCGTACACGCGGAAGACCGACTGGATCGAATTACTCGGATTCGTCATGCCGAAGACCGAGGCCGATACAGCGTCCTTCCCGTCTGTGCCATTGTCGTCCGTCCCCGGCATTGCCAAGGTCTTTCGATCTGGGGAGAAAGCCGAGGCCAGCGCGATCATGGTGCGAAAGTGAGCTGCTGCGGCATCTATCCCTAAAGGACAATGAGAAATGAGAATTGTGGGATTGCTACTGGTACTTCTTCTGGCCGGGACTTCAATCGCCGCGGGACAAGACGGCGAGACGCTCCCCGCACTCGAGGATGGACGGGCGCCGGGAAACTTCGATGAAATGTGGGCCGGATTTGATCCTCGTGCGGAGCCTCCGGAGATCGAGGTGCTGAAGGAGTGGGAAGAGGACGGCGTTGTGCTGCAGGTGTTGCGATACCGCATCGGCGTCTTCAAGGGGAAGAAAGCCATGATGGCGGCGGTGTATGGGTGTCCAAGGGGCAAGAGTAATCTGCCGGGGCTGGTTCAGATTCACGGAGGAGGGCAGTATGCGGATTACAAGGCGTGTCTGGCGAATGCCAAGCGAGGGTATGCGACGGTCTCCCTTGCCTGGGCAGGCCGGATCAGTGCTCCCGGCTATCGAGTCACTCCCAATGAGGTGAAGCTTTTCTGGGAGGAGAAGACGGACGATCCCAAGTACAAACTGACCACAGACTGGGGGGCTGTTGATGGCTATCACGCACCCGGCAGAAATCCCGGCAACGTGTTCCCCAGCGCAAAGCCGGCGGCATGGACGCTCGACGACGTGGAATCGCCACGCAACAGCGGCTGGTTTCTTTGTGCGCTTGCGGCTCGCCGAGCTCTGACGTTTATGGAACAGCAACCGGAAGTCGATCCTGACAGGCTCGGTGTCTATGGTCATTCCATGGGTGGCAAGCTGACGGTCATGACGGCCGTGGACCGGCGAGTCAAGGCTGCGGCGCCGTCCTGCGGAGGCATCAGCGATCGTCACAATAACAGTCCGCTGTACCGTGCGACGCTGGGCGATGATGTCAGCCTGAGGAAGATCTCCTGCCCGATTGTCTTCCTCAGTCCGTCGAATGATTTTCATGGGCACATCGGCGACTTGCCCAAGGCAATCGCTGAGATAAGCACGGACCGGTGGCGAGTTACCTGTTCGCCACACCACAACCACCAGGACACGCCACAGTACGAAGTTGCGACGCTGCTGTGGCTGGATCAGCATTTAAGGGACTCGTTTGTGTTTCCGCAGACACCTGAAACGATACTGTCGCTGAAGACCGATGACAGCGTGCCGAGCTTCAGCGTACAGCCAGATCGCTCACAGCCCGTGCTTTCGGTTGACGTCTTCTACACGCAGCACGGCAAGGCGGACGAAGAACCGGAAGGCATGGAGAATATCAAGCATCGCTTCTGGCATCACGCCAAGGCCAAAGAAGCCGGCGGCGTGTGGACGACAAAATTGCCGCTAAGCAACGTCGAAAAGCCATTGTGGGTTTATGCCAACGTCGCCTATCCGCTCGACGAGCCCGTTACTGGCGCCGGTTACTACTACGGAACTTACACAGCGAAATTCCTCAATGTCTCATCTTTGCTGCAAATCGCTACTCCGAAGGATCTGGCGACGGCGGGAACGCGAGCAACACGCAAGCCTTCGTTGTTGATCGAGTCGTTCGAGGGTGACTGGGAAAAAGAATGGTTCACTTACAGGCCCGAGGAATGGGCTCGTAGCACGCATAAGATCGGGGACGAAACATACGCGGCTCCGGAAAACGCTGCACTTGCTGTCGACGTTCTTGCCCAGGAATCGAACACACTGGTCGCCGTGATCGACGAGTGCGCGGCGGAAACAGAGCTCAGCGGCGGCGAGCGGTGGCAAACGGTTGTTTTGAAACGGGACGACTTCCGCGATGCAGGCGGAGAAACGCTGGGCAGTTGGCAGAACATCGGGCGGCTCAAGCTGACTCCTGAGGAACGCTTGAAACCGAAACGTGGCAGCGAAGGAAACCCTGGGCGGGTTGGAAAAAGCTGGAGTGGAACCAAACCTCAGTTTCGCAATTTGCGTTGGCAGCTCGCGGCCGCCGATGGCAATGACGGCTCCGCCACTGAAGGCGAGAATCCTTGATGTCTAGAACGGAGCACGCCGAGCGAACAGCCGAGCGGCAGTCACGAAATGCCGGGAAGATCATCACAATTGTGAGTCCGTGAGGGCGTTAAGTTAGAATCGCCAACATTCGAAGCTCGGAAGTATTCCAGGTTTAAGCCAAATGGGAAATATCTGGTCGACAAACGATGCCATACGAGGGTTTCCGATGACACGGACCACACAAACCCTCACTGTCGCAGGGACAGTTCTTTTGGTCAACTGCGCGATGCTACTGCCGTCATTCGGCGCTGAGATCCTTGTTGAGGCGGAGGCGTTCGATGACTACGGCGGCTGGATTCCGGACTCGCAGTTTGTGGACCAGATGGGATCGCCGTACCTTCTGGCCCACGGGCTTGGAGTGCCTGTGGCCGGTGCCAAGACCAAAGTGCAAATCCCGGAGGCTGGGCAGTACAGAGTGTGGATTCGCGTCAAGGACTGGGTTCCCTCGCACCATCCAGGACGATTCCGAGTCTTGATCAGCGGTGAACCGCTTAATGTCGAATTCGGGGCCAACGGAAAAAACTGGGCGTGGCAGGACGGGGGAATGGTCCAACTCGGCCCGGGAGCCGTCACGATCGAACTGAAGGACGTCACGGGATTCGACGGCCGCTGTGACGCCATCTTCCTGACCACAGGAGACAAGGTTCCGCCAGATGCAGTTGACGACGCTGCGCGGACCTGGCGGAAAGGCCTGCTTGGCCTGCCCGAGGAACCGATCGAGGCTGGCGATTTCGACGTGATGGTTGTGGGCGGCGGTATTGCCGGCTGCGCCAGCGCGTTGGCCGCCGCGCGTCTTGGCTGCCGGGTGGCTTTGATCCAAAACCGCCCGGTGCTCGGTGGCAACGCCAGCAAAGAAGTCGGCATCAGCCCGAACGGACCGAGGGGATCGCCCGGGTCGATTGTTCCTGAACTGGCTACCTATCGACCCGACGGCGATCTTCGGGCAAGAGAAATCCTGGAGGCGGAGCCGACCGTGTCGCTTTACCTGGAACACCACGCCTTTGCAGTGGTGATGAAAGGTAACCGGATCGTGGCGGTCGATGCACGTCACACTCCAAGCGGTGTCGAGCGGCGATTTCGCGCCGCCACCTTCATCGATTGCACGGGAAAGGCGGCCGTTGGCATCCTGGCTGGCGCCGATACACGCTTCGGCTGGGAAGCGCGTGCTGAGTTTGATGAGAGCCTGGCTCCGGAAAAAGGCGATCAGATGCATCACGGCAATACGGTGACGTTTCGTACGCGCATGGCTGGCCAACCGGTTCCGTTTCCCGAAGTGCCATGGGCCGCCGCCGTGGCCAAGGATTACGCTGATCTGGGCGGACAGGTGGCGCGGCCGGGAATTGAGAACCGCCCCGGGCCGAGTGTCACTGGTGCCGGAAGCAAACATGCGAACTTGACCCATTTCTGGGAGTACGGCCAGTGGCTCGATCCCTATGCGGAAGCCGAAGCGATCCGCGACCACCTCCTCGTCGCCATTTACGGCACGTTCGCCAACGTCAAGCGACAGGAGCCCGAACGATACGCCAACCTGGTACTCGACTGGGTGGGGCACGTACCGGCGACGGGTGAATTCCGCCGCTTGGTGGGCGACTATATTATCACTGAGAACGACATCCGCACCGCCCGGCATTTCCCAGATGCCGTGGCCGAAGTAGTGCTTCGTCCCGCCGCTCTTTTTGACATGACTGTGGCAATATTCGTGCGGTTCGGTAACGCTGGAGCGATTCGCCCGGTATCGGCGCTAAAGAAACAGCAACATACGGCGTGCCGGTTGAAGAGTAGAGGCACTCGGAATGGGGCGGCTCGGCTTGGCAGTAGAGAAACAGCGAAATGAAGACTAGCTGCACTGCATATTCCGGTCCGCCGAACTCTTGTCCTTATCGTCGGCAAAGAACCAGAATGCGATCGCCATCGGTCCCTGGCACTGCTTATGCACATACTTGATTGTGGGCCCATGGACGTAGCTCCATCCTCGTCCGGTCAGACGCACGGCCTTGCCGTCGACGCCGTCGACCAAGGAGACATTCTCCGTAATGGTGCCGGACAGTCGGCCCTCGGTTGACGCGGCGTTGGGTACCACACCACCCTTCGCATCATCGAACGTGTACCAGATGAGAAGGCTCTCCGTGCTGACTTCGCTTGCGTGCGCGCGGGTGGCCAGCAAGCAGCAGCCAAACAATGTGTAACGTGCTATTCGCGTCACTTTCTACTCCTGTCTTTCGGTAAGTCGAGAGCGGTCAGTTGCTGGATCTGTTCGGGGCTGAGGGCGATGTCTTCGTACTGTCGGGCTTCGTCAATCATGCCGAGCAGGCTGTGTCTGAAGTACTCGTGCGTACCCTTTCCGGCCCCATCGTGATCGACAAACTCGACCGGGCCATAATTCGTGCCGATCCCGAAGTTGAACACGCCACGATAGTCGGTCTGCGTCTTGCTGGTTCCGAACAGCGCGCCGTCGAGGTATCGCTTGAGACTGTTGTCGCTCGAATCCTTGTAGTCGCATGTGCCCGCGAGGTGATGCCACTGGTGTTTTGTTTCAACGAATTTGGCACAAAACCCGGGTCGGGCGTCTCGACGACATGAAGTCGGCCACCACGATGCGAGCGCTTCGGGGTCGTAGCTGCTGCGATAGACCTCTCCCGCCCCGGTTGCTGCCAAAAGGTGGTCGATCCGCGTTTCCGCATCGCGGTGAAATCCGAATGCTCGAACGAAGGCGCGCGGCGCCTTAGGCTGGATGAGGTTCTCTTCCCATTTCCCGGTGGCGTCATCGTGGACAAAACAACGCAGCCGCCCGCTGGTTCGCGCCCGAACAAGGCCGGCGTCTGCCACGAGCAGAGTGACAGGCTTCCCTAGATTCTCTCCGGCGTGATCGGTCGTGAAGGTGAACGACTCCATGGCGTTGATGCGCACGGCTCCCGGAAAGTTCTGCGAGACTTCCCACGGCTCATGCGCTCCCCGCTTGACGAGAATCTGGGCACCCGGACGCGGGTCATCGCCGGGTTAATCGGTCCAGAATCCGTTACCGGCGAAGAGCTTTCCGGCGTGAGCGACGATTCGCATCGTCCTCGGCACCTGGCACCTCGCCGTGCTGCGGCAACATCGCAGGGAAACTCGACGCATCTTCTCCCGCGTGTAACCGCATGATGAGTTCAGTCATCGGTTCGTCGATCATCCCGATGTGCGAATTGATCTGGCCGTGATCGAGAGTTACCGTATCGACCGCCTGCGACGGCGAACCGGCTTCGCTCAACGTTCTCGCCAGCGCGGGCGCCAGTTGATCGAGGTTCATGCGGTCGCTGGCGTAGAAGATCAGTGTCGGCGGGATACATTTGCCGGGTGCCACGTGATGCTGCGGCGAGGCGTCACGCCAGTTGGCTTCGTCTTCTCCAAACGCCAATTTGTAGAGCGCCGTCATCCCCCGACCGTTAACCAATTCAAGATAACCGGGAATATCAAGGGCCGCAGGATCGAGCAGGACATTGCTTTTCAGAATGGACAAATCCTGTCCCTCCGCCTTGAGAAAGCGCTCGTTTGTCCCCAGGATTCCGGCGAGATGCCCGCCGGCGGAGTGGCCCATAAGGTGGAGTTGATCCGGGTCGCCGCCGTAGTCCTCGATGTGATTATGAATCCACGCAATAGCCTTGGCACAATCCTGCGCGTGGACCGGATGCTTTAAGCCCCCTTCTTCGGGAGTCTGGGGTGAGAGCCGGTAATTGATGCTGGCGTAGATGTAGCCTTTGGTGACGAAGTGCCTCATCTTGGCGCCCACAATGGCCGGACTGGCCTTGTCGCCGCCGCGCCAGCCGCCACCGTGAATCATGATCATGACGGGGCTCTTTTCTCCCTCGCTCTTTGGAACGTAGAGGTCGAGGCTGAGCAGATTCGGGTCAACGCCGTCGATCTCAGCGTAGCGCAGATTCAAGTGTGGCGTGTGCGCCGGCTCTACCGGCATTTCGAGCTCTCCGGTTCCGGCGGATCGCGGGCGCCTTGGAGTCGGCTTGCTCGGGATCTCGCCGCGCTCGATGACGCCATCGCCATTTCGATCCAAACGCTGGAAAAGCTCGGCGCGCGGCAGTTCCTCGGCCGTGATCTTTCCGTCGCGATTCCGATCCAGCCGATCGAAGCGATCCGAAAGGCTGGGCGTTTGCGCGGAGGCCAGGCTCACATAAGTGAGAATCAGGCCAGGGATCAGAAACAGCTTCGAAAGGGTCGTCTTCACGGTTTGAGGTCCACTCATTTCGGCGTCGCTTCTCCATGGGGGTAGCGGTAATCGGCGCGGTCGTCGGTCGAGACCTTCTTCGTGGAGCCGTCCTTCAACGTGTAGAGATAAAGCTTCCGCCCGGCGTGATAGACGATCGCGGATTCGTCCTTGGTCCATCGGGGGTAGGCAAACCATATCGGTTTCCCTTCTTCGTTGGCGAAGGGTTTGGCGTTCGTAATGGTCCGCTTTTCCGCGTCGAAGTCGGCGACGTAGAGCGTGCGTCCGGCCATCTTGTGTTGGAATCCCTGCTGGTACTCGAAGCAGACCTTCGTTTCACTCGGTGAGACACTGACCCGGGCCAGGACTCCCCTCGTGGCCAGCTCGCAGTCGATCCGTTCAAACGTTGGCTCCCCACCGACGTTCGGCGTCATAAGGTAGTAGCCTCGCCCCAGCTTCGGGTGCCTGGAACCTACGAGAATTCGTCCGTCCGTAAGGCAGGTGAAGGCCCAGGTGTGGTAACTCTTGTCGGTGAGGGCGACTTCTTCGCCGGGGCGACCTCCGACCTTACTCGCCATCACCTGGTAGCCGCCGGTCTCCGGGTTCTTTCGGTTCCAGATGGGCGTGTTGGTCCCGTCCCGCGTCCAAGTCTGATTGAAATCCGTGTTGGTACCGTCCGTCAACTGGTGGAAGCCCGTGCCGTCCACGTTGATGATGCAAATCGCGGTTTTCCATTTGCCCACGTCAGGATCGTTCTTAAGTCTGCGAAAGAAGACGAGCATGTCACCGGTCTTCGACCACGAGGGCTTGAAGTCCCAGTGGCCGGTCGTCAACGGTTTGCCTTCCGGGGTGCCCAGCAGATTGACGTGAATCTCGCCGTTCATGTAGTACGATGCCCTGTGACCTTCTCCGGCGTTGACGGCCGGAACCGAAAGAACGCCGGCGATGCACAAGGACATGGCCAGCGTCATCAAGAAATGTCTTTTGGGGTTCATTCTTGTTTCCCTTTTCTGTTCTTGTGTTCCCAATTGCTTGACGTTCAAGCTACGTGTTTTCATGATCGCAACTCTCTCAAGGCCAAAGCCTAAGTCATCGCGATTAGCTTGGATTCATGTGTAAGACCTGCGTCTTGTCCGCGGGCAGGCCCTTGAACTTCTTCGTCTGCCCATCGCGGGTCGTGACCTGTATGTCGACAGTCTCGGCAGCGCCAAGCCCGAAATGGAGGGTTGGAGATTACTTTGAGCGGTAGCAGAAGTCGGTCCGGATACCTTATGGAACACCTCTAAGCGCAAGAGGTTCCTCGCCCACGGCCTAACAGATGTCTGGCGGACCGCGAAGGGTCCTTCAAGTGGAACCCCCTCCTCTGACGCCACCGGTCCCTGCGGCCGTTCTGACTAGCTCATGGCCGCGGAAAGGCGGTTACAGACCGGCGAGCTTCAGTCCGAACCCCGGAGACGTAGGTGGAGCGGTGAGCGAGTACGGCATTCTTGAAGACCCACCCAATCGAAGGGGTGCGCCCCTCGTCGGCGAAGGGGATCGTTGCGCGCTGAGGTCCGGCACCGCCGCCGGGAGAAAAACCTACAACTTCGGCAGCCTACGCTGCCATTGACTGACGAGGAGACCGTTGCTTAGCCCGACCGGGGTTTTGTGCCAAATCCGTTGAAACAAAACACCGCGGAAGTACCGGATCATCCTTGCAGCTCAGAAACAGAGGGAGAGATCGTCTTCATCGCAGGCAAAGAACCTTGCCGTCCTGCAAAGTCATGAACAAGCCTTGTTTGCTTACTGCGATTCCGTCCCAGACCGGAGGTGACGGAAGTTTGCAGAGTTCCGACGGAGTTCCGTCTTTTCGGTCCAACCGCAGAAGAACAGAACCTTTTTCGCCGCGAATGGATTGCAGGGCAAACTCGGCGGAAGGACTTTCGTCCGGCGGCATGGGGACGCCCGCGACGAACACGGCGCCGCCGGTCATCGCCATGGCCGCAACTCGAACATCGATCCCTTGCACCCATAAGTCCGGCGCCGGCCGAGCGAGGGGTTGACCACCTTTGATCTTTACTGCGCTGCGGTTTCTGGCAAAGATCGTGTACCGGTTTCGGCCGAGCTGGAAGAAATGGTTGTGAAGCAGCATGCGAGAGTTCGCCTCGTCCCATCGCAAGCCGACCAGCAAATCATCGGTGAACGCGATCTTTCTCGCGGAATCCTGCTGGTCGAGGATGTAACTGGTGCGGTCGTAAAGGGTGTCGTCCAGAAAGCCTCCCGTGCTGACCAAGGGGCTTTCGCCAAAGTCCTTCTGCCACGGTTGCTCTTTGGTGAATTGGGTGTACGGCCATACCGTGGGGTGCACGCTCAAGTCCTCGGCGTCCAGACGCAGGTTTTTCAGGTAGAGCGTGTTCCCGTCCTTTACGAGCAAGTCGTTGGCCGCTCCGTGCAGCAATTGGTTGCTCGGTTTACCCGACTCGAATCCGGATCGGTCGCTTTCTGCCTCCGCGGTCTCGTACGTTCTGAAATGGCGAGGCTGTCCGGTCTCCGCATCTAGGGCGTAGAGCCGCAGGCCGCCGTCGACATAGCTGGACCGGCCTGCCGCGAAATAGACGGCTTCATTGCTCACGATGACACTGCCGTGGATTGGCCACGGGGATTCGACATTGCCGTGAACGACAATCGATTCGTGCGCGGGATTCGCGTCGAATCGCCACACCAGTGCCCCGTCGTTCGCGCGCAAACAGTAAACGTATCCGCCGGCCGTCCCGAAAAATGCTTTGCCTTGCCACAGAGTCGGTGGCGTATCGACGCGGTTATCGGCACGAAAGGTCCAGAGCGGCTGGCCCGTCTCTGCGCCAAGGGCCGTCACCGTGTGCGTGCGCAGCCCGGCGAGAAACACCTTGCCCCAGCCGAGAGTCGGCGCGGCAACCGGCTCCTCAAGATCGGACTCCCAAATGCGCGACGGCTCCTCGTCCAGGACGACGGGCGTGGCGGCCGATCGGAGTTCGTCGTGGCGGAAGATCGGCCAATCCTCCACGGTGAGTTCAGGGGCAGCGATCTTCATCCCGTAAGCTGGCCCCTTCCACAGTCGATGCTGATCAGAAACAAGACGTTGACGGTCTTGCTCACGAGTTCCGCCATAGGCGATCAGCCCAGGCAGGTGAGCGTTTGGAAAGCAGGCACATTGCTGCGGCGGAACGTAAGTCAGGCCGTTGGCCGGCATGACGCCGTAGCCGCAAATACCGCGCACCCAGCGATTGATGTTGGGCTTGCCGGTCTCCAGGTTCATGAACTCCAGACCGTTTCGGGAGAAGATGATGTGGTTCTCGGTTGCCTTATTCCGGTAGCAGCGGTGGTGATGGGTCGTCTTCATCACCGCATCCATGTTGTAGTTCTCGACGACTTGCCCAGTACGCGGATCCATCCCCCACAGTTCGTACGATTCTTGCCGGCCCCCGGCGACGGCGGGGCTGCCCAGCGCCCACACCAGGCCGCGCGCCTTGTAGACGCTGAACGTCGATCGGAAACCGCCGGAGCCGCAGTCTTTCTTCCACAACAACGAGCCGTCCTCTGCCGCGAAGGCCATGAGCTCGATGGGGGTGGGCGAAAACTGAAACGCGGTAAGCTGCCAGCTGTAGACGACGCCGTCACTGTATAGCAGGTCGGCGAACGGTATGCGTACTTGCCAGGACTTCGATGAAGTCCCCGGCTCGGGCATGGTCGTCTCGGCAGCGGATTGCCAGCATGGCTCGCCCGAGGTGGCGTCGATCGCCACGACTACTTCTTTGTCGCGAACGAACACTTTCCCTCCCCCAGCGGTCAGACTCAATCGGGTCAGTGTTCCCTTGAGCGTGCGATACTTGTCGTCGACCACGCCGTGAAATCCACTTCGCTCCCAGAGAACTTGTCCTGACTCCAGATCGACGGCGAGGACGCTCTTTTCCGGCGTCTCGACATAGCGCTGCGCCCGCTGCGCTGCCCTGTCGACGGTGACAAAGAGAACGCCGCGGTCGACGACGATCTCGTCGGCAAAGGCCGTACCCTCGAATCTGCGCACGACTTCTCCGGCTGCTGCGTCAAGCTCCGTCACGGGGGCATGGAACCCCAAGGTGGCATAGAGCCTGGCTGCCTGGGCTACGAGCCGCTTGTGGATTACGTACGGGTTGCTGATCCAGGGGCCGATCCCGCCGTATGCCAGACCGGCCCAGGGCGTCTTGGCGTCGGTAGGAAGTTTCCCCGGCGACCAGGCTCTGTTTCCCCAGTCCTCAAGTGGAAGTTTCCATAGCATGAGGCCGTTGAAGGCGTCCCGCGCGCAGAGATGCCAGGATTCGAATTCGTACTCGGAGTCGCCGATGGCTACCGGGCTCGTATCGGCGATATAGAACAAGCGGCCCTGGGCCGTTACCATGCCCATCAGTGACGGGGGAGCATCGTGGGATTTGGCCCTATTGGGTGTTGCGATCCACTGGATCGAGCGGGGCGGGCCCACTTTCCGATCGTTGGCCACGGGATTTCCATCGGCCGCGTGTAGCCAGTGTGTCCACTGATCCATCTCATCGGGCCACGGTTTGACGGTCGTGTGCCAACCGTCTGAATGCTTGATGCAAGCCACGCCATGGGGAGCGAGCACGCGCATGACTTCCGACATCGGCGGCATCGTCCGGCTCTCGGCGACGAACAGGTTGACCAGATTGTCGGAGTAGGGCAGGAACTCCTCTTGCCATACCCGCACCGTGACGTTACCCGCCGGTTTCCGAGACTCAATTGCACGGCGGCACAGTTCCACCTGCTGGGCGTCGCGCGCCAGCCCCTGCACAACCCAAGAGTCGTCGCGGGAGAGCGCGAATATCAGTCCGCCATCTCCACAGTCATGGTGAATGGCCAGCCCGCCAGGCAAGCCCGATAGCTCCGTGATCTGCTGGGCGGCCTCCGCCGTCACATCGCCCTGGCCCCGCAACTGCCCAACCGGCATTGCCATGCACAGCAATGCAAGAGTCGCTGATGCCAGCCACCTGTTTCGGATCTGCTTATCCATCGAGTCTCTGCTTCTGTTTCCGGAGTTGGAACGGTTCGGCATGAACCGTCATTGCGTTTTAAATCTCATCGTCTTCCAAAGGGCGCTGTCCTTCAAACGGCCCCCACTGAAGACGCTCTTCGGTTTTTCTATCCATCTTGTA
>Ga0180437_10005423_pt1 | contig 17473 bp, 9 predicted proteins | sample SS_ome_4_FD_132410 | JGI IMG/M metagenome (GOLD analysis project Ga0180437, IMG submission 132410) | Hypersaline lake sediment archaeal communities from the Salton Sea, California, USA - SS_3_D_1 metaG | ecosystem: Environmental > Aquatic > Non-marine Saline and Alkaline > Hypersaline > Sediment... | reverse complement strand
TCGCAGGCCGAGTCGATCTCCGCCTGGTGGGGCGTCTTGCTGATGTTCAGCATGGTGGCGGCGTTGAGCGTCTGGCGATACTTGCCGGCCAGCAACTCGGCCGCCTTGAGGAACACGATCGCGCGAGAATCCCAAGGCATCCGGCTCCAGTCGTGCTTGGCGCCGTTGGCTGCTTGAATCGCCTTCTCAACGTAGAGGGCGTTGCCTTGGTGATACTTGCCCAAGACGTGCTGGTGGTCGTGCGGGCAGATGATCTCCTCCAGCGTGCCGTCGCGGACTTCCTCCCCGCCGATGACCATCGGCACCGTGATCTCTTGACCGAGCATTTCATTGAGCTTGTCTTTCAACTCCGTCTTTTCGGGGCTGGCGGGAGCGTAGTCCAACACGGGCTCATTGACTGGTTGCGGAACGTGGAAAATGCCGTTAAACATGCATTCCTCCCTTGCCGGGGCGTTTCAGGGTTTTATGGTTCCAATGGTTTGATGTCCAAAAGCCGCTCCAGCAGGTCGAAGACCTCCTGGGCACTGGCCGCCTCGCCGGTGATCACGTGCTTTCCCAAGATCATTTTGGGGACGGTCCGCCCGCCGCTCTGGTAGTAGAGCCGATTATAGTCCCGGACGCGTTGTGCGACCACGCGGCCCTCCCGTTCTCTCTTCAATGCCTCTCGCCCGGCCAACTCGGCCGCGCGGTTCTCGGCCCGGAACTCCGGCGGCGGCCGTGACGGTTCCAGCAACCAGTGATGGTACTCTGCAAACTTGGCCGGAGCAAGCCGCCATACGGCCAGAGCCAGTTTTGTGTAGTCACACGCATTGCGGTGGTCCGGATGTGTGGACTGGACGTACTTGTTGCACTTGGTGTTCATGGGAACGGGAAGCACCACGACCGCAAGCTGCTCTCCATAACGCCGGCGGGCTTCTTCCAGGTAAGAGTGCAGCGTGCGGCAGTGCCTGCAGCTATAGTCGAATAGCTTCACTACCACGTACTTCGCATCCGGGTCCCCGAGAATCGGATGGTCGTGTGGGTCCAGGCGGATCCTCCCGTCGACAATCTGCACCGTCGGAGAAGGCTCGGTGTCGGCCGTCGTTGTCTTGCTTTCGGGGATACCCGGGGCTCCGGGCTTTCTTCCGGGCGTGGGCTCCGCTGCGATTGGCTCGGCAACCGGCGCGGGGCTCCCGGGATCTGCGGCACTCGAAGGCCCCGACGAATCCGGGCCGCTCACTTCCGGACCCGGAGAATCCACGTCGTCGCGTGTGTCCCGCTGTCGCGTCTCGAACTGGCCTGGAGCCACATTGGCGAGAACGTCGAGCCGATATTGCTTTGGAGGAAACAGCAACTGTCCGCCAATCAACATTGTCGTGCCCGCCAATCCCAGCGTGACCAGTGACCAAACGGCCCAGCGGGTCAGAACGGCCGGGGTGGGCCGCGGCGAATCTTCGCTGGGCCCTACCTTTCCCAGGGTTCTCAATGTGGCCGCCCATCCTCTTCGGGCTTCTCGACGGTGCCGCGACAACGCGCTCATCAGGATCAATGTCCCGATCGCCAGCCCGCAGCCGTGAACGATCAGGCAATACAGGCAGAGCTTGTGGATCACGAACAACAGCAACACGATGAACCAAAGGGCAGCGCCGGCTGCCAACACCAACAACGGGATCAGCACGACCCACGCGGCGCGGTGCAGCCACGGCGGAACCTTGGGGCCGATCACCAACAGCGAGGCGAAGATCAGCCCGTAGACGCCCGCCGCGGGCAGGCTCACCGGCACGCCCAGCCAACTCGACCATCGACTGGCCAAGACGTGCTCGCAGTCCAACAACGGCAACCCGCCACAGCCGACTGACGGGTTGCCGCTCTGCCATGAGATCCAAGTGAGATAGGTGGCCACGGCCGTCGCCGCCAAGGCCAACACGCGCACCGTCCAACGTACTACCGTGCCTCGTATCAGGACGGGAGACGGTGCGTCCGGCGAGACGCAACCGGCGTTTCTGACTTGGAAGTTTCCCAGCATGGAGAGATGAGTGCCAGCCGCGAAAAGACGCTGGCCCGATGTGACCGACGAGTTGTGGAGGATCCGATCCCGTACCCTCTGGGAGCAGGGAGCTTGCCGCATTTCATCAATAATAGATCATCAATACGGTGAATGCCAGGAGCCCACCATCGGTGGGTCACTGCACGCAAGCGGATTCCACCGGCGAGTAATGCCGACCAGCGGCGGTCACCGAGTGATCAGATCGCGGAAAAGCTTGGGGGACAGTTTGTCGAGCGAATCGACTACCAACGTCGCCGCGGAGAGCGATTCGTCCGTCCGGCCCGTGCTGGTCAACCCGATGCTGACCATGCCGGCCGCGTTGGCCGCCTCCACACCGGTCGGAGCGTCTTCGACCACCGCACAGCGCTGCGGCGCCACGCCCAAGCGTTCGGCGGCGATTAGAAAGACCTGCGGATCGGGCTTGCCGCGCGTGACGTCCATCCCGGTGACCACCGCGTCGAACAGCGAGCGGGCGCCGATCCGGTCCATCACCAGGTCGATGTTTTCCGGCGGTCCGGAGGAGCCCACCGCCAGCCGGAATCCCGCGTCGTGCAGGTCCCGCAGCAACGTGCGCACTCCGGGCATGGCGGGAAAATCAGCCTCGATGATCTTCCGAAAGGCGGCCTCCTTCTTGTCGTCCAGGGCGGCCATTTCCTCGTCGGTGAAGCGACCGTCGCCCCAGAAATAGGCAATGATCTCGCGGCTGGTCCGGCCGAAGGTGGGAGCGAATTCCGCCTCCGTGAAGCTCAGGCCCTGCGGCTCGGCCATCGCCAGCCAACTCTTGAAATGGGCGTGGTAGGTGTCGACCAGCACGCCGTCCATGTCGAAGATTGCTGCAAGCTCGCTGCTCATGGTCCCCTTCTACTTCGTTGCATGCAACTGCCGCAGCAGCCGCTTGACGATTTCCGGATTCTCGCCGGCGATGTTCTCGTTCTCCTGCGGATCGGTCCGGTGGTCGTACAGTTCGACTTGGGCCGGTTGGTTTGTTCTGGTGTTGACCCACTCGACAATTCGATAGCGGTCGGTTCGCAGGGCCGTTCCGGCGTAGTGCGGCCCGCGAAAGAAACAGCTCATCGCACCTTCCTTGCCCGGCGCGTCGGCGTCGTTGAGCATGGGTACGAGGCTGCTTCCGGCCAGATCCGTTGGTGGTTGCAGTCCGGCCAACTCGGCCAGGGTAGGATAAAGGTCGACCGATTCGACCAGCCCCTCGGCCGGTTTGCCCGGCTGGGGAATCTCGGGGATCTTGATAATCAAGGGGCTCCGCGTGGCGATCTCGAAATTCGTACATTTCCCGAACGTGGTGTGCTCGCCCAGGTGCCAGCCGTGATCGGCCCAGAGCACGACGGCCGTGTTCCGATCGAGCTCCAGCCGCTTCAACTCGTCCAGCACCTTGCCAATTTGAGCGTCCACGTAGCTGACGCACGCGAAGTAGGCGTGACGCTGGTTACGAGCTTGCACGTCAGGGATGTGACTCGCCCCGGGTGGCCACTGGTAATGCGTGGTCAGTTCCAGGCTGGGGTAACAGCTGATGGCCGGGTCGACGTTCTTCGGCGGAAAAGGATTCGGCGCCAGGCCGATCTTCTCGGGATCGTAGAGGTCCCAGTATTTCTTCGGCGCGTTGTGTGGCAAGTGGGGCTTGTAGAACCCGACGGCCAGAAAGAAAGGGCCGCTACGTGCCTTCAAATCACGCAACTGCGCGACGCCGGCTCGGGCGATCAGCCCGTCGGCGTAACCTTCGTCCGGCACATCGGCCGATTCCCACGGCAGACGCGGCGGTTCCTGTTTCACCCAGCGAATCACCGCGTTGTACGCCCTGCCGTTCGAATAGGCGAAGAACGCACGCCAAGGATTGTTCCACTCGCCACTGGGGCCCAGCGCCAGGTCCCAACTGAAGGGAACCTGGTGCACGCGGTATTCCGGCGGCATGGTCCCGCCCGGCTCGTGGCTGACTTTGCCGATGCAGACGGTCCGATAGCCCCCGCGTCGGAACAGGTGGGCGATCGACACCGGCCGCTCCGGCTCCTGCTTCCGCCGGCGATCTTCCGCCCAGCAGTCCCAGCTTCGCAACACTCGTCTGCCCGTCAGCAGCGAACATCGCGACGGGCCGCACGCGGCAACCTGCACGTAATGGCGCGTGAATCTCCGCCCTTCCGCGGCCAGCCGGTCGATGTTCGGCGAGATCATGTCCCGGCAACCGTAACAGCCAAGCTGCGGCCGCAGATCGTCCACGCAAATCAGCAAGACGTTGGGCTTCTTCGAGGCCGCTTCGCCCCGTGCCGGGTGGTATCCGACAATGAAAGCGATCAGGGCCGTGCCGATCGTCATCCGTCTCAACAAAGTGGACTGCAACATGAGGATTGACCTCGTCTGATGATCCCGTGCCAACCGGAGTTTCCTTCATCAGCAGACTGGTTGACATGTCCGCGTTCGCGGCAGCAGTCTAGTTTACCTGCCATTCGGCCTCAGTCAACGGCCCGGGCGTGCTCGTCCGCAGAGCCTTTTCCCGGCGACTTGCACTGTGCGGCCGTTTGGCATAGGATAATCGCATTGTTCATCGGAACGGAGGTGATGCGGATGATCATCGACGCGGACGTGCACATCAGCCCGACGGCGCAACCCGGCGGAAGTATCACGGTCGAGGAGCTGCTTCGGCGGATGGATCGCGCCGGCGTGGACAAGGCGCTGACCTGGCTGCACCCGCCGTATCTGCGGCACCTCGACGAGTCGAATGCCTGCGTCTACGAGGCGTCACGTGCGCACCCCGATCGCATCGTGCCGTTCGGCTGGGCCGATCCGAACCTGGGAGTCGCCACGGCCCGGGAGACGGTGCGGCGGTGTATTGAGGAGTACGGCTTCCACGGCATCAAGCTCAACGGCGCCGCGAACGGCTTCTCCATCGACGATCCCGAACTCTCGCTGCCGGTCGTGGAAGAGATTGCCAAGACGGGCAAGATGGCGGCGTTTCACGTCGGGGTGAACGCCTACGAAACGACGCACCCTTTCCGCCTGGCAAAGGTCGCCAGGGCGTTTCCGCGGCTGAAGATCTTCGCGGTTCACATGGGCGGCGTGGGGTTTCCCGACATGAGTCCCGCGGTCATCGAATTCGCCGCCGAGTGCCCCAACCTGTACCTGATCGGCAGTGAAATCCGCTCACCGGCCATTCTCTGTGCGGTCAAACAGTTGGGGGCCGATCGGGTCTGCTTCGGCAGCGATACGCCCTTTGAGTCGATGCACGTCGAGTTGGCCAAGTATCGGGCATTGCTCGAAGACGAGATCGCGCCGAACGAACTTGACAAAGTGTTGGGCGGGAACGTGATGCGATTGCTGGGGCTGTCGCCGCGGCACGTTTCCGGCGGTTGATGATCGATTACAGTAGTCGTGCCCTTTCGTTCCGGTAGGGTCAGAAATGACGCTTCTCAGTCCTACCCGACAGCTCCAGGACTACCGCCGCCGTGTGTTGTTCCGGATAATCCTCACGAATAGCATTCATTGATAACCAGTCGTTGGAAGGCCAGCGATCACGCGCGACTTCAGACTGCCACACGCACCAAAATACGGCTTGCGAGATGGATACACTTCCGTTCCCATTTGGCTGGAACGTTTCGTGCGGGCGAAATCCGGCGGGGCCGTTGGCGTTGGTTGTATGGGAAACACTGATTGCTCGGCCGCCGGCGGAGCCGTCTCCTGCAGCCAGATTTGCCAGAGGTCCCGTTGTGGCCTAGATTTCAATTGGCATCAGAGGGGGCGCAGGCACCTTGGGCGCGCGTGTGTCTGGTCTCATTTTTCTATCACTTCTGCCTTGTGTGGCCGGATAGACCATGAGCAAAACAGATTTTCCGTCGGTCAACTTGAAAGACATCCTTTCTGTAGGCCAGTTGCCCGCCATGCCGCAAAGCGCGGTCCGACTCTTGGAAATCTCGAGAGATCCGGAAGCGGGGCCCGCAGAACTCGCCGTTCCCATCGAGGCCGACCCCGGTTTGACCGTGCAGGTCCTCAGCTTCGTGAACTCGTCGTACTTTGGCTTTCGCAACGAGATTTCGAACATCAAGCAGGCCATCACCCTGGTGGGAGGTCGTACGATCAAGAATTTCGTCCTCTACACCGCGGTGTTCGGCCTCGTCCCGGATCCCAAGTGTGGGCCGTTCAATCTGAAGAGTCTTTGGCAGGATTCGCTGCGGCGGGGGCTGTTTGCCCGAGCGATGGGCAAGGTGCTCGGTCTGAAGGAGGCCGAAGAGCCGTTCGCCGCCGCCCTGCTGCAGGACATGGCCGTGCCCCTGTTGGCCAAGGAAGTGCCGGGCGCGTACGAGAAGCTTTTCGGCGCCCGCAACGTCAACGACAAACACTTCCGGCTTTCCCGGCTGGAACAGCACGTATTCGGTTGGGACCACGCCGAAGCTGCGGGCATCATGGCCCGGGAATGGAACCTGCCGGAAGAGTTCGCCGTGCTCATCGAGGACCACCTGGCCGTCGACCAGTTGGTGTCGCGCCCCGATCCCGAGCCGGGGAAACTGGCCGTCTCCATGTCGGCCCTGTTGCCCACGCTCACCGAGTCGACTTGGGTCGAACACGAGCAGTTCGAGAACTACTACGAGAAGATATGCCCACCGGGCAGCCCTTCGATGACCGAATTGTTCAGTCAGGTCGACGAGGAGTTCGCCGACTTCGGCCCCATCTTGCGGATCGCCGCGCCACGCAACACGTTGATGGAAAGCTACAACGAGACGCTCGCCGTGGCCGATTAGGTGCTCGTGCGGAAACAGCTTGGGGACTGCCCCAGTTTTCGCGCGGCGAAAACGGGACTGCCCCTCTCAGCACGTCGGAAGTCATTTCCATACGAGTCCTATTAAGTGTGATCCGCCTATCCGGTTGCACGCGAGCATACCCGGGTTACGACGGCTTTGTTTCGGCAATCCGCCGGGCAATCTCTTCGGCTTCCATGCCGAAGGCCGGTATGAAGCGGCACTCGCTCAGACCGCGGAACCACGTGCGCTGCCGTTTGGCCAATTGCCGGGTGTGTGTCTTGACCGCCGCGATCGTATCCGGGAGACTGCACTCCCCTCGGACGTGGTCGATCACCTCGCGGTATCCGACGGCCTGGCGGGCGGTCCGGCTCAACGGCTGCGGCCGGGCCAGCAGCCCACGGACCTCGTCGACCAGCCCTGCCTGAAACATCTCGTCCACGCGGCGGTCGATTCGGGCGTGCAGGTCGCGGTGGGGCCAGTTCAACACGAACACGCGACAGTCTTCCGCCGGATGGCCCGTTTCGAATTGCCGCTGCAACTCGCTGATCGGCCGGCCCATCTTCTCGTACACCTCCAGCGCCCGGATCAGCCGCCGCACGTCGTTGGCGTGCAGTCGTTCAGCCGAGGCCGGATCGACTTCCGCCAGGCGGCGTTGCAGCCACTGGGGGTCGTGCTCTCGGGCTTGCTCGCGGAGCCGGTGGCGAAACTCCCAGTCGGCCGGCGGGCCCTGGAAAATGCCTCGCAGCAGCCCCTTCAAATACAACGGCGTGCCACCGACGAACAGCACTTCGCGGCCGCCCGACCGGATCTGCTCGATCACCCGGTGCGCCGCGTCAACGTACTGGGCCAGGCTATACTGTTCGTGCGGCTCGATCAGGTCGATCACGTGGTGCTCGACGGCACGGCGCTGTTCAGGCGTTGGTTTGTCCGTGCCGATGTGCATGCCCCGGTAAAGCGCCATCGAGTCCATCGAAACGATCTCGGCGTTGATCCGTTGAGCCAACTCGATGCCCACGCGCGTCTTGCCGGCGGCCGTCGGACCGGTGAGGAACCAACAATCGAGTGCAGGAACGCAGGACATGGAATCTCGAATGGGTTGTACCACGGGCGGTTGCCGCCGCAGCGTGGGGGGCTTGCTCTGCTTGCCGCCGCAGCGTATGCTTCCGGCGATCCTCTTGATTGTGGCTTCTCCCCGGCTCCTTGGAAAGGGCGCCCTATGAGCGACGGCAGAACGATCCTCCCCCAACTGATGGCCTTGATCGAAGATCGCCGGGCCAACCGGCCGGCCGGCTCGTACACGACGAGACTCCTCGACGGTGGCGTGGACGCCATCGGGGCCAAAATCTGCGAAGAGGCGGCCGAACTGGTGGAGGCGGCCCGAGAGGCCGAGCAGGCCCCGGAACACGTGATCCACGAGGCGGCCGATCTGGTGTATCACCTGCTGGTGATGCTGGCCCATTGCCGCCTCACGCTGTCCGACGTGGAACGGGAATTGACGCGACGTTTCGGCACCTCTGGGCTGGACGAGAAAGCACGCCGATCGAGTCGGTAGCCGGGACCAAGCGACTTGCTGGATGGCCCAGGCCAGCGGCGTTCGGTCGGCCGCGCTGATTCCTCGATCAGTAGTGGGCACGAACCATGCGGAGCAAGTTCGAGCCTATGAACTACCAGAAAACGCTACGACTTCCGCAGCGTTGAAGCTGCCCAAATCGACCTTGACCGCATCCTGGGAACCGGAATTCACCCATGAATTCTGCTAAGCAGGTATCCTTCAAGGCATCACCAACAGATAGCGAACGCCGATCAACTCGGGCAGGATCACGAACTCGGTGTCGGTCACGGTGTTGTTGAGCCCGTGGATCGCCAGCACATTGGTGCCCGACTCCAACGCGTCCAGAAAACCGGTAACGTCGATCTGCTCGAACACCGAGGACTCTTCGTAAGACCGCGTGCCCGTGGCGGGAAAGTTCCACAATGGCTCGGCGGGCGCGTTGCTGGAGGCGATCTCCCGCCCGTTGAGATAGGCCACGAACCCGTCGTTGTACTTCATCTGCAGCAGCAACTCGTCCAGGTCACCCGGCCGGTCCACCTCGAAACGTACTCGCGTCCAAAGCGACGGATTGACGCCCCGCATGGCGACCTCGATATCCGTCTGAATCGCGCCGGCGAAGCCGTCCGGGTTGGAGCTGAACCCGATGCCGGTCGTGGGGCCGCCGAGGAAGGGGACCGTCAAGTCGTCGTTCTGCAGGCCTTGTGAAGTAACCGCGACGAAGTGCCAATCGGAAGCCAGATTGCCGTCCGAGTCGCCCCGACGTTGTAGCGAAGGCCCGTCGGTCGTACCGGACGGAATGGCGCCGCCGGTCCAAGCACCGGCGGCCGTGACGTCGAAGCCATTGACGGTTACGGCAAGGGAAGCGACCTCTGCGGGGGTATAGCCAAAAACGACGAAATCGGCAACGTCTCCCGCGCTGTCCACGATCACGACCCAGCCGAACCCCGCGGTTCGGAAGAAGATATTCTCGCCCCAATAGTGGTCGGGGTCGAGATCATCATCGTGACGATAGAGCACGTCATCCGGGCCCATGGAAGCGGGAAGCTCCCAGAAGATGGTGTTCATGTTGTTGACGTCCGGAGTGCGGCCGGACGCGTTGTTGACGGCCACCACCCAGCCCGATGTATCGACCGGCTCGCCGGAAACGTTCTGGATCTCGACGAAATCGTCGCTGGTTCCGGCCTCGGTGATTAGCACGGGGGACGGTGCTCTGCCGCCAGTCCAGGCCGCGTCGTCGAACTCCGGCGCCGTCCAGTCCGTCCCCAAGGCCGCGTCCGTCTCTTCCGGCACGTGGTAGCTCAGCGGCACACCCTGGCCGACCAGCTTCGTCTCGACCCGCGACAGCCTCAGATCGAGTGCATCGAGCAAGTGCGTTTGATTGCTCCGGGCGATCACCAGGTCCGTGGCGTTGACTCTCGCGTCGCGATTGTAGTCGTAGGGGAAATCGATCGGGGCGGGGTTGATCAAGGTTCTCGGGTTGTTTCGGGCCAGGAGCACGTCGAGCGCGTTGACAAGTGCTTCGCCGGCCGCGTTACCGGCTTCCCCGATGGCGTTGCCGAAGCAAAACACGTCGTTTTCCGGCAGCGCCGTATTGACGGTGGCCAGCATGGTAACCTGCAGCCACTGTTTCCTGATGCTGTTGTCGGGCCAGGTGATCGTGACACGATCGGAACCGCCTTCGCCCCCGCCCGGCCGAATCGTGATGCTGCTGGGGTCCGGGGCCGGCGACCAGCTGCTCAGATCGGAGCCGTTGCCCACGCGAAACTCGAAGTCGGCGGAACTCAACGCGGTGTCGTAGGGCAGGTCCTCGACGTCGATCATGATCCCGTTGATCCCACGGCTGTAGCTCGTGTAGCCGGCGAACGTGATGGCGTCGCCCGGCAGCACGGCCTCTTTGTCGAGGGCCACGGCGTCGTCGTCCCGGGCATTGGCCTGGGGATCATTTCCATCGAAACTCGAGTTGTTATAGAAGACGTGCCGGCCGACGACTTTCGAGGGAGGCACGGGCTTCTCGGCCACCAATTCGATCCCCTCGCCCGTGCCCAGGTTGCGGCTGTACTGCCTGGCGACGGCGTTGTTCCAGTGTTCGTGAACGCCCAGGCTGGTCAACGGCGTGCCGTCGTCTTCCGGGTCGTAGGTGGTTCCCGAGGGCGGATTGTCGGCCAGCGCCGCCTCGTGTAAGAAGTCTTCGGTGGAGGGCATCACCGACGTTTCCGCTCTGAGGAAATCGAGCCCCACCGAGTCGATGGCCACCGGGTCCTGCGAGAGGAAGAGACTCGACGGCCAGTCGTTGCCGAAGCTGGACCAGCGTTGCGGGTTGCCGCTTTGGTCCATGGCCCCGTACAGCCCGTCGATCATGTACAGCAGCGTCTTGTCGCCGGTGTGCTTGTGGCCGAGCAGATCGACCAGGCAACGGTACGATTCCATGGGGTTGTCGCCGCTGACCGCCCCGTGCAGGTTGCTGGGGCTCCACTCCCAGTTGCCGTTGCGAAACTGCCGGATGGAACCGAAACAATTCTTGGCGGTCATGGTCATTCCGGCCAGCGTGTGCCTCTTCAGGTTCGCCACGTTGATGGTGTAGTCCGCCTCGGTGACCACGGTGGGCACCTGCAGGGATTCGCGCGTGCCGCCGCTGAGGTAGATCATGTGCTCGGGACGGGAGTCGCCTTGGACCTGAATCCGGCCGTTACCGCCGTAGCGATCGACGAATTGCACGTCGGGGAACTCAGCGTGGATGGGGTTGAACACCCGGTCGGCGATGGCGCGCGACGCGTCGTAGATCGTGATGTCGCCGGGGGCCATGCCCACCTCGTCGACGAGCTGGCGAACCAGGGCGCGAACCAGCTGCGGCGAGGCGTCCAGGTTGTTGTCCGTGTTGCCGTGGCTGGAGCTGTTGTTCATGTTCACCTTGATGGCGATCTTCTCGCCGGGCGTATAGCCCGAGTCCACGCCGTGGCGGGTCTGGTTGAAGTTGCGGAAGACCGCGTCCCAGGCGGCCGCGTCGGTGGGCCGGCCGGCCAACCAGCGGATCGAGTCGGACATCATCTGTTCGACCACGGCTGCGTTGGTGTTGTTGTCGTCCCACCAATAGCCGCTGGAGCCGTTCCAGGAGGTTGCCTCGGGATCGTGCACCCAGGTGACCCGGCCCGGGTGAAGTCCTTGCGCCACGCCGATCGGCTGATTCGCTTCGTATTGCTTGTCGTCCGCCTTGGACGCATCTTCGTCAACGGCCTGTGCGGCTGGTGACGTTGCTTCCGGAGCCTCAGCGCAAACCGGCGCGTCACTGGTCGTGCGCTCCGCGACGTCTGCTGCTACCGCTTCCGCTTGAACGGCCTCGAGGTCAACGTTCTCGGGTAACTGGGGAATCACCGACAGCAGTTGACGCTTCTCCAGCGGTTCCAGCCGAAGACGTCGCGGCCGAGAGCGTGCTCGCTTGTCGTGGGAAGTCGGCAAGAAGTTACGGAAGCCCCGTTCAACGGCGCGGCCAGGGATACCGGGGGGGTGCATGGCGTTTCCTTTCCGGTGATCGAGACGAACGGCCGATGCGCATCGTTGACCCGTATTGTAGATCTTGCGCCGAAGAATGTCAACGAAGCGAGAGAAGCAAGAACGCCGCATGGCCGCGGCGGCTAAACGGCAAACACTCCGCTAACACACGCTGCACCACGGAAACCACTTACGACCAGTAGGTCGCCCACAACGCGTCGACGGCTTCGTCCGGCTGGTTCGGTTCTTGAGCCGTATCGTCGCTCGTGCCGAGCGGGTCGAGTTCGTAGAGCCAGGCCTCCTGCTGCAGAGCGGTCTCAGGGATCGTCTCCGTGGTTCCCGCGGCCGACTTGCCGCCTGGTGCATGGATCAGTTTCAGGGCGCTAAGCAGGTGCGTTTGATTGCTTCGCGCGATGAGCATGTCGGTGGCGTTCACGCGGCCATCGCGGTTGAAATCGCAATGGAAGTCGATCGGCGCCGGGTTGAGGAACCCATGAGGATTGTTGCGCGTCAGCAGTACGTCGGCGGCGTTGACCCTCGCGTCGGACGTGGCGTTGCCCGTTTCGCCGACGGCGTGGCCGAAGCAGAAAACGTCCTCGACCACCAGACCGGTGTTCGCATTGGCGTGCACCGTGATCCGCAGCCACTCGTTGGCGATGGCGTCGTCGTCCCAGACGATCGTCACCCGATCGGAGCCCTGCTCGCCCGCTCCCCGCCGGATCGCGATCGTGGTGGGAGACTCTGCGAGGGCCCAGGTGCTCGGATCGTCATTGTTACCCACGCGGAACTCGAAATCGCTGGCGGTTAAGGCGGCGCCCGGCGGCAGATTGACCACGTCGATCATCACGCCGTTGATGCCGCGGCTGAAGCTGGAGTAGTTCTGGAACGTCGCCGTTTCGCCCGGCATCAAGGCCCGCTTGTCCGTGGCGATGGCCAGGTCGTCCCGGGCGTCGGCGCCCGCGTCGTTGCCGTCGAAGCTCGATTCGTTGTAGAACAAGTAGCGCCCCATGATCTCCGCCGCAACGCCGAGCGACGCCGTGCCGGGCGTGGGAAGGGCGCCCAGCCAACCGGTGCTGTGGTTTCCGAAGGCGTCGCTGCTGACCCGGTTGAGCGATTGGCCCTGGCCGTCGGCTTCCACGGGCCACGGGGCCAGGTTGCTGTAGCGGACTTCGTCTTCGAGCAGGCGCGGGATGTAGGTCGGGTCTTCCGCCGGCGGCTCGTCGGGCCGCTGCAATTGCACCCGCTCGCCAGCGTTCTCCAACCGGCCGTCGTAAGCCCCGACAATGGTCACCGAGGCTTCGATCCCGTAGCGGTTGCGGAAGGCCAACAGTTTGTCAGTGTCGCTCGGCTCGAACGAGACCACGACCAAGGAAGCGCCGGACGCCAGTTGGGTGCCGGGTGCAAAGTCGTAATCGACGCCCTTGCGGATCCGCCAGTTGGTCAGGTTCTCCGTCTCGTTACCGGCGTTGTAGATCTCGACGAATTCGTAGTCCGAGGCGCCCTCGAAATCGCCGGGGTTGTAATGCACTTCGCTGATGATCACCGGTCCCACGCGGGGGCCGCTGTTGGCGTCGGCCGGGTCCAGCGTGCGGGTCCGCATCGGATAAAGATCGCCCGTGCCGTCAGGCCAGCGCCCGAACGACTCGCCGTTGGCCGCCGCCCCGAAGTCGACGTGATCGACGAACCGGATCAGCTGGCCGTCGCCGTCGGCCTCCATCAGCCACACGTCCTCGCCGTGCGCCCCGTCCAGGGCGAAATCTCTCGGTCCCGGGTTCATCGGATTCGGGTTGAAGTCGTCCTCATCGAATACGACGTACCCATAGCCGGGGATCCGCGTGCCCGGGGGTATCAGGAACTTCCGGTACTCGTTGCTGGCGTCGCTGAGGTACCAGCCGCCGATCAGGATCTCCTCAGCCGTCGTGTTGTGCAGCTCGATCGCATCGGACAACGGCGGATCGGTGTGGGAGAGGACTTCGTTGATCACCACGTCACCCAGCGGGCCGGCGCCCTGGAAACCGGGCGTGCCGCCGTACTGGCTAGTGGAGCGCCAGTTGTCGTCGTTTTCGAGGAACAGCGTGCGTTCCGTCTGCGTCTCGGGCACGGCCGTCGGATCGATCAGTTCCATCGCGGCGCCCTTGCCGTCGGCCCGCCCCGGCCAATTGCCGCCGTCGTTGTACTCGAACACCGCGATCGGCTCGCCCCGATAGTCCAGCAGCTTGATCCGCTCGCCGCCGTTGGCGAATTGATCCTCGAACGAGCCGGTGAGGTTGTCGACCCCTGCGCCATATCGGGTTTGAAACGCCACCGGGTCGCGGGCCACCACGACGAACTCGTAGGGGCCCAGCTCGGTCACGTCGCTGTCGACGAAGTCGAACGTGATGCCGTCGGTGAAGTACACGCCGCTCAGATCGATCGTCTGGCCGCTGGAGTTCCACAGCTCGATGTACTCGAAGTCATCGTTGTCGTAGGTCTCGTCGTCCAGGGGGCTGTAGGGGTTGTAGTTGATTTCGGTAATTACCAGGTTCTCGGCGGTGGCCTGCGGGCCGACGAAAAACTCGGCTTCGGTCAGCGCGGACCACTCGCCGGCATAACGTACCCGGGCGCGAACCACGGCCGACTCGCTCAGCGTGATCGCCGCGCCGCTGTAGACCAGGACGTGGCCCGAGTTGACCGCTCCGCCGGGCAGACGCGGGTCGGAGCCGTCGAGGGTGTAGTAGACGGTGCCGCTGGTGCCGGACATCGTCAACTGATGGTTCGCCGCGACCTGGCCGCCGTGCTGGACTGCACCGTTAATGCGGAAGACCGACGCGGCCGTATTGGGGTAAAGCGACGGAGTCAGGTTGTTGAACTGGTTGAAGACGTTGTTCGACCGATACGGGAAATAGGTGTTGACCAGGCGGTTCTGCTCGGTGATCCAATGGCCGTCGCGGGTGTAGGGTGCTGTGGCGCGGTCGTCGCCCCAGCGGGCCGACTCGCCGATAATGGCCTTGTCGATCTGGTTGGCAAGTCGCATCCACCGCGCTTCCGTGTTATCCGGCGTTAGTGCCCCGTCGTTGTGGAAGTGCTTGTGCAGGCGGTCGGCGAACAGCAACTGGAATTCGGGGCTGTACCTGCGGAGGCGGTTGTACAACGCGCTCGGCTGTCCGGAGTTGTTCTCTCCGGAGTTGTTGGCGCTGACCCCTTCCAGCACGCGTTCGGCGTCCCAGCTGTAGATCTTCCACGGCGCGTCGGCGGATCCGCCGCCGGCCGCGCGCCAATTGTGGTGATCCCAGTCGGCGTTGGAGCCGTAGATATTGATGATCATGTAGTCGATCAGGCTGACCATGTAGCTTCTGTTGGATCTGCTGGTACTCGGCCAGGGTGATGTTCGAATCGGAAGCCGCGCTGGCGACCAGGCTGTGCAGACTGTTCCAGGAGCTGGTGTTCCCGTCGGTGGCCGATCCGTTCTTGATGGCGTCGTAGTCGTCCTCATCCCCGCCGTTGTAATCGGCGTAATGCGAGGCCTCTTGTCGCTCGTGGATCATGAACAGGCCCCAATAAAGGCCGTTGACGTACACGTGGACGTAATCTCCCCGGCCCGCGTCGTCTTGTCCCATTTCCAGCAACGAGTCGCGCATCCACTGATCGCGAATCATGCTGGCGCGGCTTCGCTGCCCTGAATCCCGGTGGATCCACGAATTGTTGTAATCGGCGCGAAGATGAAGCGCATCGAAGCTGTTCACCGGCGAGTCTTCGAACATGGGGAATTCGAGTCGGCCCATGCCATACTGCTGGCGGAAACGGAGGCTCAGCGAGTGCTTGATGGCGTTGCTGGGGGTCCGGCTGGCGCCGCCCTGGATCTTCAACCCGGCTTCAACCTGGAAGCCTTCGGTGCCGTCGGGGAAGATCAACTCGGCGGAGGTCTCCTTTTCCAGCGACCGGTTGCCCGTATTGGAGTAGAGCCCCCCGGATCCGAAGAAATCCGCCATCGGCAGCACCAGCGAGAGCGTGGGGATTTCGGTGAGTCCCTCGACGAAGCGGTCGTGGTACTGTGCGCTCATCGAGATCTCTTGATCGACGTCGTAGTCGGCGTACGGTTCGGCGCCCCAAGAGGTCGGATAACCGGCCGGCCGCGTCTGCGTCGCCACGTGCTCGGTGAAGATGTAAGTCTGGGTGTCGACGTTGGCGGAGAGGTAGCCGGGCCGGAACGCCGCCGCGCGGAGCATGGTGGTCGTGTCGATGTGGATCGGATCGGCATAAACCGTTCCGGTCGTGGCCGTCGGTTTACTGCCGTCGAGCGTATATCGGATCTCGGCGCCCGGCGTGGCGGTGGTGATTTCGACGTCGAACGCGCTGTCGTAGAACCCGCGATCGTGGCTGAACTTGGTGTCGGCCACCAGGCCCAGCGCACCGGCCACGTTCTGTTGCCACGGCGTAGGCGTGGTCATGTACTGCGGGTCGTCGAGACTGGCGGTGGCGATCAACTCGGGCAGGATCAAGAAATCGCCATCGCCGGCGCTGACGTTCAGTCCGTGGATCGCCAACACGTTGCTGCCCGTCCGCATCGCGTCGAACAGGTATTCGCTGACGTCAATCTCCTCGAACACCACGGCCTGCTCGTCGGCGTGGGGTCCGGTCGCAGCCGAATTGTAGGCCAGCGGAGTTGGGTCGTTCCGCCAGGCGATCGGAATGCCGTTGAGATAGGCCACGAATCCGTCGTCGTACTTCATCCGCAGCGTCAACTCGTCGAACATCGAGCTGTCGACGACTTCGAACTCGATTCGCGTCCACAGCGACGGGTTGACTCCCTGCATCGCCTGGCCGACGTCGGTCCGGATGCTGGCCTCGAAGAGCGGCTGGGAATTGCTGAACCCCAGCCCGGTGGTCACGTCCCGCACGGTTCCGAACGGCACCGTCAGGTCGGGATTGGCGACTCCCTTGCTGGGCTCGCGGGTAGCGGTGAAATCGACGGCCGCGTCGCCGTCGGTGTTGCCCAAGCGCCGCAGCGCACTGCCCAACCCGCCGTCCGGCTGCCCGAACAGCCGCAAGGCGAAACCCATGTCCGAGCTGCCCGACTGGTTCTGGTGGACGGAAGCCGCGATCGTATGGGTGCCCGGCGTCAAATCGTCCAGGTCCAACGTCATCGTCGCGTCTTCGGTCCTGGGCCCGCCGTCGGGATAGTAGTCGTCCAGGGCGAAGGCGTAGTAGGTGTCGAGGCCGGTGAAGTTGTTCTTAAGGACCTCCTCGCCGTCGATGTAGAGCACCGCCCCGTCGTCGTTGAGCAACTCGACGCCCACGTTGACCATGTTCTCGGTGACGGTGAACTCGCGGCGGAAATAGGCCGTATAGCGGTTGCCGCTGGCCGGCTCGCCGATGTTCGTGACCACCGGGCCGTAGTTGATCGTGCCGTAGCCGAGCATTCCCGGCCCGGGGCCGGAAAACGCGGGCCCGTTGTAGCCGGCTGCCTGCATCCAGGTGCTGTGGAAATCGGGGTCCGAGTTTCCCGGATCGGTCGCGTTCAGCGGGTTCAAGTAGTACCACTCCGAGCCGAAGGGGATCACGTCCTCTTCCGGTCCGGGATCGCCGCCGCCGGTGCCGTCGCCGGTGACGGCGCCGTCGCCGCTCCACGCGCCGCCGACGGTAATGTGGTCGAATCCGCCCGCGCTGATATCGAGCGAGGCGATGTCC
>Ga0180437_10005421_pt1 | contig 17476 bp, 14 predicted proteins | sample SS_ome_4_FD_132410 | JGI IMG/M metagenome (GOLD analysis project Ga0180437, IMG submission 132410) | Hypersaline lake sediment archaeal communities from the Salton Sea, California, USA - SS_3_D_1 metaG | ecosystem: Environmental > Aquatic > Non-marine Saline and Alkaline > Hypersaline >... | reverse complement strand
TCGTTTGAGAATATCCCATCCTTCGGTTCCCAGAGCTTCGTAAAAAGCCAGATTGGGCTTGTAAGCCAGCACCAAATCCGACGTGGCATCGATGATGGCTTTGTTGAACCGAAACACGGGATCGATTCCCGACATCACATGCTGGGGAATCCGGTCCGGATTGACATCCAGACCCACGCAGACCAGAGAATTGCGATTCCGGATCATTTCACGAATACGTGGATTCAGTTCCATAGTGCACCCAAGATACACTTTCTTTTCTAAAGAATCAATGAAAAAATCTTTGATTATTTTCTTTTTTTTACTATACTATGACCAACCTGCAACTTGGAAGACGGAGTCTGTTCATGAAAACGCATTTCACACCAAGATCGATTATATTGTTTATAATTGCAACGGTAGCCTGGGTAGTGCTCTACCTGATACCTATTCAGTCACTCCGCCCGGTACCTCCCGCATTGGTACAATTGATACGTGTGTTCCTCTTGTTTCTGTCTTTGTACATGGCCATGGAGCGTCTATTCACTATAAAAATTTACAATAAAATTTTTCTAGGACTCGTGTTTGGGGCCTTGGCCGGTATCCTTTTTCAGTCGAGTATGGCAGAGATACAACCCGTGGGCACGGCCTTTATCCGTATGATTCGTATGGTCATCATCCCGCTTGTCTTTGCTTCGCTCCTCATCGGTACGGCCAGTATGGATCCCAAAAAAATGGGACGCATCGGACTGAAAACACTGACTTACTACCTGGTTTATACAGCCTTTGCTATTTTCGTCGGTCTGGTGCTGGCCAACTTGCTTCAGCCCGGAAGCGGCCTTCCCGATCAAGTCCGCGATCAGTTGCTCCAGAATTACAGTGCGGACGGTGCCAAAGTATCGGGGCTGGCCAAGCAGGCCAATCCCATCGAAACGCTACTCAATATCATCCCCACCAATCTATTCGAAGGTCTGAGCAGCGGCATCATCCTTCAGATCATCTTCTTTGCTATTTTTTCCGGTGTGGCCCTGGCCCTCATCCCCAAGGAAAAAGCCTCTCCTGTACTCTTGTTCTTTGAAGGCATCAACGAGACGATGATTAAAATCGTGCACATCGCTATTAAACTGGCACCCTATGGTGTTTTCGCCCTGATTGCAGCCGTTATCGGTAGTTTTGGCACGAATATCCTGGTGACGCTGTTAAAATACACCATCATCACTATATCGGGCATGATTATACTGAACTTCACGTATCCCCCTGTCGTCAAATTGTTCTCTGGAATGAGTCCTATCACATTCATGAAGGGCATCCGCTCCCCCCAGCTTATCGCTTTCAGCACCAGCTCCAGCTCTGCTACGCTGCCCGTAACCATCGAAACCTGTACGGAAAAACTGGGCGTCCCCATGGATATTGCCAGCTTCGTCCTCCCATTGGGCGCGACTGTGAACATGAACGGAACGGCCCTGTATCACGGCGTCTCGGCCGTGTTCATCGCCCAGGTCTTTGGAATACCCCTGGGCATCGGCGATCAATTGATGATTGTCCTGACCGCAACGCTGGCGGCCATCGGTTGTGCCGGTGCTCCCATGGCAGGCATACTGATGCTGGTCATCGTCCTGGAACAGGTAGGCATTCCCACAGAGGGCATTGCCTTGATTTTTGGAGTCGAACGAATCCTGGACATGTTCCGTACGGCCATTAACATCACAGGAGACGCCTCTGCTGCGGTGGTCATTGCCGCGACCGAAGGCGAGCTGACTCCCCCTGAATCTCCGAATAGTGTAAACCTCTGATGACACGTTACCTAAAATGGTTGTGGGCTATGGTGGTCATCGCCGGTCCAGTACTCCTGAGGATCATCACACATTTTTTTCTTTGCATAAATAACGAGTAACCATCGGATAAGGAGCCTTTCATGTCCATCGTCACATCTTTTTCCGGTCTCTGCCTGCTCTTGATCGCTGGAAAATATCTCCGTGTCAGGATAAAGCTACTGCAGAAGCTTTATCTTCCGTCGTCGGTCATCGCCGGAATCCTGGGACTCATCATCATTCAAGTCTCCGGCCGGTCTTTGCCCTCCTACTGGACGGCGGGCTGGTCTACGCTTCCAGGTTTTCTCATCAACATCGTGTTCGCGGCTCTGTTCCTCGGGGTTGCCATCCCTTCTCTTTCCGTCGTCTGGAGACGAGCCGGGCCTCAACTGGCTTACGGCCAAATCGTCGTTTGGGGACAGTACGCCTTAGGCCTGGGTTTTGTCGTTTTATTCTTAGGACGCCTTTTCAATGTCCCCGATCTGTTTGGTGTTATCATCCCCGTGGGCTTTGAAGGCGGACACGGAACGGCAGCCGGACTGGGTGAAACATTTGCTATACTCAAATGGCCGGAAGGACTGGATTTCGGCCTCACCTCGGCTACTTTCGGCATCATCTCCGCTATCGTGGTCGGTATCGGACTCATCAACTGGGCAGCCAAGAAGGGATATATCAGCAGTTTTAGGAATATAGATGAGTTATCTGCCGAAGAATTAGCCGGTCTGTACCCAGTGGATAAACGGCCCAGCGCCGGCGCGCAGACCACATCCGCCGATTCGGTGGACAGCCTGGCTTTCCACCTCGCCATCATCGGCATCGCCGTCCTCATCGGGTACGGCATCAAACTGGGTCTGATGACCCTGGAAAGTGCGACGTTCGGGTCCTCGGAATCGAAAATTTTCTCAGGATTCCCGTTGTTTCCCCTCTGCATGATCGGTGGCCTACTGGTACAACTGACAATCACACGCTTTGCCCGGGTATCCCCCATCGATCACACCTTGATGCAAAGGCTCGCCGGTACGGCCCTCGATTTTCTCGTTATTGCGGCCATCAGTACCATCAAGCTGTCGGTCGTCATTCAGGGTATCGTACCGTTTCTTATCATCGTCACAGGGGGGATTCTCTGGAATGTCTTCTGCGTGGTCTGGCTCGCAAAACGGTTATTACCCAACTGCTGGTTTGAGAGAGCCATCGCCGAAATGGGACAATCCATGGGAGTAACGGCTACGGGTCTGTTACTCCTTCGGGCCGTGGATCCCGAACAGAAGACGGTAGCAGCGTCGGCATTCGGATACAAGCAGCTCCTGCACGAGCCTTTTATGGGTGGGGGACTCTGGACATCCACAGCCGTACTGCTGGTTGCCCAAAAGGGAGGCTTGGTCGTGTTTGGTATCTCTATTCTCGCCATCGTCTTGTGGCTGGTGGCATGGCGAATATTCTTAAAAGGAAGACAGGAATAAACGTATTTTCTGCTTTGGACTTCAGCAGGAAGGGTACTCACATGAATACTCATATCAGACGTGTTCGATGGCTAAGCTTTCTTTTTACTTTTTGCTTGCTGGTTCATTGTCAAAAGAATTCCGGTGTCTCGGATATCCGAATAATCGATGATATCCTGAACAAGCGCGAAAGCTTCTTTTATCTGGACACACAAACCTACCCTCAACTGGACGCCCGATTACCCATCGGTGTTTTTGATTCGGGGACCGGCGGGCTGACCGTCCTGGATGCCATCGTCCGGTTCGATCAATTCGAAAATCAGTCGCATGCTTGGACGCAGGAAGGAGACGGCATTCTGGACTTCCAAGAGGAAAATTTCATCTTCCTGGCAGATCAGGCCAATATGCCGTACGGTTACTACAGCAACGAGAATAAGACGGATCTATTAAAAGAACATATCATCAAGGATGTTCAGTTTCTCCTGGGAAATAAATATTATACGGCTGGGGATGCGCCCACGTATCGGACGGATAAGTCGCCTGTCAAGGCCATCGTCATCGCCTGCAACACGGCCACTGCCTACGGTAAGGAGGATATCGAGGCTTTTATAGATAGAGCCGGGCTGGACATACATGTCATCGGCGTCATCGATGCGGGCGTGAAGACAGCTTTACAGGTGTTTGAAAAAAACGAGGACGGGTGTGTCGCCATCATGGCAACAGCCGGAACGGTGGCATCTCAAGGATACATCCGAACACTGAATTCCATGAAAGAAGACATGGACTATACGGGCCGTATCACGGCTTTTCAACAAGCGGGTATCGGTCTGGCCGGTGCGATTGACGGTTCCCCGGATTTTATCGATCCAAGTGCTGCAGGACTAAGGGATGGATACAAGGGGCCCTCAGAGGAGCATCCTGTGGCCAAGATCAATCCGGACATATTGGAGAGATATAACTTCGATTGGGATCATCATCACATGCTCTTCAAAGGAGATGCCAGCCGACCGACAACGATTCAAATCAACTCGGTGGAAAATTACATCGCATACCACCTCGTTTCGCTCATGGAACAAATACGTCAAGCCCCGGAAGCGAACACACTCAGGGCCATCATCCTGGGTTGCACCCACTATCCTTTTTATACGAAAATATTCGAGGAAAAACTGGAAGCGCTTTACGACTATCGGGAAGAAGGCGACTACGTATACAGACCGTTTATGTCTGAGCATATTGTCCTGATCGATCCTGCACAGAACACGGCAAAGGAACTGTACGACTATCTGGAGGCATCCCATCTTTTTAATGATGACAGACAGGGTACGAGTGAGTTCTACATCAGCGTCCCGAATGTCCTGAACGAACATATCCAACTGGACTCCTTGGGACATTTTACGTATGCGTATAAATACGGAAGGGATGCCGGCGACATCCAGGAATACGTCAAGCGGGTGCCGTTCAGCAAGGAAACGATATCTATAGGAGTGACGCTGCGGTTGGCGGAAAAAGTACCCCTGGTATTCGATGAAATCGTGCGATTCAATCAGAGCAATCGAAAGACCGAGTATATACCGGCGGAACTGAAAATAAATCATGACCATTGATGCGAGGGGGATTTGATTACGGAATGGTGGAGTGGAATGTTGTTTGCCGTCTACATGATGTTGTCGTCTTGATGCGTTTCGCTATTCCCCGTCGGTCTTTTTTGGATTCATCTCATCATAAGGAAACTCCATCCTCACGGTTGTACCCTTCCCCTTTTGGCTTTCAATGCCTATCGTGCCTCCGTGGGCCTCGATGATTTTCTGCACCACCGTTAAACCCAATCCAGATCCCTTTTCTTTCGTACTGTAAAACGGTTCAAAGATGTGATCCAAGGTCTCCTTATCGATGCCCTGGCCCTCGTCGGTCACGTCCACACACACGATTCGTTCATCCGGGATTTCTGTCGTACGGACGGTAATCGTTCCTCCTTTCTGCATGGCTTCCTTGGCGTTGATGAGAATGTTGAAAAATACCTGCTGAAGCCGGCCAGAATCGACCTGGATTCGAGGCAGATCGGAGGGCATCTCCCTCTTCACCGTAATTCCCGCCTGTGTCAGGTCTTCCGTCATCTGGACCAGCGCCAGGTCCAGCACCACGTTCACATCCTGGGCAACGGAGTGTATCTCCAGGGGCTTGGAAAAATTCAACAAATCCTGGAGGATGCGTTCTAGATTACCGACTTCCAGGGTTGCCAGTTCCAGACAGTGCCGATCTCTCTCCTCCAGGGGCGACCGTTTCAAGAGCGTCGTAAGCCCTATTTTGATGGAGGACAGGGGATTCCGAATCTCGTGTACGATGGTGGCCACCATTTGCCCGAGAGAAGCCAGGCTCTCCAGCTGCAACTTCTTACGCTCCAGTGTGAGTATCTCCTGCGTTTTATCCAGGACCAATTTTTCCAAGTTTTCGGAATAATTCCTCAACTCCTGTTCGGCCCGCACACGCCGGGTAACATCCCTGAAGATACCCTCGAACCCGGCGAGACCACCTTCCTCGTCCCGGTAAACATTGGCCGTCAGCTCTAAGAAACCCGGATGCCCCCCCTTCTGTGTAAACTCGATCAGACAGTTTTGTAGGAATCCTTCACAAAGAATATCCTGACATACTGTATCGCAGTGTTCCGAATTCAAGAAGGAGCAAAATGTTTTTGCCTCACTCTCCAGCAATGATTCTGGATTCGTGTAGCCAAGAATCTGAGCGCCCGCCCGGTTAATCGAGATCAAACGCCATTCCTCATCCGTCTGGAACACCCCGTCCCACGTCGTGTTGAAAAGTTTCTGGTAATTCTCCGCTTCCTTGCGGAGTTCCTCCGACCTTCTCAAAACATGCCTGAGCCGATAAGCGTAATAATGCAGCGCCAGGATGGCGATGGCCAGCAGGAAAAAGTTGATGAATAACAGTATGTCCGTTGTATCAAGCTTCAACAGCGAATTCCATTTTGAGTATGGTGACGATGATCATCAACCAGCCGAACAGCATGATGAAGTCGAACACACCGCCAAACCGTAACAGTAAAATTGAGTTAGGGAAGACGTATTCGATGCTGTACCGGACAATGCCGGCAACGGCAGAGAATAAAACCCACCGCGATAACGAATGGCGGAACGGCATCGTAAAAAGGGATAAGAAAAAGACTATGCCGGACATGATCAACAGGATATCCGAAGGTAATTCAATGGTCGATGAGATAACTTTTAGACTGATTAGAATCGGTGAGTTAGCATTCATAAAATGGAAGATTGAAATAATGAGAATATACACATAGAAGATACTGGGGGACAAAAGGAATTTCTCAGATAATGGGAAAAAACGCAATCGTTTACTAAGAAAAAAACAAAAAAAAATACCGACGCCCGCCACGATATAATGAACGGGCATCATTCCCAATACATCAAACCTCGTAGCTATCAGAATATCGACAGCAAAAAACAGGAGGTAAAAAAAGGCAAAATACACGGCGCTTTCCTAACAGTCGCCCTTAGCTGAGCAATAGGCACAATAACTACTGCCGTCCCCGGATCCATGGCAAAACGGCAACTTTTTGGTCTCTGGATCGTACTCCAGGTATTTCTTGGCAAATTCGACCCACAACTCTTGCACCATTTGTTCCCATATTTTCTCGAGTTCTTCGGGATCCATGTTCAACTCCTTCTTCTTTTTTGACCTGTTCTGTGACTTTCACCCCTCCCCAGAGAGAAAAATCATTCAAATCAGGTCTTTCTGAGAACATCACCTCCTCTCGCGTTTAAGAAGGCTATCCTGCACGCCATTGCGGAATAAGACTCACTCGCATTGTGATCGATAGACTTGTAAATTTAATTTTTTAAGATTTTTTTAAATGTATCGATGGCTCGCTGAATGTCTTCAGTAGATACCTGCAAGTGTGTCACGGCCCGGAGCTTATCGGGACCAATCGCCAGTATCAGGACACCTCGTTCCTTTAATGCCTCTACGATTTGTGGTGCTGTGTATTTTGCCCCCTTTACCTCCATGATAACTATATTGGTTTGTACGACATCCATGTCAACCGAAACGCCTGGAAGCTCTGTCACGCGTTCGGCCAATAGCCGTGCGTTCTGGTGATCCTCGGCCATGCGCTCGATATTGTGTTCTACAGCATAGAGGGCGCCCGCAGCGATGATGCCGACCTGACGCATTCCCCCGCCGTAAATTTTTCTGTACCGGTGCGCCCGTTCGATAGTCGCCCCACTCCCGGCAACGAGCGATCCCACAGGAGCGCCTAATCCTTTCGAGAAACACACGGAAATGGAATCGAAGTATCGGCCATATTCGTTCAGAGGAATACCCGTAGCCACCGAAGCATTCCACAAACGAGCGCCGTCCAGATGCATGCTGAGACCAAACTCGTCTGCCACCCGACGGATTTCCCGTATCCCTTCTATCGGGAAGATGGCGCCTCCTGCCCGGTTATGCGTATTCTCCAGACAGATCAAACGGGTGGGAGGAAAATGGACGTTTGAGGGCCGGATGGCTGCCTCGACCTGGGTAGGTGTGAGGATACCCCGAGTGCCCGGCACAGGACGTAGCTGAACCCCCGACAGGAGTGCCGGGGCCCCGGCCTCATAGTAAAAAATATGGGCCTGGGCTTCCAGAATGACTTCATCTCCCGGCTGGGTATGGGCGTTGATAGCCACTTGATTCCCCATCGTTCCCGAAGCCACGAAAAGGCCGGCTTCCTTGCCCAACATCGATGCAACCTTCTGTTGAAGACGATTGACCGTGGGGTCTTCGCCAAAGACATCGTCCCCAACCTCGGCAGATGCCATGGCCTTCCGCATCGCCTCCGAAGGTTTGGTGAACGTGTCGCTGCGTAGATCAATAATCATCGTGAAATTCCATTAATGACTAACAAAAAATAACACCTTTTCTGAAAAAATCAAGAGAAAAATTTTCATTCTAGATCGTTAACTTGACAAAACTGCTGCGATTTTTTATATTGAGGCGTTTTTATACAATGGAAAACGACCTTGCCCTTAAGATGAGGAAGCCACGAATCGTTTATAGATCCATGCATCCTTGGCGCCGCATGGGAAAAGGGATAGCCATTGTATCGACAACGTGCCGATGATGTAACTATGTCGATCGATGTCATCAGCAACTGAAAGGAAAACGAAGCCATCCTTCTTCCTTCGAGCCACAGCTTCGAATTCTAAACTGCACCATCTTACACCCAGAGGACCAATCCCATGAAAATACAATTTTTAGGAGCTGCGCAATCCGTCACGGGTTCTATGCATCTGCTCACGGTGAACGGATCGAAAATACTCCTGGAGTGCGGTCTGTTCCAGGGAAGGCGGCAGGAAGCCTTCGAACGAAACCGCAACCTCCCGTTCGATGCAGCCACCATCGACGTCCTGATTCTTTCGCATGCCCATATCGATCACAGCGGGAATATTCCGCAGCTCGTGAAGCAAGGTTTCCAAGGTAACATTCTCTGTACCCACGCCACGCAGGACCTGGCCAGCGTGATGCTGCGAGATTCGGCGCATATCCAGGAAAGAGACGCCGAGTTTGTCAATAAACGACACAAGAAGAAGGGACTGCCTCCGGTTCATCCCCTGTATACGATGAACGATGCTGCAGCGAGTATGAATCACTTTGTCGGAGTCGGATACAACCGTCCCTTCTGGGTCACACCGGATGTCAAGCTGACGTTCCGCGATGCAGGGCATATTCTGGGTTCTGCCATCGTGATTCTGGACATTCAGGAAAACGGCACATCCAGACGACTCACATTTACCGGAGACTTGGGTCGAAAAGACCTTCCCGTCATCCGGAATCCCGTCCAGGTCGAGGAAACCGATTTTCTCATCACCGAATCCACGTACGGGAACCGGATTCACGAGCCCATCGGGGATATGAAGACTCGGCTTCGGGAAATCGTGAACAACACCGTCAAACGCGGTGGAAAAATCATCGTTCCTGCATTTTCTCTCGGACGCACTCAGGAGTTGGTATACGTCCTGCATGAACTCTTCAACGACGATTCGCTGCCCGAAATTCCCATCTTTGTCGACAGCCCTCTTTCCGTGAACATCACGGAGGTTTTCCGCCTTCATCCCGAATGCTTTGACCATGAAACCAGGGATGCTTTTTTATCCAATCATCAAGACCCGTTTGGATTCTACCGTCTTCGGTACATACGCAACGTGGAAGAATCCAAAAAATTAAATACAATCCAAGAACCCTGCATCATCATATCCGCTTCGGGTATGTGCGAAACCGGGCGTATCCTCCACCATCTCGCCAACAACATCGAGGATCCGAGGAATACGGTCCTGATCATCGGATTCATGGCAGAGCACACACTCGGAAGACGAATCGTCGAGAAAATCCCTTCCATCAAGATATTCGGTGAAGAGCACTCCTTGAAGGCCCAAGTGGCCATCATGAACGGGTTCAGTGCCCATGCCGATAAGAATGAGCTACTTGCATTTGTGGATGGGCTGAATAAAGAAAGGCTCCGCCATGTTTTTATCGTTCATGGTGAGCCCGACCAATCAGAGGCTTTTGCTGACGTTGTCCGCGATAGAGGTATCGCCCGAGTGACGGTACCCCGGCTTAAAGAGGAAGCGACACTCTAAGACTTATTCTTTCATCGACTCGCGATAGATGCCCTCATGCTGCGGATCGATGCGTATCAACCTCTCTATAACCTCATGATCCTCTTTGAATACATCGATGAACTCGAGATGATGGGCATCGAGAAACCGCTGGATTTCTTCGTTATCCGGATCCTTGGAAAGCATGTCTTCTAAGACGGAGAGAGCCTGACCGCAGTACTTCTGTGCCGTACTGTCTTCTTCTCCCACATATGAAAGTCCCAACGCAAACAGGTCTTTCATCGTTCGAAAAGGTTTGTACTCCTCGCTCAGCAGCCTGTCGACGAGTCTCGACCGTTCCTCCCAACCCAAATTAAAACGAGCGTTGAACTTGGCCTGTGTACTTGTCAACTGAGCTTTTTCGTAGAACGGTGTGCCCATAAATTTGCCGTAACTATCGTACTCCCAGCCCAGGATGAGATTCACATAAAAATCGATGAATCCAGTGAACGGGTGAAAGATGTTTTCGTTGTGCGTCAACTGCTCTCCGGCCTCGTACGGAAAACGCCAGTATTTGTCATAGTACTGTAAATCCAGATTATTAGTGATGAGAAGCGTGCCGGCATACCGCGCTTCATAGCTCACACTGTTGTCCATCAAAAAAATCTGAATCGTGATGGGTATTTCATCGTCGGAGGATTCATTCGTCCAGTCGTAGTCGTTGATGTAACTCTCGATGTTTTCGGCAAAGTCCTTCAATTTCTGCTGTTTTTCCAGGGGAAGCCGTTCTAGCATCAGTTTCACCTGAGCCTGAACTCTCTGGGCCATTACCGAGGGTACAGAACCCAAGATGATCGTCCCTGCCCATATCCAGCAGAATGTGTATCGTCTAAAGAGTCGTTTTACCATAAACATGTTTTTCCCTCCCTGTGAAGAACACGTCAATCCTAAATAAATATACAAGTTTTGTAAGCATTGTCAAGCAAATTCATGCATCCCGCATGAATTTATGGATAAAAATCGGTCTTTTTTATCACAGACGCATCCGTTTGGGATGATACGCTTCGGCGAATTGTTGTTTCTTCTGAATAGTCAATCCGGATATTTTGAAATTTGCCAGAAATTTCGTATATTCGTTTGAAACAACTTTTTTACTATATAATAATCGTATATATCATTTTTTAAATCTTCTTTTCTTTTTGTGATTTTATTTGTTTTCAATCGCATGAAAAAACACAGTCATGTCTATCATCACTTATAATCGCACATTTCGTCGTTCATTCGAAATTCAAATATGTATTTTGAGTATTTTAACCGGAAATGGCAGCGTTCTCGCTAACCTGGCAACTCTTCCTATCGGAGGAAGGCCCATCGGTATGGGCTCGGCTTACGTGGCCGTGGCCGAAGGTCCCGAATCCCTGTTTTATAACCCGGCCGGGATCGCCATCACCGAACAATCTTCCATTGCCCTGTTTACCTCACGGCCTTATGGGTTCCGGGAACTGACCTATGAATCATTATCCGCAGTCTATTCTTCTCGTTATGGTGGTTTGGGTATTTGCCTACAAACCTTTGGATCGAAACTCTACCGTGAGAACGGTCTTGCCATAGGCTGGGGACATCATTTTCGGAATCGTTTTTACTACGGTGTTATAACGCGCATCCACCAGGTTCAGATAAAATCATACGGATCCGATTCTGCCATTACTTTTGAGGCTGGTTTCATCCTCGTCGTATCGCACCGATTGCGTTGGGGGATTGCAGCGACGAACATCCGTCAAGGCAGCATCGGCCAGGGCCATGAATCCGTTCCCAAGATCATCCGCATGGGCCTTTGCTACCGGCCCATGCGAGAGGTTCTTCTCTGTATAGAAGTGGACAAGGAAACACGATTCCCACTCGAAATGAAAGGCGGCGTTGAGATTCGGCCCTTACCCACGTTTACACTGCGATGCGGTTTTGGGAGGAATCCATCCTGCTTCTCCGCCGGAATTGGTATTGCATGGGCATTCTTCGGCTTTGACTATGCTTGTATGTTCCATCCCGTCCTGGGGACCACACACCAAGGTTCCATCTATTTTCGTCTGCGCGCTGCATGATCGGTTGCTCGTTGTAACGGAACAGAAACATTGTTAATATCAAAGCCTGCTTACATAGGTTGGTTCATGTCTATCTTACTTGGAATCAATCAAATCTCTCATCTCTACGCCCAGGGAGAAATCGAGGAAGCCTTGCTGGAGAATCAACACGAAGAAGCCTCTGAGCTGCTGGAACACCTCCTGAATCTGCGTCAACATCCTGCCGACCTGAATCGTATCTCGCTCCGAACGCTTCTCACGTATCCCTTTCTATCTCCATTCATGGTTCGAAACCTTATCCGCGATCGTTCGGTAAACGGCCCTTTTCAATCCTGGTCGGATTTTCAAAAACGTCTGGATATCCAGGAATATCAATTACGCGTATTAAGGGACTACTTCACCATATCTCTCAGTCACCTGACGCAGGGAGACCCTCTTCAGTTTCGATGGCATCACCAAATTCCATTCAAGGATTTGGAAAATTCGAGGTATATCGGATCGCCCTGGAAAGCCTACCAGAGGCTGACATTCGATTCCGGCTCTCACTGGCGAATGGGATTACTGACAGAAAAAGATACCGGCGAATCTCGCTGGAACGACCATCTGGTGGGATACGTGGAAGGTCGAAATCTGTTCCACGGCTCTCGCTTACTGGTAGGCAACTTTCGGGTTGAAACGGGTCAGGGACTCGTCCTCTGGGGGCCGTACGGACTGTTCAAGGGAGCCGACCCCGCATCTCCGCTGAAAAAACGACCTCGGGGAATCCTTGGGCATTCGTCTACCGAAGAGACGCTTTACTTATCGGGGATTGCCTCCGAAATCCATGCGCGATCTTTTCGAATAACGGCCTTCGTGTCCAGTCGATCTTTGGACGCCACTCTCAATGAGGATGGATCGGTGAAACATATCCGTACGACAGGACTGCACCGAACCGTATCGGAAATGGCTGCCATGAATCGTCTCCATGAGACTCTGACGGGAGGTCGTATCGAACATACCTGGAACTGGGGTACCGTAGGCATGACCGGATGGAAGGCTCAGTATTCTAAGAATATCGATCCCAACGATCCCGTCCGCTATTACTACGATTTCAGGGGAGATAAAAACCACGTTGTGGGCATAGATGCAGACCTCTATCTCTGGCGTATCAACCTATTCAGTGAAGTGGCCCGATCCCGATCCGAGGGCTGGGCGTTCATAGGAAACAGCATCATCGACATGGGACGCAGTCTGCTCGTCTTTTCGTACCGACATTTCGACCCCTTTTTCCAGAATTCTCGCAGCCACAGTTTTTGTACGAGTGACGTCAGTAACGAAGAAGGATTTTACTGGGGATTCCGGTACACGTTTTCAAAACAAACCCGTCTTAGTTTTTATTATGACGCCTATCGAAGACCTTGGCGAACATATTCGATTCCCGTGCCCGTTCGAGGTGATGACCTTTTCATACAAGTGGATCAAGCATGGTCCTCGACGGTCGATCTGACTCTGAGGGCAAGGTTTAATCGCAGAGAGACCATGCACGAGGGTTTTTTAAACGAGGACTTGACAACGTCTTTCCTCCGAGATCGGCAAGGCCGAGTGTCGCGGATCGAGCTCCGGTATCGACCCATGTCCGTCTTGAGTCTGAAGAGCCGTTTTGAAACAGTCGCTTTGTACTATCCCGAATCACGCGGCATTGTCTCTCATCCCGCCACCCGAGAATCTGGATTCCTTTTCTACCAGGATATCGGATTTCGCCCTCAGTCTTCTGTGAACATTTCCGTCCGGTGGATTTTTTTCGATACGGATTCCTACGACAGCCGCGTGTACGAATTCGAAGGAGACGTGCCCGGTGTCTTAAGCATCAGACCCCTGTACGGGAAAGGACACCGGGGATACATTATTTTTCGCTGGAAGATAGCCAAAAACCTGCGGTTTTGCTTGAAAGGAGCCGTCACATTCAACAATAAGGCTGAGTCTTGGCATTCAGAGAACTATAGTGCCTCGAATAACACGCATAAACAAATCAACATCCAATTCGATTTTGGATCTTAGACGATGCATTATTGAGTTCTATACGGCTCTTTGGGATCCATGTATCGTGGTTAATGCTTATGGAGGACGAAAAAAAACGTCGATATGGATATCAAGTTATTCTGTAAAAACGAACGAGTAGGCCTTTCATAAACAACGATTGATAACGACGTAATAACATGTATTTATAAACCGCCTCTCCCCGTAAAAGGACCTTCCCGGAAGTTCACGCAACTCCCGGGAAGGTCTGTATAAAATATGGAGGAGTAAGGAGGTTTATTTTTTTGAATACTCGATATTGCGTATTCTCAATGGAATAAATGTATGTCCTTCCCAATCGGTCACCACACACTGTCCCTTGCTCTTTCCTTTTTCGATCCTTCGGACAAGCATTCCTGATCGCAGAGCACCGTTATGATCGAAATAATGGACCACGTGCTTTTGCTTGCCCAAAAAGTCGAGCTGGTCACTTCCCGCTGTTGCTCCACTCATGATCTTCATTTCCTTTCGTAGATTTTTTCCGATATTATGCACATTCTTTCCTGTATTCCTGATAACACGTCCACGACGTTTTTCTGGGGACTTCAGATTCGATGAAATCCCAGGGTAACGGCGTGTCGATGTGTCTTTCAGCATGGAGAATCGATGAAACATCCAAATCCCTTCTTTTGAAAGCTTGCTTCCAAGACACGTTATTCTGCACAGCATCCAGCATGGCTTGGCCCACCGACTCATCTCCCAGGGACAACACACCCTGGAGTATTTCCTGCCGCGTACTCTTCGTTGTGATATCGACACCTTTTACATCCCTCAGTCCCTGTCTGATCCGCGTTCGTTTTCTGGATAGTTCCTTCTCAGTGAACATGGGAGACCACTGAAACTCTGTAAAGGGTTTTGGGATGAACGCATTCAGACTGATGCGCATGCGCCCTCGTTTTCTTTTTCCACAGAATATGAAGGCAGAGTCCTTTACGAGTTGTATAACTGCATCGATATCGTCTTCCGTCTCACCCGGGAGGCCGATGATAAAATAAAGTTTAATCATTTTTATCGATGTTTCGGCTAACAATCGTATCGACGTCAATAACTGTTCGTCTTTGATCTTTTTCCCGATACATCGACGAAGGTCCTCTGAGCCGGCTTCCGGGGCCATCGTCACTGTACGTACACCTCCCCGTTCCATCAGACGTACGAGATCGGGCTGAATCCGATTGGGTCGAATCGACGAAATCGACAGCGAGTGTCCTGTCTTGATGACTGACTCAAACAGCTTTTCCAGTTCAGGATAATCCGAGAGTCCAGCACCTTCCAAACCCACTCGTTGAGCACCTGGGTTTTCCATCTTCACGGTGTTCATGACTGAATCCAACGAACGAAATCGGTATGGATGGTATATTTTACAGGCTGCACAGAAAAAACACCCTTGCGGGCATCCCCGGCTCACTTCCACAACGAACATGTTCTCAAAATGACTATACGGCGTGACGATAGGCGTGTACGTCGGGTATACATCCAACGGTCGCTGTATATGCCGAACGACGGATTTGGTCATGCCTGGCACAAAAAATCCATCCAGCTCCGATAACAATCCCAGCGTCTCCTCGCGACAGAGTCTCTTTTTCCTGGAATCCGAAACGATGTCTGCGATTTGGTAAAGAATGCCCTCCCCCTCTCCTACCAGGAGGCCGTCCATAAACGGTAAGAGAGGGGAAGGGTTTAATCCGGCAACGGCGCCCCCAAGTACAATCAGTGGATCTTTTTCTTTTCTTTCCCCTCTAGGAACTGATATGCCGGATTGTAAAAGACATCGAAGCATGTTCGGAAAGTCGAGCTCGAACGATAGTGAAAAACCTATCACGTCGAATCGATTCAATCGCTCGCCCGACTCCAGCGTTCTCATGTCTCGGTCGTAAGGTGCCTCCATCAAAAAAGCTCGCTCACATCGAACATCAGGATGCAGATTGAATAACCGGTAAACGGTCTGAAATCCCATGTTGGCCATGCCCACCGCATAGGTATTGGGATAGACCAGCGCCATCCGAACCGATGCGCTCTTCTTCAGGGGAACCGATCCTTTCTCTTGACGGATCAAGTCACCGGCCATCTGCCTGTATGACGTTCCCCTCATCGGACGTGTCCTTCTTTTCTGCCTTCTTTGGACATGCTGTCAATCCATTTGCTTGCGAATGAACGTCGGGATATTCAAATCCTCTTTCGAGATCATCGAAAGACCCCCGTCGTGTCCGAATATTTCTCCCAGAGTCTGCTCCAGGGGTTCCTGCTCGAGTTTCTGGAACAGGGAGGCGTTTCCCGATTGTGCTGCCTGATTCGATAAAGGTACTCGATGGGACTGCTCTTTATAGAATCCACTCCTCAATCCGTTTCGATGAAATCCAGTGGCAATTACCGTGACTCTCAAATCGCCGTTCATCGACGGATCGATGACCGCACCGAAAATAATATTGGCCTCTGAGCCGGCCGCATCGTAAACCACCGAATTGGCCTCGTTGATATCGTTCAAACTGAGCTCTTTCCCACCTGTGATGTTCACCAGAACACCCAAAGCACCCGAAATGGAGATGTCGTCGATCATCGGACTCGTGATGGCCTTCTCGGCTGCCTCCTTGGCCCTCGTCTCGCCGTTGGCCACTCCCGATCCCATGATGGCATCGCCCATATTCGTCATGATGGTCTTGACGTCAGCAAAATCCAGGTTGATTAAGCCGGGTACATTGATCAAGTCGGAAATACCCTTCGTGGCGTGTAGGAGGATTTCATCGGCCACACGGAAGGCATCCTCCAGAGGAGTCTGCTTAGGAACCAGGGAGATCAATTTCTGGTTGGGAACCACGATGAGCGTATCCACATACTCTTTCAGTTCTTTGATGCCCAGTTCAGCCTTTTCATGACGACGGCCCCCCTCGAAATCGAAAGGTCTTGTCACGATACCCACCGTTAATGCACCCAGGTCTCTGGCGATCTCAGCCACAACCGGCGCGGCTCCGGTTCCGGTTCCCCCGCCCATGCCACAGGTAATGAAGACCATATCCGTCTCGGACAGGGCATCGATCACCACATCTTTGTTTTCTTCGATGGCCTTCCGTCCGATCTCGGGATTGCCTCCGGCACCCAATCCACGGGTCAGGTTCTTCCCGATCTGGATACGGCTCGTGGCCCTATTCTGGTCCAAGGCCTGAAGATCCGTGTTCATAGCGATGAACTCCACGCCCGTCAACTGATCTTCAATCATTCGATTGATAGCATTCCCTCCGGCGCCCCCGACTCCAACAACACGAATCGTGGCGATTTGCGACACCTGATCGGCGAAATCAAACGTCAGCGACTTGCCAGAACTCATGTTCTGAGAAGTTTTTTCTTCCATGACTCGGCCTCCTTACTTTTTTCCCTTCGCATATTTTATTCACCCCTTTTTCTAGAGAATGATTGATCCTGCACTAAAATTTCTGTCCGAAAAAATCATCGACAAATTGTCGCATCCAGTGATAAATCCTGCTGAAAAGTCCAGCCTCATCCTCCTTAAATCCTTT
>Ga0180437_10005420_pt1 | contig 17478 bp, 7 predicted proteins | sample SS_ome_4_FD_132410 | JGI IMG/M metagenome (GOLD analysis project Ga0180437, IMG submission 132410) | Hypersaline lake sediment archaeal communities from the Salton Sea, California, USA - SS_3_D_1 metaG | ecosystem: Environmental > Aquatic > Non-marine Saline and Alkaline > Hypersaline > Sediment... | reverse complement strand
GCCGCGGAGGATTCCGCGACAAAACTGGTGTTCTGAGAAACGATGAATCTTCTCCTGCAAGCAATGTTGCCATCTGATACAATCAGACCGCCCTTGCCAACCACCGGTTTGCGGTTGAGAGTCCGGCGGGCATACCACCAACCTCAATCAAGAACCCCACCCGCTAAGAACATCCCATGATCTTCTGCGATTCGGAAACACGTTCATTTCTCCGTCAGAGCATGCGAGGTCGTCCATGAAACGAAAGCAGCGCGGAGTCATCTCCCAGCCCCTGGTCATCTACGTGGCGCTGATTCTTCTGGCATCGTGCTGGAAGGTTCCGGAAACCTTCGCAAGCGGCATCGATGCCAAGACCGGCAATCCTGTCCGGCCCAATGTCTTGTTCATCTCCATGGATGATCTGAACGATTGGGTGGAGCCCCTGGGCGGCCATCCGCAGGCACGCACCCCGAACCTGACGCGCCTGGCCAGTCAGTCGGTGAACTTCACCAGGGCCTACTGCACCAGCCCCGGATGTAATCCCTCTCGCACTTCGATCATGACGGGGCTGGCCCCGCATACTTCCGGCGTCTATTCCAACTACCAGGACTGGCGCGAGGTCATCACCGAATACACCTCTTTGGGCAAGTACCTTCGCGATCATGGCTACTACTCGGCGGGGGCCGGCAAGATCTACCACTATCACATGGTCGATCCATCATGCTGGGACGAGTACTGGCCGTCTCAGAAGAAGAACATGCCCGACGAGTATCTTCCGAATGCCCCGCAGGAGGAAAAAGAAGTGGACGGCCTGAGTGAAGCCGTGTCCAAGACCATCAACATGCCTGCTTTCGAAGGCATGTACATGATGTTCGACTGGGCACCGCTGGACATCGATGATGCAGAGATGGGGGACTACAAGAGTGTCGAGTACGTGACGAGCCAGCTGCGGAAGGACCACGAAAGGCCCTTCTTTCTGGCGTGCGGCATCTATCGGCCACATCTGCCATGGTATGTCCCCAAGAAGTACTTCGACATGTTTCCCCTCGAGTCCATCCAGCTTCCCAAGGTCCTGGATGGAGATCTGGACGACCTGAGTGATCGTGCCCGGGACATCGCCGGCCGCGGCGGGGGATATCACAAGCACGTGCTGGACGCGGGGCAGTGGAAGGCGGCGGTCCAAGGATACCTGGCCTCGATCGCCTTTTCCGACGCCATGCTGGGGCGACTCCTGGACGCCCTGGAAAAGAGTCCCCACGCGGACAACACCGTCATCGTCCTCTGGTCGGATCACGGCTGGCAACTGGGCGAGAAGGAACACTGGCGCAAGTTCGCCCTCTGGGAAAACGTGTTGCAGACCGTCCTGATGATCAAGGCGCCTCGCGGAACCCCTGGACTGCCCGGAGGAACCAAGGACGGCGCCGTGTGCCGCCGCGTGGTCTCCCTGCAAGATATGTATCCTACCATCGTCGATCTTTGCGGTCTGCCACCGAGAAGAGACATCGACGGCCGCAGCCTGGTTCCGCTCCTGCACAATCCTGAAACCCAGTGGAACCACCCGGCCATCTCCTCCTACGACTTCAGCGAGTTCTCCATCCGCACCCAGCGCTGGCGTTACACGCGTCTGATTGACGGTAGCGAAGAACTGTACGACCACGACAAGGACCCCGAAGAGTGGACCAACCTGGCCAATCACCCGCAACTGAAGCAGATCAAGGCCAAGCTTGCCCGACACATCCCCCGGAATCCGGCTCCGCTGAAGCAGACGTCAGAGAAGCTGAGCCTGCACCACTTTCCGCCCTTCCGCTCCCGCGCCGAATACGAAGATTGGCTGAAACACGGCAAGGATACGCGCTACCTAATCAAGACCTACTGGCTGCAGGATTAGGGAAACCCACGGTGAGAATGATCGAAAGACACTCCAAAGATGCCTTTCGTCATCGGCGTGCTGGGGGTGGGCGGCATCATCGGGGAGTGTCATCGAGTTCAACGACGTTTCGATAAGCGTTCTCGAAACGGGGGACCATGGTCCGCTGAACGCCTGGGGCCGGGACCGCTTCTGGCAGAGCGGGCACCGCGCCGGGGGGCCGTATGGCATCACGCTGTCGAAGAAGTACGCCTTGCTCGACAACCACCTGCCCACGATCATCCGAAACAATCGCTTCGCCGAGCGATTCAGTGACCCCCGTCTATGGGTTCGCAACGCCGATCCAATGCCGACCAACAGACTGGCTCCAGGTGGCGTCACTCGGTTTCCATGACGACGCGGAAACCGACGTTGTACACCCCTTGCCACGCCGGGTAGTGCCACCGGAACGAAGCCGTGGCCCGGTGCGGACGATCGTACCAGGAACCGCCGCGGATGACCCGTGTGTCGGCGTCGTCGTCCGGGTCTTCGCGGCCATCGCCGGCGTCGTACGGATAGGGGCGGTACGCGCCGCAGGTCCACTCGGCCACGTTGCCGTGCATGTCGCGAAGTCCCCATGCGTTCGGCTCGTATCGGCCTACGTCCACGGTGACCATCGCGGCATCGTTGAAACGGTTGTCCCGCGGGTGCCATTTGGGCGAGTCCCTCAGCGCGAGTTTCTCCAGCGTGCGGTCGGCCAGGTTGGCAAACGGGCTGAAGTCGGTCTCGGACGTGCCGAAGCTGAACGGCGCGTCGCTGCCGGCGCGACAAGCCCATTCCCATTCGGCCTCCGTCGGCAGGCGGAAACGTCGACCAGTGCGCTGCGAGAGCCACCGGCAAAACGCCTCGGCGTCGTGCCAGGTGACGCGGACCGCCGGCTGGTCCGGCCCGTTGACCGGATGGCCGCGGCGCGATTGATCCTTGTTCGTCATGCTGATGTACGCACTGTCGTGCGTCGGGGCGAACGCGGCGTATTGCCGATTCGTTACTTCCACCGTGCCGAGGTAGAACGGCCGGGCGATCTTCACACGTGCCGTGGGTCGTTCGTCCGCCTCACCGTGGTCACTTCCCATGGCGAACTCACCGGGAGGAACGAGCGCCAGGTCGATCGACACGTCGTCGCCGAGTTTCACCACGGCGTCGATCGGTATTCCGAGCGACTCCTGTCGCCGCCGGGCCTCGTCAGCGTCGAATGGCCAGCCGGGCACCATTAGCCGTTTCGGCTCACACTTCGGCAGCGGCTGCGGCCGGACAAACGCGACCGGCCCCTCTTCGCTTTCAAGAATCTCCTCGGGGTCTTCCGGCCGGTTGGCGTAGAGGGCTCGCATCTGAAGCCGTCGCTCGCGATAATTCTCCGCGATATCTCGATACTCGTGCCACGTACCGTGGTCGGGCACATTCAGATCGATCCACGTTGCCAACCGGTCCCACGCCTCGTCGTCGAGTCGGACGTTGTGATGCCCCTTCTCCAGCATCTGGACCAATTCGCTGGTGCGGGCGTGGAATTCAAGCGGTCTCTGCATGAAGTAGTCGCTCTCTGGTCCCGGCCGGCGAACGTACGGGTGCAAGGCCACGTATGACGGCGTGAAGCGATGATTTCTCTTCCCCGCGAGCACCGGTTCGCCGCCTGAGAAATTGGGACGCTCCTCGTGCGAGCCGTCGTGACAGCCAACGCAGTACTCATCCAATACGGGCTGGATTTCCCGCTTGAAGCTGAAGCCCCGCGCCGGGCCGTACCACGGTTTGATCCTCGAGGGCGCCCGGGACGTCGCGAGGGTGAGGTTCGAAGGCGGCGAACTGTTCTGCGACTCGTGGCAGCCGACGCAGGAGAGCGTCTCGCCCGGCATCGCAGTGAACCAGCTTCGCATGATTTGCAGTGCGCGGCCCTTTTCATCCAGAGGTTGCACGGCGATCGGCGTGTTGGCCGGCACGGTGAAACTGGCCGAGCCGTCTGATTCGACGGGCACGGTGCCGAGGATCCGCTTGGCGTCCCACGGGCCGTCGATGCCAATATGGATGTGACCGCCCATCTTGGGATAAGCGAAGTGCTGTTCGTAGATTCGCAGCCGCTTCACCGTGCCGTTGGGTACGCCCTTGAGCCCGTTGCCAAAGTAGACGTCGCTGAGATAGACGACCGCTTGGCGGCTTGACGGGTCGACACGATCGGGTACGACCGGCGGCCGCGATGTCTTTCGCAACGGAACCGGTTCGAGCATGGCATAGCCGGGCTGCTCACAGACGAGCGTCCGATTGTCGAACGTGTCGACGAGGTAGATTCCCCATAGGGATTGCGGCGTCGGCTGACACGACACGAGGAAATACTTGCCCGCCCCGCGATTGTCCGGCGCGCTTAGGGGATAGGGATGCAGGAAGCGGGGCCACGAACCGTTGACGATGCCGTCGCCGATCACCGGCTCGACCTTCTCGCCGTAGCCGGGGATCCGCTGCACGGCACCGTCCGCCTGGTGCCGGCCCTTCGCCGGGTCGAACAGAATCAATTCTCCCATCCGCGGCACGCCGTGATGGCCGGAGATGACCGCAACAACCTGCGTCGGGTGCCCGGGGATCGGCCGGGCGTAAAACATCGAATTGGGCCACGGCGAGTTGCTGCCGTAATACTCCATCTGGCTCGTCCCATCCGGGTTCATATGGAACAGAAGCCGCGTGAAGTAGTGCGGTGCGTCGCTGTACTCCCAGCGGCTGTAGAGGACCCGGCCGTTGTTCAGCACGGTAGGGCACCAGTTGTGATCCTGGTCGAAGCAGAGTTGGCGGATCCCGGTGCCGTCGGCGTTCATGATGCAGAGGTTGGCCACCGTGTTGTTGCCGCCCACGCAGGGAACGCCCTGGAAACAACGGGTCGAGGCGAAGATGATCCGGCCGTCGGGAAGATAGCAGGCGTCGTAGTTGTCCACGTCGGGGAACTTGCCGGGAGTCACCTGCCGGAGGTCCTTGCCGTCGACGCCGATTTCCCAGATCTGCCAGCGCTGGTGCTCGCCGCCCGGCATGGAGAAGAGCAGCCGGCCCGCGTCGAAATGCAGGTCGACGTCGCCGACAAATGCACTGCCGTCTTCGGGGCGGTAAAGGGTCGTGAGCCTGCCGTCGACACCCGGGGGTGAAAGCACGGCGATCTCGTTGTCGTAGTTTGTTTTCGGCAGCGCACAGTTGCCCTGCCAGTTCTGCGGCAGCCCCAACTTGCCGGCGGCCTTTCGCTTCACGAGCAGCAACCGGTCGAAGTCCAGCCCGGGATTGGCGAGCAACGCCTCGCGTTTCAGAGCCAGCAAGCGGTCAAGCTCCCGGTAAGCAGCCTGCTCGCCGGTGGCCAAGCGCTCTTGCAGGGCCGGCACCCGCTGCTCAAAATCGGCGAGGCGCTTCAGGTACTCGTCGGCGCGGGGATACTGGCCGGGGAACGTCGCCGCCATGTCGCGAATCGCCCGGCGGACCGCGTCGAAGTCGATCGCCTCCAGGCGTTTCCTCGGCGTGACGTAGCGGGCGTAACGCGCTTCCAATTCGCTGAGAAGAGGCGACCACCGCGGGTCCGTTGGATCGATCCGCGGCGTGGACAACGCCGTGTACCGCCCGTTGAGATCGGCACCCAACGAGGCCAGATCGCCGAGCATCTGCGGTGCCCGGCCAATGCGCGCCAAGGCGTCTTTGTGAGCGTTGCGGAAACGCTTGTACAGCCCGTCCGCCTTCTTAGTCAACGTCGACCAGCGCGGGTCGCTTGCCGGAACGTCGGCATGGAGAAGTTCCTCGAATTCCTCCTGAAGCTCTGCCGGTTTGCCGCCCATCGCCTTCAGCCGGCCGGCAATCTGTCGAAGTTGTTTGTCTCCGCCGCGGAGTTTCGCGTACATGACGCTCGCCTGTTCGTAAAGTTCGAGCCACCGCGGGTCGTCGGTCGAGACTTTCTCGGAAACCAGCGAATCGAGCCGCTGCCGCAAACGCCGGCCGTGCGGTTCCAAGCGGTCAAGGGCCTTGTCGACGAGTTGACGTTCCAGAGCGGCGCCCTCGAACCATCGCTGCGTTTCTCCACGGCCCAATTCTCTCTGCATCGCGCCTGCCTGTTGCGGGAAGTCCCGTGTTACCGCTTGCCAGAGCCGTTGGAACTCCTTCGCCGGCTGGTTGGACCGCTTGGCCCCGCTCTGCTGCTGCCGCTGCTCGAAGCCCTTGCACCACCGCAGGTACTCGGCCCGCGTGGCGAGCATCGTCTCGGCCCAGGTGGCCTTCTTGTCGTACGACGGTGCGGCCTGTTTGTCGGCGGACCATGCCTCCGACGTCGAAAACGCGAAGGGAATCAGAAGCGATATTACCATCAACATCTTTATCTTTCGCGGCGACCGATTCGTCATTTGCATCTTGGCACCTCGGGGGGTGTGGTAATAGGTAAAGAGCGCTACGTGGGGCTGGCCCGTCAGGCGGCCGACCCGGCCCGAGTGCACCCCTATTGTAAAGACATCACACCTGGTTGTGCAATTTCGGGTCGGCGAAAAAGGGACGGGAAGCTCCCGGCGGGAGTTTGTGGCTCCGATCATACTATCAGATTCCGCACGGGCAGTCAGCCATGTCAAAGGCATTGACACGTGATGGAGAACCTACTGCTGCCGATCGCACGGGGTGCGTGCAATAACCACCCTAGAGGGGCACTGCGGCCCCCAAGACGCTCTCGTGGTGTCCAAAACCTGCCTCCCATGTCCCAGTCGCGTCCGAGGGGCTTCCGCGAGACTGCTTGGGTCACATCGACCTGTAGCACTAGCCGCCGCAGCCACGCAGCGAAAACCGCAGAAGACGCGGCACCCGCCATCGCCGCGTGGCCACGTCTAAACCGGTACACCAAGGATCGCGTTCCGCGGCACGAATCAAGTTGGCTTCCGACTTCGACACGCTATCGCGCCGCGTCCAAATCGGCGAGGATCTCGCGGGCGGCCTTCTTGGACTCTTCGGTTTCCAGTTCGGAATCGACGACGCTCTGCAAATACGCGCGAGACGCCTCGGTGGCCACGCGCCTTAGCGCTCGAAACTCCTGGGCCCGCGTGTAAGAATGGGTCTCCTCCGGCAATGCCTCGAGCAAGCCTTGCTCCACGATCGGCTTCGCCTCGTCCACCACGCCGTAGCCCAGTCCCCAGGCCGCGCGCCCGCTGTTGTTCCAGTCGGGATCGCCCAACTCTTCGACCAGCCGGCGGCACACGGCCACGTTCTTGGTGCGCATCGTGCTTAGGCCGAAGTAGATCGCCGTGCCGCGATGCTTCGGTTTCCGGGAAAGCTCGATCAGCAAATCCGAGAATTCGGGCGTCGAGTACTGGCCCCACATCGAGCGCGTGGCCTGTTCGATCACCTCGGGATCCTCGTCCCGCAGCACCTTCATCAGGGCGGGCACCACCGTCTCTTCCTCGGCGCCTTTGGCGATCTGGATCAAAGCCGACGCCGAAGCGATCCGCACTTCGGAAGCTTCGTCTTCCGCCATCGGCACCACTTTGGCCAGGTCTTCCGTGGTAGCGTCCAGTCCGGGGAGACAACGCAGCGCGAGTTCGCGAATCTGCGCGTTTTCCGATTCGAGCAACGGCAGCACCAGGGGCCGGAAGGCCGCGTGGTCGAACTTGGCCTTCATCGCCGCCCGCAGCGTGGCCAGGCCCGTCTTCTGGTCCTCCACGGTCGATCCGGCGGCGAGCATCTCGCGAACGCGCTGGAGACTCTTCTCCCGCAGTTGCTGGTCCTTCCGCTGCAAGATGGCGTCGCTGAGCTGTTTGGAAGGCATCGCCGGCACGATCCTCCGCTTCGGTTGCCCCATGTTGCCGACCACGCGCTTGAAGAGTTCCGGATCCTTCAGCTGATACTGCTGGAGAATCTCCCGCAGGACGTCTCTGCGATTGCCTTCCATCATCTCGAGGACCAGGCCGACGAAGAACCGGATGCCGTCCTCTTTACGGTCGGCCTCCCGGTAAGAGTCGGCAAGCTGCTCGAGGGCCGAATGATACAGCTTCTCGTTGGCACGATGGGCCGCGATCACCGACTGGTACTTTTGGATCGCCTGCTGCAGCCCGTCGGGTGTCTCGGCGAGCTTTTTGGCCTCGTCGTAGGTGTCCTGCAGCGTGGGGCGTTCGGGTTGCTCGGCAGCCGGGGCGGGCAGGATACACGCCAGCAGGCACCCCAAGGCCATCAGGATCGGCCCGACACGGCGGACGGGCACGCGTCGGCCTGTGGGCCGATGGTCGAACACGAGTTGACGATTCATCATGGGCTCCTTTCATAACGGGAGTTTCAGACACACTCCTGGACGAGGAATGCCCCGGCGCCCCCCCGAGTCGTGGGGCGCGAACGCCTGTGCAAGCTCAGGGAGCACCGTCGTTCAGGGGTGCGCCGCGGCGTTTTCCCACTGAGGCGTGAAACACGCCCGCGTATAACGCCGTTTTGGCCGAAAATGGACTTATTTTACAGAATTCGAACATCCGGCCATAACGAGCTGCCCGGCAATATGTTACGACCATCCAGTGCGACAGCTTTCCCAACGCCTTGCGCGATGAAGCAGAGAGATGAAGCAGAGATTCGTGACGAGTTTCTCGAAGCCACGCGATTGTGAGCAGCAGCGGCGAGGCTCGCCATAGAGGGCTCTTCGACAGAGGCTACACGGCACTCTTCGGCAAGATGAGTTGCCGGCAGCAATCGATGAAGAACTGGTCAGTCATCCCGGCAATGAAGTCGACCACAAGCTTGTGCTGGGGGACTTCTTGCCACTGTTGAATGTCATTCTCGAGGAAATCACGCAACACTTTCCATGTGTTTTGCAGGTCGTCGGAGTCGTTCTTGGCACAAATCTTCTCCAGATCTCCGTCGGCCTTCTGAATCCTCTCCAGCAGCAGGTCGAACAGGATACCCATGGACACTTCAATCTGTTTCTCGTTGCTTCTTGCCTCAGGCGTCTTGTAGATGTTCTCCGTGTTGAACTTGTAGAGTTTATTGAGTGCCTCGTGGACGTCGTCGCAAACCGCGATTCGATCTGCCGCGATACTACTGCACTTACACAGGTCCGTGATCAGCTTAGCAATGATGTCGCGATTTGTTATTCCAAGGACATCCTTAACACAAGATGGTACCTGTTCATCCTTTACGAGCCCGACGACCTCTCTCGCGTCCTCCAGGTCTCTTCCCAGATAGGCCACCTTGTCCGCCCAACGAACCACACAGCCTTCCAGTGTAGCCGGTCGGCTCTCCCCTCTAACGGTCTTGGCCAGATCGTCAGGCGTCTTCGTTCGGTTAGGAGCAAGTCTCTTTTCGAACCCTTCTCCATAATGGCAGACGATTCCATCTCGGACAGCAAACGTCAGATTCAGCCCCGGGTGCTCCTTGTAGGCTCGCTCAACAGAGTCAACGACTTGCAGACTCTGCAACTCGTGGGAGAAGTCCGTGCCGCACTTCTTCTTCACGATCTTCTTGAGGCAATCTTCACCCATGTGTCCGAAAGGCGTATGCCCCAGGTCGTGGCCTACTGCGATCGCCCTGACGAGGTCCTCATTCAGCCCCAAGGTCCTCGCAATCGTCTGGGCCACAGAGGCGACGTGGAGACTGTGCTCCAAGCGTGTACAGACATGATCGTTCTTGGGAGAGATGAAGACCTGCGTCTTATGATGCAATCTGCGAAAGGCGCGGCAATGGATGATGCGAGTGTAGTCTCTGTGGAACTCGCCCCGAATGTTATCCGGCGTGTACTCGTGGCTGCGCTGAGTACAACGCCTATCGGTCGAAAAAGCAGCGTTCTTGTGCAGGGAATCTTGTTCCCGTTTCTCGCAACATTCTCTTGGCGAATCCCCACTGCTCTTCATGTTCTTCACAGTCCTTCCGCTGGCGCGTTTGTCAAGACGCGACGCTGGGCACAGGTGCACTGGATTGGAATCGCAGCACGATCTCGATCACTTCTTCGATCCCACGGTTTCTCTCCATGGTGGCGGAGAGCTTCTCGCCGAGCTCCATATACTCGTTGATTTCCCTCTTGCGATCCTCGCGCGCTGAATCGGCCGATCTTTGCGATGCAAAACAGTGCTTAACCGCTTCGGGCAACTCTTCAATGCTTTGGCACAGTGAAAACGCGAACAGCCCGGCAACGAGCGGGTTGTCCTGCCCGTCGAAGGCCGTTCTGCTGTCCGCTTTGTATCCCACGACCCGTTTTCCGTGCGCCCAAGCCATGGCCGCCTCCGACACCGTTCCCTCGTCGGGGACCCTGCCGTTGAGATTCGCCACCAGGGCGTCACACCCGCGCAACACCTGGTAAACGTCGAGGGCAAAAATCGCCCGAGACATCAGCATTCCAGCCTCATCCGGTGGAGTACCGTTATGGACGAGGCATTCGACGCACTTGCTGAGTTCAAGACCGTCTCTCTGCGGAAGGAATGTGGCATATCCCACGTTCTCCAACGCAGAAGCGATCAGCGCCATCTCTTCGCGTTCTTTCTCCGTGAACAGCGGTCCCGCGCAATAGATCCTCTTGCGGTTCTCACTCATCAGACAGTCCCTTGCTGAAGTCGGGAAGCTTCAATACGTCTTCTTTGGGAGCATTTCGGCACCTGCCGAAGAGGCTGCGTAGCGTAAGGTGCAGGTCCATTCGTGTCAAGATTGCCTACCTGTGCGCAGACTGCCACGATCCCCTTGGCTCCTAGAGACGCTCAACTGAACAGAATGTACTCAACGCAGACGGCAAACTCAATCACCCCCTGCAGCTTATCACCTGGACCCCTCTCGGGAGTTAATTGGGGAAACCAACCCTTTCGCGTCCGCACAAGGTTCCCAACGGATCACTGACGCGTCGTTGCGACTTGCACCAGTAGCGCGTCATGCGTGCAGCAGTCTGGCAATTCACTCTTGATTTGTCAGACAAGCCTAATGCTTCTCCCGCGACTCGACCAACGCGCGGATATTCTCCGCCTCCTCCGCTTCCCAGCGGCGGCGCTTCTGGAGATACGGCTCGTATTGGGCGATCGACTTCTCGTCCATTCCTTCGGTGTAGTCGCCGCTGAAGGGCACCGCCAGATCGATCCAGCAGGCGAGCTTGTCCATCTCCTCGCGGGAAAGCTCTACGTCTTCGTGTCCCGCGGCGAGCATCTCGATCAACCGGCTCTTGGCCGCCCCGGTGTGATAGGGTGGCAGCATCGGCGGGCCCGATTGCGGGCTGACCCAGCTGCAGATGGCCGGATCGGCCAGCGCTTTGTAGGCGTCGCTCCACGTCTTGCGGGCACGGTCGTCGAACGCGCCGCTGCCGGCCAGGCTGATCTTGCTTTGCTTCTCGGCCAACACGTCGCGGCGGTGACAACTGACGCAGTGCTTGTCGAGAATCGGCTGGATGAGCCGCGGGAAGCTGAAGCCTCGGGTGTCGCCGTAGAACGGTTCCAGGGGTTGCGGGCCGGCCTGCATGGCCCGGGTCAATACCGGAGCCGCCGGCGGCGTGGAGTTCTTGTCTTCGTGGCAGCCGACGCACGAGAACGTCTCGCCCGGCTGCAAGGTCGACCAGCTTCGCATCGTCTGCACCACGTGGTTGTTTTCATCGAGCGCCTGGAAATAGACGGGCGTGCGGGCCGGCACCGTGAAGGCGGCCGAGCCGTCGTCGTAGACTTCGGCCGAGCCGAGCACCCGTTTGACGTCCCAGGCTCCATTGATCGAAATGGGCGTGCTGACCAGCGCCCCGCCGGCCGGACCGCGATTGTTGTTGCTGCCCACGCCCGCCGCGCGAAACTCCAGCGCCACCACCCGCAGCCGCTTGATCGTGCCGCGTGCGACGCCCTGGAGGCCTGGGCCGACGTAGATATCCTGCAGGAAATACGTACCGGCATCCTTGCGGTAATCGACCCGGCTGGGCCGCACCCGGGGCTCGGACCGCGGCGCCAGCGGGATCGCTTGATTGCAGGAGATCTTCGGATCGGCGGCCAGCAACTCCCGCCGGCCGTCGATGGTCATCACGTAGATGCCGAACGGCTTCTCGGCGCGGTCGCGGCCTTTCTTGCTGCCGGTGGTGGTGTAGGTGACCAGGAAATCCGTCTGGCTCAGCGCGTACGGATACTGGAACTGCTCGCCCTGGTAGCCGTACTTGTCGATCCGCACCGCTTCGGTCTCGCGGACCGGGGCGATCAGTTGCACGCCCGAGTTCTCCTGCCGTCCGCGGTTGGGGTCGATGATCGCCAGCTTGCCCTTCTGGTAGGTGTGGTGGCCGGAGAGCACGCAGACGAGCTTCTGTGTGCCGGGGATACCGCGGGCGTGCAGGATCGTGGTAGGAAACCACGAGTTGTTGCCGTAGAACTCGGTCTGACCCGTGCCGTCGGCGTTCATCACGAACAGCGGTTGCGGGAAGAGCTGGCCGCGGTCGTTGTAGTCCCAGCGCGTGTAGGTCACCCGGCCGTCGTCGAGCACCTTGGGATAGTTGGTGTGGACCTGGTCGAAGCTGATCCGGCGGAGGAACCGCCCGTCGGCGTCGCAGGTGAACAGGTTGCTCACGTCGGCCCACCAGCAGTCGACGATCTGCTGACAGCGGCTGGAGTTGAAGATGATGTCGCCGCCGGGCAGATAGGCCGGCTCGTAGTCGGCGACGCCCCGGCCGAAGGTCAGTTGCCGAATCCGGCCGTCGGCCACCGTCATCTCGTAGAGGTGATAGTCGTCTTCGGTCATCGAGGTGCGCCGGGCGAAGAGGATCCGCCGGCCGTCGTAGGAGACTTCCGGATCGCGGATCAGCCCGTTCGGCTCGTCCAGCAGCGTGCGCACCGTGCCGTACAGCCCGTCCATCTCCAACAGGCACAGCTTGCCGCTATGGGGGAACGGGTTGTTGTCGTTGTACGGCGAGTCGGAGACGTCTTCCGTATAGGCGTAATGCTGGCCGCCGATGTCGTGGTGCTTGGTGAAGACGACCCGGCGAAGCGTCTCCAGGTGCGGGCCGAGCCGCGCGGCGCGCCGCCGGTCGCACGCGTCCAGGTACAACTGCATCCAACGCGGATCGCTCGGGGCGACGGTCGACTCCAACATCTTTTCGCGCCGGGCCGCCAGCTTTGCGCCCGCGGGGCCCAACTCGTCGATCACCGCCGAAGCCAGCGGCAGGAACCCGTGGACCGACGCCTTGGCCGCGTCCTGCTCGAGCCAGTCCAACCGGATCATCAGCTTCAGACAGCGATCCGGGGCGCCGGCATCGAGCCGGGTGACCACGGCGGCCGGGCCGTAACGCCGGCCAATCTCCTCCAATTGCTCGGCGGCGGCGCTCATCCGCACCACCGCCGCGGTGTCGCCGAAGCCGGCCTGCGCTCGGGCCGCCAGGTACGTTTCGGTCAGGGAGTCCAGCCGGGCAAGCGACTGCTCGGCCTCCGGCTCCTGGGGACCGACCGATTCGACCAACGTGGCCAGGGCCAGCCGCATGGCCGGATAATCGAAGGCTCCCGGCGATGCGAGATCGGGTCCCACGCCGCCGAGCGGGCCCAGCTTCTGCGTGCGGCCGTTGATCTTCCACTGGAGGATCCCGCTGGACGCGTTCGGCTGCTGCTGCACTTCGATCCGCAGGGCGGTGACCGTCACCGGCGGGAACGCCACGCGGTTGTATTGATCCCGTGTGATACCGTAGCCGGACGCCCCGGCCACCGGCAACCATTCATAGCCGACTTGATGCAGCAGGCGCCAGGCCTTGGGCACGCGGCATGCGCCGCCGGGCCGGTCGTCGTACCAGTAGACCTCCACGCTGGAGACTTTCAGCGAACGGTCGAACGAATACTGCACCCACTCGGTTCCCCCGCGATGGTCCCAAAAGGTGAAACGCGGGATGGTCGTGTCGTGGGAGTGCTTCGGTTCCTTGTCGTCGCTCAGCGCGGCCAGCGTGTCACCCGGGTTGACAAAAGACGCCGAGGGGACCACGGAGACGCGTTTCTCGGCGGCGGAGCAGAGGGCGGCAGACGACAGAGACAAGGCCGCGATCAGCAGCGGGAGGGTTCGCATCGGAGAGGTCCTTCTTCTCGGAACGTGTCTTGACACAGGTACGACGGCGCTGCGAAGCCGCCGACGCGCCTGATGACTGCCGGAAATCTACGGTCTCGGAGGCCCGTCGTACGGGCCAATTCCGGTCCTGCGCGGACTTCAAGACATGCTCTCGGGCCACACGGGATGTCCCTCCAGTATCACCCGAGGAGGGCCGATTGGCAAGCCGTTGGCGGCTTTGCGGCGGGCCGCGCTGCGCGAGGTGCGAAGATGACTGCGACGCGGTCGCTGCCGGTTGGAGTTCTTTGGGCGCGACCGCCGGTCGTGGCTTCATGTGGGTGGGGCGCGACCGCCGGTCGCGGCTTTTTGTCAGATGGCCGGGCTGGGGAAAGAGGTCAGGGCCTTCATGTAGTTGCCGCGGGCGAAGGCGGCCGGGTCGGGGCACTTCTCGCGGCTCATGCTGCCCTTGAGCTGCTCGACCGATTCGTAGTCCTTCCGCTCCATCAGCCGGACCAGCTCGTTGAGGATCGTCTCGACGTGTCCGGTCCCCTGTTTGTACAAGACCGAAGCCATCATACCCACGTCGGCGCCGGCCAACAGGGCCTTGAGCAAACCGCCGCCGCAGTGGATGCCGCCGGTGGCCGCCAGCGAAGCCGAGATCCGGTTGCGCAGGATGGCGATCCACCGCAGCCGCTCGGGCAATTCGCCGGGATTGCTCAGGGAGAATCTCGGGGACGTCTCCAGAGTCTCCAGGTCGAAGTCGGGATGCAGGTAGCGGTTGAACAGCACCAACCCGTCGGCGCCGGCCTCCGCCAGACGCCGGGCCATATTGCCCAGGGCACTGAAGCTGGAACCGATTTTCACGGCCAGCGGGACCGTCACCGATTCCTTCACGGCGGTTACCAGGTCGAGATACTGCGATTCGACATCCTGGGAGGTCAGTTCGACGTCGGCGGCCACGAAGTAGATGTTCAATTCCACGGCGTCGGCCCCGGCGTCCTGCATCAGCTTCGCGTACCGGGTCCACCCGCCCTTCGAGGTCCCGTTGAGGCTGGCGATGATCGGCATCGACACGGCCTGCTTGGCCGCGGTGATCGTCTCCAGATATTTTTGCGGACCGGGGTGGTAGTCGTTCATCTCGGGAAAGTAGGTCAGGGATTCGGCAAAGCTCTCCGTGCCGAAATCCTGCACCTGGCTCATTTGGACGTCGTCGTGGATGATCTGCTCCTCGAACAGCGACGGCAACACGGCGGCCGCCGCCCCGGCGTCCTCCAACTGGCGAAGGCTGGAGATCTCGCTGGTCAGCGAACACCCGGCAATCACCAGGGGATTCTTCAGCCGGAGTCCGAGATAGGTGGTACTCAGATCAACGCTCATGGTCTTTCCTCCTTTTGGCGACGCGGGTGGGGTGCAAAGCGGCAAGCGGCTTCGCGACTACGCATATTATAGGTCGCCGGGGAATCGCCACGGGCAAATCGGCAATAGATGCAGAGAACGAGAACTTTGGACAGTTGGGGGCGTGGAACAAGGGCGCATCAGAAAGGGGCGGTCCCGACACTGCGGAAACGGGGCGGTCCCGACACTGCGGAACCGCCCCTGCTCATTTCTCGCTTACCCGGTCGAAGCCGGTGGCTCGCGTTTCCCACTACAGTGTGCCACTGCTTCGCAGAAGCAGTGGCACACCGTCAATGGCTGTCTACGGCTGGTGAGACGTGCCGGTTAGCCGGCCGCCTCCTTGGTGGCCTTGGCCTGGTCGGCGCCGTTGCCGTTGCCGTCGCCGGAGCCTTTCGCTTCGGCGGCCGAACGCGCGTCGCTGGCCAGGTGCTCGTAGAACCGCCAACGCTTGGTGATGTCATCCTGGGCCAGCGCAAGCAGCCGCTCCGACTCCTCGGGTTTCGAGCGGGCCAGCATGGCAAAGCGGCCCTGCTGCAAGGCGAATTCCTTGAAGTCGCCCTTGGGCGCCTTGCTGTCGAGGTGGAACGCCTGCTCGCCGTCGCGGGGGTCGAAGTGATACAGCGGCCAGTAACCGCAGGCCACCGCCTCCTTCTGCTGGTTCATCGCCGTGGTCATGTTGATGCCCTGGCCGATGCAGTGGCTGTAGGCGATGATCAGCGACGTGCCCCGATACGATTCGGCCGCCCGAATGGTCTTCAGGGCGTGCATCGGGTTGGCGCCCATGGCGATCTGGCCGACGAACACCTGGCCGTAGGCCATGGCGATCATGCCCAGGTCCTTCTTGCCGCTCGGCTTTCCGCCCGCGGCAAACTTGGCCACCGCACCGCGCGGGGTGGCCTTGGAGGCCTGGCCGCCGGTGTTCGAGTAGACCTCAGTGTCCAACACCAGCACGTTCAAGTCGCGGCCGGAGGCGAAGATGTGATCCAGCCCGCCGAAGCCAATGTCGTACGCCCAGCCGTCGCCGCCGAAACTCCAGACGCTGCGGCGGATTAAGTAGTCGGCCGAAGCCATCAGGGCCGCGGCGTCCGGGTCGTCGATCTCCGCCAGACGCTTCTTCAGATCGGCCACCCGCTGGCGCTGTTGCTGGATCTGTTCCTCGGTCGTCTGCTCGGCTTTGATCAGCGCCGCAACCAACTCGTCGCCCAGCTTCGAGGAGAGTCGACCGAGCAAGATGCAGGCGTAATCGATCTGCTGGTCGATCGCCAGCCGCATTCCCAGGCCGAACTCCCCGGCGTCTTCAAAGAGGGAGTTGGACCAGGTCGGCCCGTGGCCGTCCTGGTTGGTCGTGTACGGCGTACACGGCAGGTTGCCGCCGTAGATCGACGAGCAGCCGGTGGCGTTGGCGATCATCATCCGGTCGCCGAAGAACTGCGTGATCAGCTTCACGTAGGGCGTCTCGCCGCAGCCGGCACAGGCGCCGGAGAACTCGAACAGCGGCTGCAACAGCTGGGAGCCCTTCATCGTGTCGACTTTCACCTTGCTGCGATCCAGGTCGGGAATGGTCAGGAAGAAATCCCAGTGGGCCCGCTCGGCCTCCAGGTGGTCCAGCTTCGGTTCCATGTTGATCGCCTTGCGGCCGGCCACCTTCTTGTTCTTGGCCGGGCAGCAGTCCACACACACGCCGCAACCGGTGCAATCTTCCGGCGCGACCTGGATCCGCGCCTTCCAGCCCGGATAGTCCTTGCCCTTGCTGTCGACCACCACGAAGCCCTCGGGCGCGCCTTCGACGGCGGCCGGCTCGAAGACCTTCATGCGGATCGACGCGTGGGGACAGACCAGCGAGCAGCGGCCGCACTGGATGCAGACCTCGGAGTCCCAGATGGGGATTTCCTGGGCGACGCTCCGCTTTTCGTACATCGTGGTGCCGGTGGGGAAGGTGCCGTCGGGCTCGAACGCGCTGACCGGTAGTTGGTCGCCCTTGTTGGCGATGATCGTGCCCAACACCTCGGTGACGAACTTCGGCGCGCCTTCCGGCACCGGCGGGAGTTGGCGCTGCGTGGCCGTCACCTGGTCGGGCACTTGGACCTCGTGCAGCGCGCCGATCGCCCCGTCCACCGCCGCGTAGTTGCGGTTGAGAATGGTTTCGCCCCGCTTGCCATAGGTCTTCTTGATCGCCTCTTTGATCCGCGCGATGGCCTCTTCCTCAGGCAGCACGTTGGCCAGCTTGAAGAAGCAGGTCTGCATGACCGTGTTGATCCGCACGCCCATTTGGGCCT